>Ga0335081_10020521_pt1 | contig 10685 bp, 4 predicted proteins | sample Lox_Sample_35_FD_206713 | JGI IMG/M metagenome (GOLD analysis project Ga0335081, IMG submission 206713) | Soil microbial communities from Loxahatchee National Wildlife Refuge, Florida, United States - Lox_Sample_3.5 | ecosystem: Environmental > Terrestrial > Soil > Wetlands | place: USA: Florida... | reverse complement strand
CCTCAAGCAGATGCGCGCCGGCGCAGCGCTGCCGGTGACGGCGTGGGATCGGACCAACACGCAGCAGATCGCGACCGGGACGCTCCAGTCGATCGACAGTCAGATCGACACCACCACCGGCACGATTCGCCTCAAGGCGATCTTCCCCAATAGCGACGAGAGCCTCTTTCCGCAGCAGTTCGTCAACGTCGTGCTGCTCCTCGACACGCTGCATGGCGCCACGCTCATTCCGCAGGCGGGAGTGCAGCGCGGCGCGCCGGGCACCTACGTCTACCTCGTCAATGCCGACCAGACGGTCAACGTCCGCAAGGTGACCCTCGGCCCCGGCGATGCGACCAACATCTCGATCACGCAGGGGCTGGCGCCCGGCGAGACGATCGTCGTCGACGGCGCCGACAAGCTCAAGGACGGCGCCAAGGTGATGCTGCGCCAGGGGACGGGCGCCGGCGGCGCCGCTCCCGGGGCCGAGGCTCCGGGCGCCGGGCAGCCCAAGCGCTCCGGACAAGGGCAGTCAGGCCGGGGGCAGCCGGGGCAGGGTCAGGGCCCACACCGGCGCCCGCAACCGAGCAACCAAAGCGGCCAGGGTGGCGGCTGAGCGCCTCGCCGCCCACTGACGCTCGACCGCTGCGCCGATGAATCCGTCCCGCCTCTTCATTCTGCGGCCGGTCGGCACGTCGCTCCTCATGGTCGCGATCATGCTGGCCGGAATCGTCGCCTACGGATTCCTGCCGCTCTCGGCGCTGCCGCAGGTCGACTATCCGACCATCCAGGTGCAGACCTTCCATCCGGGCGCCAGCCCCGAGGTGATGACCTCCTCCGTCACCGCACCGCTCGAGGTGCAGTTCGGACAAATGCCGGGGCTCAACCAGATGTCCTCGACGAGCTCAGGCGGAGCCTCGGTCATCACCTTGCAGTTCAGCCTCAACCTGAGCCTCGACATCGCCGAGCAGGAAGTGCAGGCGTCGATCAATGCCGCGGGCAACCTCCTGCCGTCCGACCTCCCGGCCCCGCCGATCTACGCCAAGGTCAATCCCGCGGACGCGCCGATCCTGACGCTCGGTATCACCTCCAGGACGCTGCCGCTGACCCAGCTCGAGGACCTCGCCGACACGCGCCTCGCGCAGAAGATCTCGCAGATCGAGGGCGTGGGGCTCGTGAGCGTGAGCGGCGGGCAGCGCCCGGCCGTGCGCATCGTCGCCAACGTGCGCGCGCTCGCCGGCTACGGCCTCAACATCGACGACCTGCGCACCACGATCGCGAACGCCAACGTCAACTCGCCGAAGGGCACGCTCGACGGCCCGGCGCGCTCCTGGACACTGAACGCCAACGATCAGATCCAGAGTCCCGAGCAGTACGAAGGGATCATCGTCTCCTACAAGAACGGCAACCCGGTGCGCCTCTCCGACGTCGCGCAGGTGGTGAACGGCGCCGAGAACGCCTATCTCGCCGGCTGGGTGAACAACACCCCGGGCATCATCTTGAACATCCAGCGTCAGCCGGGGGCGAATGTCATCCAGGTCGTCGACCGGATCAAGAAGCTCCTGCCCTCGCTCTCGGCGTCGCTCCCGGCCGCGGCCGAGGTCACGATCCTCACCGACCGCACCACGACGATCCGCGCCTCGGTGCACGACGTGGAGTTCGAGCTGAGCCTCGCCGTGATTCTGGTCGTGCTGGTGATTTTCCTCTTCCTGCGCAGCATCCCGGCGACCGTGATCCCGAGCCTCTCGGTGCCGCTCTCGCTGGTCGGCACGCTCGCGGTCATGTATCTGGTCGGCTACAGCCTGAACAACCTCTCGCTCATGGCGCTCACCATCGCCACCGGCTTCGTGGTCGACGATGCGATCGTCATGATAGAGAACATCTCACGCTACATCGAGGAAGGCATGGCGCCGCTCGATGCGGCCTTGAAGGGCGCCGGCGAGATCGGCTTCACCATCGTCTCCCTCACGGTGTCGCTGATCGCGGTGCTGATTCCACTCCTCTTCATGGGCGATGTGGTCGGGCGGCTGTTCCACGAGTTCGCCATCACCCTCGCCGTCACCATCGTGATCTCGGCGGTCGTGTCGCTCACCCTGGTGCCGATGATGTGCGCCAAGCTCCTGAGGCATCATGATCCGGGCGAGGAGTCGGGGATTGCGCGCTGGGCGAATGCCAAGTTCCAGCAGCTGATTGACCGCTATGCCGACGCGCTGCGCTGGGTGCTCGAGCGTCAGCCGCTCACGCTCGCGGTCGCCGTCGGCACGCTGGCCGTGACCATCCTCCTCTACGTCTTCATCCCCAAGGGCTTCTTCCCCGTCCAGGACACGGGCGTCATCCAGGCGATCACCGAGGCGCCGCAGTCGGTCTCCTACGGCGACATGGCGCGCCGTCAGGCAGCCATGGCGGCCGCGATCCTCAAGGATCCGGACGTCGTCAGCCTCTCCTCTTTTATCGGTGTCGACGGCAGCAACATCACCTTGAACAGCGGCCGGATGCTGATCAATCTGAAGCCCGTCAAGGACCGTTCCCAGTCAGCGAGCCAGATCATCCGCCGCCTGCAGAGGGAGACCGCCGACGTCGAGGGCATCTCGATCTACATGCAGCCCGTGCAGGATCTCTCCATCGACACCGCGGTGAGCCGCACCCAGTACCAGTTCGTGCTCGAGGACTCCAACCCCGCGGAGTTCAACACCTGGGTGCCGAGGCTCGTCGACCGCCTGCAGCAGTTGCCCGAGCTCGAGGACGTCGCGAGCGATCAGGAGAACCAGGGACTCTCGGCCTATCTCACCATCGACCGCGATACCGCCGGACGCTTCGGCATCACGCCCGCGACCGTCGACAACGCGCTCTATGACGCCTTCGGCCAGCGCATCGTCTCGACGATCTTCACCCAGTCGAACCAGTACCGGGTGATCCTGCAGGCCGACAGCTCGCTCATGGCCTCGCTCGATTCCCTCGGCACGCTGTACATCCCCTCCGCCACCGCCGTGGGCGGCCAGGTGCCGCTCTCGGCGCTGGTGAAGGTCTCGACCCGCACCGCGCCCCTCTCGATCGATCACCTGGGCCAGTTCCCCTCCACCACCGTCTCGTTCAACCTGGCGGAGGGAGCCGCGCTCGGGGAGGCGGTCGATGCCATCAGGAAGGCCGAGGCCGACATCGACATGCCCGCGAGCGTGATGACGACCTTCCAGGGCGCGGCGCTTGCCTTCCAGGCGACGCTCGGCAACGAGCTGTTCCTCATCATCGCCGCCATCGTCACCGTCTACATCGTGCTCGGGGTGCTCTACGAGAGCTTCATCCACCCGATCACGATCCTCTCGACGCTGCCGTCGGCGGGGGTGGGCGCGCTGCTGGCACTCCTCATGGCGCGCACGGATCTCGGCGTGATCGGCATCATCGGCATCATTCTTCTCATCGGCATCGTGAAGAAGAACGCGATCATGATGATCGACTTTGCCCTGGTCGCCGAGCGCGAGCAGGGCATGAAGCCGCGCGATGCGATCTATCACGCTTCGCTCCTGCGCTTCCGCCCGATCCTCATGACCACGATGGCGGCGCTCCTCGGCGCGCTGCCGCTCATGCTCGGAACCGGCACCGGCTCGGAGCTGCGCCACCCGCTCGGTATCACGATCGTCGGCGGCCTCATCCTGTCGCAGCTCCTGACGCTCTTCACCACCCCGGTGATCTACCTCTACTTCGACCGCTTCGAGCGCCGCCTGGCCGCCTGGGGCAACCCCGCACCGAGCGGCCCCTCGCCCGAATGAACGAGTCCACCCCCAGGAGCCTGTCGGAACCCTTCATCCGCCGCCCGGTCGCGACGACGCTGCTGACGCTCGGGATCGCGCTCGCAGGCGCCATCGCCTACTTCCAGCTGCCGGTGGCGCCCCTCCCCCAGGTGGACTTTCCGACGATCTCGGTGAACGCCTCGATGGCCGGGGCGAGCCCCGATGTGATGGCGGCCACCGTCGCGACTCCGCTCGAGCGGCACCTCGGGCAGATCGCCGACGTCACCGAGATGACCTCCTCGAGCTCGACGGGCGCTACGCACGTGACGCTGCAGTTCGGCCTCGATCGCGACATCGACGGCGCCGCGCGCGATGTCGAGGCCGCCATCAGCGCGGCGCGCGCCGACCTGCCGAGCGCGCTGCGCAGTAACCCGACCTACCGCAAGGTCAATCCCGCCGACGCGCCCATCCTGATCCTGGCGCTCACCTCGAAGACGCTCACCGCCGGCCAGGTGTACGACGCCGCCGAGACCATCCTGTCGCAGAGGCTCTCGCAGGTGAGCGGCGTCGGCCAGGTGCAGGTCGGCGGCAGCTCGCTGCCGGCCGTGCGGGTCGAGCTCAATCCCAACGCCCTCTTCAAGTACGGCATCGGACTCGAGGATGTGCGCGCCGCGCTCGCCGCCGCCAATGCCAACACGCCCAAGGGCTCGATCGACGTCGGCGGGCGGCGCTACCAGATCTACACCAACGATCAGGCGAGCAGGGCAGCCGAGTACCGCAACCTCGTGATCGCCTACCGCAACGGCGCCGCGGTGCGGCTCCAGGACGTCGCCCAGGTGCTCGACTCGGTCGAGAACGTCCGCAACCTCGGCCTCGCCAACGGCCAGCCGGCGGTGCTCGTCATCCTCAGCCGCCAGCCCGGCGCCAACATCATCGAGACCGTCGACCGCGTCATCGCCATGATCCCCTCGCTCAAGGCCTCGATCCCCACCGACATCGACATCAAGGTCGCGATGGACCGGACCACGACGATCCGCGCCTCACTCCTCGCCGTGCAGCGCACGCTCCTGATTGCGATCGCGCTCGTGATCCTGGTGGTGTTCCTGTTCCTGCGCAACCTGCGTGCGACCGCGGTGCCGGCGGTCGCCGTGCCGATCTCGCTCCTCGGCACCTTCGGCGCGATGTATCTGCTCGGCTACAGCCTCGACCAGCTGTCGCTCATGGCCCTGATCATCGCCACGGGCTTCGTGGTGGACGATGCGATCGTGGTGCTCGAGAACGTCACGCGGCACGTCGAGGCCGGCATGCCGCGCTTTCAGGCGGCGTTGCTCGGCGCCCGCGAGGTGGGCTTCACCGTGCTGTCGATGAGCCTGTCGCTGGTGGCGGTGTTCATCCCGATCCTTCTCATGGCCGGCATCGTCGGGCGGCTGTTCCGCGAGTTCTCCATCACGCTGTCGGTCGCCGTGTTGATATCGCTGCTGGTGTCGCTCACCACCACACCCATGATGTGCTCGCGCTTCATCCGGCGCGTGGAGCACGACCGGCAGGGGCGGCTCTTCATGTGGAGCGAGCGCGTCTTCGAGGGCATGCACGCGCTCTACGCCCGCTCGCTCGGCTGGGCGCTGCGCAATCGCGGCATGGTGATGGTGCTGCTCGGCGCGACCGTCGTCTTCAACGCCTACCTGCTCGCCGTCATCCCCAAGGGCTTCTTCCCCCAGCAGGACACCGGGCGCCTGATCGGCGGGATCCAGGCCGATCAGGCGATCTCCTTCCAGTCGATGGAGGTCAAGCTGCGCCAGTTCGTCGGCATCGTACAGGCGGATCCCGCGGTCAATACGGTGGTCGGTTTCACCGGCGGCGGCTCCCAGGGCGGCGGCCAGGTGAACAGCGGCTTCATCTTCGTATCCCTCAAGCCCAAGGCGGACCGCAGGCTCTCCGCCGATCAGGTCATCGGGCGGCTGCGGCCGAAGCTCAACCAGGTGGCCGGCGCGCGCCTCTTCCTGCAGGCGGCCCAGGACATCCGCGCCGGCGGGCGGCAGAGCAACGCGCAGTATCAGTACACGCTCCAGGGCGACAGCGTGGCGGAGATCTACAAGTGGGCGCCGAAGCTCGCCGAGGCCCTGCAGCGCGAGCCGGCTCTGACGGACGTGAACTCCGACCAGCAGCAGAACGGGCAGGAGATCGAGCTGACGATCGACCGTGATACCGCCTCACGGCTGCAGCTCAATCCCGCCACTATCGACAACAACCTGTACGACGCCTTCGGGCAGCGCGACGTCTCGACCATCTACAGCGCGCTCAACCAGTATCACGTCGTCATGGAGGTGGAGCCGAAGTACTGGCAGAGCCCCGACACGCTCAAGGACCTGTGGATCAGCACGGCGGGGGGCACGGTGAACGGCAGCCAGCAGACCAATGCGGTTGCGGGCACCGTCACCTCGGCGACGACCACTCATACCGCGGCAAGCATAGCCGCCGACACGGCGCGCAACCTCGCCACCAACAGCCTCGCCAACACCGGCCGCGGCGCCGTCTCGACGGGCTCGGCGGTGACCATTGCGGCCGAGCCCACCATCCCACTCGCGGCCTTCGCCCATTACGGCTCCGGGAGCACGCCGCTCGCCGTCAACCACCAGGGCACCTTCGTTGCGACCACGATCTCCTTCAACCTCGCGCCCGGCGTCTCCTTCAGCCAGGGCCAGGAGGCCATCAGGCGCGCCGTCAACGAGATCCACATGCCGGCCACCATCCACGGTGGCTTCGCGGGCACCGGCCAGGCCGCCGAGCAGTCCTTCGCGAGCGAGCCGGTACTGGTCCTCGCGGCCATCGCGACCGTCTACATCGTTCTCGGCGTGCTGTACGAGAGCTATATACATCCCATCACGATCCTCTCCACCCTGCCGTCCGCGGGCGCCGGTGCGGTGCTGGCGCTCAGGCTCTTCGGGCAGGAATTCGGCATCATCGCGTTGATCGGCCTCTTTCTGCTCATCGGCATCGTGAAGAAGAACGCGATCATGATGATCGACTTCGCGCTCGAGGCGCAGCGCGGGGGGCGCCCGCCGGCGGATGCGATCTACAGCGCCGCGCTGCTGCGCTTCCGGCCGATCATGATGACCACCATGGCGGCGATGCTGGGCGCCCTGCCGCTCGCCTTCGGCAGCGGCGATGGCGCCGAGACGCGCCAGCCGCTCGGCATCGCGATCGTCGGCGGCCTCGCCGTGAGCCAGGTGCTGACGCTCTACACGACGCCGGTCATGTATCTCTATCTCGATCGCTTCGGCGCCTGGTGCAGCCGGATGTGGGCGCGGATCTATCCGCAGCGCCCGCCCGCCTCAGCCGAGCCGGCGCAGGTATAGGCAATGCAACGACTTCACGGACACTTCCCGCAATCTGCTCTGCCGGTCGTGACGGCCGCTGCGCTCCTCACCGCCGTCGTGGCCGGCTGCGCCGTCGGCCCGAACTATCACCGCCCGGCGGCCCCGGTGCCGGCCCACTTCAAGGAGGCCGAGGGCTGGAAGCCGGCCGAGCCGCGCGAGGCGGCCAGCGGCTCGGACTGGTGGTCGGTGTATGGCGATGCGACGCTCGATTCGCTCGAGAGGCAGGTCGATATCTCCAACCAGACGCTCAAGGCCTCCGAAGCCGCATGGCGCGAGGCGGTCGCGCTCGTCAGCCAGGCGCGCTCGGGGCTCCTGCCGACCGTGGGCGTCGCCGCCACGGGCACCCGCTCAGGCGGTGCGGGGTCCGTGCGCAGCTCCGGCTCCTCCGCGGTCGGTGCCTCCTTTCACCCCGTCAACGAGTTCGAGCTCCTCGGCACCGGCACCTGGGACATCGACGTCTGGGGCAAGATCCGCCGTACCATCGAGACCGACGTCGCGAACGCCCACGCCAGCGAGGCGGATCTCGCGGCGGCGCGTCTCTCGGCGCAGGCGACGCTCGCGACCGACTACATCGCGCTGCGCGTCGCCGATGAGCAGCAGCATCTGCTCGATGAGACGGTCGAGGCCTACAAGCGCTCGCTCGAGATCACGGAGAACCAGTACCACGTCGGCGTGGTCGCCAAAGCCGACGTCATCACCGCCGAGACGCAGCTCGGGGGCGCCGAATCGCAGCAGATCGCGATCGGCGTCACGCGCGCGACGCTCGAGCACGCGATCGCCGTGCTCATCGGCAAGCCGCCGGGCGACTTCTCACTACCGCCCGCAACGCTCGGCACCGCAGTGCCGGTGATCCCGCTCGGCGTGCCCTCGACGCTGCTCGAGCGGCGGCCCGATATCGCCGCGGCCGAGCGGCGCATGGCGGCGGCGAACGCCGCGATCGGCGTGGCGATGTCGGCCTACTTCCCGGATCTCACCCTGACCGGCACCTTCGGGTGGGCGAGCAACGTCGCTTCGGGACTCATCGCGGCGCCGAACAACCTCTGGTCATTCGGCGGCGCGGCGACCGATACCCTGCTCGACTTCGGGGCGCGTCCGGCGCAGGTGCGCCAGGCCCGCGCCGCCTACGACGCCGCGGTCGCCAACTACCGTCAGACGGTGCTCAGCGCCTTTCAGCAGGTCGAGGACGATCTCGCCACGCTGCGCATTCTCGAGCAGCAGGTGCAGGTCCAGGAGCAGACCGTCAAATCCGCCAATCTCGCCGTGCAGCTCGCGCTCAACCAATACAAGGCGGGTACGGTCGCCTACACCTCGGTGATCACGGCCCAGACGATTGCGCTCGGCGACGCCCAGACGCTCCTCAACATCCGCCAGACCCGTCTCTCTGCGAGCGTCGCCCTGATCGAGGCGCTCGGGGGCGGCTGGAACGCAGCCTCGCTCGGTCAATCGAGCGGCACTGGAGCTGAGCTCGCAGCGCAGGAAGCGGCGCTGCGCGGACACTAGCGGACACTGAGCCCGCGCGGCGCTAGGCTGGATTCTCCAGGCTGAACGCCTGGGCGTGATCGTCGTAGGCGAACACCTCGGCATACCGTCCCCAGCTCACGATGGTGCGCAGCGTCTGCTCGGCGGCCTCCTCGGCCATGTAATCCTCGAGCTCGTCGAAGAAGCGGCTCTTGGGAGCCGTGTGGCTCGCACGCTCGTCCAGCACCCGGCGAATGTGCGCCGCGAGCGGCACGTAGGTGATCAGGTGCCGGGCGAAGAGCTTCTTGCGCTCGTCCGTCTCGCCGCGCGCAAACTCGAGTCCGGCGTCCGTCAGGCGGATGTCGCCGCCCTCGACCTCTGCCAGACGCAGCAGCTGCAGCGCCTCTGCCGCCGGAAAGAGCTCATCGACCTCGAGGTGCTGCACCTCGGCGATCACGGGCAGGTCCGCCTTGCCGTTGTAGGGCGGCGCGCTCACCTCCTCGATGAGGCCGGTGAGCACGTTGGAGGAGACGTGGGTGAGCACCGTGCCGATGCCGGTCCCGGGGAAGCGCTCCTTGGGACCGGCGCGCACCTCGCCGCGGGGCCGCGCGGTCATCTCCACGTACACCCGGTCGATGAGCGCGCGCATGCGCGGATCCTGCGCGTGGCGCGGCTGGGGCAGATCGACGCTGATCTCGCCGATCACCCTCCCCGGGTTACTGGAGAAGATCAGCATCCGGTCGCACATCTGCACCGCCTCCTCGATATTGTGGGTCACGAGCAGCACTGCCTTGATCGGCAGCTGCCCCTCCCCCCAGAGGTTCAGGAAATCGCCCCGCAGCGTCTCGGCGGTGAGGATGTCGAGCGCCGAGAACGGCTCGTCCATCAGGATGATGTTGGGATGGACCACGAGTGCGCGCGCAAAGCCGACCCGCTGACGCATGCCGCCGGAGAGCTCGCGCGGGTAGGCGGACTCGAAGCCGTCGAGTCCGATGAGGTCGATCGCCTGGAGCGAGCGCTTGCGCATCTCGTCCTCGGCGACTCCCTGTGCCTCGAGCCCGAGCTGCACGTTCTCGAGCACCGTGAGCCAGGGAAAAAGCGCAAAACTCTGGAACACCATGGCGATCCCCGAGGCCGGACCCACCACCGGGTGCCCGAGGTAGCTCACCACGCCGCTGCTCGGCGCATCGAGACCGGCGATCTGCCGCAGCAGCGTCGACTTGCCTGAGCCCGAGCGCCCGAGGAGCCCGACGATCTCGCCGGGGCGCAGCTGCAGGTTCACCTTCTCGAGCACGACCAGCTCATCGCCGTCGGGCTTACGGAAGGACTTGCACAGGTCCTGCACGTCGAGGAGCGGTGCCAGGTTGAGTGCGGGAGCGGTGGCGTTCACGGGCGTCTCCTGAAGGTCCTCGGACACTCAGCTGATGCGGAACTTGCGCTCACCGAGCGCGTACAGCGGACGCCAGAATACCCGGTTGAGTATGACCACCAGCAGGCTCAGCACCATGATGCCGAGCACGTTGCGCTGGAAGTCGCCGGCGGCCGTGGCGTCGGCGATGTAGGCACCGAGTCCGTGCGCGCGCACGGTCTCGGTGCCCCAGGCGGCAACCTCGGCGTTGACGCTCGCATTCCACGAGCCTCCCGAGGCGGTGATCGCGCCGGTCACATAGAAGGGGAACACCGCCGGGAGCGCCACCCGGCGCCACCACAGCCAGCCGCGCACTCCGAGGTTCTCGCCCGCGTAACGCAGCTCCGGCGCGATCGCCGAGGCCCCGACGATCACGTTGAAGAGGATGTACCACTGGGTGCCGAGGATCATGAGCGGGCTCAGCCAGATGTCGGGCATGAGCCTGTAGGCCACGATGGCGGACACCACGAACGGGAACAGGAGATTCGCCGGGAAGGCCGCCAGGAACTGGGCGATCGGCTGCACCACGCTCGCGACCCGCGGCCGCAGTCCCACCCATACGCCGATCGGTACCCAGATGAGGCTTGCGAGCGCGATCAGCACCGCGACCCGCACCATCGTGAAGAATCCATAGAGCAGCACCCGGGCGATCTCGGCCGGCCGGACCTCCCCGAGGATGAACAACGACACCCGCCACACCGCGGCCAGCCCGATCAGTATCAGGAGACCGTACCAGGC
>Ga0335081_10020520_pt1 | contig 10685 bp, 12 predicted proteins | sample Lox_Sample_35_FD_206713 | JGI IMG/M metagenome (GOLD analysis project Ga0335081, IMG submission 206713) | Soil microbial communities from Loxahatchee National Wildlife Refuge, Florida, United States - Lox_Sample_3.5 | ecosystem: Environmental > Terrestrial > Soil > Wetlands | place: USA... | reverse complement strand
CAACCGTTCGGAACTTGTCAAGTCGAATGAGACGCTGTACGAGTGAATTTAGTGAGCAGCCTCCTTGTCTTCGGGCTTGTTGATCCAGACGGCAGCGGGTAGCTCGGGCGGCGCGGGTGGCTTGCGGACGAATCGCTCGGGGTTGCGCTGGTAGGCGGCGGTGAGCACGTCGGCGCGCCGGTCGTAGAGCTGCTGGGCCTGCCCGTGGTGCACGGCGGCGGGGGTCATCAGACCGATCCCGGAGTGGTGGTGCTCGTGGTTGTACCAATGGAAGAAGTGCCGGCAATGCTCGCGGGCGTGCTCGATGGAGTCGAACCGCTCTGGGAACTCGGGCCGGTACTTCAGGGTCTTGAACTGCGCCTCGGAGTAGGGGTTATCCGAGCTGGTGTACGGGCGGCTGTGCGTCTTGAGCACGCCGAGATCGGCCAGGAGAAAGGTCACCGGCTTGGAGCGCATCGGGATCCCGCGGTCCGCGTGCAGGGTCAGCTGCTCGCGGGTGATCCGCTGCTGCTCGCACGCTTGCGTGATCAGCGCCTCGGCGATCTTGCCCAGCTCGCGGTACTGCACCGTCCAGGCGACGATGTAGCGGCTGAACACGTCCAGGATCGCGTACAGGTAGTAGTAGGTCCACTTCGCCGGGCCCTTGAGCTTGGAGTAGGGGTCGGACCGAGGCGCGGTGCCGGCCTTTCAGCCGGTCCGTTTCCTCGGCCCGCCCTCCGAACCGGACGAGCAGCTCTCACTGCATCCGGCTCTCCACGGGTTCATGCCGTGCTCGCCCATGGCGTCCTGATTTGTTCGCCCCGGTAGCGGTATCGCTCGATGGCGACCTTGTTGGGGCGGTACATCTTGACGTTGCCGTCGCGAATCTCCCAGCCTGGGAGTAGGCGGCGGCTGAGGGTGCTCCAGTTCAGCCCTTGGTGGCGTTTGCGCAGCCACCAGACCACTCGCCACCATGCGTAGTGGTCCAGGTAGCTGAAGGTGCGCGCGCAGACGCCGTGGCGGAAGTAGTTGCACCAGCCCCGCAGTACCGGGTTGAGTTTCCGGAGCAGGGCGGCGAGCGTTCGATGCTTGTTGCGGCGGGTGTGCGATCTGACCTTCCCGATCACCGAGGCGAGCGCCTTCTTGGATGGGTAGGTGTAGACCGCCTTCTTGCCGCCTCGACCGCGCCAGGATCGCCGCTGTATGTGCCATCCCAGGAAGTCGAACCCCTCGTCGATGTGACAGACCCTCGTCTTCTCGGCCGACAGGCGTAGCCCGATCGGCGCGAGCACCGCGGTGACCTCGTCCCACAGCGCTTCGGCATCTCCGCGGGCGCCACCGACCATGATCACGAAATCATCCGCATAGCGGATGATTCTGTGGGCCGGAACGCCTTGGCGTCGGAGCTTGGCGCGTTTCCAATGCGGTCCGAGCGCTTCCCACTTGCGGGTGAAGTGCTCGTCTAGCACCGTCAGGGCGATGTTAGCCAGGCACGGTGAGAGGATCCCGCCTTGCGGCGTGCCGGTGATCGTGTTCCTGTTGACCTGATCCTCGGACAGGACACCGGCCTTCAGGAACGCCTTGATGAGCGCCATCAGACGCCTGTCACCGATTCGAGCGCGCATCCGATCCAGAAGGAACGAGTGCGAGATCTCATCGAAGCAGGCCGAGATGTCGGCCTCGAAAACCCACTCGTAGTTACGGGCGGGCGTTCCGAGGTAGTTGATCTCAGCGATCGCGTCCTGAGCGCGTCGCTTCGGACGGAAGCCGTAGGAACACGGCTTGAAGTCCGCCTCGAAGATCGGCTCGAGCACCAGCTTGAGCACGGCTTGCACGACCCGATCGGCGCAGGTCGCGATCCCCAGACGACGGACCTTCCCGTTGCGCTTGGGGATCTTCACTTCCCTGACCCGATCGGGCTGAAACCGGCGGGCTTTGAGATCTTCTCTGAGCGCTTCCAGCAGCCCGATCACGTCGGTGACTGCCTTCGGCGCGATCCCGTCGACACCGGCGGTTCGTGCGCCCCGGTTGCTCCTGACCCGAGTCCACGCCACAACGAGGAACGCCGGGTCATAGACCAGGTTGTACAGGTCATCAAACCGGCGGCCGGGATCCCCGACCGCCCATCGGTGCAGCTTCGTCTGCATCGCGAGTACTCGTTGCTCAGCCAACTCGGGGCTGGGCCACGACGCGCCGGTATTCACCAGCGACCTCCTCGCTTCGCTCGCCTGCTGCGAACCCGCTGGACCCCTTCGCCATGTACCGGGCTTTCCCCGGCTCGGACTACTACGGGCCCTCCGTCCCTTCCCGCCAGCATCCGCCGGCGACGCGCGTTCCCGCCAACCGCCAGAAGGTCGGCTGGTGAGGGGACCGGCGGGAGGGTTCCCACGTTCACTCTGGAACCGATCGACGAGTTAGGCGCCCAGCTTTGCCCCTGCGGCCTCGCCACACCTACGCCGCAGCCATTCAGTGTGGCCTCCCGTATCAGCGACATTAACCAACCAAGGAGTTCTCCGCGATCCCTGCGGGTGCGCGCCGCGACCCAGCCCATATCCGCCAGATTGGGGCTGGTGGTCTGCTCTTGAGGGGCGTTCAAACGCTGGTTTCTCACGTACACCTTCTCGTCTTGCTTGCCGGACCCGGACCGTCTGGCAGTACCGGCCCGTCCCGTCGTTGTCGGGGCTGCTTTCCACCCTCACCGGCGTCCCCCGGATCAGGCTGCCCCCGGCTTCACCAACCCGCTGCGACGGGCCGGCGGAAGAGGTCTCTCACCTCCTCCCGGTTCCACAGCGCCTCGTGGCGCTCGATGTCCCAGCTCCACAGCTCGTTCGGCCGCTCGGCGAGCAGCTCGGGCTTGGCGTAAGCCGGGTGGGTGAGCTGATCGCGCCGCTCCCGCACACCGCCGTGCGTGGCCTCCAGCAGCCGGTACATGGTGCGCTCCGAGCACAGGTAGGTGCCTTCGTCCAGCAGCCTGGCGTACACCTGCGCCGGCGCGCAGTCCACGAACCGCGGCGAGTGCAGCTGCTCGAAGACCGCCTGGCGCTCGGCCTCAGACAGCGCCCTGGACGGTGCCGGTCTGGGCTTGCGGGGCCTGGGCTCGGGCGGCCGGCGGCGACGGTAGATGGTCGCCACCGACGCCCCCAGCGCCCGGCACGCAGGCCTGGTGCCGACCAGCGGCGCCAGCTCCTCGACGGTCTGCTCGATCATCGCCCGACGCTCCCAGACTCGCTCGTCGCGCCCCCGGTATCGAGCATCTGCTCCAAGAGCGCGGAGAGATTTCCCTGAATCTCGATGACCTTCTGCGCCTTCGCCAGCTCCGCCTCGGCACGCTCGGCGCGAGCCCGCAGCTCGGCGATTTCCCGATCGCGCCGATCGGCCGGCTTGCGCCCACGCTGGCGGGCCAGCTCCCTCAGCGCCCCGGCATCGCGCTGCTTGCGCCAGTAGGTCAAATGCGAGGTGTACAGCCCCTCGCGGCGCAGCAGCGCTCCGACCTCACCCGGCTGCGTGCAGGCGTCGGCCTCCTGCACGATCCTCAGCTTGTACGCCGCGGTGTAACGCCGCCGCTGCGGGCCCTCCACCAGTTCGGGGTCCGGCACCGCCGGCCCGGCTCCATTCGTCGAGACCTCCGTCATGTGCGCTCGAGACGTCCTTTCTCCGCCCAGTTATCGACACAGTTATCAACAATTTCCGGAAAAAATGACTACTACGGCTAACGTCTCAAACTACATTGACAGAGAGGGGACGTTGGGCGTCCGAACAGCCAACGGTTCTGCGAAACAAACCGGACCATTATCCGGACGCTGAGTCTCCGCGCCGAACGCTCTCAAGGTCATTGATTCCTCGATGGTGAGTGTCCCGCCGGACGTTGGCAGAGAGGGGGCGTCCTACTTCTCATCCTCTGCGCTGCTGCGCGATTTGCCTGCGCTGTTGAGGACCTTGCGCAGGAACTCAGATCAGATTGCGTCTGGACCAATTGTTCGGCCATCTCCAGGGCGGAGTCGGTGATCTGTTTCTCGACCTTACGCGCGCCCTCGACCTGGGGCAACGCCTCCTCGACGCTGGTCAGGAACCCCCTCACCGCCTTGATCGCGGCCCGGCCACTTTCCTCGAGCGCCTGGATCACATCCTCGGAGAGCTCCGTTGCTCGCTCTGCTGCGCTGGTCGGCTCGTGCTCGCTAGCCATCACGTTCACCATCTTTCAGGAGTTTGTCGTGCTTGCGTTTGTGGGTCGGCCGATGCGGATGAGCCTCAACTCAAGCTCGATGCGGCGGGGCGGGATCGCGGCTCATAGGTCTGCGGATCGTCAGCGGCCGCGCCCAGCTGGATCTCGGATGGGCGAATTGCACCGTGCCGAGCTCGAGCCGCCGTGGTCGGCTGTGGGGGCTCGGGCCGGGCGGTCTTGGGGCGTCGGCGTGGCCGCGCGGATCGCCATCACCCTCGAAGATGGCAGCGGACGGCTCTTTTTGGCGTGTCTGATGAAGGAGCGGGGGCGACACGCGCCCAGCCGCCGCCACGCGCGAGGGCCGGCGAGGCGGGCCCTGCGGATCACCCGAAGCGAGCCCGAGCGGCTCAGACCGGTGAGGGCGCAGCCCCGCGTTATGAGACGCTGCGGTCCGCTCGTCGGATGTTTAGGCCTGGCCGACGACCTCGCAAACATTCACGCTGACGAACGTGGCCGGGGCATCCGGCAAGTCGCGCAGTGACGTGAACGTGGCCGCAGCTTGGCGAGCGTTGTCCTCACTGTCGAACAACCAGAAGGAGTGCTGAATGTCGTCTCCGTCCAGGTTCCGGGCCCAGTAGCCGCCGGAGGATCCGGGCATACCCTGCACCATCGCCGCTGCGCGCTCGCCGAGCATGGCGAGCGCTTCGTCCGCTCGATCCGGCTTGAGCTCAACTCGGCCGATGACGGCAAACATTGGTCTCCTCTCTTGGGGGCTGGACGACGGCCTGCTCCCTGGCGGTCGGCCGATCGCCGGGGGCGGGTCTGGCCGATGGGCGTCGCTGGATGACCGTATATCTCCGGCGCGGACTGGTGCTCCTCTCGCGACTCGATCGACCGGGTGGAGATTGAGGCACGTGAGACACAGCCGCCAAGACAATTGTCGCGCTGCGTCCTGCTGCGCAGCCGCGTTTCGGGCCTTACCGTTGTCGCCGAGATGGCATCGTTGATGCCTGGACCCGGGCGGCGCCAGGCTTCGAACCCTGCGCTTTCCGGGAGGATTACCCGGCGGTGGTGGTCGGAGCGACCAGGGATGGTCGCGGCGGCCGGCGATCGAGACGCGTCGAGATCGGATGTGCGTTTCAATATGGCCCTTGGATTCTCACGGCGGTCGACCCGCGCGCGTGGACGTCGAAGCTAACGGAACTACCTCAGATCGGGGCGGTAGCGTTCTTCATGAGCCTTGACGACGCTCCTTTGCCGTTCGGGTACGGGAGCGACCGGCTTGAGTTGATGGTTCGTGATCCCACGTCGGCGCATGCGTATTGGGATCTAAGTAGCGATCGCATCATTGGTGCTCTCGGGCCTGACTTTGGCGGCAGGGCTTTTCTGCGTCTGATTGGGGTTCCGAGCGGATACCTCTTGGCTGAGTATGCGGTGCCGATTGCGCACGGGAGCCAGGACGTCACTCTTCCCGAGGCTGACAGCGGGTACATGGTCGAGCTCGCGGTCATGCGTGACTACCAATGGGTCGTCCTCGCGCGCTCAAACGTGATCCAGGCACCCCCGGAGACGCCGAGAGTCGTGAGCAGTGCGCAGCAGCCGCGTGTACCGGCTGAGGGCCTCGATCGTGAGTTTGACAGCGGACGCGGCGACGTTGTCGGAGCGCCCGCAGAAAGAGCTCCTCGTGTTGGTCAGGCCGGGAGGGTGGGTGGGTTCGTGCAAATGGGGTCCGAGGTGCGATTGGTCGGGGTCGACTCGGAGTTCGAGCTCGCTTCCGAGCTGCGCTCGGCTCAAGGTGGTTCGGAGGCGCGACTGGTACGACGCGAGCCGGCGCACATGCCGTTCGTCATTGCCGGGCGTCCTGGACTTCCAGAGGCGGTGGCGGTCGCGCTCCGCGTGCTGGCTGCGGCTGTCTGGCGTGGACGCGATCCCGTCGATGTGCTCGGCGCCGGAACCGCGCTGGCTGGCGCGCTGGCCGAGGCGGGGATCTCGGCCGGACCGGCGATTGCGATCCTCGATCCTCCGGGGCCGGGTGTCGCCGCGCCCGAGCCAGCCGGTCCAGACGCGTCCCGATCGGGCGGTGAGGCGTACACGGTGAGTGAAAATGTCGACGGCTCGGTTACGGTCATCGACCGGGACGGGAGCTCGATCACGTACAGCCCGGTCCAGTCCGCCGGCGTCGATGGTCCTCGTGCCCGGTCGGTAGCGGCGATTGTCGGAGCGCGACACGCGTTCTAGCTCGCATCGCCCGTTGACGCCATCCGCGGACGTCCGGGACCCGGCCGCGACCGGGCATCTCGTCCTGTTCCTGCACGCGCACCTGCCGTTCGTGCGAGATCCCGAGGAGGAGAACGGCCTGGCGGAGGATTGGTTCTTCGAGGCCGTGACCGAGACCTATATCCCGCTGTTGTCGATTACCGAGGGCTGGCTCCGGGACGGGCTGCCGGCCCGGCTGACGGTCTCGTTGTCACCTCCGCTGTTGGAGATGCTTCGCGACGAGCTGCTGGTGACGCGCTATGTCGATCGGATGCGCGCGCTCGTTGAGCTTGCCGATTCTGAGGTCGCCAGGACCGCGGGCGACGAGCGGTTCCGATCGACCGCGGAGCTGAATCGCGCGCGACTCGTCGACGCTCTGAACCGATTCGAGCATGAGTACTCCCGGGATCTTACGGCCGCGTTCGCGGCGCTGCAGGATCGGGGGATGCTTGAGCTCGTCACGACATGTGCGACGCACGCGTTCCTTCCTGGCTTCGACGCCGCCTACGCCCGAGCGCAGGTATCGCTTGGTGCCAAGTGCTATCAGCATCATCTCGGTCGGCGGCCGGCGGGTATGTGGTTACCGGAGTGCGGGTTCGTTCCCGGGATCGATCGCCTCCTCGCCGATGAGGGAATCCGCTACTTCCTGGTTGATGCTCATGCGTTGGAGCTGGCCGATCCCCCGCCGGTCCTCGGCACGTACGCCCCGGTGGTCTGCCCGAGCGGGGTGGCGGCGTTCGCGCGGGACCCCGAATCTTCGGCGCAGGTGTGGAGCGCGGAGGTTGGCTATCCCGGTGACCGTCGCTATCGCGAGTTCTATCGGGACATTGGCCATGACCTCGACCGTGCGTCGATCGCGCGGTTTCTCTTGCCCGGCGGAGGCAGACGGAACCTGGGCCTGAAATACCATCGGGTGACCGGCCGCGATGTGCCGCTTCACGCCAAGGAGCCGTATCACCGCAGCTGGGCCTTGGAGGCGGCCAACGAGCACGCCGAGCAGTTCGTGCACGAGCGGGCACGACGGATCGACGAGGTCTGGAGGACCTCAGGCCGTGCGCCTGTGATCGTCGCGCCGTACGATGCGGAGCTGTTCGGGCATTGGTGGTTCGAAGGACCGGAGTTCGTTGACCTCGTGGTGCGCAAGAGCTGCGCGCAGTCCGCCTACCGCCTATCGACGCCGTCCGACGTGCTTGACAGCGGCCTTGAGCTTCAGACTGCGATGCCGGCGGCGAGTTCATGGGGCGCGTACGGCTACAGCCAGACGTGGCTCAATAGCGACAACGAGTGGATCTGGCCGCACGTGCACCGTGCGACGCGAGAGATGTCGCGGGTCGCCCGGGAGCGCCCCCGTGCGGAAGGGTTGACGCTGCGCGGGCTCAATCAGCTCGCCCGCGAGCTTGTTCTCGCTACCGCGAGCGACTGGCTGTTCATGATCAGCATGGGAACGACGGTGGCGTATGCGGAGTCCCGTGTGCGCACGCACATCAACCGCTTCAACCGCCTGCTCGGGCAAATTGAGGAAGGGACGATCGACGCGGACTGGCTGTCCAGGATCGAAGCGGCCGACAACATATTTCCGTACATCGACTACCACGACTTTGTCGGTTCATAGCAGCACTGGAACAGTTAGTCTTCGCCTGAGGCGACCGGGCCTCCGGTGGCCGCGCCGGCGGGACGTAGCGATCGTTGACACCGCCCATGACCTTCGACGGGGGATGACCGTGGAGGGGTGGCGCTGTTTGTCGTGATGATCGCGTCCGAGTGCGCTCCGGTGGCCCAGGCGGGCGGGCTGGGGGAGGTGGTGTTCGGTCTCAGCCGCGAGCTGGAGCTCCGCGGCAACGCCGTCGAGGTCATCTTGCCGAAGTACGATTGCATGCGGTATGACCGCATCTACGGTCTCACCGTGGCATACAATGATCTGTGGGTGCCGTGGTTCAGCAGTGCGGTTCACTGTACGGTGTGGTTCGGGTTCGTGGAGGGCCGCAAGTGCTTCTTCATCGAACCGCACTGTCACGATCGCTTCTTCGAACGCGGACATTTTTACGGCTCAATGGACGATGTCCTGCGGTTTGCGTTCCTGTCGAAGGCGGCGCTTGAGTTCTTGCTGAAGGCGAACAAGCGGCCGGACGTGATTCATTGTCATGACTGGCAGACGGCGTTGGTGCCCGTGCTCTTGTACGAGATCTACCAGCACGTGGGTATGAGCGGGCAACGCGTGTGCTACACGATCCACAACTTCGGACATCAGGGCATCACCGGCGAGAGCGTGCTGTGGGCCACCGGTCTGACCCGGCCAGAGCACTTCTACGACTATGACCGCTTGCGGGACGACTTCAACCGTGCTGCGTTGAACCTGATGAAGGGCGGCATCGTGTACTCGAACTTCGTGACCACGGTGTCTCCGCAGCACGCCCGGGAGGCGGAGTACACCGACCAGGGTCAGGGTCTAGGCCACACCCTGCACATCCACCGCAACAAGTTCGGTGGGGTGCTCAACGGCGTCGATTACGACCTCTGGAATGCGGAGATCGATCCGCTAATCCCGGCCCGGTACGGCAGCGAGTGGTTCGACAGCAAGTACGCCGACAAGCGGGCGCTACGCGACCGCTTCCTGATCGCTGACAGCTTCAAGCCGCTGGTGGCGTCGATCGGACGGCTGGACCGCCAAAAGGGCGTCGAGCTGATCCGTCACGCACTCTTCTACACGCTGGCCGAGGGCGGCCAGTTCGTGCTGCTAGGCAGCAGCCCCGACCCGGCGATCGCCGGGGAGTTCTGGCGACTGAAGCATGAACTCAACGACAATCCTGACTGCCATCTGGAACTCGGCTTCAGCGTCGAGCTTGCACATCTGATCTACGCCGGGGCGGACCTGTTGGTGATGCCGAGCCTGTTCGAGCCGTGCGGGCTGACGCAGATGATCGCGCTGAAGTACGGAGCGGTGCCGGTGGTCCGCGCCGTCGGCGGGCTGATCGACACCGTGTTCGATCGCGATCACACGTCGGGCTGGGAACGAAACGGGTACGTCTTTCACCAGCCCGACGCGCAGGGCCTGGAATCAGCGCTGAGCCGCGCGATCGGCCTGTGGTATTCCTTTCCGGAGGAGTTCCGACAGCTGCAGCTCAACGGAATGAGGACCGATCATTCATGGGCCGGGCCCGCTCAGGACTATCTGAACATCTACGAGCACATCCGGCACAAATGACCGGCCACATCCCGGTCGACCTTCAGGCATCCCCTGGTCGGCCCGCCGCATCCGGAGACGCGCTGGTGCCTCCGCCGGCGGCCCGGCGTACCGAGCGAGAAAGCGGGGGACCATGACGGACGTGCGTCCGCCTACCCGCGCGAACGAGCGCCAGCAACGCGAGGAGCCGCACGAGCACGCCGCGCGGGCCCGCGGGCGCGACGAAGTCGTGACTCCGATCGAGCGCGCCGGCAGACGACCCCACGAGCGTGCCCGCGCGCGCGCCGGTCAGCCCGGGCCCAGGCGCCGGAGAGGCCAGTGCTAGACATCGAGTTCGCGCTGGTCCTGTCCCTGCACCAGCCGCCCGGCAACCTCGAGCAACTCCTCGACACCCAGGAAACGGAGGCGAAGGAGATCCTGTGGGCAATCGACCGCATCCCGCGCTCACTGTGGCCACACGAGGACCTCGGACGCGTGCACCTGTCGCTCTCCGGGACGCTGCTCGAAACGCTCGCCCACCCCGACTTTCAGCATCGCGTCTCCGGAATCGTCGATTGTGAAGCCCTGTTGTGGTACCTGCAGAACACCCGGATCATCGAGCTCCTCGGCACCGGCCACTACCACCCCGTCCTGCCACTGATCCGTCCCGCCGACCGGGAAGAGCAACTCGACCGATGGCAAACGATCGCCAGCCACCTCGTCACGCGCGATCCTGTCCCAGGGTTCTGGCCGCCCGAACTGGGATTCTCGATGGACCTGATCCCCACCCTCCGCCGCCACGGCTACCGGTACGGGATCGTCGACAGCGAGCACGTCTCCCCGCTCACGCCGATGCGCTGGGACGAGCTGCGCTACCGCCCCCACCTGACCCAGTTCGCAGGCGAACAGATCGTCGTCGTCGTCCGCGACCGCGAACTGTCAAACGCGCAAGCATCCGGCATCGACACCGGGTGGTTCATCTCCGAGGTCAGAGCGCGCACGCAGCACTGCGACTTCCCGCCGCTCGTCACAACCGCAACCGCCGGCGAGAACGGCGAATGGTTCCGACAAACGACCCCCAGCCGCAACTTCTGGGGAACGTTCCACACCGAACTAATGGAAAAGGTA
>Ga0335081_10020517_pt1 | contig 10686 bp, 10 predicted proteins | sample Lox_Sample_35_FD_206713 | JGI IMG/M metagenome (GOLD analysis project Ga0335081, IMG submission 206713) | Soil microbial communities from Loxahatchee National Wildlife Refuge, Florida, United States - Lox_Sample_3.5 | ecosystem: Environmental > Terrestrial > Soil > Wetlands | place: USA... | reverse complement strand
ACATGAACCTGCGCTACATCGAGACCGACCGCGGCTGGTTCGGCGGCGGCACGGATCTGACCCCCTATTTTCCCTACGAAGAGGACGTCAGGGACTTCCACGGTTCGATCAAGGCGGCCTGCGACACACATCATCCTGATTACTATTCGAAATTCAAAAAATGGTGCGACGAATATTTTTTCCTGCCCCACCGGAACGAGCCGCGCGGCGTGGGCGGCATCTTCTTCGACTATCTGCTGGAGGGCTCGTTCGAGGAGCGGTTCGCCTTCATTCAGAGCGTGGGCGAAGCCTTTCTGGACGTCTATCCGCGGATCGTCGCTCGCCGGATGAAGCTCCCCTACACGGAGGACCAGCGGGAATATCAGCTGTACCGGCGCGGTCGGTATGTGGAATTTAATCTGCTATACGACCGGGGAACTCAATTCGGGCTGAAGACGAAGGGGAACGTCGAGGCGATCTTCGTGTCATTGCCGCCGGTTGTCAAATGGAAATGACAGGCGAATCGTAATGTAGGGGCGTATCGCAATACGCCCCCACTATCGATCCCCATCGAATCATCATTCCTCCAGTCGATAACCATCCACCAAAACCCGGAACCAGAGAACATATCCGGGATTGGATTACGGTGTCTCCGGTTTCAAATAGACGTTCCCAAGGTTCACCGGTAATTCATTTCCGGTCCCGGACAACTCCGCCGCATCGAATGGCAACCGTTCGCTCGAGTAATGCGCCTTGGACAACTCGATGGCAAAGGCCTTCCTGGTCCTTGCTGTCATGACGTCTCCCTCCGCGCCCCACCAATAATCAAAGTTGATCTTCACGTTCCCCGCGCCATCACTCTCCCCGATCGCCCACGAGAGTGTTTGTTGCGGCCTCACCGGATTAAAGCCCGTGTCGATATAGGTGACGGCCACACCGGCCAATGGTTGATTGGAGCGTGCATCAAACACCCGGCCCGTGACGACCAATCGAGACAACGTGTGGACATGACTGACAGGACATCCCCAGAGCGCGAAGACTGACAATAACACAAGATACGTTCTTGCATTCATAACGACATCACGGGAAATGTATTTTTTACTCCTCCGGCAAAAAACAGTCCCCCGTATCCTGGTCGAAGCCGAAGAGCTCGCTGTAGCGGGCCCAGTTGATCGCCGTCTCGAAGAGCTGGGCCGCGTCCTCATCGGGCAGCCACTTCGACAGCTCCTCCAGCACCCGTTCCTTGTCGAGCCGTTTGCCGGGCGCCTGCTCCAGCAACTGATGCAGCTGGCTGAACAGCGGTCCCTTCTTCATCTGGGCGAGGAAGAGCTTCTTTTTTCCCGGCGTCCGGGCCCGCAGCAGCTTCTTTCCGAGATCGGTCAACTCGACGTCCCCGCCCGGAGTGGTGGCGAATTCGAGCAGCTCGGCCCCCCGGATCGCGGCCATCAGGTCGCCCAGCTCGAGATTCAATTCCTTGGCAAGCTTGTAGATGTCATCCCGACCGCCCCGGTCATGCAGGGCTTCCAGCAGACCGATGATCTGACTCGACATGGCGTGCGGCAACGGTTCTATGGTCGGCATCGTCCCTCCCTCAGGCCAGTTTGGAAAAAATTCGATCGACGTATTCAATGAACGGTTGCTGGCGTTTGTCGCGCGGCCGCGGCAAGTCGATCCGGAGATCATCCACGATCCGTCCCGGTCGTGACGACAGGACGACCACCCGGTCGGCCAGCTCGACGGCCTCTTCGATGATGTGCGTCACCATGATGACCGTCTTGACGGAAAATTCCTTGTCCTCCCAGATCCGGAGCACCTCTTCCCGCAGCGCGATGGTGGTCAACGCATCCAGCGCGGAGAAGGGCTCGTCCATCAGCAGCACCTTCGGCTCGACCGCCAGCGCCCTGGCGAGGCCGGCGCGCTGCTTCATGCCGCCGGAGAGCTCACGGGGGTAGGCGTCCTCGCTTCCCCCCAGGCCGACCCGCTCGATGTACGATTCGGCCCTCGTCCGTCTCCCCCGGCCGTTCACTCCCATCGCCTCGAGCGCCAGTTCCACATTTTCCCGTACCGTGAACCAGGGGAAGAGCGCAAACGACTGGAAGACCATCGCGCATTCAGGATTCACGCCGTGCTGCGGCCGGCCGTTGTAGAGCACCCTGCCGTGCGTCGGCGCAATCAGGCCGCCGATCATGCGCAACAGCGTGCTCTTCCCGCAGCCCGACGGCCCGACAATGGCGACAAATTCCTTCTCATCGATGGTCAGATCGAGCTCCTTGAAGACCATCACGCGCCCTTGGGGCTTGGGATAGGCCAGGGTGATCTTGTTCAGTTCAAACAGCATCGATTATCCGCTCGCTTCCGGCGCATGTGCCGGAATGCCGTTCCACTCAGGGGGAGAGGCGCGCCGCCTGACCGCCCCCATCGTCCGTGTGGTTGAAATAATCGGCAGGATGTCCATGTCAGTAGTCGAATCGATACCGGTCCGTGGCCAGCCGGTAGGCGCGCCGCCAGAAGAGTTGCGTGAGCAGCACGACCACCGCCACCATCGCCGCCAGCGTATAGACGATCATCGGGCCGTTCCCCGTCTGATAGATCGCGCGGTTCAGCATGGCGCCGATGCCGTGCACCGCATAGGTCTGGTTATGATAGACAAAATATTCCGAGACAATCAACGCGTTCCAGCCGCCGCCCCATGCCGTGATGCTGCCGGTGATCAGCGACGGCACCATCGCGGGAAGCAGGACCGTCCGCCAGTAGAGCACCCGGGGCAGCCGGAAGGCCTGGCCCGCCTCCTTCAAATCGCCGGGCAGATTCGTCGCCCCGACGATCAGGTTGAAGAGCAGGTACCACTGCATCCCGGTCAGCAGCAGCAGGATGGAGGCCGCGTTCATGTCCCCCACGTACTTGACCACGACCGCGACGATCAACGGGAACAACGCCATCGCCGGCATCGAGGCGCCGATCTCGGCAAGCGGAATGATGATCTGCGCCACCCGTTCGCGCCGGCTGGCCCAGATCGCCACGGGCAGCGTCCAGGCGAGCGCGATGACATACGCGATGAGGAGCCGCAAAAATGACGCGCCCAGGGCGGTGGGGATCTGTCCGACTTCATCGGGCACCGGCTGCCGGAACAGGGCCCACATCGCCCCCGCCACACGGACCATCATCCAGCCGACGAGCAGGCCCGCGACCGCGGCTGCCAGCCACCAGCCCCCCTGCCGGGTAGTGACGGGCCTGACGCCGCGTTCGATCCCGGCCGTGACCGTCCGGGTGACCTGCCGGGGCCACGGCCATCTGCGCACGATCCGGACCAGCCGCCGCGCCACCGCGCGAAACAACCGGCGGGTCCGGCGGGTGATCGGCGACCGGCTCCACCATTGGACCATGAACGATTCCTGCTGCTGCATCGTGGACACCGTCATCTCGTATCGGAACTTCGTCGACCAGACCGACAGCGGCCGCCAGAGCAGCAACTCCATGGCAATGACGATCGTCAGCAGGACGCCGAGGCCGGCCAGGAGCAGATCGGTCCGCCCCTCCTCCGCCGCGTGGACGAGGAAATTGCCGAGCCCCGGCAGCTCATAATTGAGCGGACCGATCGCGATGATCTCGCAGGCGATGAGGAAGTACCAGCCGGCCGACCACGACGCGATGCTGTTGTAAATCAGACGCGGCAGGCAGGCCGGCCAGTAGACCCGGCGAAAGCCGAGCCAGCCCCGGACGCCGTAGGCCTGGGTCGCCTCGATCGCCTCTCTCGGCAGCGTGCTCCAGGCTTCGTAGACGCCGAAGGCGATGTTCCACGCCTGCGAGGTGAAGATCAAAAAGATGCAGGAGATTTCCAGCGCGGTCCGATGCGCGCCCGACGACGCGGAGACGAACAGAAAGACCACCGCCGGAAAGAAGCCCAGGACGGGAATCGACTGGAGCAGGTCGAGCGCCGGAATGATGATCCGTTCGGCCCACCGGTTCGAGACGGCGGCATAGGCCACGCTCAGCGAAAAGACCAATGACAGCAGGTAGGCGGCGGTCATCCGGCCGAGCGACAGGAGCGCGTCGACCGGCAGCGCATTCAGATCGACCGGCAACCGCAGGTGCGGCAGCCGGATCCTGGGGATGGTCCCTCCCTCCCCGTACAACAGCACCACGGCGCCCAGCAGCAGGATCAATCCCGCCGCATAAATGACCGGTTGTCGTGTGACCCGCCAGCGCCGCCGTGCCATCTCTTCTCCGCGTGGCTCCCAATTGCCCGCCTCCCGGCGGCCGGGAGGAAGTGTAACATGAACAAAGCGTAAAGGTAAAAGCGGATGAATGGAGCAAATGCGGACTGGGGGTACGAGAGCAAAGTCGGAGTAAGGATTAGAAGAGCAACTGCGGATGAGTGAGCAAGCAAGCCCTTTTCCCCTTATTCCGCATTGGTTTTATTACCCCTTCATCCGCCTTTTCATCACTAATCCGGATTTAACCCTCTCCCCGTTCGTGTGATAAGATAAGCCACTTTATGGCGGACAAACCCTACAAAGACTCAGGTAAACGATTGCGTGAGCTGCTGGCTCAGCGGATCCTTGTCATCGACGGCGCGATGGGGACGCAGCTGCAGGGTCGCAACCTGACCGCGGCTGATTTCGGGGGCGCAGCCTATGAGGGCTGCAACGAAAATCTGAACCTCACGCACCCCGATGTCGTGCGGGAGATCCACGCCGCCTATCTCGACGCCGGCGCCGACATCGTCGAGACCAACACCTTCGGCGGCACGCCGATTGTGCTGGCCGAGTACACTCTGCAGGACAAGACGCTCGAGATCAACCGGGCCGGCGCGCGGCTCGCGCGCGAAGCGGCCGACGCCGCCTCCACCTCAGACCGGCCCCGCTTCGTGGCCGGCGCGATGGGGCCGACGACCAAGACGATCAGCGTCACCGGCGGGGTGACGTTCGATCAACTGGTCAACTCGTTTACGCACCAGTCCAGGGGACTGATTGAAGGCGGTGTTGATCTGCTCCTGCTCGAAACAGCCCAGGATACCTTGAACCTCAAGGCGGCCGTCATCGGGATCGCCCGCACCCAAGCCGAGCTGGGCAGCCGCGTGCCCCTCATGATCTCCGGCACGATCGAGCCGATGGGAACGATGCTGGCGGGCCAGGGGGTCGAAGCGCTCTACACCTCGCTCGAGCATGTCGACCTGTTCTCAATCGGCCTGAACTGCGCCACAGGACCGGAATTCATGACCGATCACATTCGATCGCTTTCGGCGCTGGCGACCTGCTTTATCAGCGTCTATCCGAACGCCGGGCTGCCGGACGAAGAGGGTCATTATGCCGAAACGCCCGAGACGCTCTCGACCAAATTACGGCGGTTCGTCAATGAGGGGTGGGTCAACCTGATCGGAGGCTGCTGCGGCACGACGCCGGCTCACATCGCCGCGATCGCCGCGATGGTCAAGGGGAAGGCGCCGAGGCGGCCGCAGACCAGGCGCAAACTGGCCCTCTCCGGGATCGACTACCTGCCGATCGAGGAGGACATCCGGCCGGTGATCGTCGGCGAGCGGACGAACGTCATCGGCAGCCGGAAGTTCAAGGAGCTGATCGTGGCGGAGCAATTCGAGGAGGCCGCCGAGATCTCACGCCATCAGGTGAAGAGCGGCGCGCACCTGATCGACGTCTGCATGGCGAACCCCGATCGGAACGAGCTGGCCGACATGGAGCGGTTCATCGAAATCGTGGTCAAGAAAACCAAGGCCCCGATCGTGATCGATTCGACCGATGCCGTCGTCATCGAAGCGGCGCTCAAGCGCTGCCAGGGCAAGTGCGTCGTGAATTCGATCAACCTCGAGGACGGCGAAGAGCGGTTTCAGCACGTCGTGCCGCTGCTCAAACGGTACGGCGGCGCGGTGGTGGTCGGCTGCATTGATGAGGATCCCCAGCAGGGCATGGGCGTCACCGTGGCCCGCAAACTGGCGATCGCCAAGCGGTCGCACGATCTCCTCACAAACAAGTACGGCCTGCGGGCGGAAGATCTTATTTTCGATCCACTCGTCTTTCCGGTCGGCACGGGCGACGCCAACTATATTGGCGCGGGCAAGGAGACGGTCGAGGGGGTGCGGGCGATCAAAGAGGCGCTCCCCGCCTCCCGGACGATCCTTGGAATCAGCAACGTGTCGTTTGGATTGCCGGCCTCAGGGCGCGAAGTCCTCAACTCCGTCTTTCTCTATCACTGCGTCAAAGCCGGGCTCGATTTTGCCATTGTCAATTCTGAGAAACTCCAGCGTTATCCATCGATTCCTCAAGAAGAACGTGAGCTAGCTGAAGACCTCATCTATTGGCGCGGAAGCGATCCGGTCGGCGCGTTTGCCGCTCATTTCAAAGACAAGGCGGTCGTGTCCAAGAAAACCCTTGCCGACCTTCCCTTGGACGAGCGTTTAGCCCGGTATATTGTGGAGGGCACCAAAGACGGCCTGGTCGCCGATCTCGACCTGAAGCTCAAGGAGGCCAGGCCGCTCGACATCATTAACGGGCCGCTGATGAAGGGCATGGACGAGGTGGGTCGCCTGTTCAACAACAACGAGCTGATCGTCGCCGAAGTGCTGCTCAGCGCCGAATCGATGAAGGCGGCGGTGCGCCATCTCGAGCAATTTATGGAAAAGACCGACAGCTCGTCCCGTGGCAAGATCATCCTGGCCACCGTGAAAGGCGACGTCCACGACATCGGGAAGAACCTGGTCGAGATCATCCTGAGCAACAACGGCTACCGGATCGTCAATCTCGGCATCAAGGTGCCACCTGAAGAACTGATCGAGGCCTACCGGCGCGAGAAGCCGAACGCCTTCGGCCTGTCAGGGTTGCTCGTCAAATCAGCCCAGCAGATGGTCCTGACCGCGCAGGACTTGAAAAACGCCGGGATCGACATTCCGATCCTGGTCGGCGGGGCGGCGCTGACCAAGAAATTCACCGACACCAAAATTGCGGCCGAATACGGCGGGGCCGTTCTGTACGCCAAGGACGCCATGCAGGGGCTCGATCTGGCCAATCAGCTCAGCGACGTCAAGCAGCGGGAGCGGCTCATCGCAAAAATCCGACAGGAGCAGCAGTCGTATGTTCAAGGTGGGCCTGCGACTGTGCCCGCAGTCCGCCCCGCTGCCGTTCCCCAACGATCAACCGTCAGTCAGACGGTCTCTCTTCCCCATCCGCCCGACTACAAACCGCACCAGCTCAACGACGTGCCGGTGGGGACGATTTTCCCCTACATCAACCGGGTGATGCTCTACGGGAAGCATCTCGGCTTCAAAGGCGGCTTCGACCGGGCGCTGGCTGCCAAAGAGGAGAAGGCGGTCAAACTCTATGAGCAGGTCGAGGCGCTCAAGGAGGAGCTGCGAAAGAGAAAATCGCTCTCGGCCCAGGCGCTCTATCAATTCTTCCCTTGCCGGTCGGAGGGCGACACGATCCTGATCTACGATCCGGAACAACAAGAGCGCGTGATCGAGCGGTTCACCTTCCCCCGCCAGCCGGCCGGTGAGCGGTTGTGTCTGGCCGATTATGTGCGCAGCGTCGACTCGAAAGAGGTCGACTCGGTGGCGTTCTTCGTCGTCTCCTGCGGCCGGGGCGTCCGGGAGCTGGCCCAATACTGGAAGGACAAGGGCGAATACGTCAAATCACATACATTGCAGGCGCTGGCGATCGAGGCGTCGGAAGGGCTGGCCGAGTGGCTCCACCAGCGGATCAGGACCGAATGGGGCATCCCCGACCCAAGCGAGCTGACGATTCCGGACTTGCTGAAGAAGAAATACCGGGGCCTGCGGGTCAGCTTCGGCTATCCCGCCTGCCCCGACCTGGCCGACCAGCGGAAGCTCTTCCGGCTGCTCGATGCCACGGTAAAGATTGGTGTCCAACTCACCGAAGGCGACATGATGGATCCGGAGGCGTCGGTCTCCGCCCTGGTCTTTCATCATCCGGACGCGAAATACTTCCGGGCAGATGGAGGAAGCGGTGAATAACAATATTGGGGACGGAGTGAGTTTCTCGAGCGAACTCGGGGAAAGTCGCTTCCCACGGGCAAGCCCGTTCAGGGTGAACCCGTGCACTTTGATCTATGCTCTTCGTGCGCAAGACAATATTCACCCCCGCCTGAAGGCGGGGCCCTCTGTCTCACGCCGCCCGTGGGAAGCTACACAGCGAGCAATCCGCCGGAGGCGGAGAGCGTGAGGGGGAGACTCCATGCCGGCTTTCTTGCGGAACAAGGCTCAGCCGCACACATGATCGAAGGGTGTGCGAGGGCAAGCTGGGAGGGAGGGGGCGACGCGAGCCCCTATAATAGATCTGTCCCCGATTGTGGTCCCCGATTGTGCGGGCGGGATCATTCAAATTCCATAAGGAGACCAAACGTGAAAAACCTGATTGCCCCCCTTGCTCCCGTTCTACTTGGACTGTTGCTTCTGTCGGCAACGGCGCTGGCGGCCGACAAACAGTCCGTACTGATGCTCGGCGGCGACTATTGCGAATTCTATCCGAAGGAGCTCACCGACGTCTTGATGGCCGTCAAAGGGGTGACCGGGGTGGATTTAGAGAGCGAGAAAGGGCATGCCATCATCACGCAAGACGGCACCGTGAAGGACGAGATGCTCATCATGGCCGTGGCAAAAGTCAAAGGCACCAAGAATGGGGTGGCGTGGTATTGCACCGCCATGGTGAAGAACTAGACCATCCCGCCTTCACGTCCTGAAATAAACGTTCAAGGGACCTCTGGAATGAAAAAAATCAGCCATATTTTCCACGCGAGAGGAACAGACATGAAGAAGATGACCAGTCTCGCGATTGTCGTTGCGTGCGGACTTCTATCCGTATCGTCAACGGCTCAAGCGGGCGTCAGTCAAACCGACCTCATGGTGGACGGCGAGTCGTGTGATGCCCATTTCAAGGAGCTCACCGATGCCCTGACAGCCGTCAAGGGTGTGACCCGCGTGGACTTGAAGAGCAAGAAAGGGCATGTCATCGTCTCACACGACGGGACGGTCAAGACCGCAACACTGATTGCAATCATCCAGACTGTCAAAGGCTCCGAGGCGCGCACACCATGGTATTGCATCGCCATGGTGATGGAATAGAAATGGTCGACCTGAAAAATGGGACGGATTTATTTTCTTACGGCAATCCTCGTCAGCATAACCGAAAATAGATCTGTCCCGTTTTTGCTTCACTCCACTTGCTTTCCAGAATTTTTCTGGTATAGGATGGCTCCATGATGAAGCAGTTCTACGGGGCTCTGTGGTCCCGGCATCATCCGTGGCGCGTCCTCGTCGCCTCGGGCCTCATCGTCACCTACCTCGTGTTGACCGGCGGCGCCCTGCACTGCCAGATGCTCATGCCGGCCCGCTCCGCCCATCACCACGATCACTCCGGATCGAACGGTCATAACAGCCACTGCGCGCTGACCAATCATTGCGCGATCGCCGCCATCCATACGGCCGTGAATGCCGGCTTTGATCCGCTCCAAATCACGGCGCTTTCGTTCCATTCCCATCCGGCTCCTGCCGGTTTTACTCTTTCCGTTTCCCGCGCTCCCCGCGGTCCGCCCGCCGTCTCCCCCACCGTCTAGATCGTCACAGCGCCTTCGTTGCGCGGGTCGCCGCGCCTCGATTATTGGCCGACGTCCGCTCATGCGGGGGAATGGTCCGTATGCACGTCCCATTCCTGATCGTCATCTTGCAGCTGTGTGATGACGGGGAACAGTGTCATCACGTCATTGGCTCAAGAGGGGAATAGCCCGCTTGGATTCCAGGCGGCAACGCTCATTCATGAGAGGAGACCGGACATGAAGAACCTGATTGGGCTCGTGGCTCCCGTGGTACTTGGACTGCTGCTTTCGGCATCAGCACTGGCGGCCGACAACCAAACCGTCCTGATGCTTGGCGGCGACTATTGCGACTACTATCCCAAGGAGCTCACCGACGCCTTGATGGCCGTCAAGGGAGTGACCGGGGTCGATCTGAAAAGTATGAAAGGGCACGCCATCGTCTCGCATGACGGAACCGTCAAGGATGAGACACTCATTACGGCGGTGGCAACGGTCAAAGGCACCAAGGATGGCGTGGCATGGTATTGCACCGCGATGGTCATGGACTAGGCCATCGGCTCTACCTGCGATGATTCAACCCGTTCGAGGGAAACCCTGGGTGGTGATCCGCCCTCCTCACCCTGGGTTCAAAGGATGGGAGGTGATTTGCCTCCGCCTCCCATCCCTCCCTCGACCGGTCTTAAAAAATTACTTTGAGCTTTTCGGCCGGCCGGGCAAGAATCGCCCGGTTGCCCTTCTCCACGATCGGCCGCTGGATCAGATCGGGGTGCTTGACCATCAGGTTGATCGCTTCGTCATCAGAGAGATCCTTCCCAGACAGTTTTAACTCTTTATAGATTTCCTCTTTCGTCCGGAAGAGTTCTGAGGCCTTGATCCCCATTTTCTTGATCAGGTCCTTCAGCTTCGCCTTCGAAATCGGATCGGTGTAATAGTTCACCGACTCGAAGTCGACGCCGCTTTCCTTGAGCGCCGCGTAGACCTGGCGGCAGGTGGTGCAGGTGGGTTTTTGGTAAATGATAATTTTCATAAGCAGTTATCCCTTTTAGCGGTCAAGACCGGAGCCGGTGAGGAGAGCCCTCTGGAGGCGGCCGCCACAGCTGGCTTCGATGCCGCGGCCAGCCGGAAGGGAAGGAGACGAGCACCGGAAGC
>Ga0335081_10020516_pt1 | contig 10686 bp, 11 predicted proteins | sample Lox_Sample_35_FD_206713 | JGI IMG/M metagenome (GOLD analysis project Ga0335081, IMG submission 206713) | Soil microbial communities from Loxahatchee National Wildlife Refuge, Florida, United States - Lox_Sample_3.5 | ecosystem: Environmental > Terrestrial > Soil > Wetlands | place: USA... | reverse complement strand
GGCGTCGATCGCTTGTTGAAGATTGGGTTCACCCAAATAAGCGGGAATGCCGTCGAAGGCCACCACAATGCGCAGGATATCCGACTTCATGACGCGTGCTAAATTTCCCGCCTCTTGGGCAGCGCGTAAAGAATGGTCTGAACCATCTACCGCGAGAAGAATTTTTTCAAACATGTCTACTCCTTTCTGACACCTCTAAATCAAGTATACGATTAATTCAATGTAGATTCAAATCAAACACTGAGTTTCATCAACGCTTGCCTCAGCCGTTCCACTTCATCCAGTGTGTTGTAATGCACTGCGCCGACGCGCACCATCCCGCCGCTGTCTTCGAGTCCAAGCCGCTCCGTGACGTTGATGGCATAGTAATTTCCATCCCACACATAAATATTTTGCCCGGTCAGTTTCTCGGCCACTTTGCGCGGGGAAAGATTCTTCAAACGGAATGAATAGGTTGCCACGCGTTCCTCGAGACGATTCGTATCGGTGAGCCCGAAGAGAGTCAATCCGGGAACCGCTTGCAGGGCAGAGAGAAGCGCCCGACTCACTTCGAGTTCGTGAGCGTGAATCACCGCCATCGCTTTTTTTAATTCGAGTCGGCGACCAGAATAATTCTTCAGCAGCTTATCATCGCCAAATTCCTTGCCAACCCATTCAAAATATTCGATTGCACCCAGCACACCCGCGATACCTTCGTGATTTTGTGTGCCCGTTTCAAACTTGCCCGGTATTTTGTTTGTTGCCGGTCGCACTTTGTATGCAAATAACTTCTCCAACAATTCATGTTTCCCATATAGGATGCCGCAATGGGGTCCAAAAAATTTATAACTCGAAGAAATTAGGAAATCACAGTCTAGCTTCTGCACATCGATGGGGCCATGCGGCGCATATTGAACTGCGTCGACGTAGACTAACGCACCGGCATCGTGTGTCCGCTGAATGATTTTTTCAACGGGATTGATCGTACCCAATGCATTCGAGGCATATCCAACCGCGACGAGACGCGGCCTGCGCTCCAGAGCTTTTTCAAGCTGATCAAGTTTCAGCGTGCCATCTTCGACATCGAAATCCACCCAATTAACTTTGACACCATGATCCTGCGCGGCGAGTACCCACGGTGTGACGTTCGCATCGTGATCGAGACGCGTGACCACAATCTCATCGCCTTCCTTCCATTCCCGCGAGATCGAGCGGCTGATGTGAAGAGTCAGCGTCGTCATGTTATTGCCAAAAACAATTTCATCGGGTGAGGACGCGTCATAAAAATCAGCCATGGCTTGATGAGCTTCATGCAGGATTGCATCGGAGGCGACGCTGGTTGCGAAGGCACCTTCGTGGTTGGCGTTGCACTCCAGCAAATATTTGTTGATGCGATCCAGCGATTGTTTTGCAATCTGGGTTCCGCCGGGGTTATCGAAGAAGATGGCGGGTTTGTTGAGAGATGGAAATTGATTTCGGATTTTGGTGAGGTCGAGGGTCATAATGATTTCTCCTTTTTAGTTGTCATTTTGTCTTTGGCTCGTAATTGCATAAGCGTTTGATGGGACACTTCGGGCAATCAGGTTTGCGGGCGTGACAGACCTCCCGTCCTAAGCGGATCAGATTCAAATGCGCGGCGTAATAGGTTTCAGGCGGGAACAAGGCTTCGAGATGCGGATGCGCTTGCTCGACGGTCATCGCTTCGGGACGCAGGCCAATGCGACCCGTGACACGGTAGATGTGTGTGTCCACCGGAAAAGCGGGGCGTCCAAGCGAAAAGCATAGCACGATCGCGGCGGTCTTTGGCCCAACGCCGTTGAACTTCATCAGCCAGGTGCGCGCATCTTCGAGCGGCAGGTCTTTTAGAAAAGATAAATCCAGATTGCCGCGTTCTTCGGTAATTTCTTTCAAAACCTTTTGTATGCGCGGACCTTTTTGATTCGCCAAGCCCGCCGAGCGAATCGCATTGACCACCTCTTTGGTCTTGGCATCGCGTACCGATTCCCAGGTTGGGCATTTGAGTCGCAGCGCGTTGAAAGCGCGATCACGATTTGTATCGTTCGTGTTTTGCGAAAGAATGGTCGAGACCAATTCGTCAATCGGCGGAAGCGGATTGCGCCAGGTTGGATTCCCGAAGGCTTCCAAAAGTTTCTCGTGGACTTTCACAGCGCGCTTGGAAAGAGTGGACATGAGCCTGATTATATGCGGGATATAACCGAATACAAGAGATAAAAAATTTTGGCTTATAACTTGAGTATGGATAATGAAAGACTTCTCGAATCTCAGAGAGAACAAATCCTTAAGATCGCACGCAAGAACGGGGCATATGCTGTGCGCATCTTTGGACCGGTGGCGCGCGGCGAGGCGCGTCCCGAAAGCGATGTGGATTTCCTTGTCAAATTGGAAGAGGGCAGAAGTCTGCTTGATTTGGCGCGTTTATTGCGCGAACTGCAAACGTTGCTCGGCTTGCCGGTGGACGTTGTCACGGAAGCGGGCTTGCGCCCACGCCTACGATTGCAAGTGTTGAAAGAAGCGCGCCCGCTATGAGAAGCGAACGCGAACGTTTGTCGGATATTCTCGAAGCGATTGAACGCATCGAGAAATATGCGGCAAAAGGTCGAGGCGCTTTTGTGGATGACGAATTGATCCAGAATTGGATGGTTCATACATCACCCTCATCGGCGAAGCTTGCCGTTCGCTGCCGGATGATTTCCAAACGCGCTGGGCGAATGTTCCCTGGGCGGCTATCATCGGCATGAGAAACGTCCTCGTTCCTCATTATTTTGGTGTTGATGAGGACGCAGTTTGGTCGGTAGTGAAAAAAGATATTCCTGAATTGAAATTCAATATCGAAACAATTTTAAAAAGCCTGAAAGATTGAGCGTGTTTTGATGATGTGGGACAATAAAAAAGAGGTGTTGAACATGAAGCAGATACGATTGCTCACTCTCGCTGTATTGTTTGCTTTTCTATTCAATGCTTGTTCAACTTCAGCGTCAACATCTATCGCAACGGTTACTGCAACATCACTGCTAACTTCAAAGCCCACGCCCACTGCCGCCTCAACCCTCACACCCACAGAAACTGCCACGGCGGAACCGACAGAAACTTTTGCGCTAGTTGACATCGATACAAGTGGTGGTTTGCGAGGTCGTTGTACCTGCGATCAAATAACGAGCGGCGCTTTAGTTGCTACTGCTACACGACTTGATAAACCCGCTCCTGCTGGCGCCAAAAATGCTGGCTGGGCGGATAAAGAAGGTGGATCTACTAGCGATATCGAACTGAAAAGTGGTAGCGTGAATACAGTGAGAATAGTTGGTCATTGTTGGATAAGCGATGCTTTCTTAGGACTGCCAGATCAAAAATCTCATGTTTTTATTTTGGCAGTTACAAATACGGATGGGCTGTGGGATATATAAATCTTTTTGTTAACAATGAGTCTGTTGAATTAAGTGCTCTCAAAAGAATTTTATCTTCAACTACTGGAACTGGATTATCTGTTCACCGTACAACTAGGAATCGGAATCAGAAAGACCCAGAAGACGTTCTGTATTATTATGAAGGCGGGGATGGTGTCTTAATGAAACTTGTAAGCGATTTGAAATCTAGTGGTGTGATATCCGATCCACTTGAAAAAATTCTGGTAACTGCCGGTGAAGCTAAATAACTTCGTTCTACTTAACATTCAGATTAAATAATGTAATATTTGGTGGATGTTTGAAATATATTTGAGGTTTAAGCTCCTTTGTTTGAGAATAGTAGTTTTTCTCGCAAGTGTGGCGATCTTGTTATTCCCTCTAAAAGCACTGGCGTGTTGCAGAAACGCTGACTGTTCAGGAAGTCAAGTCCGTGTGAATATTCCTCCAAATAATTGTGGTCGCGTTGGCTATGGTGGGGGTGTTTGTGTAAATAATTCCGAATCGTGTGACGCCACTCTTGGCGGTACCGGCGGTTCTTGTCCATCAGGAGAAGTATGCCGTTCTTTGGCGCTTCCGAAGTTTTTATGCTTTGACTAACTTGAATGCCGGTCTCGACTCACCGACCACAATCTCGCGATGATTCTTGATGGGCAAGGTCGGACCGAACGCGGCAAGTTGTTTCAATTGCGATCCGTTCAACGCGCCGAGTTGCCGCAGGATTTCCAACGTCACTGCTGGGCGGACACGATTATGACTTGCAAAGTCTTCACCAAAGCGTCCCGCATCGCCGTCCGAAACTTTGAAGGCTATGCCGAGGCCACGCGCGTCGCCCTGGATTGCGCCGGGCAAAAGTCCGATGGCTTGAAATCCTTCCGCGCCGCGCTTCGTGAGAATCTTTCCGTTACCGGCTTTCATCAGCTCACAATCAAATTCACCGAATCCGCTGACCATTTCGGAGTACGAGGTCATCGCCGATGTGATTTTGCGACAGGCTTCGGCACGCGCTTTGGGAAGAGACGAAGGCTGACACAGGCGCGCGAAGCCCAGGGCGGCGTTCCGAAGTGGAACGGCAAAGTTCGGCGCGGAACAACCATCGGTGCCAAGTTCCACTTGCTCGCCTTCGATTCCGCACATCTCCGCAAAGGTCGTCAAAATGTCCTGCTGAATCGGATGACTTCGTTCGAGATAGGTTTCGAGCGGAAGTCCGCGCATTTTGGCATGAGCCAGCATGGCGGTGTGTTTGCCCGAACAATTATTGAAGTTGGCGGTCGGTATGATGTTGTGCGTGATGACATACTTCAACATCTCCGGGTCGCCGGGTAGATGCCCGCCGCATTGCAAATCACTTTCCTTGATTCCGATTTTTTCCTGCAGGGCTTTGACCGCCTCGAGATGCATCCGCGCGGTCTCGTGTGAGGCACACGACAACGCCAGTTCGCGCGGCGTAAAACCAAAGTGTTCCACGCCGCCGCGTTCGACAAATGGCAACGCTTGAAATGGTTTGGCCGACGAGCGCAAAAAAGCGACCGTTTGCGGGTCGCCATAAGAATAGATAAGTTTTTGATTCGAATCCACGATCGCGATGGCGCCGAAATGAATCGACTCCACGATGTCCCCGCGCGTGACCTCCAAGAGCGGTTGAAAGCGTTCGGTCATTTATTCCTCGGCAGAACTGCCCATGTGGTAATGGCGCGCATAATAATGTCGAAGTCCGTAGCGCAGACGCTGCGCATATTGCTTGTGCCGCGCCGCCGAGGCCTTGAATTTGTTCGCGAACGTCTCGACCAGTTTCTCCGTGGATTCCGGCGATTGGCTTTTGGAGGCCATCTTCTCCAGTTTCTCGTGAATCTCCGTCATCAATTCGAACTGGGCCTTGACGGCAGAGGACGAGGCTAGACCGCCGCGTCCGCTGACAAACGTGTAGCCGCGATATTCCTGACCCATCAGAAGTTCGAGCGCTTCCAGCCACGACGGAAGGTCGCCGTGCGCGATGAACGGAGGCTGATTCTTAACGACGGCATCGCCGACGAACACCACTTTGTCATCCGGCACGATCACCCAGATGGCTCCCGAGGATGGCCCTGGATGTTGTTCGAGGATGATCGGCTTTTCGCCCCAATGCAAGACCATTTGATTCGTGAAGGAGATTTCCGGAGGCGACCATCGCACGGTACCAAGCCCGGGAATGGTCTCCCAATCCGAACCGGTTTCGTTCCCCTGTGCCTTGAATGTGGTCGGCCGTATGCGAAAGACCGCCGCGGTTTTTTCATGGGCGATCACGGTGCAATCCATGGTGCGGGCACCCAGCGTGCGGTCGGGATGCGCGTCGAGGTTGATGAGCACGCGTTCGGGTCCCGAGCCGAGGCCCATCAGCGCCGCACGCCAGGCGCGTCCATCTTCCGGAGCGGGCGGCGCGTCCACCTGGACCAAGCCGCGCGGCTGTTGAATCACGCCTAGGGTCGCGCCGAGGTAATGATCTTCGATATAAATGCTATCCGAGATGGGTTGCATGAAAACTCCTAGCCCCTACCCGACCTCTCCGATTTTCCTTCGGAGAAGGAAAATGGGGCAGGGGTCCGAAGGACGGCGGGGTAGTGATATTTTACCTTCAATTCTTCAAAGCTTTTTCTTCCAGCGCCGGCAAAACGAAGATGAACTTTGAGCCTTGGCCCTCTTCGCTTTCGACCCAGATTTTTCCACCGTGCGCCTGCACCGCGAGTCGGCAAAATGCCAAGCCGATGCCCAAGCCCCCGGGTTTATCCTTGCCCTTGAGGCGCGTGAACTTTTCGAAGATGCGATCGTGCGCGCCGGTTGGAATGCCCGGGCCGTTATCCTTCACCCAAATTCGCACGCTGGCGCCGTCCGCTTTCGCACCGACCTCGATCACGGTTTCGGTGAAGGAGAACTTGATAGCATTCTCGATCAGGTTGATTATGACCCTCCGCAGCATGTCCATATCCACCCAAATGTTCGGAAGATGTTCAGGGAGATTGACCTCCAGTTTTTGATGACGGTTTGCGACGGACGGACCAACATCCTTCGCCGCCAGCTCAATCAACTCTTTGGGATCGACCGCTTTCTGTGTGGCAATGGTCTGCCCCGATTCCAGGCGATTGATATCGAGCAGCGAGTTCACCAGCCGTTGAATGCGTTCCGTGGAATGCACGGCGATCCTCAACACAGATCGAATGGCCTCGTCATGCCCGACCATGCTGCCCAATACGTCGAGGCTGGAGACGATATTGGCCAGCGGCGAGCGCAGATCATGGTAGATCATGGCTGTTAAATCTTCACGCAGGGAATCCAGTTCCTTGCGCTCCGAGATGTCCCGCAGAGTCCATTGGATGGAATCAGCATCTTCAAATTGCACGCGCCGCGCGTGGACTTCGACCGGCACGCCGCCCGCCTCCGCCTTATGCAGCACGGATTCATAGATACTTTCATCGCCGGCCCGCAGGTTCTCGAATTCAATCCCCGTCACCTTCCAATTAATATCGTGCAGGTGGTCAATGTTCATCTGCCGCAAATCGTCCGCCTGAATGTCGCTCAACCTCACCGCTTCGCGATTGGCTTCTAGAATCCGACCTTCCCAATCCGTGATGAAGATCGGGTGGATGCTCTCTTCAAACAACTCGCGATAGCGTTGATGCGCATTCTGCAATTGTTCGAACAGTTGCGCATTGCGGATGGTCGTGCCTGCCAAGCTGCCGATACCGGTCATCACGGTCAGGGCATCCGCGTCGAATCCACCAGTGGAGATAGGGTTGATGGCTTCCAATACGCCGATGGTCACGCCTTGGGATTGGACGGGTGCGATGGCAACCGCTCTGGTCCCGATGCCACTGAAGCGATCCAGGTCGGTATAGCGTTTGTCTTCATTGGCATTGGAGATGACGGTGCCGCGTCCGTCCCGCGCCACCTGACCTGCCATGCCCTGACCGCCGGGAATGCGGCGGTCGAGGATGTTGCCGGCGTTTTGGCCCGCCGCGGCGCGGAAGATGATGCTTCGCTCCGGCCCCTCGATGAGACCAATTGCAACCGTTTCGACCTGCAGAGCCTGCATGGTTTGATGCAACACGCGTTGCCACACTTCGCGTACATCCAGGGAGGCGCTGAAGGCGGCGGCTCCATCCGCCAACGCGGTCATGACGCGCGCCTGCCGCAGGGTTTCGGTGTAGAGGCGCGCGTTCAACACCGCGATGCTGGCCTGATCGGCAATGGCTTGCATCAATTCGAGGTGGCTCGGATCGAACACATTCGGCACAGAGTGGACGAGGGTCAGCACGCCGACCAAACGTTCACGCGCCAGCAGCGGAACGCAGATTGCCGATTTGGCTCCGCTTTGATCCAAGGCGTCGTCGGCGCGCCGGATCCAGCGGTCATCCTGGCTGGTATCGGGGACGAGCACCGCCTTGCGGTGCTGGATGACCCAACCCGCCAGGCCCCGGTCAACCGTTTCCTTTAATTGTTGCGTTGTGTGTTCACGCAGGGTTCTTCCATAGATGATGGTCGCGTCGATCGGTTTTCCGTTATCGTCCACCACGATGATGCTGCCACGCTCGCCGCCCACATTTTGCGTGGCTGCCACCAGCAGCCGCTGCAAGACGGTTCGCAGGTCGAGCGCCGCGGCCACCTCGCGGTTGACCTGGATGAGAAGTTCCAGCAATGTCTGGGTGCTATCTTCGGCCATTGAGAATTCTGACAGAGAATCTGGTCTGCTTCATTGAAATTCATCAAGAGTATAGCACGCCGCGCTGGGTTAAAGGTTACGAAATCGTATACAATTGGGCCATGCTGAATGTCCAAGAAATTCGTGTTTTGTGTTTCGATGTGGACGGCACGCTGAGCGACACGGATGATTATTACGCCGGTAAACTTTCTGCATGGTTTCGGCGTCTTCCTCGTTTTCTCGTGCGCGATCCGGAACGGGCGGCCCGGCGGCTGGTGATGTGGAGCGAATCGCCGGGCAACGCCTTGATGGGCCTGGGCGATACCATCGGATTGGACGGTCCGATGATCACCTTGATTGATTTCATCTATCGGCACCGCAAGAAGAAGTGGCGGCAGTTCCTGATCGTTCCCGGCGTGCTGGACATGCTGACCCGGCTTCATGGACATTATCCGATGGTGATCGTGAGCGCACGAGATGAAGAGAGCACAATGACGTTTCTGCAGGAATTCGATCTGGTGAAGTATTTTGATGTGGTGATCAGCGCCTTGAGCGCCGAGCATACGAAGCCCTATCCGGACCCGATCCTGCTGGCGGCCAAAAAAATGAAGGTGGCGCCGGAGGCTTGTCTAATGATTGGCGATACGACTGTGGATGTGCGCGCCGGCAAAGCCGCCGGTTCGCAGACCGTCAGCGTCCTGTGCGGTTTTGGCGAGGAAGACGAACTGCGTCGTAGGAATCCCGATTTGGTTTTGCCTAGCACAGCAGATTTAGCGGATGCCTTGCTCGGAAAATAAAATGAAAAAGCCTGCGAAAGCTCGCAGGCTTTTCTCTAAGTCAATAACTCGATCGAGACCAGCGGGGGCAATCCAAGCTTGATATCGATCTCCACGCCTTTGATTCCCATTTCGGTGAGTTGCTCTTTGAATTTGGCGGCAGTATGCAAGGCTTCCAAAATGGCTTTCAGCGATTTGTTGTCGGCATGTTCTTCGATCACTTTTTGGATCGTGTGAATATCCAACGCCTTGACGGAGCCTTTCAGCGTCGCATCAATTTCCGGAATCAATCCCATGCCGATCGTGAAACTGCTCACCGAGAATCCCAGCGCCTTCATGGTGGGGATGGCGGCGTTGAAGTCGTTCACCAAGCCCTGAACTTTGCTGGATATCGCCACGGAGGCATCCGATGAAGCTTTCTTGATCCGCTGCGTGGTTTCGGCGGCCTGCTCTTGGATGTTATGAACGATCTTTTCGCCAATATTCTGGTCGTCTCTGGATTTATCTGCCATATAAAACCTCCAATGATAAAGTTGTATAAATAAACAACGAAACCCTTCGACCGTTACGGTTAAATCATCCTTTCCTGTAAGACAGCTTTTCAAAGATCAGACCGTCTTTCAATTTGAATACATCCGTACCGCGCACGTGTCGCCTCGCGCCAGTCTCATCCAGCCATTCGCAGCGCCAGCGCATCACCACGCGCAGGCCAAAACCAAATATCTCCTCGATCTCGGCATGGGCTCCTTGGACCTGGCGGAATGAATCCTCAAAGAATTGGCGAATCGATTCTTTTCCCTGATGTTGCATGCCATCCGGCGCGGGCCCAGCCTCTTCCAACAAGCAATCCTCGCTGAGGCATTTCATGATCCCTGCCACGTCGTGACGATTGAACGCCTCATTGAATTCAAGAACGATCCGTACTCCTGACTCGATCTTCGACATGCGAATCGGGCTCATATCACTAATGCCTTTCGGAAAAAGCAGGTGGACAGTCTGACCATGGATCACGGCACCTTATATATGATGCATCACCCTGGCATAGAAACTACAAGCGTCCAGAATTTGATTTAATTCACAGCTTTCGTTTCGCATGTGAGCCAATTTATAATCCCCGGGTCCGAAGCCGATCGTCGGGATCCCCAGGCTGACCGGTGTAACCGCATTCGTGCTGAAATCCCAAAAGACAAAGTCGCCAGGCTCATGTCCAAAATTGTCCTGATAGGCGCCAATACAAGCCTTGGCAAGTTCATGGTTCAAATCAATTTTCCATGCAGGATGGAATGGCACATATTTGATATCCATTCCGGTCCAGCTTTTTCTGTACAGCGTTCCGACTTCCCAGGTTGCGTTCTTGCCTCTTATAAGTCCATCCATTTCCTGCTGGATCAGCTCCTCCGTCTCACCCGGAATCATCCTGCGATCCAAGTAGACCTCGCATTCGGAAGGTACAGCATTCAACGAGGCACTGACGCTGGAGATCTTTGACATGACCAACGTGCCTCGCATGCCTTCCTTTTCCATGAGCTCCAGGTTGGTCTTTTCAACGCGCTGGATGATCTCCCTCATTTCATAAATGGCATTGACTCCCTTTTCGGGCGCGGCGCCATGAGCGGAAACGCCGTGCGTCTTGATGGATATTTGGGCTTTGCCTTTGTGACCGACCGCAATCTTGTTGTGGGATGGCTCACAGATTACCGCATAATCCGGTTGGAAGTTCAGCTCCTTGAATAGATGCTTCAGGTTTTCCCCATCGCAATCTTCCTCGAACACAGTGCAGGAAACATAGATCGTTTTGCCTGAAGTGAATCCGGATCTCTTGGCGAGGGCGCCGGCATAA
>Ga0335081_10020515_pt1 | contig 10686 bp, 8 predicted proteins | sample Lox_Sample_35_FD_206713 | JGI IMG/M metagenome (GOLD analysis project Ga0335081, IMG submission 206713) | Soil microbial communities from Loxahatchee National Wildlife Refuge, Florida, United States - Lox_Sample_3.5 | ecosystem: Environmental > Terrestrial > Soil > Wetlands | place: USA: Florida... | reverse complement strand
GACGTACTACGCGCCCTCGAACGTGGTCCTGGTGCTGGCCGGCGACATCGACGCGAAGACCGCGCGCGAAAAGGTGGAGAGGTACTTCGGCAGTATTCCCGCAGGGCCGCCGGTGAACCATCAGAGGGTGTGGATTGCGAAGATGACGGGGACCCATCGTGAAGTGACGCAGGACCGCGTCCCATTGCCGCGGATTTACATGGTGTGGAACGTGCCGCAATTTGGCAGCGCCGATTCCGACTACCTGACGCTGGTGAGTTCCTGCCTTGGACAGGGCAAGACTTCGCGGCTCTACAAGCGGCTGATCTATGACGATCAGATCGCGAGCGATGTCTCGGTTCAAAACGATGCGCGCGAAATCGGGGGCCAGTTCGCCATTCAGGTGACGGCCCGGCCCGGCCATACCGTGAGTGAGCTGGAAAAAGGGATTGACGAGGAGCTGGCGCGATTTCTCAAGGATGGCCCCACGCCCACGGAGCTGGAGCGCGTGCGCACGCAAGCCCTGGCGATTTTCTTGCGCGGCATCGAGCGCATCGGCGGGTTTGGCGGAAGTTCCGACCGGCTGGCAGAGTACGCCGTCTACACCGGCGACCCGGGCGGCTACCAGGCAACCTTGCAGCGCATACACCAGGCCACGGCCGAAGATCTGAGGTCGGCCGCCGGCCGCTGGCTGGCGGACGGAGTGTACATCGCGGACGTCGAGCCGTTTCCCGACTATAAAGTTGCGGGGACCGCGGCCGACCGCTCCCACCCGCCGGCGCTCGGCGCGCCGCCCGAATTGAAGCTGCCCAAACTCCAACGGGCCACGCTCTCCAACGGCCTCAAGGTGATTCTGGCCGAGCGCCACAACCTTCCCATGGTGAATTTCTGGCTGGCGGCCGACGCCGGCTACGCCGCAGACCAATTCGCGGCACCCGGAACTGCGAAGCTGACGGGAACACTGCTCACCGACGGCACGAGCACGCGCAACGCGCTCGAAATCAGCGACCAAACGGCTCTCCTTGGAGCACAGCTCACCGGCTACTCCAATCTCGATTTTTCCATCGTGCGGCTCTCGGCCTTGAAGGCCAAGCTCGATCCCTCGCTCGACTTGTTTGCCGATGTCGTTCTCCACCCCTCCTTCCCCGAGGCCGACTTCAAGCGCGAGCAGCGGCTGCAGGTGGACGGCATTCAACAGGAGGAGAGCGAACCCATCACCATGGCCTTGCGCGTTTTCCCCGGCCTGCTGTATGGAAAGGGCCATGCTTACGGCAACCCGCTCACCGGCTCGGGCACGGCCGCCAGCGTGGAAAAGCTCACGCGCGCTGACCTGGTGAAGTTCCGCGACGTCTGGTACCGGCCCAACAACTCCACGCTCGTGGTGGTGGGCGATACCTCGCTTTCGGAATTGACGCCCAAGCTGGAAAAGCTGTTTGCGGCCTGGAAGCCCGGCGAAGTTCCGGCGAAGAACGTGGCCCAGGTCGCGCTTCGGTCCAAGCCCGTGGTCTACATCGTGGACAAGCCCGGCGCCGGCCAGTCTGTGATTCTCGCCGGCTCGGTGGCGATGCCGCCGGACACTCCGGCGGAGATCGCCATTCAAGCGATGAACGACGACCTCGGCGGCCAGTTCAGTTCGCGGCTCAACATGAATCTGCGGGAAGACAAGCACTGGTCATACGGCGTCTTCAGTTTCCTGGGCCACGCGCGCGCGCAACGGCCCTTCATTGTGGCGGCGCCCGTTCAGACGGACAAAACCCGGGAATCGCTGGTGGAACTCAACAAGGAACTGCGGGCCATCCTGGGGGACCGTCCGGTAACCGCAGACGAATTGGCGCGGATCCAGGCCAACGAAACGCTCAGCCTGCCGGGCTCGCGGGAAACGCTCAACGAGGTCGGAACCTCAATCCTGGACATCGTGCAATACGGCTGGCCCGACAATTATTACGATACCCTGACGGCCAAAATTAACGCCTTGACCGCGGCCGATCTGGACGCGGCGGCGAAACAGGTGGTGCATCCCGATAACCTGGTGTGGGTGGTGGTGGGCGATCGCGCCAAGATTGAGCCCAGCATTCGGGCGCTGGGCTACGGCGAAATCCGGTTGGTCGATGCCGACGGAAATCCGATATGACGGCTGGAATGCTGGGCGCCTTTGTGCGGCGGCGGCGCCCAGCAGGCCGCGGGTATCCGGACTAAACTTCAGTAGCACAGGCGGCCGGCCACGCTACGCCGGACGGGAAGGCCGGTTGGCGGCGGGCGACGCGTGTTGGGGCTCGCTGGACTCGGCGAACACCTGGGTGGTAAAGGCCTGGAGGCGCGCTCCGCGCCGCCACTCGTCGGGGGCTAGGCCCGCCTTAAGGCATGTCTCTTCGAGAAAGCGCTCCGCGTCCCAACCCCATTCTTCGGCCACCTGAGGCAGCAGCAGGCCGCGGCGGGATCCGCGGGAAACCAGCAAGCCGTGGCGGCCGATTTCAATCTGCTCGGGTAGGATGTCGAGCAGGGGGGACAGTACGCTGATCTCGATGGTGACGGCCGCGAGCTCGAGTGGATCGACGGGCGGGAAGCGGGGGTCGCGCAACGCGGCGGCGACGGCGCACTGCGCCACCGTTTGCACCAGCGGCTCGCGCGGCTCCACCTGGCCGATGCAGCCGCGCAGCGAGCCCTGGCGGCGCAAAGTAACGAAGGCCCCGGCCTTCTCGCGCAGGGCCCGAGCAAATCCGTGGAACTCCGAGAGAGCGCGCCCTTCCACGGCCGACTCCAGCGCCCGGCGGGCCACGCCCAGCAGGGTTCGCTCGTCGTCCTCAGTGAGCGGCGACATCTTTTTCTTCCCGGCCTTTTTCCGCCCGCGGCTCTCCGCCGGGCAACACCACCATCCGGTGCCGCACCGGCGCCTTGAGGCCGGCGTCCAGCTTGCGCCAGAAGGTCCAGAAGTAGTGGGCCGCTGAAACCAGCGCCGAGGCCACCACCAGCCAGAGCAGCACGGTGCCGAGCGGCGCCACCGCCGGGAAGCGGCGCTCCAGCACGATGGAGGTGATCGCCGCCACTTGCAGCACCATTTTGGTCTTGCCGATGTCGGAAGCTTGAATGATGAATCCCTCGCTCGACGCGATGGCACGCAATCCCGAGACGGCGAATTCGCGTCCCACGATAATTACCACGATCCAGGCGTGGATGAGGTGGAGCTCAACCAGCGAGATGAAAGCGGCGGAGGTGAGGAGCTTGTCAGCGATGGGGTCGAGCAGGGTGCCCAAGCGCGAAACCTGCGCACGCCGGCGGGCGAAGTAGCCGTCGAGCAGGTCGGTGGTGGCCGCCGCCAGAAAAACCCCAACCGCCCACAAGTCCCGGTTCGGTTGGGAGGTGAGCAACAGCGCCACCAGCAGGGGAACGAAGAAGATCCGCAGGACGGTTAGCGAATTTGGCAGGCTCATGGACGCTTCACTTCAGCCCTGAGCGGGAGACGGCAGAGAGTTCCCCGTGAGGCCGGGACGGCAGGAGACGGCCTCCACGCGCCACTATAGCGAACGCCCCCCACGGTGTCAACGCGCCGAGCATCCCGCACTTCGCCGCCCGTGAGGCTCAGACTCCGGGTAGAGCGCAGGCTCTAGAGAACCCCGGGCGAAGAAACGAGGCGGCGGTTGCAACCGCGAAACTCGACAACTGGACTAGCGTTGTAGCCGCCTCCCGGAGCGCCTGATTCCATGCGGGTCGGGCCGAGGTTTTCGACTACACGCGCGGCCCGCGCTAGCCTCGCCGCTGTGCAAATCTCGGCCTGCTGTTCACTGTCCTGTAACCTGACGCGGAGGGTATTGTAACAGGCCTCGGGAGTATGCAGTCCAGCGCTAACCCGCTGAAAACAAAAGCGAAGGCGAAGGGTCTCCCCAGCAGACCGCATTTCTATTGGCTCCGGCGGGCATGAGGGCCTGCGGCGAGCCGCAACTGTTTTCCACAACGATTTCCACAGGCTTGAAACCCGCTAAAATCGCACCCCGGAGCGCTCTCCCGGCGGAACGGCGCCGGGCGCGGCGACCGGCAGCGCCGCTGGATACCTAGTCACCCGGACCCGACGGCCCGCGGCGGCTCCGGTGCGCCGAGCGCGTCGTCATGTTCACTAACTAGATACGATGCTGACTCTGTCACTGTTGGGCTAGCGGCGTGGCCTCGATCGGGCGCGAGAGAAGGAGGCTGCAGCAACAGGTCGGCCAGCCGGCGCCGCAGCGTCTCGAGGCCCTCGCCCGTCCGCGCGGAAACCGCCACCTCCGCCGGTCCCTCCGGCAGCCGTTCGCGCTCGGCCCCGGCGAGCAGATCGATCTTGTTCCACACGCGCAGGCGCGGCGCCGAGGTGGCGCCGATGCTCTCCAGGAGGAGTGCAACGGCGGCGTCCTGGCTATCGCGCTCCGGGTGTGACGCGTCCGTCACCTGCACAAGCACCGCGGCGTCCTCCAGCTCTTCGAGGGTGGCGCGGAAGGAGGCCACCAGATGCGGAGGCAGCCGCCGGATGAAGCCGACCGTGTCGGAGAGGAGCACTTGCTGGCCGGCGCCCAGCCGAAGCGCGCGCACGGTGGGATCGAGGGTGGCAAACAGACGGGGCGACGACTCCACACCCGCCTGGGTGAGCGCGTTGAACAGCGTAGACTTGCCCGCGTTCGTGTAGCCTACCAGTGCGGCCGTCAGCCAGCGGCGCTCGCGGCGATGCTCGCGATGCAGGGCGCGCTGGGTGCGCACGTGCTCGATGGCCTCCCGCAGTTTGCGGATCCGCGCCCGGATGCGGCGCCGGTCGAACTCCAGTTTCTGCTCGCCAGGTCCGCGCGTGCCGATGCCGCCACCGAGCCGCGAGAGCAGCGTCCCTTGGCCGGCGAGGCGCGGCAGGAGGTAGTTGAGCTGGGCGAGTTCCACCTGAAGCTGGCCCTCGCGGGTGTGCGCGCGGCGCGCGAAGATGTCGAGGATGAGCTGGGTGCGGTCCAGCACCTTGGCTCCGAGGGCAGCCTCGAGGTTGCGCAGCTGGGTGGGCGAGAGATCGTTGTCGAAGATGACGCATTCTGCACCGGCGGCGCCGGCCAGGGCGCGGGCCTCGGCGAGTTTGCCGGCGCCAATCAAGGTGGCCGGATCGGCGCGGGGTGAGCGTTGCAGCAGGCTGCCCTGCACCTCGGCTCCGGCGCTGCGCGCGAGTTCCGCGAGTTCCGCCAGGGAGTCGAGGCCCGCCGGATAGCCTGGGCGCGACGCCGCCAAGCCCACCCGCCGGCTCGGCGCCCAGCCCACCAGGTACACTCGTTCCAGCAAATTCTTGGCGCGAATCGGATTAACCCTCAGACGCCGGCATGGTAAGTGGCGCGGACGCTGCCGCGGGTCGCGGCAGCACCACGGTGGAAATCGCGTGCTTGAAAATGAGCTGTTCCTGGTGATTGCTCTCGAGGATCAGGGAAAACTTGTCGAAGCTTCGAATCCGGCCGGTCAGCTTGACTCCGCTGACGAGATAGATCGTCACCAAAGCCCGCTCCTTGCGCGCGGAATTCAGGAACCCGTCCTGAATATTCTGCGATTGTTTCTCCGTATGCTCTCTTTTTTCTACGACAGTGGTATGCATGATCACGTCCCAGACTCCAGAATTGAAGACTCCGAACCTCGGCCCGGAAGCATCCTGCCCAGCCAATCGAGTACCTGGCCCTGAATCGAGGGATCGTCGCCGAAGCCCTCAAACCACTTGACGCCCGGCTCCCGGCGGAACCAAGTCATCTGCCGCTTGGCGTACTGCCGGGTGGCGCTCTGGGTGCCGCGAACGGCCTCGTCGCGGCTGGCAGCGCCCTCTACAAAGGCCCTGGCCTGACGATACCCCAGGGCGCCGAGCGGCGCACTCGCGCCTGCCCCGCCCTGGAGCGCGGCCCGAACCTCGTCCACCAGTCCAGCCGTAAACATTCGTTCCACACGCGCGTTGATGCGCTCAACCAGCTCGGCACGAGCGGGGTTCAAGCCCACCTTGAGCACGCGGAATCCGCCCAAGCCCACCCGGCCGCCGCCGAGCAGATCTGATAAAGGCCGGCGCGTAAGCAGACAGACCTCGAGCGCCCGGATGATCTTCTGCGTGTCCCGCGGGTGCATGCGACGCGCCGAAGCGGGATCCAGGCGCGCAAGCACTCGATGAAGAAACTCCCGGCCGCGCCGCCCGGCGAGATCGCTCAGGCGCCGGCGCAGCTCCTGGGACCGCGGGGGGCCTTCGAACAGCCCGAGCAGAAGCGCCCGCAAATAAAGGCCCGATCCGCCGGCCAGAACTGGGAGGTGCCCGCGCCGCCGCACGGCATCGAGCACGCGCAGCCCCTCGCGACGGTAGTCGCCGGAGGTGAAAGTCTCCTCAGGCCCGGCCAGATCCGTGAGGTGATGCGGAACTCCATGGCGTTCCGCGAGCGGCAGCTTGCCCGAGCCGACATCAAATCCACGATACACCTGTACGGAGTCGAAGTTCAGCACTTCTCCCTCGTACGTCAGCGCGATGCGGACTGCCAGGGCAGACTTCCCCGAGGCCGTGGGCCCGACGACAGCCACCAGCGGGACCGGCGCGGACGGCACCTCTAGCGCGCCCACCACAGTATCCGCAGGTACCGCACCAGCAGCAAGCACAGAATCAGCGCCAGCAAGACCAGCGCTCCCGTCAGTTGGCCCCGCCAGCGATGCATCGTTTTCGCCTCGGCCCATCGCCCTCACCGGAGCCGTTCGCCGGGGCTCCGCGCTGCCGGCTGCGCCCCACTCGGACTCGACCCCATCACTGTGGGCCATAACCCAGGTTATACAAAAAGATGAATCGCAACTTCAGATCGTTGCCCTTAAATTCCCGCGGCAGCGGCGGAAAGGGATTCGCCAGGTGAATCGCGGAGATCGCGGCCTGATCCAGCGACATGCTGCCCGATGACGCCGAGGTGAACGGTTGGGGTGTGGGGACGTTGCCGTCCTTGAGAATCTGAAAGTCGAGCTGGACCCGGCCCTTCTGGCCGAGCCGCGCCGACTCCGGCATCATCCCGTACCAGTTCTTGCGCACGATCTCGATCACCTGCCGGAGGTAGGGGCCGAAGTCTACGCCCTGCGTGTCCGACAGCACTTGCACGTCGCCGATGGAGAAGTTCGAGTAGGGATTATTGAACTGCGCCGACGAGTCACCCGGCCCCGGAATACGGCCCTGGGCCCGGCCTCGTGCCGCGGCCTGCAAGGACTGCTGAATGGCCTCCTCCGGCGAGGCCACCGCGAGGTGCATGTTTGACGCGGCCGGTTTCTGCACGTCCTCCAACTTCAGCGCGTCCTGGTGTTGCGGTTGCGGCGGAGACTGCGTGGGACTCCCTCCGCCGGCACTGGGCTTCGGGGCGGGCGGGGCAGGGGGCTGGGGCGCGGTCTTGCCACCGCCGTCGGCGACCTCCGGCATCGTCGAGTTCCCACGCGAGTAGGCCAGCGGCGGCGCGGTAGGCGTCACCACCGGCGCCTTGCCCTGCGCCTGGCGGTTCTGGTCGGAAGTGATGTTCGCCTGGCGCTGCTGTTGCAGCCGCTTGGCGAGGTCGGGCGGCAGGACCAGGAAGGTGGGTTGGGGCGGCGGCTCATTCTCGGCTTCAAGTTCCATCAGTTGCTGATGCCGGCGGATCATGCCCGACGCGGCGAAGAGCAGCCCCACGAGCGCGAGGTGCGCCAGGATGGAGAGCAGGAACATGGTGCGAAGGCGCCAGCGCTCCGTCTCCGGATCGAGATCCAGCAGCAGATTCAAATTGTCGCGCGCGTCCATATTTGCCGGCGCTCAGCGCCCAATTTTACCCCAGCCATTCCTTGACAGGCAGAGCACCCACATCGTTCAACCTATTCATTCTAAACTACATTGCAGCTTTGCTCCCAAAAGGTCGCGAGGCACGCTCGAGGCCGGCGAAGCGCATTTAAGCCACGTCAGAAGTGTACGATTTCTGGACACTAGCTTCGACTACCCCTCTGCCCTAGCTCTCGCCGGGCTGCCCGAGCGCCCGGCCCAGAGACACCTGCACCCGGGCCGCGTGTTCTTCGATGCAATTCATCACCCTCTCGGCTAATACGAGTGCGGCCCTTCCTTCGCGCCCGCCCACCAGCGGCGCCCGGCGCGTGCGGACGGATTCCAGAAACGCCGCCAGCTCGGCCCGCAGCGGGTCCGCAGGCTCCGTTTCGAGCTTGCGAAACCCGATCTGCGGCTCCGCGCCGCTGCGGTCCACGCCGATCAGGTAGGCATCCCGCCGCGCGAAGTCGATGGAGACGTACTCGCTCGGCTGAAAGTAGCGGAACTTGCGAATCCTCTCCGTACTCGCCCGGCTGGCGGTGAGGTTGGCCACCGCGCCGTTTTCGAACTCCACCCGCGCGTTCGCGATATCGACCTTGTCGGACAGCACGGGCAGCCCCACCGCCCGCACGTCGCTCACCGCCGCATCCACCATCCACAGGATCAGGTCGAGGTCGTGGATCATCAAATCGAACACCACGTCCACGTCGAGGCTGCGGCTGCTGAACACGCCCAACCGGTGCACCTCGAAGAACATCGGGCTGCGCGTCACCTTGCGGGCCGCCACCACCCCGGGGTTGAAGCGCTCCACGTGCCCCACCTGTAGAATTCGCCCTTCGCGCTCCGAGTGTTCCACTAATTCCCCGGCCTCGGCGATGGTGCGGCTGATCGGCTTCTCCACCAGCACGTCCACCCCGGCGGCAAAGGCGCGGCGCACCACTGCGGCGTGCTCGGTGGTGGGGATCACCACACTCACCGCCTTCACTGCCGCCAGCGTTTCGTCGAGCGTCTCGAAGGCGCGGCAGCCCAGCTCGGCCGCCACTGCCCGGGCGCGCTCCGGCCGCGCGTCGTACACGCCCGCCAGTTCCGCCTCCACCAGCTCCTGCAAGGCGGTGGCGTGATGACGGCCGTGCTCCCCCACTCCGATAACCGCGACTGGAATCCTGTTTGAAGGCGTCATGAAATCGTATCGCCGCCTCAATGGCGGCTTTGCGAGCAGCGGTGTGACCCAGCAGCGTTTCAATGGTAGCAGGCCACACGAAACCGCGCCAAAGGCCGCCCTCCGCCGAGCCCTGCTGAATTAGACGGGTGCGCGCAACCGCCCGTTACCGGCGCGTGATGCCCGCTACAACGCCGCGGGCGACGTGACTTCGCTCTTGCACCTCAGATTCTCGTCGGCTTGGGAGAAGTGGCGGGGCCAATCTACCCGGCAGGCTCTCGACATCCGGCCGGGCCTGAGCGCAGATTGTCCTACGCGCCAAGATAACTCACCGTCATTCCGGGAGGTTTTTAACACCAAAGGAGGGTGCGAGCGCAGATTCCTGCGCCTTTCGAGACTCTGCGGCTACTGCTTCAGATCCGTGCCCGCGCGTCGGCCGGCAATCGCACCGGGTGAATTCTCGATGCGCTCCACCTTGCTTTTGAATCTCGAATCTTCAATTTTCAATTTGCAAATCGCGACGTGGGCGACGCCGCGGCGGGCTCGCGCGCCGGCCATATCAACCACAGGCTGCGCCTCGGCTTTCGAAGCGGCAAGCGCGTTCGCCCCGGCTGCGCGCGCCCCTGCCTATGCGGTGCTGAGAGTTCTCCCAGAACGGTGCTGGGCACAGCGATCTCATGATCGGCAAAACCCTGAGAAACCGCCTTATCGCCCAGGAAAAAGGCAATGACAATGTTGGTGTCGAGGAGAACCCTACCAGGCATTCGGGCCGACCTTTTCGCAGCCTTCCTGGATCGCTTGCGGCATGGCCTCGAGGTCGGCGGGATCGATGGACCCCACAAAATGCAACAGCTCGCGGCCCGGCGTTCCGGCCGGAGCAGTCAGCCGTCGCGCGAAGTCCAACACCTGCTGCTGCCCGGAATCGTCCCGGCGGTCAACTTGCTCAACGATCTGTTTCTTGATCGTCTGGCTCAGGCTGAGTCCGAATGTAGAAAAGAGTCGAGCCGATGTCAAGCTCGTCAGCTTCCTCACCATCTTCTTGGAGGTGTGGTGCCTTTATCAGGCGGATTCATCGCTCCTGCCGCGGAGATTCTGATGTTGTTGTCCCTCATAGTTCCGCCAACGATCTTGAAGCAACGGAGCACGTCCGGCTCGCCGCGCTCTACTAGCGGACGAAAGGCGTAGATCGGGAATCCGGACTTGTGTTCACGCAGCGCGATGACCATCTCGTTCTTGAAGCCTTCTCCGTCGTCCTGAAGTTTCTTCTGCGCACGAATGGCGTGTTCCGTCCGGAGGATTTGCTTGAAGCTGAGCGCATTCGCCTGGCGGGCTCGGTAGAACTCCTCCGTCACCGTCACGTCGGCTTCTGCGTGGCCGGTGGGTGTGGTCTTGCTCGCGAGGCCGAAGCGCACTTTGTAGGTGGGTCCAGCCGGTGGGCGCGGCTCCCACATCGCCGCCCGCGCTTTCATGCCAGTGAGCGCCGTCACCTTGGGCGGACTCGCGCCTAGTTTAATCGGAATCGCCGTGTACCCAGTAGCCATGTCGAAGTCCTGAGCCACCTTCACCCGCGTCATCGCCGCGCGATAGCCGCGAACCATGTTGTAGAGAGGCTGACCCAGTTGCGCCTTGGAATGCCGGAACAGATAATAGAGCACAACCTGGTCCTCCTCCATCGAGAGAGGCAGAAACGAGAAGAACGCGGGTGCTTCCTTGTGGTGGACCTGCGAGAATATCGAAAGCCCGTCTCCATACTTCAAAAGGCTTGCGCTCAGGTCGTGGA
>Ga0335081_10020514_pt1 | contig 10687 bp, 8 predicted proteins | sample Lox_Sample_35_FD_206713 | JGI IMG/M metagenome (GOLD analysis project Ga0335081, IMG submission 206713) | Soil microbial communities from Loxahatchee National Wildlife Refuge, Florida, United States - Lox_Sample_3.5 | ecosystem: Environmental > Terrestrial > Soil > Wetlands | place: USA: Florida... | reverse complement strand
GGCGTTATGCGGATGACCCGCTCGGCGGGCACCCCACCGAGGGCCGCCGCGAGGGTGGGTGCTTCTGGGGTGGTGCCCACGACGTGGAAGAGGCCGACCGCACCCGTCGACGCGGCGGCCGCACCGAGCGCCTTGAGCCGGTCCTCCGATACGCCCGCCGGCAGACCGTCGATCGCGGCGACCGTGCTGCCGACCTCGCGGCCGAGCAAGGTGCCGAGCACGGGGTAGAAGGCATCGCTCGCCTTGAGGGCCGCCGAGAGGGCCGAGGTCTCGAGCACCACGCGCGCGCGGCGGTTCTCGGCGAGGTGAAGCCCGGCATAGGGTGCGCGCCCCGCGATCGCCGCCGCGATGTCGAGGAAGTCGCCGTAGCGGTTGCTGCGCGCGCCCAGCACGGAATTGACGAAGGCGACCGCGTTGCTCTCGCCCCAGGCGACCTGCTCGCCGAGCTCGGGGCGATGGCCGGCCTGGTAGGGCGCGCAGGTCCAGGTGGGCCGGCAGCCGAGGGCCTCGTAGGCGCGCATCATGCGCAGCGCCATGTCGTAGCGGTGACGGTCGGCATGCACGCGCTTGGGATGGATGAGATCGAGCGCGCCCACATTAAGCGTGGACGGGACGGCGACCTTGCCTCCGCCCGCCACCAGCTTCTCGGCGAACTCGGTGCCGCTGTCGCCGTGATAGAGGCAGCCGTCGATGTGGGCCGAGGCGATTGCGATGAGCCGGGACGCGCCCAGGATGCGCGCAGTCTCGGCCACGATGCGCAGCGCCATCGCGCGCGCGGGTGCCGTTGCCTCGCCCGCCGCCCACGCCCGCTCCTCCGCGGTCAGGGTGAGCGTCAGTAGAGGTTCTCCCGATAGCGCGCGAGCATGTCGGCCTGCGATTCCGCCGGGGCCGAGAGGCCGATCTGCTCCTTGAGCATCTCGCCCATGCTCGGCAGGCTCGCGCGCTCGACCTTGGCGTCGGCCTCCCACAGGCGTGCGCGCATGAGCGCCTTGCCGCAGTGGAGAAAGGCCTCGCGCACATGGACGAGCAGCACCGTCGCCGGCCTCCGCTCGCCGACCGCGAAGGATTGGCAGAGCTCGGCATCGTCGCGGATCTCGGCGGTCCCCGCCACGCGCAGGAGCTCGTCGACGCCGGGGACGAGGAAGAGGAGAGCCACCTCCGGGCAGGCCACGAGGTTGGCGAGCGAATCGATGCGGTTATTGCCCGGCCGGTCGGGGATGACCAGCGTGCGCTCGTCGAGCACGCGGACGAAGCCGGGAACCCCGCCCCGCGGCGAGACGTCTTGACCGCCCGCGGGGCTCGCGGAGGCGAGGATCGCAAGCGGGGAGAGCTCGACGAAACGGCGGCAGTGGCGGTCGAGCCGGTCGAGCTGCTTCAAGCGCGCGCGCTCGGAGGGCGCCTTGTAGAGCCTGCCGAGCGCCTCGCGCGAATCGATCCTGGCCAACTCACTCTCCTCAGAGATCGGTCCGAAATCTCTCGGCTCTCTTCAGCTCACTATTCGTCACCCCTGCGAAAGCAGGGGTCCATCGCCGACACCCGGCTCCGGACCAGGAATGGATTCCGGCTTGCGCCGGAATGACGGCAGGAAATGGGTCTTTCATCGAAGATATTGCGCTCACTTTTGAGTCGTCCACTCACCCGACGTTCTTGGCGAAAAACTCCATCGTGCGCTTGAGGGCCAGCTCGTGGCTCGCCTTGTGGAAGCTGCCGCGGTGGTCGCAGCTGAAGCCGTGGCCCGCACCCGGGTAGACGTGGATCGGCACTTTCGGCTGGGCGGCCTTGACCTTCTCCACGTCCGCAAGCGGGATCGAGGCGTCGGTCTCGCCGAAGTGCAGCATGACCGGGACCTTGGGCTTCTCGTCCTTGAACTCGGCGATCTGGCCGCCGTAATAGCCGACCGCGGCGGACAGTCCGGAGAGCTGGGTGGCGGCCCGCCAGGTGACCGAGCCGCCCCAGCAATAGCCGACGATGCCGACCTTGCCCGCGTCCGCCACCGCCTTGATCGCCGCCGCCACGTCCTTGAGCACGGCGTCCCACGCGATCTTGGCGCGCAGATTGCGGCCGGCCTCGATGTCGGGTGGGGTGTAGCCGAGCTCCACCCCGCGCTCGGTGCGGTCGAAGAGAGCGGGGGCAAGGGCCGCGTAGCCGGCTTTGGCGAAGCCGTCGCAGACCTCGCGCATGTGGCTGTTGACGCCGAAAATCTCCTGGATGACCACGAGCCCGCCCTTGGGCTTGCCGGCCGGATCGGCGCGGTAGGCGGAGAGCTTGTGGCCGTCGCTCGCGGTGAGTGTCAACGTCTTGCCCATGGGAACCCTCGCTAGCTTTGCCGTTCGGCACCCATCATAGCGTCGCCCGTGGCTCGGGCCAGCGGATTTTGGCCGCCGCGGTCGAGCGTGCCGCCGCTACGGCTGCTTCGCCTTGGGCAAGGCGCGGAGGTCGAAGAAGTCGTTGCCGGCGAAATAATAGGCCGGCTGCTGCACGTCGCGGTGCTGGGCGGCTTCCTGGGGGACTGTATCCTTCACATAGACCGCGAGGTCGGTCACCCGGATGTCGCCGCGGTGTTGGAAGTCGGCCCCGCCCTCGAGGCCCTGCAGCACCACATGGGTGAAGAGGCCGTGTTGCTTCTCGGCCGGCAGGCCCGCATCGGCGGCGTCGATCGCCTCGGCATTGGCCCCCGCCAGCACGATGCGTCCGGCCGAATGCCCGAAGGTGCTGGTGAAGGTCTCGTTCTGTGCCGCTCGGCTGGTCGCGTCCTCGACCGCGAAGCGGCCGGAGAAGCAGGTGTCCAGCATGACCACCACATGGGCCGCCGCGATGCCGCGGAGCCATTCGACGAGCTTGTCCTGGCCGATCCCTTCCTCGCGGAAGATCACCTTGACCAGCTTGTCCCACTCCGCATCGGTCATGTCCTTGTCGAGGCGCTCGCGGTTCTTGATACCGAGCTCGTGGGGGGCGAAATAATAGCGCCCGTCGACGGACTCGCCGTGGCCGGCGAAGAAGACCAGCACCATGTCCTGCGCCCGCGCCTTGGCGGCGACGTCGTGAAAGCCGTCCGCGATGTGCGGGATGGTCGCCTCCTCGTCGGTGAGCACGGTCGCCGCGACCTTCTGGTAGATGGTTCCGGCACTCTTCTCCATGAGCTCGGCGATGCCGCGGGCGTCGTTCGCCGCGGCACCGAGGTCGAAGGTGGGAATGGCGTATTTGCTCACTCCCACGGCGAGGATATAGAGCACGACGTCGGAGGGAGCGGGCTTCACGGCCTCGGCGGCAGCCGGAACCTCGCCGGCCCCGCGCGTCGCGACGGCGGCGGGCTGTGGTGGTGGCGGGGGCGTGTAATTGACGGTGACCGAGGGGCGCTCGTCGGCAGCCGATTCCACGGCACCGTTCGCAGTGAGTGCTGAGAGCTCGATGCGGCTCGTGCCGGGGGCGAGCGGCAGGCGGCGCTCCTCGACGGTGGTGGCACCCGTCACGCTGCGCGTCTTCTCGCCTTCGATCACCGCACCGTCCCGGCGCATCAGCACGTCGCCGAGGCCCCCACCGCGGTCCTCGAGGCTGAGCTTGAGCAGCACCTCGGGTGTCGTGACCGTGAGGGGTTCGCCGCCGGGCTTCTGGCAGCGGCCGGCGGGGACCTCGCACAGCTCGGTGAGCGTGAGGTGCGGCGGCAGGCCGCTGCCGAGCGCCTGCTCGACCGCCGTCTCGCCCGCAGGGGCCGGTCCGGCGGCGGCGGCAAAGCGCGCCAGGACCACGTCGCGGCGGTAGAAGCGGTCGTACATCTGCTCGACGGTGACGAAGTCGGCGAGGCCCTTGGTGCCGTGGTCGACGTGATAGCCGATCAGGCTTTCGCCACCTGGGCCGCGCTCGTCGTGCGGACTGTGATCGAAGTAACCGTCGGGCGTCCATACGATCCAGCGCCGTCCGTCGGAATGGACGAAGAGCGCCATCACCTCGCTGCCGTCCGTCGCGGCGTACCAGCGCAAGGTGCCGTCGCCGAGGGCGGCCACGACGTAGCGGCGGTCGCCGGAAAATCCCACCGTCCAGGCCGGTGCGGGCAGCACGTTGCGCCAAGCCTGGCTGCCGCCGCGGTGGTAGAGGCGCAGATAGAAGTCGCTGCCCAGCGCCACCGCACTGCCGTCCTCGGCCACCGCCACGCTGCGCGCAAGCTCGTTGGGCTCGAGACCGACCGGTTGGCCGTTGAGCGTCGGCGTCGCCTCGTTGCGCCAGTTGCTCACGGCAAGGCCGCCGGCCTCGGTGGCGGGTGCGGTCATGGCGGGGGCGGACGCGGCGATGGGAGCGAGCTTGCGCGCGCGCAGGTCGAACTCGAGCGGCGGCGCGCCACGCGGGCGCAAGGTGAAGTCGACCCGGCTGCCGTCTGCGGAAACGGCGAAGCCGTGCGCATAGAGATCGCGGAAATCGCCTTGCTCGCGCTCGTGGACGAAGCGCGCGTTGCCGGCCGCGTCGAGGCGGCCGAAGCTCGGTCCTGCCGCGGCCCAGGCGAGACCCCCATCTGCTAGGGCGGCGAGGTCGGTCACGGTGTCGTTGCCGGCGAGGCGAATGTCGCGGGCGCGCGTCGGCGCCGCCGCTGCCCAGGCGCGGAGCAGGGGCCGGCCCTCCGGGTCGGCATAGCCCCCGCCGGCATAGAGCGTGCGGCCGTCGGCGGACCACGCCACCACGGCAAGGCCGCCGCGTCCAGTGTGCGAGCCCGGCAGCGAAGCCAGTGGCGCCAACGTGGCCCCGTCGAGGAGCCACACCGTCGGCCGCTCGAAGCTGCCGACCGCGAGGCGCTTCCCGTCGGGAGAGAACGCCAGGCCCCAGGACTCGCTCCGGTCCGGCAGGGCCGCACGGTGCTCGAGGCGGAGGCCCGGCACCTCGCCGCCTGTCGCATAGAGCCGGATCCCGTCGCCGGCGCTGACCGCGAGACGGCCGCGGCCGTCCGCGGCGATCGCCGTCACCTCGCCGCCGTAATCCCCATCCTCGCCGGCGAGCTTGGCCCGGGCGAGGTCGAGCAGGCGTATCCCGCCGTGCTCGAAACCGACGGCGAGGAGGGTGCCGTCCGCGAGGAAGGCGGCCGAGGTCGCGGCCCCCAAGGAGGACGGCATGTTGATGGTGCCGAGCTGACGGCGCTTGTCGCTGTCGATCAGCGTGATCATGGCCCCGCCCGGCACGGGCTGACCTGCGACGGCGAGCCGCGAGCCGGCCACGGCCAGCGCATAGAGGGCACCCGCGTCGCCCGTGCCGATCGCCGGGCGCAGCACGGCGCGGGCCGTGCCGTCGGCGTTCCACAGGCGCACGGTCTTGTCGTTGGAGACGGTGACGAGGCCGTCGTCGCCCACGGGTGCGATACGGTTGATCATCGCCGAATGCATGCCCGATTCGATGCGCAGATAGAGCGGGTCGCCCGCTTGCACGGGTGTGGCTGCGACAAAGAGGGCGAGGAGCGACCAGGCGAAGGTGCGGCACGCGGCAGCAGGACCGATGCGGCGGCGCACGGGCATCCTGCTCAGTTCATGTTGAAGGCGGTCTGAGAGTCGCTTTGCGCCACCTTGACCTCTTTGCCGTAACTCTCGCGGCGCTTGAGGTTCGAGCGGGTGGCCTCGACGGTCTCGACCGTCGCCTTGCTCGCGGGCGGCGCCTTGGAGAGGTCCGCTTTGGCCGTCGCCTGTGCCGGCGGCTGCCGCGGCGGGGGGGCGCCGTGGGCTGCCCCCGGCCGGAAGGCCTGGCTGTTGACATAGCCGGTCCGCCCGTCGACCAGCTGAACCGGGACCCAGTCGCCTTGGGACGGCCCGGACACGATCACCGTATCGCCGCGCTGAAGGACGAGGATGCTCCTCGTGTAGGAGGCCGGCCCTTCGCGCAACACACCGTTGCGCGCAACCTCGATCGTGCTCCCTCCCGACGGCCCGGATGACGGCGGTCCCGATGGCGGCGGTCCTTCCGGTCCCGGTCCCATCTCCCCGACCAGGTTGCGGGCTTCAGGATCGGACGCGAGCAGCTGATCCGACGCCGCCTGCATCTCCTCCTGGCGGGTGTTCATCTGAGCACCGAGATGTTGGGCGAGCTCGAGCTCCTCCTGGAAGCGCTGGTGCGCCTTGGCCAGGCGCTCCTGCGCCTCGCTGCGGCTGATCCGGCCGCTCGCGAGGTCCGCCTTGATCGCCGCGGCCTGGTTCAAGCGGCATTGCCTGAGAGCCTCGAACGCGGCGGTCGCCTTGTCCATGGCAACGCCGTAATTGCGCGCGTCGCCGCCGATCGACTGCGCCAGCACCAGCTGGTTTCCTCCGGCCTGCTGCTGGCGCGCGTTGTAATAGGCCAGCATGCCGGTGGCCGCCCCGGCGGCGAGCCCCGCCTTCCAATTGCCGCCGAAGATGCCGCCGATGGCGCCCGCGACGCCGCCGGCCACCAACGCCTGGAGGATGTCCTTGCCGAAGAAGTCGTCGCTGTCCTTGAGCGCGTCGTGCTCCTTATCGCATGGGTCGCTGGAGCCGAAGAGGGCGAGCTGGATGGGTACGGCGGTGCGCGCGCCGTCCATCGCCGAGGCGGCCGTCGGCAGAGCGGCGGCGAGCAGTACTGCAAGAACGAGCGCCGCGCCATACCTGCGCGCGCGCGGCGCAGGGCAACGGCAAACTCCCGCGCCGGGCTCGCCCTGTCTCTCCATGCTCGCCTCGCAATGTCATCGGCCGGATGAGGCGCTCTTTTTTCTTGCGCGTATTAACGCACAAGGGGCCGAGATTTCAACTTGAAATTCCGCCAGCGCGGTTGGTGCGAGAGGTTCGGTTGCCGATGGCGGCGGGACCACGCGAGATGGTAGGGTGCGGCCGCCGTTTCGGCGTTCACCAAGCGAGCTCGGCCATGATCAAGCTCTTCCAGTTCGCGTCCGCCTTCAACCTGCCCAACCCGAGTCCCTTCTGCATGAAGGCCGAGATCCTGCTCAAGATGGCCGGGACGGCTTACACGACCGTCGTGGTCGGCGATCCGCGCAAGGGCCCCAAGGGCAAGCTCCCCGCGATCGAGGACGAGGGTGCCCTGATCGGGGATTCCGAGCTCATCCGCTGGCATCTCGAGCGCAAGTACGGCATCGACTTCGATCGAGGCCTCGACGCGCGCGCGCGGGCCGCAGCGCATGCCTTTGCCCGCATGCTCGAGGAGCGCACCTACTGGGTGGGGGTCTACAATCGGTGGATCGATCCGCGCCATTGGCCGGCGGTGCGAAGCGCGTTCTTCGACGGCATGCCGCCCGTCATCCGCTCGTTCGTGCCGCTCTTGGCGCAAAGGAAGGTGCGCGGCTACTTGCGCGCCCAGGGCATCGGACGTCACACGGAGGACGAGATCTACGCCCTCGGCGTCGCCGACATCCGCGCCATTGCCGCCTGGCTCGCAGACCGGCCCTGCTTCATGGGAGCGGAGCCGAGTGCCGTCGATGCCACGGTCTATCCCTTCATGGCCGGCGTCATCGTCCCGCCCTTCGCCTCGCCCCTGCGGACGGAAGCGCTCGAGCACGCGAACCTCGTCGCCTACGTCGAGCGCATGCGGCAGCGCTATTTCGGCTGAGGCCGCGATGGGAATTAAGTGCCGAACGCGCTATCCCGCTGTCGTCACACCCGCGAAAGCGGGTGTCCAGGAATCTCAGACAGCGGGCTGGTTAGTTAGCCCTGGATGCCCGCCTTCGCGGGCATGACGACAACAAAATCGACAAATCAATTTTTCAGCGAGTCCCGCGGCGGCAGAGCCGGCTCACACGTTGAACTTGAAGAGCATGACGTCGCCGTCCTGGACGACGTAGTCGCGGCCCTCCTGGCGCATCTTGCCGGCGTCCTTGGCACCTTGCTCGCCGCCGCATCCGGCGTAGTCGTCGTAGCCGATCGTCTCGGCACGGATGAAGCCGCGCTCGAAGTCGGTGTGGATGACGCCGGCCGCGGCTGCCGCCGTCGCCCCCTGCGGCACGGTCCAGGCATGCGCCTCCTTGGGGCCTGCGGTGAAGAAGGTGATGAGGCCCAAGAGCTTGTAGCCGGCACGGATGAAGCGCTCGAGACCGGGCTCCGCGAGCCCGAGGTTGGCGAGGAAGGCCTGGCGCTCGTCGCGATCCGTGAGCTGGGCGATCTCGGCCTCGATCGCGGCCGAAATGACGATGCTGTCGCAGCCGAGGGCTGCCGCGCGCGCGGCCGCCTTGCCGGAATACGCATTGCCGTTCGCGGCCGACGCCTCGTCGACGTTGAGCACGTAGAGCATGGGCTTGGCGGTGATGAGGCCGAGCCTGAGGAAGGACCGGCGCTTCTCCGGATCGGCCGGAAGGGCATGCCGCGCCGGCCGCCCGTCGCGCAAGTGGGCGAGGGCCGGTGCCATGAGCTCGACGAGCTGGCGCGCCTCCTTCTCCCCGCCCTTCGCCTTCTTCTCGGCGGCATCGAAACGGCGCTCGAGCGAATCGAGGTCGGCCAGCATGAGCTCGGTCTCGACCGTCTCGGCGTCGCGCACGGGATCGATCTCGCCCTCGACGTGATGCACGTCAGCACCCGCGAAGCAGCGCAGCACATGGGCGATCGCGTCCGTCTCGCGGATGTGGGCGAGGAACTGATTGCCCAAGCCCTCGCCCTTCGAGGCCCCGCGCACGAGGCCGGCGATGTCGACGAACTCGAGCTGGGTCGGCACGATGCGCTCCGACTTGGCGAGCCGGGCGAGCACCTCGAGCCGAGAGTCGGGCACCACCACGCGGCCGAGGTTGGGCTCGATCGTGCAGAAGGGATAGTTCTCCGCCGCCGCCGCGGCACTCGCGGTGAGCGCGTTGAAGAGCGTCGACTTGCCCACGTTGGGCAGGCCGACGATGCCGCAGTTGAAGCCCATTCAGTCCTCGGGGTCTCGTTCGCGCGGGTCGGCCGCCGGGTCGCCGGGGCCGGGTCCGTCCTTTGCCGCGTCCGAGCCCGCGTCCTGCGGGGGCGGCTTCGGCCGCTGCGGCTTGGTGAGGAGCGCCAACTTGGTCATGAAGCGGTTGTCCTCGCCGGCGAGGATGAGGGGAAGCGCCTCGGCGATGGCCGGGAGCAGCTTTTCGAGCCAGGCCACGTCCTCGGCGAAGAAATCGCTCAGCACGTAAGGGTAGACCAAGTTGGGGTCGCCCGGATGCCCGATGCCGATGCGCAGGCGCCAATAGTCCGGCCCGATGTGCGCATCGATGCTGCGCAAGCCGTTGTGGCCAGCACTGCCTCCGCCCTGCTTCACCTTGACCTTGCCGGGGGCGAGATCGAGCTCGTCGTGGATGACCAGCACCTCGCTCGGTGCGAGCTTGTAGAAGCGCACGACCTCGCCGAGCGCGCGTCCCGACTCGTTCATGAAGGTCATGGGCTTGAGGATATGGAGCCGGACCGCCTCGACCGTGCCCTCGGCGATGAGCCCCTGAAAGCGGCTCTTGAACGGCCCAAAGGAATGGCGGCGAACGATCGCGTTCACCGCCAGGAAGCCCACATTGTGCCGGTTCGCGGCGTATTTGGGGCCCGGGTTCCCGAGACCCACCACGAGGCGCATGGCCCTGCCTGTACTACTCCTTGGACCGCTTCTCGCCCTTTGCGGGCCGCTCCGCCTTGGCGGGCTTCTCCGCCTTGCCCGGTTTCTCCGGCACCGCTTCCTTCTCCTTCTCCTTGTCCTTGGTCTCCTTCGCCGTGATCACCTCGACCGGGGCCGCTGCCACGGGGGCCGCGGTCGGGGTCTCGATCTCGACCGCCGTCGTGGTGGGGGCGGCAACGCTCGCCACCGTGAAATCGCGCCCGGTGATGGTCGGGCGCACGCCCTCCGGCAACTTGACGGCACTGATGTGCACGCTGTCGCCGATGTCGAGGCCGGTCAAGTCGACGCGGATCTCATGCGGAATTTGGGTGGCGAGACAGACGAGCTCGATCCCGTGGCGTGCTATGTTGAGGACGCCGCCGCGCTTGATGCCGGGCGAGGCCGCCTCGTTCTCGAAGATGACCGGCACGTTCACCGTCACCCTGGTGTTGGGCTCGACCCGCATGAAATCGACGTGCACCGGGCGGTCGCTCACGGGATCGAACTGCACGTCGCGCACGAGCACGCGCGCACTCGTCCCGTCGAGCTTCACGTCGTAGAGGTTGGTGAAGAAGGCGGTCTTGTTCAGCTCCGGCAGGAGCTCGGTCGGCTTGAACGCGACGAGATCGGGAGCTTTCTTCGCACCATAGATCACGCCGGGCACGAGCCCGGCGCGGCGTACGGCACGGGCTGCCCCCTTACCTGCCCGCTCGCGCCGCTCCGCCGTAAACACGGTATCGGCCATCATTCTTCTCCTTTGTCCGACGCGTCCGCCCGAATATGCCGGACGGACCCCTCGGGCGCTCGGCCTCCAGGGGTGCCGTTCGCCCGCAACCAGAAAATCCCGAAAGCGCTCCTCAATCGGAGACCACCCCCGACAGCTTGGCCACCTCGCCCTCGCTGAACAGGCTCGACACCGAATCGCCCTTGCTGATCCGGCGGATCGCCTCGCCCAAGAGCGGGGCGATCGAGAGGACGCGGATCTTGTTCGACGCCCTCGCTTCCTTGCTCGCCTCGATGCTGTCCGTGATCACCAGCGTCTCGAGCGGGGAGTTGCCGATGCGCTCGACCGCGATCCCCGACAGCACTCCATGGGTGCAATAGGCCGCCACCCATGAGGCCCCGTTGTCGGCCAGGGCCTGGGCGGCGTTGCACAGCGTGCCGG
>Ga0335081_10020513_pt1 | contig 10687 bp, 5 predicted proteins | sample Lox_Sample_35_FD_206713 | JGI IMG/M metagenome (GOLD analysis project Ga0335081, IMG submission 206713) | Soil microbial communities from Loxahatchee National Wildlife Refuge, Florida, United States - Lox_Sample_3.5 | ecosystem: Environmental > Terrestrial > Soil > Wetlands | place: USA: Florida... | reverse complement strand
CGCTTTTCTGTGGGATGAGGCTCATGGCGTGCGGCGACTTGGGACGTCGAAATCCTATAGCTCGGCGATTGCGATCAACGAAGCCGGGCATGTGCTGGTGCAGGAGTTCTCGGAAGGAATTTTTCTTTATCAGGACGGCCAGTTTGCGCACCTGAATCTCTCCGCCAAGTACACGAGCGATGTGAGGGCGATCAGCGATTGCGACGCGGTGGTCGGAGGCTTTGGTCCGTTTGCCGATGCATACCGCGCATTTGTGTGGGACAAAAACCTTGGATTCCGCGATCTTAACGATTTGGTGCCCGGAGGTTCGGGCTGGAAGCTGGAGGTTGCGACCAGCATCAATAATCGCGGGGAGATCGTTGGGTGGGGAGATTACCAGGGAAAGGATGGCGCAGGGTTTCTGCTGGTTCCGCAAAATTAGGCTGGCGGGCAGCAGGGCTGTGCAAAAGGAACCAAATTTTGTCTATCTCGATTAGGAAAAAGAAGTTATAGTAGTTTTCGCTCTACGATTCACCGACGACAACTGACCTGGGTTGATGGCGCGAAAAAGTGGTTCCACCATCTCGCAGGAAGAGTTGTATCCCGCGGCTGACGAGCCGGCGCACGAGGAACTGGATGACGTGCGCATGCTCGACCTGGACGTGGAGCAGGAATCACCTTTCCTGCGCGGACAAAAGCGCGTCTCCGTCCGCCGGGGTTCCTTGCCAAAAAAGACTGCGGCCCGCGTGGCTTTTAGCGGCCTTGCCCTGACCGTGCTGCTGCTCGGCGGGATGGGAGTGGCGGCTCTCTATCACTACGGCGAACATTCCTGGCGTTTCCGCGTGGAATCGAGCGATGACATCGACGTGACCGGAGTGCAGAACGTCAGTCGCTCGCAGGTGATCGAAGTGATGGGCGGGGACATCGGCAGAAATATTTTCTTCATTCCCCTGGATCAGCGCAGAGCGCAACTGGAGCAGATTCCCTGGGTGGAGTCCGCCAGCGTCATGCGATTCGTCCCTAACCGCCTGAAGATCGTGATTCAAGAGCGCACACCCGTGGCTTTCGCGAGGGTCGGATCGAAGATCTTGCTGGTGGACGGCGGAGGCACTCTTATGGACCTGCCGGTCGCGGGCAAGAAGAAGTACTCGTTTCCGGTGATCCTGGGCATGAACGTGGGCGAGCCGCTCTCGACGCGGGGGCCACGCATGAAGATCTACAACGACCTGGTTGGGGAACTGGATTCAGCCGGCGGACACTACTCGCAAGATCTCAGCGAGGTGGATCTTTCCGATCCCGAGGACGTGAAGGTGCTGACGAACGATCCGCAGGGGCAAGTCCTGGTGCACCTGGGATCTTCCAGTTACCTGGAGCGCTACAAGGTGTACATCAGTCACGTGCGCGCATGGCGGGAGCAGTTCGAAAAGCTGGACTCAGTAGATCTGCGTTATGACCGCCAGATCGTCGTCAACCCGGACCTGCAAGGCGTCGCGAAACAGCCGCCGCTTTCGGCTTCCGTGTCAAAAGCGGCGGCCGCAGCCGGAGTGAAGCCCGCCGCGCTGGTCAGTCACATGAGCAGCGTGACGGCAGCCCCGGCCAAGATCACAGAGCCCAGCCACGCTGTGAAACCCAAGGTGCAGGTTGCATCGCACAAGAGAGTTACAAGAACCAGGCATTCGGGGCGGAGGGAAGCCAAGTTGCGGACGAGGACGAGTTCGCCTGCGACAACCAAGGCAGTCGCAAAATCGGCACCTGCGCCGAGCAGCACAAGCGGAACTGCAAAACCTGCGGCTCAGACGGCGAGTACGGGAGCGAAACCCAGCCCGGCGATCGCGAAGGAACAGGAATAGGGGATGGCAAAGCAGTACGCAAATTTTCTGACGGCAATTGACGTGGGCAGCGCGAAGACCTGCGTTCTTATTGCCGAAGTGGGTGAGAGCGGGTTGCGCTATCGCGGTCATGGCCTGGCTGATTCGAAGGGCACGCGCAAAGGCGTCATCGTTGACCTGGACAAGGCGGTAGTGCCGATTCAGAAAGCGGTCGAGCAGGCGGAGAATGTCTCCGGGGTGCCCATCGAGCACGCTTTGCTGGGAGTTGCGGGGGCGCACGTCCGCGGCATCAACAGCCATGGCGGACTGAGCCTGGGCACACGTGCGCGGGAAATCGGGCGGGATGAAATCCGTCAGGCGGTGGACAAGGCCCGCACCATTGCGCTGCCGGCCGACCGTGAAATTCTGCACCTATTACCCCAGGAATTCATTCTCGATGAGCAAAGCGCGGTGCATGATCCGCTGGGCATGATGGCGTCGCGGCTTGAGGTTCGGGTGCACATGATCACGGCAGCAGCAAGCGCCACGCAGAACGTGATAACTGCTGTGAACCGGGCGGGCGTGCATGTCGATGACACGGTCTTCGAGCCGCTGGCTTGCGCCGACTCCGTGCTGCGGGCCGATGAGCGGGAACTCGGTGTTTGCCTGGTGGACATGGGGGCTGGTTCGACCAGCCTGCTGGTGATGCAGGAAGGAGCGGTGGCGCACAGCGCAGTCGTGCCGATTGGCGGAGACCACTTCACCAGCGACCTGTCTGTCGGACTCTGCACTCCTCTGGCAGAGGCCGAAAAAATCAAAAAAACCTATGGGAACGTGATTGTGACTCTGATCCCGGAAGGAAATGAGGTGGAGGTGCCGTCGGTGGGCGACCGGCCTTCGCGCCTGATTGCACAGCGCATGGTGGGAGAGATTCTGGAGCCGCGCGCGCGGGAGTTGTTCGAAATGGTACGCGATAACCTGCGCCACAACGGCATGCTGGATTTGTGCATGGGCGGAATCGTGTTGTGCGGGGGCGCATCTTGCCTGTCGGGGGTCCTGGATGTTGCCGAGTCGGTGCTGCGCCGTCCGGTGCGCCAATCATGGCCCACTCCGTTGGCGAAGATGCCCTCCAACCTGGCTGCGCCAGAATACGCGACCGTTCTTGGAATGCTGTTCTATGGCCACCGGGCGCGAATCGCCCGCGGACTGCAAGATACGCGCTGGAGTTCCCGGCTGATTGGTTTGTTTGCGAGGAAGAGTACGCAGATTGCTGAGCAACATCGTGCTTAGTAGGAGATCGACGCAAGGAAATTCACTTTATGGCGGCAGAAATGAAAAGAGAAAAAGAAAGCGACATTCGCATCAGCTTCAACGAGGAAGCCCGCAACGACGCGAGGATCAAAGTCATCGGCGTAGGAGGAGGCGGCGGCAACGCGGTGAACCGGATGATTGACGCCGGCATGGAGAACATCGAATTCATTGTGGCGAATACCGACCTGCAGGCGCTGCGCATGTCGCACGCGCCAGTCAAGATCCAGCTGGGCGTAAAGCTGACCAATGGCCTGGGTGCAGGGGCGGACCCGGAAGTCGGCAGAAAAGCCGCGCTCGAGGATTCCGACAAGATCATCGAAGCCCTGGAAGGCGCCGACATGATCTTTGTGACGACTGGCCTGGGCGGCGGTACGGGAACTGGAGCAGCCCCGATCATTGCGTCCTTGGCCAGCGAGATGGGGGCTCTGACCGTAGCGGTTGTCACCAAACCGTTCGCTTTCGAGGGAAAGCGGCGCATGTCGCAAGCGACCCGCGGCGTAGCGGAGTTAATGGAGTCGGTAGATACAACGATCGTGATCCCGAATGAGAAACTTCTGGCGGTGGCGCAGGACGCCGGCTTCTTCGAGTCGTTTCGTGTAGCAGACGACATTTTGCGGCAAGGCGTGCAGGGGATTTCCGACATCATCACGATTCCGGGGATCATCAACCGCGACTTTGCTGACGTGAAGACAATCATGGCCGGCATGGGCTATGCGGTGATGGGGACAGCCACAGCCAGCGGGCCGAAAAGGACCAGCGACGCTGCGCAGAAGGCGATTGCTTCGCCGTTGCTCGAAGCGGGGGCGATTGATGGCGCGCGCGGCATTCTGATCAATATCACTGGCTCGGCTTCGCTCAAGCTGGCGGAGGTGCAGGAAGCCTGCAGCATTATTCAAGGCGCAGCGCACGAGGACGCCAACATCATCTTCGGCGCAGTGCTGGATGAAAAGATGAAGGATGCCGTGAAAATCACGGTCATCGCCACCGGCTTCAAAGAGGTAGATGGCCCGCGGCACCATCGCCACGAGGCTAGCCCGAGTTTCGTGGTGTCGCGGGTGGAGGATGAGTTTTCCGAACCGGAAGTCGAGCCGTTGCCTCCACCTCCGCCGATGGTGATGGAGCAGGCTGCAGCTGCGCCAGCGGCTACGAGCGACGTGATCTCGCTCGATAGCATGCGGAACGCCATGATCGCTAACTTCGAGCAGGCCGACCTGGATGTTCCCGCATTCTTGAGGAAGCGCAACGAAACTATGTAGCCATCGCGGGATGTAACGAACTGGCAGACGTCTTAATCCGGCAGGGACGTTTCTAACCGTGTCCGCGATTTTTTCTCGGCGAACGAAGCCGCGGCCAGCACGATTACGACCATGTAGCATTCCAGCGTATATCTGGACTCCGGGTTTTCGAGCGTACCCAGGAAGGCCGATCGCAACACGACGAAAGTAAGCAGCAAGCCGAGCGGAGCGGTGAAGCGTACCCGGAACAGCCCAACGATTGCCGCACTCACGTAGAGCAGGTTGACAATCCCAAGTCCTATAGCCAGAGCCAGCCAGCGGGGATCATCATCAAACTCCCACCACCGGCTATCGGACGGCAGTTTCTCGGTTCTGGGGCGCAGCCACATGTCGGTAATCCGCATCAGTGGCAACCACACGTAATATCTGAGCGGAGCATGGTGAACGCGCTCGGCGGCAAGTGCTGCGAATCTGTTGTCGAGCGCCGGAGACATATGCAAGGCGGTGTTGTAATCAGCCAGCAGTTGTGCGGTCCGGTCCTGTTCGCCGGAGTCAAAGGCACGATCGGGCAGCTTTTCTACATCGAGAGGATTGCCGGGGACCTGCCAGTAAATCTCCTCCACGGAGACGTAATCTGCAATCCAGGTTTTCACCCAGTGATTGAATCCAACGGGAACGAATTCATCTGCCTCATTGGCATAGCGCGGCACCAGTGGCTGGAAACGTCCGAAGGCGTGGAGATTGCGCAGGGTCCAGGGAAGGAGTGGGGCGAGCGATACCACGCCCAGGATCAGCATGGTTCGGAATCGGGGATTGAGTACGCGTTCCTTTGCAGACCGCAGACGATTCCAGAAGAACAGAACGAACAAGAATAGTTCGCAAGCGAGCAGGAGCAGGACTCCATCCGGACGCAGAAGGACCGCGCCGCTCACGGCGAGGCTGCAGCCAAGCCATAATCTCAGCCCGGCCGAGTCGGAGGCCTCCAGGCCGGCAATCGCAAGATCCAAGGCAAGCGTCGTAAAGAAGATTTCCAACGTTTCGGTGAGTGCCGCCGCCGCGTAGTCGGCGAGGAAAGGGCACAGCGCTGCCAGCGCGAATGCGACCCTGGCGGCACGCTCAGATACCACACGACGGGCGATATCGGCCATCAGCCAGCAGGTGGCGAGATCCACACAAATCTGCACTGCCAACGCGGCACGATAGTGGTCAATTCCAAAGATCGCGAAGATCGCAGCCAGGAAGGCGGGATAACCGGGAAGGCGAATCCAGGTCGGGGCGATCCCACCGGCCACCCTGACTCCATAAATGCCGTGTTGCAGCCAGTTCCTGGCAATGTCCCCATAAACGAGCGAATCGGTAGAAACGCCCGGAAAGCGAAAAACAAAACCCAGGCGCAAGGCCAGGCCAGCCAGGGTGACAAGCAGGAAGAACCGGGGATTTTGGCGCAGCAGTTCGCGCACGTTACGAATATACGCCAGAGGTCCATCTTGGGGCGCGCATACGTTGACCCTCACGTATTCGCAGCTTAGGATGAGAATGTCGAATCTTCATGGCGCAACCAGTCTTTTATGATCCCGGGCAGGCCCGCCGGAAGCGGGTTCGGCGGCTATTCGACGTGGTCGGCGTCAGCCTCAGCCTGCTCATCGTTTTCTTCGTCTACAGCGCGCTGCGAAGCGAGCCCCTGCCCGAGTTGCTGCTGCCGCTGCAGAAGAAGCCCTACCATTCGCTGAAAGAAAACGAGAAAGAGAAAGCCAAGGCGGCGCGGCTGAAACTGACCGCGCGCCGCACCCACCGCAAATCCAAGTCATCGCCCTCCCAGGTAAAACTGAACGCGGAGGAAGGCATCCGCGCGGCATTTTACGTTTCCTGGGACGCAGCCAGTTTCTCGTCCCTGCGCGAATACGCGCACCAGATCGACCTGCTGTATCCGGAATGGCTTCATGTGCTCTCGCCGGACGGCCGTCTGCAGGGAATTGATGAGCAGACGAGCCAATTTTTTGACGTGGTGCAAGGTTCGTCCGTTCATGCGGTGGACGAACGGGTCATGCCCTTCCTCAAGTCGGAAGGCACGGGGATGGAAGTATTTCCCATGGTCAACAATTCCGACGGCAAAGACTGGATCGACGTTTCCGAGTTCATGAATGACAGCGAAGCGCGGGCGCGTTTCCGGCACGAAATCTCGCTGTTCCTGGCCGCTGACAAGTATCGCGGGCTTATGGTGGACTTCGAGGATTTTCCGAAGAAGGGGCAGCGCGGATATCTTGCATTGCTTCGCGAACTCTCCGGTGATTTGCACAGCAAGGGCCTGAAGCTGTACGTGAGTGTGCCTCCGCACAACGTGGATTTCGATTATGCGGCAGTGGCAGCTTCGGCCGATGGGGTAGTGCTGATGAACTATGACGAGCATTACCCCGGCGGAGAGCCTGGGCCAGTGGCCTCCCAGGACTGGTTCACTTCCAACCTGCAGTTTGCCCGGACCGTGATTCCCCAGGAAAAGCTGATTTGCGCCATTGGCAACTACGGCTATGACTGGGTGAATAAGCCGAGACGCGGCAAAATGCCACCCGGAGCGCGGGACACCAACGCCTCGGTTCAGGATGCATGGCTGGCGGCGCGGGACTCGGAAGCGGACGTGGATTTCGATGGCGACAGCATGAATCCCCACGTCAGCTACATGGACGAAAATAATCTCAAGCACGACATCTGGTTCCTCGATGCAGTGACAGCCCTGAACGAGATGCGGGCTGCACAGGCCGTGGGCATCAAGACTTTCGCGCTGTGGCGCCTGGGATCGGAAGATCGCTCGCTGTGGCGGGTATGGGACGTACCCGGCGAGGAGACGGCGCCAGACAAGTTAAAAGATGTGCCTCCCGGACAGGATGTCGACATGGAAGGAAACGGCGAGATCCTGCGCATCGAGGCGCGCCCGTCGAATGGAAAACGAGCCATCACCGCGGATGCCGCGACGCGTTTGATTACGGATGAGACTCTCGATCCGTTGCCTGAACCCTATCGGGTGGGTCGCTACGGCTACAACCCCAAGGCGGTGACGCTTACATTTGACGACGGACCCGATCCCGAGTGGACTCCCAAGATCCTCGACGTCCTAAAACAGAAGAATGCATCGGCTACGTTTTTCCTGATTGGAATTCAAGCCGACAAGTTTGGCGATGTGACCTCGCGCATTTACGACGAAGGAAATGAGATCGGCAATCATACCTTCACACATCCCGACATCAGTAGCGTCTCGCGCAGCTTTATGAAGCTGGAACTCAACCTGACCGAGCAGTTGTTTGCCAGCCGGTTGGGCGTGCGGACCATTTTGTTCCGGCCTCCGTACTCCATTGATCAGGAACCCGATACCGAAGACCAGGTCCGGCCGCTCGAGACCAGCCAGGACTTTGGCTACATCACCGTCGGCGACAAGATTGATCCTAATGACTGGCGTGAGAATCCGCGGAAAAGCGCGGAGCAGATTGCCCACGACGTGCTGCAGCACATTCCGCCGTGTACTCCGACAGACCGCTTGTGCGGCAGCATCATTCTGTTGCACGACGGTGGTGGGAACCGCAGCGAGACGGTACGCGCTCTGCCCATGATCATTGACGGAGTGCGGGCGAAAGGCGACGAAGTTCTTCCTCTGTACCAACTTCTGGGAAAAAACAAGGCCGACGTGATGCCGCTGCTTCCGGGCAACGAGCGCTGGGCAGCGCGATTGAACTGGTTTGGGTTCGCGCTATTTGATTTCAGCATCAAGGGGATTACCTGGATATTCTTTCTGGGCGACCTGCTGATGACCGGGCGGCTGCTGTTTATTGGCGTGTTTGCTGTTTATGACCGCCTGCGTCAGAAGCAGTACGGCGGCGGGGGTGCTTTCGAATCGTACCGGCCTAAGGTCGCCGTGCTCATCCCCGCCTATAACGAAGAAAAAGTGATTGTCCGGACGATCCGCGCGAGCTTGCGCTCAACATACCCGAATCTTCGCGTGATTGTTATTGACGATGGATCGAGCGACAAGACGCTGGAAACTGCTCGCTCGGCGTTCCTGGCGGACCAGGACTCGGGCCGAGTGCTAATCCTGACCAAGCCGAACTCGGGCAAGGCGGAAGCCCTTAATTTCGGTCTGCAGCACCTGAGCGACGAAGAAATCTTCGTTGGCATTGATGCGGATACCGTCATTGCACGAGAGGCCATCTCTAGGCTGGTTCCACATTTCCTGAATCCACAGGTGGCGGCCGTAGCCGGCAACGCCAAGGTTGGAAACCGCGTCAACCTCTGGACCCGCTGGCAGGCGCTGGAATACATCACCAGCCAGAACTTCGAGCGGCGGGCGTTGAATACTCTGGGAGCGGTCAGCGTCGTGCCGGGTGCAATCGGTGCATGGCGGGTCTCTGCCGTGCGGGATGCCGGTGGGTACCACACGGACACCGTGGCGGAAGATGCTGACCTAACGATGGCGTTGTTGAGAAATGGTTACCGTGTTGAATACGAAGACCTTGCCCTCGCTTACACCGAGGCGCCGGTCAATGCCAACGGATTGATGCGGCAGCGTTTCCGCTGGTCGTTCGGCATTCTGCAATCGGTCTGGAAACACCGCGGTGTGTTTGCGCGCAAGGGAGTGCTGGGCTGGGTTGCATTGCCCAATATACTGATTTTCCAGATCTTGCTGCCCCTGGTTTCTCCGTTTATTGACCTCATGTTCGCGGTGGGAGCGCTCTGGTATTTCGTGCAAAAGTACTTTCATCCGGATTCGACCGATCCTGCCAGTTTTCAGAAGCTGCTGGTGTTTTTTGCCGCCTTCCTCATTATCGATTTCATTGCGTCGGCCATTGCCTTTGCATTAGAACGCCGTGAGACTGAAAGCCGCGAGGATAGCTGGCTGCTGAGCCAGGTTTGGCTGCAGCGCTTCGCTTACCGGCAGGTGTTTTCGCTGGTCCTGTTCAAGACGCTGAAACGCGCCATCGAGGGGCAGAAGTTCGCCTGGGACAAACTGGAGCGCACCGCTCGCATGAGCTACAAGCACGTGGATGCAGAAGATTCCGTCAAAGTGCCGTAACCTATTGGTATCCATGGATTTGTTTCTGTTTTGTACTCCGGCCTCGTGCGTCCGTCACACGTCCGCATGACTTCCATCACAGACCTGGGTTCGTCCCGCAGTGTGTCCTGAAAGCGGAGCACTGTGCCATGGCGAGAACCATCATCGAGCCCTTTCGCATCAAGAGTGTTGAACCGATCCGCTGGACTACCCGAAGTGAGCGGCAACAGCTTCTGGAAGCGGCCCACCACAACCTGTTTCTGCTTCCGGCCGAAGATGTGTTGATTGATCTACTGACGGATTCAGGAACCGGAGCCATGTCCACCCGGCAATGGGCAGCAATCATGGAAGGCGATGAGAGTTATGCCGGCAGCAAGAGCTACGACCACTTCAGGGATTCCATCCATGACATCTTCGGCTATCGTCATGTAATTCCGACTCACCAGGGGCGCGCGGCAGAGCGCATCCTGTTCAGCGTGATGTGCGGCAAAAGCGACGTAGTCCCGAATAACACGCATTTCGATACGACGCGTGCCAACGTTGAGTTTGTGGGAGCCGAAGCCGTTGATCTGGTCATCCCCGAAGGCAAAGAGCCTGGCTTGGTACATCCCTTCAAAGGAAACATGGATGTTGCTGCACTGGAGCGGTTGATCCAGCAGGTTGGGCGAGATCGGATTCCTTTGGTCATGCTTACCGTGACCAACAACTCTGGCGGCGGGCAGCCGGTTTCCATGGAAAACGTAAAGCAGGTAAGCCGCGTATGCCATCATTACGGCATTCCCCTCTACTTCGACGCTTGCCGTTTTGCGGAAAATGCTTACTTCATCAAGCTGCGCGAAAAAGGGTATGAGAACAAAACGCCGAAGCAGATTGCGCGCGAGATGTTCTCGTACGGCGATGGATGCACCATGTCCGCCAAGAAAGACGGCATGGCGAACATCGGCGGCTTTCTCTGCACGAATGATGACGTCCTGGCCCAGCAAGAGAAGGACCTTCTAATTCTCACCGAGGGCTATCCAACCTACGGAGGGTTGGCGGGCCGGGATCTCGAAGCTATTGCGGTTGGCGTACAGGAAGCATTGGAGGAAGACTACCTCCGCTATCGCATTGCTTCGACAGCCTATCTGGGAAACCACATTGCGAATCAGGGTGTGCCAATCGTGCAGCCGCCGGGCGGACATGCCGTCTACATCGATGCGCGGGCCTTTCTGCCGCACATTCCCAGAGAGCAGTTTCCAGGCGTAGCGCTGGCGGCGGAACTTTACCTGGAGGGCGGCATACGGTCGGTTGAGATTGGAAGCCTGATGTTCGGGGCCGCG
>Ga0335081_10020512_pt1 | contig 10687 bp, 13 predicted proteins | sample Lox_Sample_35_FD_206713 | JGI IMG/M metagenome (GOLD analysis project Ga0335081, IMG submission 206713) | Soil microbial communities from Loxahatchee National Wildlife Refuge, Florida, United States - Lox_Sample_3.5 | ecosystem: Environmental > Terrestrial > Soil > Wetlands | place: USA... | reverse complement strand
GTTCGCGGCGAACCTGAGCCGCGAGGGCGAGAAGGCGAACTACGATTACCTGGTGCGCTGGATTCACAATGCCCGGCAGCGCACGCGGCCGTATTGTCCGCTGGAGAAGAAAGATATTGGACCAGAGGATTACGCCAAGAAGGGTCTTCCCTATCAATGGGACCTGGAGCACAGCCAATGCCCCAACGACGGTCATGAACTGCAAGTACAGAACATGACGGTGATGCCGAGCCTGCGGCTCACCGTGGAGGACACGCAAGACATTGCCAGCTTCCTGATGACGCAGAAGCATCAGGAGCCTTCGGGGTATGCGGATGCGTCGTATATGGACGATCCCAAGCTGAAGGAAGAGGGCAAGAAGTGGGTTCGTCATTACGGTTGCGCGGGTTGCCACGAGATTTCTGGATTCGAAGATGAAGGCCGCATCGGGACCGAGTTGACGTTTGAAGGCAGCAAGCCGATTGAGCGGTTGGATTTTGCGCTGTTTACCGAGGCAGCGCAGCGCGGCACCGTGGAGCCGATAACGGACAAGGAAGACCTGGCTCGTCTGCCGGACGGGCCGGCAAAGGGGCCGTGGTATGACCACAAAGGATTCTTCGAGCACAAACTGGCGGAGCCGAACGTTTACGACAAGGGCAAAACCAAGTCGGAGATCGAAGCCCTGCGCATGCCGAACCTGCACTTGAATCAGGAACAAATTCGAGCGTTGACGACTTTCCTGCTGGGAAGCGAAGAGAGCGGGCTGCCTGCCAGTTACCAGTACAAGCCGGGGGATGCACGGCGCGATATCCAAGAGGGTTGGTGGGTGGTCAGGAAATACAACTGCATGGGCTGCCATCAATTTATACCCGGACAGAAGACGGTTCTGATGGGATTGCCGCAGTACCGGGAAAATCCCGAGCAGTTGCCTCCGAAGCTTTTGACCGAGGGCGCGCGCGTCGATCCGGAATGGCTGCGGCGCTTCCTGGCGAACCCGTCGTTGAGCGAGGCCGACACGAACCGCAACGGTGTGCGTCCGTATTTGAAGGTGCGGATGCCGACGTTCTCTTTCTCTGCTAACGAGCAACGCAAACTGGTGCGCTTCTTCCAGGCGCTCTCGCAGCAGGCAATGCCGTACATTCCGGAAGAGGTACCGACGCTCACCGCGAAAGAAACAGAGATGGCACGCAGTCTGTTCTCGAGCACAGCAGCACCTTGCCTGAAGTGCCACGCCACGGGCGATCCGCAACATGACAAGATCGCCACGGCGCCGAATTTCCTGCTGGCGAAGGAGCGTCTGAAGCCGGACTGGGCGGAGCGTTGGGTACTGGATCCGCAGGCCATCAGCCCGGGAACGTCGATGCCTTCGGGATTGTTCCGCAGAGAGAATGGTCACTGGGTGTTTGCCGGGCCGACGCCGCCATCCTTCCAGGGCTACGAGAAGGACCACTCCAAATTGCTGGTGGATTATATTTTCCAACTCACCCCGGAAGAGCAACGGCGAGTGGCGGCTTCGATGGGGCGGCCACGGGCTTCGAACCGGGCGCCAGCCATCCCGAAGCAGACGACTACGGCAGCGAGCGGCGGTTCGCGGTAGAATATTGGGGTCGATAACACCACATAGGTGAGAGTGTCGAGCTTGCGCTCGACTTTGGACGGGCGAGGCCGCTCGTCTCCACACAAACGGATTGTGTTCAATCTTCCACGAAAGGGACATCATGAATAAGAAAACATGGATTGCATTGTTGAGCCTGCTTTGCCTAGGTTTCCTGATCCTGGCTGGCTGTAACAAGAAAGAGGAGGCTGCGCCCGCAGCGGCTCCGGAAGCGGCCGCACCCGCGGCCCCGGCGGCTACGCCGATTGATCCGGCCACAGTGGCCAGCGTGAGCGGCACGGTGAAACTGGATGGCGCAACCCCTAAGGCGGCCAAGATCGACATGAGTCAGGATGCGGCTTGCAAGGGCGCAAACACGGCCGAGACCATCGTTGCCGATGGCGGCAATCTGGCCAACGTCTTCGTTTATGTGAAGGATGGATTAGGAACCCGGACGTTTGATGTTCCGACGACGGCAGTCACCATCGACCAGCAGGGGTGCAAGTATCATCCTCATGTGCTGGGGGTGATGACGGGCCAGAACATCGACATCAAGAACGATGATCAGACCACGCACAACATTCACCCGACTCCAGCCGCCAACCGCGAGTGGAACGAATCGCAACCACCCAATGCCGCGCCCATCGAAAAGAGTTTTGCGCGCGAAGAAATCATGCTGCCGGTGAAATGTAATCAGCACCCGTGGATGCGGATGTACATCAATGTGGTGAAGAGCCCGTTCTATGCGGTGACCGGGCCGGACGGAAAGTATGACATCAAGGGCCTGCCACCGGGCACCTACACCATTGCTTTCGTGCAGGAAAAACTGGGCGAGCAGACGCAACAAGTCACCCTGGCGGCGAAAGACAGCAAGACTGTCGACCAGAGCTTCAAGCAGCAATAGTTGTCGGTAGGGACGGGCGAGTTCGCCCGTCCCTACAAACCCTCGTTCCCAAGGAGCCGCGTCTGAGCGTCCTTGTCACGCCATACCATGGTGCTCACCACCGTTTTGCGATCTTCACGGCGGCGGCGACTTTTTGCCTGCTGATCGCGGGAGCCCTGGTCACCAGCAACGACGCCGGGCTGTCGGTGCCGGACTGGCCGACTTCGTTCGGATCGATTTACAAGATTCCGCACATGGTGGGCGGGGTACGCTTTGAACACACGCATCGCATGATCGCGGAATTCGTGGGGTTGCTGACGATCGTTCTGGCGATTTGGACGTGGCGGGTGGAGAAGCGGCGCTGGATGAAGGCCCTGGCAGTTGGCGCTCTGGGCACGGTGGTTGCTCAAGGAGTGTTGGGAGGGTTGACGGTGTTGTTCTATTTGCCGCCGGCAGTTTCGTCGGCGCACGCGGCGCTGGCACAAACCTTCTTTTGTATCGCGGTAGCGATTGCGGTGTTCACCGGGCGCAGGTGGGTGGAAGAGGTCCCGGAAATAGAGCTGGATTCGCGGCGGCCGAGCCTTGTTACGTTAAGCTTGCTGTCGATTTTTGTGCTGTACGTGCAGCTCATTCTGGGGGCAATGTTTCGCCATCACGGGATGAGCTGGTGGCCACACGTGGTGAATGCGCCGGTGGTGGCGCTGGTGCTCACCTGGACGGCGGTGCGGGCCCTGGCGGTGTACGCGAAGATTGAAGCAGTGCGACGGCCGGCGATTATGCTGCTGGGTCTGCTGATGACGCAGCTCTGCCTGGGATTCGTAGCCTTCCTGACGCGAGTGGCGTGGGGCCGCGACGCAGTCCAGCCGGAATGGCCCATGGTGATGTCGACCGTGGCCCATGTTGCGGTCGGGGCACTGACTTTGGCAACGGGGGTGGTTCTAGCCATTCAAGTGTGGCGGCATGTGCCGGTGCGTTTCGACGAACGAGTCCCTGGAGGCGAGCGCAGTCCGGCTGCGGCGTAAGCCATACGGTAGAATGTCCTGTGGTTTCAAAAACGTCCACTCTTTCCACTGATGCGATCCGCCAGCCGGCAGGTCCTGCCGTAATTTCCGTTCAAAACCTGGTTCATCGCTATGAGGAGCGCACGGCGCTGGATGGCATTTCCTTCGATGTGCAACCGGCTGCGCTGTTCGGTCTGCTTGGCCCGAACGGCAGCGGCAAGACCACGTTGTTTAGAATTCTGTCGACCTTGATGATTCCGACGGGCGGCCGGGCAGCGATTCTAGGGAACGACGTGGCCCGCGCTGCGAATGCAGTACGCCGGGACATCGGCGTGGTCTTCCAGGCGCAGAGTATTGACGTGAAGCTGACCGCCGAGGAAAACCTGTGGCATCAGGGACATCTTTACGGGTTGCGAGGAGCGGTACTCAAGGCGCGCCTTCAGGAAATGCTGGGGCGAGTGGGTCTGGCAGACCGCGCCCGTGAAAAGGCGGAAACATTTTCCGGCGGCATGCAGCGTCGTCTGGAGCTCGCCAAGGGATTGCTGCATCATCCCAGCGTGTTGCTGCTGGATGAGCCTACAACCGGACTCGATCCCGGGGCGAGGAGAGATCTTTGGCAGTATTTGGCGATCTTGCGAGACGAAGAAAAGGTTTCGGTGTTAGTGACCACGCACCTAATGGAAGAGGCGGAACGCTGCGACCGGCTGGCCATCTTGAACGAAGGGAAAGTCGTGGCGTTGGGTACGCCCAACGAATTGAAGCATGAAATTGGCGGCGATGTGATTGTGCTGGATGCGCGCGACCCGGCGTCGCTGGCGGAACGCCTGCACCAGCGCTTTCATGTGGAGGCGCAGGTGCTTCAGGGGAAAGTGCGGCTGGAGCGAGAGCAGGGGCATCGTTTCATCACCGATGTGGTGGAGGCGTTTCCGGGGGAGATTGACGCGGTATCGGTCAGCAAGCCGACGCTGGAAGACGTATTCATTCACCGCACTGGACACAGGTTCTGGACAGAGGCCGAGAGCGAGGAGAAAGAAGTTTGATGATGTTGCTGCTTTCCATTGTGCTGGGGATGGTTCCGCTGCTGGGAATCGCGTGGACCGTGATGAATGGGACGGTGACCACGGTGGATGGTCTGTTCCTGAGCCTGATTTTGCTGAGTTTGTCCGGCATTCTTTTCTTGAATGCTTATTTGGAGCTTCGCAAGCGGGCCACTAAGCCTGTGGAGGGGCGCAAGTAGGATGGCGACACGCGCTACAACTTTGCCGGGACCAATTTCCGCGGGCCTGAGCCTGCCTGCTTTCACGCTGTGGTGGCGGGAGATTGTGCGCTTTTACCGGCAGCGCAGCCGGGTGGTGGGAGTGATTGTTTCGCCGCTGCTTTTCTGGCTAGTGATCGGATCGGGCTTTGGAAGTTCTTTTCGATCGGCGGCGGGGCAGCAGCATTATCTGGATTATTTCTACCCCGGCGCGCTGATCATGATCGTACTCTTCACTTCGATTTTCGCCATGATGTCACTCATCGAAGATCGCAAGGAGGGTTTCCTGCTGTCGGTGATGGTGGCGCCGGTGCCACGCTCGGCGATTGTGCTGGGCAAGGTGCTGGGAGGAACGACGCTGTCGGCGATCCAGGGGCTAATATTTCTTGCCTTCGCGCCGCTGGTAGGCGTGCACATGGGGGTTAGCGGTTTCTTGCTGGTGGTGCTGGTGGTTTTTCTGGTTTCGTTTGCGCTGACTGCGTTGGGATTCGCAATCGCCTGGGGGATGGATTCGACGCAAGCATTTCACGCGATTATCAATTTGTTTCTGATTCCCTTGTGGCTGCTGTCGGGAGCAATGTTTCCCGTGTCGGGTGCGTCGGGATGGCTGGCGTTGGTGATGCGAGCAAACCCGCTTACTTACGGCGTGGAGGCGTTGCGCGGGCTGTTGTATCCGGCAAGCCCGACGCTGACTTCCCTGCCGGTTTCGATGGCGGCCCTGGGGTTGTTCGCGGCGGTCATGTTTGGATTGTCTTTCTTCATGGTCAATCGGCGGACAACGAGGCCGGCGGCATGATGCAAGTGGCGGCTCAGTATGCCATTTTTCCCAAGATCAACGCAGTGTTAAATGGCACGAGCGCGGTGTTGCTGCTGATTGGGCGCGGTTATATCAAGCGTGGGCGGATGGCGGCACACCGGGCGATGATGATCACAGCGCTGGGTTCGTCAGCTTTGTTTTTGAGCAGCTATTTGTACTACCACTGGCACGTGGGCTCGGTGCATTTTCAGGGACGGGGCGTCTGGAGGCCGGTTTATTTCAGCATTCTGATTTCGCATACGCTGCTGGCGGTTACGATTGTCCCGATGGTGATCATCACGCTGAGCCGGGCGCTGCGCGAACAATTCGACCGACATCGCGCGATTGCGCGCTGGACGTATCCGCTGTGGCTGTATGTTTCGGTGACCGGCGTGGTGATTTATTTCATGCTGTATAAGCTGTTTGTGTGACGTTCGCAGACAGGGATTTCGATGGCAATTGTGCGGCTCAAGATCGATGTTTCCGGGACCACGGGCGATCAAGCGTGGCGCGGAATGCAGCAGTTTGATGAAATCCAGAGCGCCGAGTTTGGGACGAAGTTTGGATCGAGCGGGCCGTTCAAGAATCCGGCGAACGCTCCATATGCCAAGGGAGAGTGGATTGGGGCTGAGATTCGGCTGCAGACGCCACTTTTGGCGCAGTATGCGGTTTCGCATTATCTGGAGCAGGATCGGGTTTTGGATGCGGATGTGGTGGAGTAACGAGCAAAATCTTAAATCGCAGAGTACGCAGAGATCACGCGGAGATCGCTGAGAAAGCCGCGATTACTTACTTCGAGAACCAATCAATGGCTTCCCTGCCCCAATCTTCTGACGCGACTGAGGTTTCTGGAACCAAGCCGCCTCGTCCGCGTATGTCTACGCGCAACCGGCTGCTGTTTTTTGCCACCGGATGGCTGATTGTGCTGATGCCGTTTCTGTTCTGGTGGAATACCTGGTTTGGGCGGCAGCTTTCCGACAAACAGATTGCTGAATATTTGCAGGATGAGAAGCATCCGCGGCACATTCAGCATGCGCTGGTGCAGATGGGCGAACGCATGAGCCGCGGGGATGGTGGCGTGAAGCAGTGGTATCCCGAGGCGGTGCGGTTGGCGGGACATCCGGTGGAAGAAGTGCGCAACACCGATGCGTGGGTGATGGGGCAGGATACTTCGGGTGCGGGATTTCATGAGGCGTTGCTGAAGATGCTGGGGGATTCGTCGCTGACGGTGCGGGGGAATGCGGCGTTGTCGCTGGTGCGCTTTGGGGATGCAAGTGGACGACCACAGATTGTGGAACTGCTGCAACCCGCGAGGATCACGGCGTCGCAGGCGGGAAAAGTGATCGATACCAGCGTGGCCGGGACAGCGATTCATCAGGGCGGGCTGGTAGCCAAGGTGCAAAATAACGGCCAGACCGTGGAAGTGCGATCGCCGATCAGCGGACGGTTGCGCGAGATGCGAGCTCAGGTAGGGCAAAACGTCGCGGCTGGTGAGGAAGTTGCCACGGTTGATCCGGGGACGGAGCAGGTGTGGGAAGCGCTGCGGGGATTGTATTTAGTTGGACAAGCTGAGGACCTCGCCGCAGTGTTGCCCTATGAGCGGGAGTTGCCTGATATTCCGGACCATGTGCGGCAGCAGGCAGTGGCGACGGAGAGGGCGATACGGGGGAGAGAGAAGTAGGGGCGGGGAGCGATCTTGGGGGCTGGCCCACCCTACACATCTAATCTAACTCTTTGGGGTGCCCCGTCCAAGCTCCGCTTGGGCGGGGCTTTTATCTGGAGCGCACCCGCACCTTCGGGAGGATTCCCATCTTCTCCCTCCGCCGCCCCGTCCAGTGTGATTCGATCTCCACCGTTCCCTCCGCACCCGTCAGATAATGACGGAAACTGCTCCATGGCCAGTCTTCGGGCTTCTTCACCAGTCCACGCGCCACCGGGTTTCCATGAATATAGCGCAGCTTTTCCACGAATTTCCTCTCGCTCCACACGTTGAAGTCGTAATATCGCGCCTGCCAGAAGGGGTCCTTCGCCCGTAAGGCCAGCGTGCGCGCCGCAGACTGTTTGAGCGATTGCATTGCCCGCGCCAGCGTCTCCCGCTCCGGTTCGCTCATCAACAGATGGACATGCTCCGGCATCACCACGTAGCCGTACACGCACATCCCGTATGACTGACGCACGCGCTCTAGAGCGTATTCGAAATAAGAAAAGGAACGGTCTTTCACAAAGTTGGCGCGGCGACGGTAACAACTGAAAGTCACGAAGTGGAGCTGGTGAGATTGCTGAAAGCGCTTGAGTCCCCAGGGCATTCAGGGAGCGTAGTTCGGAATCAATCTACAAAGCTGTGACGAACGAACACCCCCGCCCAAGCGGAGCTTGGACGGGGCACCCTAAAGATTTGGATCAGATGCCTAGGGTGACAAGCCCCCAAAGCCAACCGCTAAATCGGCATGACGCCGACTTCTTTTTCGATGTCGGTGGTTTCGACCATGACGATGGCGTCCCAGGGGCAGCCGTCGAGGAAGCAGCCTTCGGGGCCTTTGCTGACGCATTTCTTGCAGCCGATGCAGAGGATGGGATCGACCTGGATGCGGCCGAAAGGTGGATGGTCTTCGTCGGGGACCCAAAACATGCAGTCTTCAATGGGGCAATATTCCACGCAGGCGGGTGAGCCGGCGCAGCCGGTGCAGCATTCGGTGATGACCGCCAACTCCTTTGGTTTCTTCTTGCGAACGGTGTCGATCCCCTTGGAACGGGGTTCGAATTTGAGCTCGTCGGGGACCATTCCGACGGCCTTGGTATCGGCAGCCATGGCGGAGATTATAGCATTGCGGCACTTGGCATTTGGCAGTTGGCATTGGGCCGGGGGGGTTGGAGGGAAGCGCCCAAAACCGAGTATGGCCAAATGCTAATTGCCAACTGCCAATTGCTGTTCATTCATCACAGCCCTCCACCGCTGCAGTTCTGCTATAGTGGCGCTTTCAACCCAAAAGACGAGCGGAAGGAGTCGCCATTTATGGCAGGCAAAAGCGTCAACAAAGTCATCCTGATCGGAAATCTGGGGAAAGATCCTGAGGTCAAGTACACGCCGCAAGGCACGCCGGTGGCGAAGCTGGCGCTGGCCACCAACGAACGCTACAAAGACAAGAACGGCGAATGGCAGGACCGCACCGAATGGCACAACGTGGTGCTATGGCAGCGGCTGGCCGAAATTGCCGGCGAATATTTGAAAAAGGGCGGCAAAGTGTATATCGAGGGCCGACTGCAGACACGCTCCTGGGACGACAAGCAAACCAACCAGAAGAAATACATGACGGAAGTTGTGGCGAGCGATCTGGTTCTCTTGGGCGGACGCGGCGAAGGCGCCGGGGATTCGGCACGGGGCGCGGCGGTTGGCGGCAACAATTTTGATCAGCGCACGCCGGAGGCAGAGCCGGTGTCGGCTTCGTCGTCGCCGATCAGCGATGAAGACATACCGTTCTAAGAACGCCACGGATCTTCACGGATCGTGGCGGGCTGCGCATTCAAAGGCAGGTTCCTCGACACCCTTCGACTTCGCTCAGGGCAGGCTAACTCGCGCGCTCGCGCGGCTGCGGACGGCTCGGAATGACTAAGGGCTATGAGTGTGCCCCCGTTACTAACGGCACACCGCCAGTCATCCTCCTCGTCGTTTCTTCCCCGCCGCAGGGCATAATCACAGCATCCTCTTATGGCGTGGGAAACGTGGAGAACGTCCAGTCTTGAACGCAGGCTGCTTTGGATAGTGTGCAGCGTGGCCCTGATCGCATTATTCGGGCTGGCGGCGTGGGCGCTTGATCTTACTGTCCCTTACTTGCCTTTAGCTATTGCCGGTGGCATGGTTTTCTTTTTGCGGAACTGGCCTTCGGTCCAGGAATTGATTGCGTGGATCGTAGCCTCTCAGGCTTTCGCGCTGATTGTCCGCTTTCCCCACGACCACAATTGGATCAATACCAGCGCGGGCGTGATGTCGCTATTCGGACTGGGGGCCTTCCTGATGCTGGGGCTGCGTTGGCTGTGGTCCAGTGGGGCGGAGCGACGAAAGACTTACGCGGTGTTGGCGCCGGGAGCAGCCATGGTCCTGTTTGTGCTTTCGGCACAGCGGGCGCTGAGCCTGGCCAATGTGTTGTACGCGAAAACCTTCGATTTGTATTTGTATGTGGTCGACGGATCGTTCGGATTTCAGCCGAGTTTCTGGATGGGTCGGGCGATGGCAACCTCATCGCTGTTGCGGATCGCTTGCCTGCTGACCTATGTTTCCCTGCCCTTTGTGATGGCGCTGGTTTATGCGCTGCGACTGCCGAAAGGAACGGAGCGGCCGTCGTGGGACATTATCACGTTGTTCATGCTGGCAGGCCTGGGCGGTTGGGCGCTGTATAACATTGTTCCGGCGACTGGGCCGGTGTATGTGTTTGCCGACAGTTTTCCCTGGCGGTCTTTGCCATACAAGGCACTGCCGCGGCTGTTTCTGGAGTTGGTTCCGGTGAATTCGGACATTCCGCGCAATGCGATTCCGTCGCTGCACATGGCATGGGCGATGCTGCTTTATTGGAATACAAAAGGACTGGCGCGCGGGCTGCGGATCTTTCTGGCGATTTATGCGGTAATGACCGTGGTATCGACACTCGGAACCGGGGAACATTATTTTGTGGATCTGGTCGCAGGGGTGCCGTTCGCGCTGGCGGTGCAGGCCGTGGTTTCTCCGGACCGCCGGGAAGAGTTCTGGCGCCGGGCGGTGACGGCAGGGGCAGGCCTGGCTTTGACCATGGTATGGCTCCTGCTGGTCCGCTTTGGCGCTAAGTGGATGCTGGTGTCGCCGATTCTGCCGTGGAGTCTGGTGGTGGCGAGTGGAGTCGCGGTATGGAGGATCAAAGCCTGGTTCGATGGGAAGCCGGAGTTGGCCGGCAGTCCGAACGGCATTCCCCAGGCAAACGCTTATGCCGCCGGGCACAACTAGCTCAACCCTTTCAAAGCCCAGTCGATTCGTCTACCCTAATGCTGGAGATGTTGCCATGTCTGAACTTGCCAGCAAGGATTGTGTTCCATGCAAAGGCGGTCTGCCGCCGCTCAAGGGCGAGCAACTACACGCTCTGAGTCATCAGCTTCCCAATTGGAATGTGGTGCATGAGCATCACATCACGCGAAGGTTCACTTTTCCCGATTT
>Ga0335081_10020510_pt1 | contig 10688 bp, 13 predicted proteins | sample Lox_Sample_35_FD_206713 | JGI IMG/M metagenome (GOLD analysis project Ga0335081, IMG submission 206713) | Soil microbial communities from Loxahatchee National Wildlife Refuge, Florida, United States - Lox_Sample_3.5 | ecosystem: Environmental > Terrestrial > Soil > Wetlands | place: USA... | reverse complement strand
CCTCAGCGTTGATCTGAGCGGGCCTGGCGCGGCCCGGCGGGGATGGACTGCCGCTCCAAGCGGAAGATTTTCGCTCACAATGCAATCGTGACCGCTAACCACCGAAATTTACTTGCCATTCTGCATGGAAAAGTCGAACTGCCGGCAGATGTGACGTAGTCTTGGGGTCTCCTCGCCTCGCGCTGCAGAACTGGCTCTGCAGCGACCATGGTCGCGAGACGCGGGCTGTTCGGGTAGTCGCCACGACACGCGAATACACGGGCAAGACCTATCGCACGCATCTGCTTCGCCGCAGCTGCCGCGAGAATGGCGAGGTCAAGAACCAGACGGTCGGCAATCTCTCGCGCCTGCCGGACAGCCTCGTCGAGATCATCGGACAGTCGCTCAGGGACCAGGCCTTTTCGCCTGCCGGTGAAGCCTTTGAGAGCACCGCCTCGGAGCCTCATGGATGAGATCGCCATACCTGCCGTGCACAGGCCGGCGAACCCGACTTCAAGCTCGTCACCACGCCAAGCTCCACCCGGAGGCGCGCGCTGGCTCTGCTGGAGTCCATAGCCCCACAGTCAGAACCGCCCCGCCACTTCTCACGCAAGATGCTCACCGCGGGCATCGCGAGGGCGCGCGGCAGACGAACATCCAGAGCATGAACGCGGGATGCGGGCGGTGGAACGCCATCGTGGCGTCCGCGTGAAGCGCCGGCGCAATGGGCGAAGTGGCAGGAGTCCTTGGAGCACAACGTGCGGTCGATGGCTCGATCTGCGGGGGCCGCGTTCCGATCGCTTGGCGTGCTCGCTGTTTCCGGAACCAAGACCAGTTGTCGCTTCGTGCAGCGGCCGAAAAGGGAAGGTCTCCTGATGGTGTCTGATGGCGTTCAGCACGGATGAACTGTGCGAATACGCTGTCTCGATCGCCAAGATCAACTCGCCTGACAGACTGTGAGCAGGAAGCTGGAGGCCCAGGACGTGCAGAGAAGGGGCCCCAGTGCTGAACGATGCAGCCCAAGACCTGGATCCCGAAACGTCGAGGTCACACGTTGAACTCCCGGAGGAGTGGGTGGAGTGGGTCGAGGTGCTGCGAGTCCAACGGGAAGACCAGACGGGTACTGGCCGCAGTGGCCGACCACGCGCAAGAGGGCATCGTCCACTCCCATCGCCGGGAACGCCCTTGGCTGATCGAGAGGAATGGGCATACCGAGACCCGGCTACGGTGAGGCTCCGCTCGTCGGGGGGCAGTTCTCTGCGTGGCCAGGCGACACGCCCATGTGCGCCGCATGTATTGAACCCGGGCGTCTGCTCTTTCGCTCAGCATGATGGTCGCGCCCCGTTCCCCGCCGATGAAGGGAAACCTGGCGCCGTAGCGAGTAACGCTTCCAATGTCTTCAAGCTCGGTGGCTCCGCGATGCGGGCGTTGAAGCCGGCCTCCCTCGCCTTGGCCAGTCCGATGTAGCCGGTGAGCGCGACGAGTCTACCCTCGGGCAGTCCCGGTGCCCGGATCGCAGGCGTCCATCTCTTGCAGGTCGATGGCGCAGAGCACGATTTCAGGGCGGAACGTTCGTATCCTGGCAATACCGTTCGCGCTCGAATGGGCGACGGCGATCGTGTGCCTCTCGGCTCGAGCAGCTCACGCAGGCTGTCGGCGGCGTCGATGTTGTCCTCGATGACGAGGACGTGCCGCGATGTCAGCGACCGAGACTGTGGTGACGGCGTGGAGGCCGGGCTTGGTGGCGAGTGGGAGGCGCACCACGAATTCGGTCCCCTTTCCGGCGCGCGCTCCAGACTCCTTCGTTTGCTCTGGGAGTGTCGCTTCGCAAACGCCTACTGGCGTGCGAGGGCCTGGATATAAGTTGCAGGACAAAATATCATGACAGTGTACATGCCGTGCGAGGAGAGGCAAGAGAGCGCAGGAAGGACGGATGGAACCTGACGTGCCATCGAAGCCGTCCTGCGCGGACGCTCGTGTGCCCTCGTCCCTGTCCCGGGGAGGTGCGCTCCGGAATGGGCTTGCTGTGCTGTGGCCGGCCGTGGCGCCCCTTGATCTGCGCATCCTTGGGCGTACGCTGCTCCAGGCTGCGCTCGTGGGTGGGCTTGCCGGCTTGCTCGGGGCCGCCTTCTTTGCCGCTCTGGAGGTGGCCCAGCGGTTGTTGCTCGAAGGCCTGGCCGGATACGCACCCGCGAAAGCCTATGGTGAGCACTTCCTGGCGAGCCGGGAGCCGGGTGGCCTTCGGCTGTGGGCTCTGGCCTTGTTGCCGGCCGTGGGCGGGCTTGTCAGCGGGCTGCTGACCCGCCTCGCTCCGGAGACGGCCGGTGGTGGTGGGGACGCTATCATCGAGAGCTACCACCGGGGGGCCGTGATCCGGAGCCGGATCCTTGGCGTCAAGGCGCTAGCGGCCATCAGCACGCTGAGCTCGGGAGGTTCAGGGGGTCGCGAGGGTCCTACCATGCAGATTGGTGGGGCGGTGGGAGCGCTCGTGGGAAGATGGCTGCCGACGAGTCAGCGGGAGCGACGTATCCTGGTCGTGGCGGGGATCGCGGCTGGGATCGCTGCCGTGTTCCGAACACCGCTCGGGGCAGCCCTGCTCGCTACCGAGATGTTGTATCGCGACGACTTCGAGTCCGACGCGCTCGTTCCAGCCATTCTGGCCAGTGTGATTGCGTACTCGGTGGTCATCTCGCTCTTTGGCGAGTCGACGCTTTTCGGCACGCTGCCGCGCTTCCCGTTTGTGCCCGGCCATCTGTGGCTCTACGGCCTGCTGGCCATCATGGTTGCGCTGGTTTCGGTCCTGTTCCTGCGCAGTCTCCGGGGGGCGCAAGGGTTAAGCTCGCGCCTTCCCCTTCCGGTGTGGGCACGCCCGGGCCTGGGTGGGCTTGCCATGGGCCTGCTCGGTACCGGGGTGGTCCTTCTGATGGCTCCACATGGCAGTCCTCATGTGGGGGTCTTCGGTGGCGGCTACGGGGTTGCGCAGGTTGCGCTCACCGGTGGAGCGGTCCTGCCTGGTGGGTGGCGGCTGGTCGCGCTCTTCCTTGTGATCTGCCTCGCCAAGCTGGTGGCGTCGTCGTTGACGATCGGGTCCGGTGCGGCGGCGGGCGACTTTGCCCCCTCCCTTGTGATGGGTGGGCTCCTCGGGAGCGCCTTCGGTCATGCAGCCGCACTTCTCCTCCATGATCCGCGCATCAATCCTGCAGCGTTCGCGCTCGTTGGGATGGGAACCTTCTACGGTGGCGTTGCCCACGCCCCACTGAGCGCCCTCGTTCTCGTCGCCGAACTCGCCAGGAGCTACGATTTGCTCGTGCCAATGATGCTCGCGGTCTCTGTCGCCTACGTCGGGCTCCGGCATTGGACGCTCTACCCTGCCCAGCCGGCAACCAAGGCTGACTCACCCGCCCAGCGGAAGGAGGCGGCAGAGAGGGGGGACCGGCTGTTCGCCCAGAAGAGCGCTCGGGACGTGCTTGTTCCGGTCGAGTTCCCGCCGGTGCGCGAAGGGACGACCGTGCGAGAGATGGTCGAACTGGCGGGCGAGATGAGCCGGCAGAAGGTCTTGCTCGTACTGAACGCAAGGGGAGCGCCGCGTGGACTGGTGGACCGTGCGATGCTGGCGCTGGTCTCGGCTGAGGACCTTGGATGGGCGAACGCGCACGATACCATGGTGCCGTTCAAGTTTGTCCGGCCCAGCACGTCCTTGGCTGAAATCGTTGCGCTTCTCCGGGACTCTGGGCTGGTCCAGCTCCCCGTCATGGAAGGAGGCGGCGTCTTGGGCTACGTAGGAGAAACGGAGCTCGCGCGCGCCTACGCCCAAGCATTCGCAGCTGAGGAGGGCGGGAAGCCGCCACCTCACCATCATCCGGAAGGGTGCCAATGAGCCGATCGAATGGCAGGCCTCGTTCCGTGTTCCAGCAATCCGGCTTGTGCTCGGAGGATTCGCTGGGCCGTGTCCTTGACTTCATGCGACTGCTGTGGGCGGTCGACCATGGGTTGACGCAGATCTCCAAGCGCATGCAGCGGACCCATGGCGTGACGGGCCCGCAACGCCTTGTGGTGCGGCTGGTGGGCCAGCGTCCAGGGATCTCGGCTGGCACTCTTGCGGAGATCCTTCACCTTCATCCCAGCACACTCACAGGTGTGCTGAGGCGGCTCACCGAGCGTGGCGTCATCACACGCACGCAGGATCCCACCGACACCCGCCGCGCCCTGTTCCGGCTGACGCGCAAGGGGCTGGAATACGACTCACTGCGCAGCGGCACGGTCGAGGCCCGGGTGCGCGCAGCGCTTGGGGCAGTTCCCGAAGAGGACCTGGCCGCGGCATCTCGCGTGCTGGCGCGGCTCGCTCGAGCACTGTCGTCCTGATCGTCACGTGCCTCCCTCGTCGCTCGCGGCTCGCGCATGGGCTGGAATCTGCGGTCTCCCCGCACCAGCACCATGAGGCCATGACGAGGCTGCCAATAATACTTTGACGTGCAAGTATGCGAGCGTTCACGTGCGTGTTCGCCCGAGGCATTGTGCGCGGGGTTACGCCGGCTATGAAAGCGCCTCTGGAGCAGGTTGGGGTGATGAGGTAACGCAGCGTCTGGGCAGTGACGCCCCCGACCATCGTGGTGACGTCGTGGCGTCCGCCGCGCTTGATCTCGCCGCCGACGAGCGGCGCCAGGAACTCAAGGTTGAAACCGCCCGCCTCTTCTCCGAGAACGTACTCGGAGATCGGCAGGGTGTGGTCGCTTGAAAGGTGCTTGCGGAGGCCAGCCCTGGTCAGGCACTCGGCGATGGTCTGTGTGCCCCGCGGGAGCCGAGCGGGCGCAGCGACGTCGGCATCCTCGGTGCGGAGCAGCTCGAAGGGGAGTGGGCTCGCCTCTGGCCGGAGCGTGTAGAGGAAGTGGGCCCAGCCGCCCACGAACACGAGCTGGTCGAGGTAGGGCTTTAGCGCTTCAACGGCCTGGGCAAAGGACGCGACGTCGCGGCGGTCATCCCTCATGGCTCAGGCTCTCCGTCGGCGATCGCCGGTCCGAGCACGCGGCGCCAGATGAACGCCGCCTGCTCGGCGCCGCGTGCCGGCTCGCCGGAGACGTCGAGCCAACACTGGATCACGTCAGAGACCGGGACGCCGTCGATGTCCACTTCCGCTCGGAAGAGGGACTCGGGCCAGCGGGCAACCCGCAGAAGCAGGTCCGGCCGCTGGCCGTCGGGAGCGATTGAGACGCCGAGCCGCTCGAGCAACTCGGGGTCGAGGCGTCGCACGTACAGGTGGACAGGCGCCCCGCGGACGTGGCCCACGCCGAGGGCGTCGCAGGCCGTGAAAAGTCCCAGGCAGGCCGACGGTTGCTCCTTCTCCTTTCTCAGCTCGGCCAGCGCGCCACGGAGGCGATCGAGCGGATCGCGTCCCGGCAGGATCCACTTGGCTCCGATGCGCTGCTGGGGCCGCTGGGCGGGAGCTCGCCAGCGAGCCAGGAGATCCCAGACGAGGGAGAGGTTTCCGTCGGCATTGAGATGGCCACCGTCCCTGAGCGCGCTGTGCAAGCGCCAGGCGGCGGGAGCCGATACTCGACCTCGCGTGCCCAGCTCGGCAGCCGAGCGCACGGACTCGCGCGGAACCGAGATCATCTCGCCTGGGAGCTTGCGCCCGACCAGCACCTTCAAGAGCCACTCCTGGCCAACCTCATTCGAAGGTGGCCTGACCGTCGTTCGCGATCGGCGGCCCGATCGAGGCGCTGCGTCGCCAGCACGGTCAGGTCCTTGCCGACGGCGGCTACCGCGGCATCGACGAGCTCCTCACGCCGGTCTTCCAGCGCAACCGGATCCTCCGCGATGAAAGCTGGCGACGCCACCGCAAGCGTCGCGCACGGAGCACTCCCTGGCAAAGCTCAAGGACTGGCGCGTCCTCCGCGATCATCGCCGACGAGGTCGCTCCCTCTCGCAGACTCTGGCGGCAGTGGCATTCCTTCACAGCTTGCGGATCGTCATGCGACAAGAATTGCGGGACAGGTCCTGCCGCATTCGGCGAGCGAGGAACACGACACACCTGGCCTACGACATGAGCGGGCATCCCGAGCCCGCTCCCCGGAGCAGCTATCTCTCCGCCCTGAACATGTCGCGCGTGCTGGTCAAACCGCTGGTTGTCGCAGACTGGCCGCGCGAAAGGATGTGGCGCTGGTTGGAGCAAGAAGCCGTCGCCCGAGTTAGCGGTCGCGAGCGACCATGGCTCGCCCGAACACCTTCCGTGCGTGGCGAGGTTCAGACCCCCACGCTCATGAGCTCGATGAGTGGCGCGTCGCCCGGCCGTTCGTTCGCCAGGTCGATGGAGCAGGTGATCACCCAGTCCACCTCGCCCTCCTCATCGACGATGCGCTGGCGCGCGACGTAGGCGCGCGGCCCAGCCTTCTCGATGAACGTGTTGTGGGGTAGGCGCGCCGTTGGCCGGGTGTCGATAGACGGGTGCTCGGCGTAGTAGGCGGCGAGCTCCTCCTCGATCCGCCCCGGGGGCCAGGCCCCGTCGGGCTGGAACAAAGCCTCCGCGGCCGCATTCCATTTCTTCCCGGCGATCGCAACGAGCAGTCGGTGCAGCTCATTGCGCACGCGCGAAGCGAATGCGCGCGGATCGTCGTCGGGCTGTACGGGTCTGGGCGGGAGCGCCGAAAGTGCTGCCCGCTGGTCCGGGGGCGCGTGGCAGTAGGCGGGGTCCTGCATGCGTTCCCATTCGTCGAGGAGCGAGGCATCGACGCCTCGAACCGTGGCGCGCAAGAACGCGATCGTGTCATCCAGCCGTTCGTCTCGATAGCCCTCCGGGACGGTTTGTGAGAGCGTCCGGTAGGTGTCCGAGAGGTAGCGCAAGAGCACCCCCTCCGATCGCTCCAGGCCGTATTCCCCCACGTAGTCGTTGAATGTCATGTACCGCTCGACCATCTCGCGCGCCACGGACTTGGGGCGAATGTTCTCCGCTGCGACCCACGGATGAAGCGCGGCGAACTCGTTGAAGGTGCCGTACACGAAATCGGCGAGCGGCTTGGGGTACTCCACCTTCTCGAGCTCCAGCATGCGCTCGTCGTACTCCATTCCCTTCGCCTTCATCTCCGCCACGGCCCTGCCGCGCGCCACGTCGAGCTGCTTCCAGAGCACTGCCTCAGGGTTCTCGAGGATCGACTCGCAGAGCGTGAGCACGTCGAGCGCATAGGTCTCTCGTTCCCTGGGAACCTTCTGCAGCGTGTCGAGCAGCCATAGGGCCAGGGTGTGATGAAGGGAGAAGTCCCTCTGAAGCCCCGAAGCGAGCCGCAGGTAGCGACCTCGGTACCCCTCGATCGCGCGCAGTTGCACCAAGCCCGCTCGACGCAGCGCTCGAAAGCGGGCGGCCGCTGCACGGCGGAGCTTGGATCGGCCATAGGGAGTCTCGTGGGCGCGCCCGATCATCTCGACCAAGCGCGCGTAACCGCCTCCGCGCTGCGTGGTCTCGCTCTGCAGCAGCCCCAGCACCAGGCCAAACGAGATATCGAAGCGGCCGACCAGCGGTTCAGGTTCCTTGACCCTGAGACGCTCGAAGGTGCTTCTGTCCCAATGGACGTAGCCTCTCTGCGGCGGCTGTCTCTTCACCACCTTCTTCCCCGCAGCCGCCTTTTCCGCCAGGCGCTTGTTCTCGATGACGTGCTCGGGCGCCTGAGCCATCACGTAGCCGCGCTCGTCGAATCCCTTGCGACCGGCGCGCCCGCTGATTTGGTGGAAATCGCGCCCGGAGAGGATGGCCGTCTTCTCCCCGTCGAACTTGCAGAGTTGTGTGAAGAGCACGGTCCGGATGGGGATGTTCACCCCCATCCCGAGAGTGTCGGTACCCGAAACCACCTTGAGAAGTCCGCTCTGCGCCAGTTTCTCCACGAGGAGCCGATATTTCGGCAACAGTCCCGCGTGGTGAAGACCGATGCCGTGCCTGAGGTAGCGCTGCAGGTCTTTTCCGTAGGGCGTATCGAAACGGGCATTCTCCAGCGCGGTCCGGATGCGTTCCTTCTCCTCCCGCGACGAGAAGTTTGCGCTCATCAGAGACTGCGCCTGTTCTGCAGCCGATCTCTGCGTGAAGTTGACGAGGTAAACCGGAGCCTTCCCCGCCGAGACGAGATCCTCGATGGTCTCGTGGAGTGGCGTTTCCCGGTACTCGAATTCGAGCGGCACCGGGCGGGTGGCGTTACGGACTTCAGCCACCCTTCTCCCGGTCAGTTCGACCAGGCCCTCGGCGATGGTGGAGACGTTGCCCAGCGTCGCCGACATGAGGAGGAAGGTGGTGTTGGAGAGCAACAGGAGCGGAACCTGCCAGGCGAGGCCGCGCTCGCGGTCTCCGTAGTAGTGAAACTCGTCCATGACGACGGCGTCTACGCGAGGGCGTTCCTCGCGCAGGGCCATGTTGGCCAGGATCTCAGCGGTGCAGCAGAGAATGGGAGCGTCTCGGTTGACGACGGCGTCGCCGGTCGCCATGCCGACGTTCTGCGGGCCGAAGGCCTGGCAGAGAGAGAAGAACTTCTCGTTGACGAGCGCTTTGATGGGGCAGGTGTAGACGGAGCGCTTTCCCTCCGCCATGCACATGAAGTGCAGAAAGGTCGCGACGAGCGATTTTCCGGATCCCGTCGGCGTGGAGAGCACCACGTGCTGCCCCTCGAGTAGCGCCAGGATGGCCTCTTCCTGTGCCGGGTAGAGGGTGAGGCCAGCCGATGCGCTCGCCCACTCGATGAAGCGATCGAGAATGGCGTCCGGGGTGAACGGCGCACTTGCTGGGGCGAGCATCGCCGCGAGCGGCGCCGCTGCCGGTTCGGCTGGCGGGGCATTGGACATTACGCTATCTACCCGAGAGGTTCGCCGGGAAGCCAACACCTCCAGGGCTCGGGAGGACTGGGGCCCTGGCGGCGTCAGAGGTCAGTGGTGCAGGATGAGCATGCTCGATGCTCGGAAATGCGCTGGCATTCCTGGCTGCGAAAGCGCGGCCGCGACGGGCGGCATCGAGCGAGTGGCGCGAACCTGCGAGCGGGTTGGGCTCCCCACCGACTCGCTCCGGCGCGTCGGAATGGATCGCCCGTCGAAGAGAGGCAAGAGTCGCGAGGCCGGAGACGTCGCAGCCGTGAGGCGAGGGCTCCGGAGAACGCGCGCGGATGTTCATCGTCCACACCTCCTTTAGAACCCCGGGATTCATCCCTGGGAGGTTTGGCAAGGAGTACCCCGTGCCGGGTTCCGAAGCCAGCACCGCCGATGGCCACTCGCCGCTTTTGCGGGCGCTCTCGAGGTGCCACTCCAGGAGATCAAAAACATGACCGCTACCCTTGCGCTCCTGATCCACCTGTTCGCCGGACAGGCCGCAGACCCCTCCGCGGTCGTGGCCCCGTCTCCAAAGAGCGACGACAGCGCTGCCGCCTCGCAACTCGAGGTCCTCGAGACACAAAATCAGGATCTCGAGTCCCACCTGGGCGAGCTCGAGGCCGAGCGGCAGGCTGATCAGCAGGACCTTCTGTCCCTGGAGAAGGGACTCGCCGATGAGCAGGCGCAGCGTGAGCAGGCTGACCAAGGCCTGTCCCAGGGACGGGAGGCGCTCTCGTTCGCCGCGGCCGGGCTCGCGGGGGTTGAGCAGGTGCTGGCGGGCGGATCAGGCGAAGTATGGGACACGCTTTCGCAGGCTGATGCGGCCGCTGCATTCGCGCGGGGAGCGAGCGCGGGGCAGTCGCCGGAAGGGTCGGCGCTCGCGGCAGAAACCCAGCGTTGGCTCGATGCTTCACAACAGGCCTTGGAGCGCGGCGACCTGTACTGGGCCCGGATGACGGTGCGGGCCGCAAGACAGGCGGCCGATCGAGCATTGAGCTTCCTCCCACCAGGGGCAGGGGGGGGCGCGTCAGGAGGAGCCCCTCCTTCGGAGTATTGACCCGTATCGCGGTGCCGGTCCCCTGCAGGGGGCTTGCCGGACCCCGCCCGGAAGCTTTCCGGCATCGGGAGGAACGGCGCCTGGCACTGCAGAGCGCGGTCGTGCCCCCGCCGTTCCCCTCCCTCAGCTCGGGTCGCCCGTCGAGGAGAAGCGAAGGCCGTCGCGGGGCCAGAGACGTCGCAGCCGAAAGGCGATCGTTCGCGCGTTGTGAACGCCTGGAATTCATTCCTGGGAAGGCTTGGCAGAGTTCGCGCTGCGGCTGGGTGCACTGCGTGAAGGCTTTGAGGGCAGGTCTTGAGGGGCGAAAGGGTGGTGCAGGGCTTGGAACGTGAAGATCGGCCGGGGTGGCGAGGACGCTCGGCGGAGTCGACTCGAGGAAAGGGCGCGCTCCCAGCTGCCCCGCAGGCGATCGTTCGCGCGGTGGGAGCCCCGCGCCATCGTCGACCGGCGGTATCCGGAGTGGTCGCGAGCGAGGGACTCAATGCTGTCGGGCCCGGCACGCGAGATCGCATTGCGCGCCGATGATGCCGTGTTCGGTTGGGAGGAGTGCCTACCGAGAGTGCATGAGGACGACCGCGAAGGGCCGACGCCTGAAGGCGCGGGCTTCCAATTTCGGTGACCCCTTGGACACGAGGTCGCGACCACTGAACGATCGATGCCTTGTCCCGAGCGAGAAGGTTTCTTTCGCGCGTGATGGCGCGCTGGGCGGTCCCCGCGCTCGGGGACCGCCAGACCGATCATGCGCGTGTAGTCGTGCGCGAGCAGCCGCTGCCTTGACACGGTGGGTTCCTGTTGCTCGCAACATTACGGTATCGCTCAC
>Ga0335081_10020509_pt1 | contig 10688 bp, 8 predicted proteins | sample Lox_Sample_35_FD_206713 | JGI IMG/M metagenome (GOLD analysis project Ga0335081, IMG submission 206713) | Soil microbial communities from Loxahatchee National Wildlife Refuge, Florida, United States - Lox_Sample_3.5 | ecosystem: Environmental > Terrestrial > Soil > Wetlands | place: USA: Florida... | reverse complement strand
GGTGCCGCTGACGCCAGCGGGCAGCCGGGCGAGAGCCACGAGCCCGGTCCCGGTGTGCGGGAACGCCCGCTGCAGCCCCCGGAACGGCGCGGTCCCCCAGCGGATGACCGCGCCGCGCAGCGCGCCTGAGGGCTGGAGCTGGCGGCCGGAACCGGCGGTCCGCTCGGCCACTGACTGCGTGGCCGCCGCCCCACCCCGGCGGCGGCCGACCGCGTTGCGGCCGGTTTCCAGGACGAAACCCAGGGGGAAGCCGTACTGCCGTATCGCGATGTCGGTGAAGCCGGAGTTGGCCAGCAGCGTGGCCATGGCGGCGGGATCGTAGCGGCGGAAGTGGCCCACGAGCTCGTCCCAGGGGCCGTACCGGCGCTGGTGGGCAGGAACCGAGAGCAGCAGCCAGCCGCCCGGCCGCAGCCTGGCCGCCCATTCCTTCACCGCACCGGCATCGTCCTCGAGATGCTCCAGCACCTCGAACGCGCAGACCAGGTCGAACTGCTCGTCGCCGAGCGCCTCGACGGCCACGTTGCGGACCTCGCCGTGCCCGATGGCATTGATCCGCTGCTGGGCTACGGCGAAGGACGACGGGTCGGGTTCGACGCCCAGGTAGTGATAGCGCTGGGCCAGGCGGGCCCCGAACGCGCCCTGGCCGCAGCCGATCTCGAGCACGTCGGTGACGCCAGGCGGCAGCATGCGCCTGACCACGTCAAAGCGCAGCCAGGCGTTCGGCGCCAGCGGTGCGAGAGCGTCTGCCTGCGATCCTGACGCCATGCCGGACTCCTCGTGGTGACGATCGCGCGACCGCAGCCCGGCGGCATCCCCGGAGAGCGCACGGAGCAGCGGGCCCACGATCTGCCCGGGCGTGTAGTGGTGCCCGGCCAGCGTACGGGCCCGCCGGCGCAACCCGGCCAGCCTGGCCCGGTCACCAGCCAGCTCCAGCAGGGCGGCGGCCAGTGCCTCCGGGTTTCCCGGCGGTACCAGCAACGCGGCGTCACCCAGGGCCCGGCGCTGCGGGGCGGTGTCCGAGGTGACGATCGCGCAGCCCGCGGCCGCACCCTGGAACACCTTGTTCGGCACCACCCGCAGCGCCTTGTCCCCGGTGCCGAAGATGCCCAGGCAGACGTCGTGCCCGGCCACCAGCGCCGGAAGCTCGTCCGCGGGGACCCAGTCCACCCAGCGAACCTCCTGGTTGGCCGCGGCGGCGTGCTGCGCCGCGGCCAGGTCCTGGCCGCGGCCGATCATGGTGACCTCGACGGCGGCCCCGGCCAGCCGGCCCAGCGCGGCCCCGATGACCGGGGCCCCTTGCAGCGGTGTGTAGAGGCCGTAGAACACCACGCGCAGCGGCCCGGAACCCGGCCCGGCGGGGCGCGCGGCGGCGAACCAGGCCGACGGCGCGCCCACCGCCACCACCACCGCCCTGGCCCGGTACCGCTGCGGCAGAGCGGCCAGGTGCTCGTCGGTGTCCACCACGACGATGTCGGCCGCGCGCAGCGCCGCGGAGTCGATAAGCCGCAGCACAGCCTGGCGCGGCCCGCCGTCCAGCCGCCGGTCACGTGCGGTGTCGCTGGCTCCGACCAGGTGGTCGAGCACCACGGGGACCCGCCGGAAGAGCAGCCGGGCCAGGTGGACGTCGAAGTGGCCCAGGTAGCCGACCAGCACCACGTCGGGCGCGGGCATCCGGCGGGCGGTGCGGGTCAGCACCGCCCAGCGGCGGGCCAGCCGGGCCAGCAGGGCCGGCACCCGGCTCGGATGGGCCAGCATGTTCACCCTGGCCGCCGTGTCCAGGCCCAGCGGCGCGTTGCACTCGGCGACGTCGAACCCGTGCGCCCGCAGGCCTTCCGCGATCGTGGCCACGCGGGGATGGGCGGACGTGTCATAGGTGCCGAACAGGAGAACGCGCATAATGCCCGTACCCTAACGTCTCGGCTGCTCGGTGCGGACACAGGTCATCCGGTCGGCGGCTCCCGCTAGCCTCTAGGCTGTGGCTATGCCGGATCGCCCTGCCGCGCCTGCCCGTGCCACGGCACCAGCCGGCCAGCCAGCCGCGCCCGCGCCCCGCGCGGCCAGCGCGCCGCGGCCCGGCAGGCTGAGCACGGTGTGGGGCGTCGCCCGCCGGCTGATGACCAGCCGGGCGGTCCGCTGGGGCTTCGTGACGGTCACGGTCGGGCTGGGCGGCTACGCGGTGGCCAGGGAATGGACCAGCGTGCGGGCCGCGCTGGGCAGCCTCGGGTTCCTGCCGGTCGCGGCGGCCCTGGCCAGCGTCGTGGCGGGACTGTTCACGACCATGATGGCGTGGCGCAGGCTGCTGGCCGCGCTCGGCTCGCCGCTTCCGGTCCGGGCCGCGGCCCGGATCATGTTCATCGGCCAGCTCGGCAAGTACCTGCCCGGCTCGGTCTGGCCGGTGCTGGCCCAGATGGAACTGGGCCACACCTACCACGTGCCTCGCCACCGGTCGGCGAGCGCCTCGGTGATCATCATGCTGCTGTCGCTGCTGACCGGGCTGCTGACCGCCCTCGTGGCCCTGCCGTTTGTCGCCGGGTCGACGCCCTATCTGTGGGCCTTCCTGGCCGCGCCGGTCCTGCTGGTCCTGCTGCATCCCCGGGTGCTCAACCGCCTCCTGAACCGGCTGCTCCGGCTGGCCAAGCAGCCGCCGCTGGACCGCCAGCTGACCGGCCGTGCGATGACGGGCTGCCTGGCCTGGGCCTTCGCCACCTGGATCCTGTTCGGCCTGCAGATCTGGCTGCTCGCCGTCCGGCTCGGCGCACCCGAAGGCAAGACCGCCCTGCTCGCGGTCGGGGGCTTCGCGTTCGCCTGGAGCGTCGGCTTCCTGGTGGTGTTCGCACCCGCCGGCGCCGGCGTGCGCGAGGTGCTCCTGGTCGCGGTGCTCGGCCCGGTGCTCGGGGCCGGCGCCGCCACCGCGGTGGCCCTGGTGTCGCGCGTGCTGATGACCGCGGGCGATCTGCTCACGGCCGGCTCGGCGGCCGCGCTGAGCCGGCGGAGCACCAGGCCGCATCCCGGGGAGCCGCCGCCACCCGCCGGCCCGGACGGGCTCACCCAGTGAAGGCCCTGGTCCTGGCCGGGGGATCGGGGAGCAGGCTCCGCCCCATCACCCACACCTCGGCCAAGCAGTTGCTGCCCGTGGCCAACAAGCCGGTGCTTTTCTACGGGCTCGAGGCCATCCGGGACGCGGGCATCACCGACGTGGGCATCGTGGTGGGCGACACCGCGCCGGCTATCCAGGCGGCAGTGGGCGATGGAGATGCGTTCAGGCTGAATGTCACCTACATCCGCCAGGATGCTCCCCGGGGCCTGGCGCATGCGGTGCTGATCGCCGGCGATTTCCTGGGCGGCGATGACTTCGTGATGTACCTGGGGGACAACTTCATCGTCGGCGGGATCGGGCCGGTCGTGGATGAGTTCCGGGCCGGGCGGCCCGACGCCCAGATCATGCTGACCAAGGTGGCCGATCCCCGCCAGTTCGGGGTCGCGGAACTCGACGACGCCGGTGAGGTCGTGGGGCTGGTGGAGAAGCCGCGCCAGCCCAAGAGCGACCTGGCCCTGGTGGGCGTGTACATCTTCACCGCGGCGGTCCATGAGGCGGTGGCGCAGCTCGAGCCGTCCTGGCGCGGGGAGCTGGAGATCACCGAGGCCATCCAGTGGCTGATCGACAGCGGCCGGAAGGTGCGGTCGACCGTGATCACGGGTTACTGGAAGGACACCGGGAACGTCGCGGACATGCTCGAGGTCAACCGCCTGGTGCTGGAGAGCGTGGAACCGGCCCGTCGGGGCACGGTCGACGCGGCCAGCGAGCTCATCGGCCGGGTGGTCGTCGAGGACGGTGCCGAGGTCAGCGGTTCGCGCATCGTGGGGCCGGTGATCGTCGGGGCGGGGTCGCGGGTGTCGGGCTCCTACCTCGGCCCGTTCACCTCGGTCGCGCCTGGCTGTGTGATCGCCGACAGCGAGATCGAGTACTCGATCGTGCTGCGGGGCGCGTCGATCCGCGGGGTGAGGCGCATCGAGGCGTCGCTGATCGGCCACGACGTGGAGGTGACCCCGGCGCCCGCGGTCCCGCGGGCGCACCGGCTGATCCTGGGCGACCACAGCAAGGTGCAGATCGGGTCATGAGAATCCTGGTTACCGGCGGGGCGGGGTTCGTCGGCTCCCACTATGTCCGCACGCTGCTGGACGGCGGCTATCCCGGCTTCGAGGACGCGCAGGTCACGGTGCTGGACAAGCTGACCTACGCGGGCAACCTGGCGAACCTGGACCCGGTGGCCGGCCGCCAGCGGTTCTCGTTCACCCGCGGTGACATCTGTGACGCCGGCCTGCTCGGCTCGGTCGTACCCGGGCACGACGTGGTGCTGAACTTCGCCGCGGAGACGCATGTGGACCGGTCGATCACCGGCGCGGCGAGCTTCGTGGCCGCGAACGTGGTGGGCGTCCAGGTCCTGCTGCAGGCCTGCCTGGACGCCGGGGTCCCGCGCGTGGTGCAGGTGTCCACCGATGAGGTGTACGGCAGCCTGGCGTCGGGTTCGTGGGCCGAGGACGCCCGGCTGGAGCCGAACTCGCCGTACTCGGCGGCCAAGGCGGGCGGTGATCTCATGGCCCGGGCCTACGCGCGCACCCACGGGCTGAACCTCAGCATCACACGGTGCTGCAATAACTACGGTCCGTATCAGTTCCCGGAGAAGATAATCCCGCTGTTCGTCACCAACCTGCTCGACGGGCAGAAGGTCCCGCTGTACGGCGACGGCCGCAACGTGCGCGGCTGGATCCACGTCGACGATCACTGCCGGGGCATCCAGCTGGTGCTCGAGCGCGGCGAGCCGGGAGAGATTTACCACATCAACGGCAACGCGGAGCTCTCCAACACCGAGCTCACCGAGGCGTTGCTCGACTGCTGCGGGGCCAGCTGGGACATGGTGGCCTACGTCGAGGACAGGAAGGGCCACGACCGGCGCTACTCGCTCGACGACTCGCTCCTGCAGGGCATGGGCTACCGCCCGCGGATCCCGTTCCGCGAGGGCCTGCGCGACACCGTGCGGTGGTACCAGAAGAACCGGCAGTGGTGGGAGCCGCTGAAGGGAACCCGGCCCGCATGAGCCGGTGGCTGGTCACCGGGGCCGGCGGAATGCTGGGCCGGGATCTGCTGACCGCCCTGGGTGCTGCGGGCGAGGACGCCGTCGGCCTGGCCCGCGGCGAACTCGACATCACCGACGAGGTGGCCGTCGGCGCCGCCCTGCGTGACTGGAAGCCCGACGTGGTGGTGAACTGCGCGGCGTGGACCGCGGTCGACGACGCCGAGGCGCAGGAGGAAGCGGCGCTGGCGGTGAACGCCACGGGTGCCGCACACGTGGCCGCCGCGTGCGCGGAGGCCGGGGCCGGGCTGGTCCACGTGTCGACCGACTACGTGTTCCCCGGGGACGCCCGGCGGCCCTACGCCGAGGACGCCGCCACCGGCCCTCGCACCGCCTACGGGCGGTCGAAGCTGGCCGGGGAGCGGGCCGTGCTGGGGCTCCTGCCCGGCACCGGGTATGTGGTGCGGACGGCCTGGCTGTACGGGTCGGGCGGGCCCAACTTCGTGCGCACGATGATGCGGCTGGAACGCGAGCGGCCCACGGTGGATGTCGTCGACGATCAGCGCGGGCAGCCGACCTGGACGGTCGATGTCGCCGGGCGGATCGTGGCGCTGGCCACGTCCGGGGCCCCGGCGGGGGTATATCACGCGACCGCTTCCGGGGAGGCGAGCTGGTTCGAGGTCGCGCGTGAGGTGTTCCGGCTGGCGGGCGCGGATCCGGCTCGGGTGCGCCCCACGACCAGCGGCGCGTTCCGCCGTCCAGCCCCGCGCCCGGCCTACAGCGTGCTGGGCCACGACCGGTGGGCCGCGGCCGGCCTGGAGCCGATCGGCAGCTGGCGGCCGGCGCTGACGCGCGCCTACCCGGTGCTGGCCGCCGCCGGGTTGTGATCCCGGGCCCCGCGCAGGCCGTCGGCCCAGGCCCGGCAGGCCCGGTAGTCCGGCAGCAGCCCCGCCGACCTGGCCTCGGCCAGGCTGGGGGCGGCGGCGTCCTTGTCCGACATGACGGGCTCCAGGTCCCCTGGCCAGGCGATGCCGATGTCCGGGTCGAGCGGGTGCACACCATGCTCGCGGCCGGGCGCGTACGGGGTCGAGCACAGGTACAGCACCGTGGCCTGGTCGGTCAGCGCGGCGAACGCGTGGCCCAGGCCCTCGGACAGGTACACGGCGCACCGGGTCTGGTCATCGAGCCGCACCGCCTGCCACCGCCCGAAACCGGGGGAGCCGACCCGCAGGTCCACGACCACATCGATGATCGCGCCGGCCGTGCAGGTGACGTACTTCGCCTGCCCGGGCGGGACGTCGGCGTAGTGGATGCCCCTGATCACCCCGCGCCGCGACACCGAGCAGTTGGCCTGGGCCACGTCCAGGCCGTGCCCCAGGTCGTCATCGAGCTCGCCGCCGCGCAGCCACTCCAGGAACTCACCCCGCCCGTCCCTGTGGATGCGCGGCGTGAAGACCCAGGCCCCCTCGATGTCCAGTGCGTCCATGGCAACACCGTAGAGCGTGGCCAGGCCCGCGGGCGGGTCACCCGGGCAGGAGCGGGAGCGGGATGTCGGCGTGCCGGGAGCGCAGGTACTCGCCGAGGCCCTTGGCTTGCGGGTCGGGGCGGGTCGAGGCGGCCACGCCCAGGCCGAGCAGGCCGATGACGACGAAGTTGAGCGCGGAGAGGTTGGGCAGCTCGTAGCGGCGGACCTCGAGGCTGGCGGCCTCGGGCAGCAGCTCCCGGAACCTCGCCACGTCGAGGTAGTCCCGCAGCCAGCCGTAGGCCTCCGGGTGGCGGGTCCACAGGCCCACATTCGCGTTGCCGCCCTTGTCGCCGGACCTGGCGCCGCACACCAGGCCGAGCGGGGCGCGCCGGGTCGGTGCTGGTCCGCTCCGGTCACCCGCCGGGCCTGCGGACACGGCCGGCCCGGCCGCCGCCGCCGGCGCCGTCGGGGGGATCACACGGCGGGTGCCGTCGGGCAGGATCACCGCGTGCTCGACGGCGGAGGCGGGCACGAACGTCGGCCAGAACACGCCGTACGCGGTCTCGGACGTGGGCGGGGTTGTGGTGTGGAACCCGGCGTAGCCGGCCAGCGCCAGCTCGATCGTGGCGTTCGAGAACGAGCGCCCGACCTTGGCCGGATCGGGATCGGCGACCGTGATCCGCAGCTGCGCGGTGGCCTGCTCGTTGGTTGGCGCGTCCGGCCGGTCGGTGCGGATCAGCCGGACGTCGGTGTCGGCAAACCGCTCCTGGCCGCCGAGCAGGCCGAAGAGCATGGTCTCCGCCCTGGCCGCCTTCTCCTCGATGTCCAGGCCGGTCAGCACCATGGTCATGGTGTTGCGGTAGCCGCCCAGGTAGTTCAGCGCCACCTTGAGGTTCTCCGGCGGCGGGCTGCCGCGGACCCCGCTGATCCTGACCCGGTCCGGCCCGTCTTGGCCCAGCCGCACGGTGTCGAAGTGCGCGACCACGTCGGGGTTCGCGTAGGCGGGCTCGCCGAGCTCGTACAGCAGCTGGGCCGTGACCGTGCCGGGGGACACCAGCCCGCCGGTGCCCGGGTGCTTGGTGATCACGCTGCTGCCGTCCGCGGCGACCTCGGCGATCGGGAACCCCGGGTAGCGCCGGTCCGGCAGCTCGTCGAGGAACGGGTAGTTCCCGCCGGTCGCCTGCGGACCGCACTCGATCACGTGCCCGGCCGCCACCGCGCCCGCCAGCGCGTCGAATTCGTCAGGGCCCCAGCCGTGCCAGGCCGCGGCCGGGCCCACGACCAGCGAAGCGTCGGTGACCCGGGGGCAGACCACCACGTCCGCGCCGGCCTGCAGCGCCGCGGCGATGCCCCAGCCGCCGAGGTAGGCGTTCGCGGTGACCGGGGTGACGCCCGCCTTGGCCAGCGGCTCGCCGGTATCGGCGTGCGCCAGCGCGTGACCGGCGTCGGTGAGCTCACCGATCCGGCCCAGCAGGTCGTCGCCCTCGATATGGGCGATCTTCGGGGCCAGGCCGAGGCGGGCGGCGATCTCGCGCAGCTGGCCCGCCAGCCCGGCCGGGCTGAGGCCGCCCGCGTTCGTGACGATCGTGATCCCGCGGTCCAGGCAGGTGCCGATGACCTGCTCGAACTGGGCCAGAAAGGTCCGCGCGTACCCGGCGGCCGGGTCCTTCTGCCTGGCCTTCCACAGGATCAGCATGGTGAGCTCGGCCAGGTAGTCGCCGGTGAGCACGTCGATCGGGCCGCCGTCCACCATCTCCCGTGCGGCCGCGGCCCGGTCGCCGTAAAACCCCGAGCAGTTCGCGATCCGGACCGGGCGCCGCTCAGTGGAGATGGCGCTGCCAGTCCGACGGGACCCGGCCGGCCGGGCCTGGCACCGACTGGTCGTAGGGGTGGTGCTGCGGCGGGGCCAGCTCCGGGCCCTCGTAGGTCTCCTGAGTCTCGAAGCTCCAGTACCACGTCTCGCCGGGCTCGAAGCTGCGGATGAACGGGTGGCCGGTGGCCTTGGCGTGCGCGGTCGCGTGCTGCGAAGGTGACGTGTCACAGCAGCCGATGTGCCCGCACTGCGCGCACCGGCGCAGGTGGAACCACCAGCCGCCCGCCTCCTCGCACTCGACGCAGCCGGTCCCGCTCGGCGGGACGGACGGGTCGATGCCTGGCACCTCGCTCATCCGGGCTCCTCACTTGGCCTGTCGGGTTCCGGGGCGGTCAGGGGGAGCAGGACCCGGAAACGGGTGTCACCGGGAGACGACTCCAGCCGGATGTCCCCGTGGTGCTTGTTGACCACGATGCGCCAGGAGATGTCGAGGCCAAGACCCGTGCCCTCGCCCACCGGCTTGGTGGTGAAGAACGGCTCGAAGATCCGCTCCCTGATCTCCTTGGGCACGCCGGGGCCGGTGTCGCCGAACTCGACGAAGACCCGGTTCCGGTCCTGGTCCAGGCCGGTGCGCACGGTGAGCGTGCCCGAGCCGTCCATGGCGGACACCGCGTTGTCGATCAGGTTGGTCCACACCTGGTTCAGCTCACCGGCGTAGGCCGGGATCCGCGGCAGCGACGGGTCGTACTCCTTGACGATCGTGATGTCGGGCGGGATCTTGCCGCCCAGCATCATCAGCGTGCTGTCCAGCAGTTCGTGCACGTTGACGACCTGGTACGGGGCGCGGTCCAGCTGCGAGTACTGCTTGGCCGCCCCGACGAGCGTGGAGATCCTGGTGGTGGAGTCCTCGATCTCGTTCATCAGCAGCTCGGTCTCGATCGTGTACCCGAGCCACCGCAGCGCGCCGTCCAGCGTCCCCTCGCCGACCGTGGCGGCGACGTTGTCCAGCCAGGCCGTGTCCAGGCCGGCCTGCACGAACACCGGGGCGAGCTGCCAGCCGTCGGTGACCCCGCGCTCGTCCAGCCAGTCGGAGATCTCGTCCTCGCGGTCGGACGCCTCGATCGGGCTGAGCGACGGCGCCTTCGAGACCAGCTCGGCGGCGCGCTCCTGCAGCTGGACCAGGGGCTGCAGGGTGGCCGGGTCGATCCGGCCCGCCGCCATCCCGCCCAGCTTGTGCCGCATCCCGGCCACCCGCTCGCGCAGCGCGGCGGTCGCGCGCACAGCGGCGGCCGCCGGGTTGTTGAGCTCGTGGGTCAGGCCGGCCGACAGCGAGCCGAGCGCGAGCAGCCGCTCCCGCTGGCCGATCGCCTGCTGGGTGTTCCTGGTCCCGAAGAACAGCCCTTCGAGCAGGTGCACCGCCATCGGGAACCGTTCCTGCATGAACTGCGCGAAGTCCATGGCGTCCAGCACGAAGAAACGCGACGGCTCCGCCGCCGTCCCCGAGTTGTTGTAGACCTGCGCGACCCGGTCCCCGATGTAGGCGTTGAAGGCGCCCAGGTACACGCCGCGCTCCGACGTGCGGTTGACCTCAACGTCGTCGCCGCCGACCCGCCGCGACATCACGACCGTGCCGTCCAGCAGCACGTAGAAGCACGTGGCCGGGTCACCTTCGCGGAAGATGGGGCCGGGCTCGAAGTGCTCGACGTGCCCGTGCTGGCACAGCCACTCCAGCTGGTCCTCGCTCAGCTTCTCGAACAGGAACAGCGTGCGCAGCTCGTCCGGGCTGCAGGGCAGGTCTGTCTGGGTCACGTCTTCTCCAGGTAGCGGTGCACGAGCATGACCGCCATGGCGCCCTCGCCCACGGCGGAGGCCACGCGCTTGACATTGCCCGATCGCGCATCGCCCACGGCGAATACGCCGGGGAGGCTGGTTTCGAGCATTTGCGGCCCGCGCGACAGGGGCCAGCGCGGTGTGCCATCGGTGATGCCGGCATTGTCCAGGTCGCGGCCGGTGAGGATGAAGCCTTTGTCGTCGAGCGCCAGGCAGCCGCGCAGCCACTCCGTCCGCGGCGAGGCTCCCGTCATGACGAACACATGGCGGATGTCCTGGGTGGAAGTTTCTCCCGACTTGCGATTCTTCCAGGTGACCCGCTCCAGGTGCTCGCCGCCATCGAGCGCCACGATTTCGGTGTTGACGTGCAACTCGATTTTGGGGTTCTCGGTGAGCCGCTGGATCAGGTAACGCGACATGGTGCTGGACAACTCCGCCGCGCGCACCAGCATGTGGACCTTGCGTGCGGTTTGCGAGAGGAACACGGCAGCCTGTCCGGCGGAATTGG
>Ga0335081_10020506_pt1 | contig 10688 bp, 10 predicted proteins | sample Lox_Sample_35_FD_206713 | JGI IMG/M metagenome (GOLD analysis project Ga0335081, IMG submission 206713) | Soil microbial communities from Loxahatchee National Wildlife Refuge, Florida, United States - Lox_Sample_3.5 | ecosystem: Environmental > Terrestrial > Soil > Wetlands | place: USA... | reverse complement strand
TGGGCCTTGCCCGATGAAAGCAGCGCCTATGCTGACGCTGTTCTAGCCGTTGTCGAACGGGACGGCTTGCGGGTCCCTGAACTCTGGGCGCGTGAGGTTGCCAATGGCCTTGCCGTTGCCTATCTCCGCAAGCGCATCACATCCGCCGATGAGATCGCGTTTCTGGCAGCCCTCTCACACCTGAGCATTGATGTTGAAGAAGCCGCTTCCGCCCGTTGTTCGTGATGGAACAGCCGCAGCGATGCGTTATGGCCTTACGGCTTACGATGCGGCCTATCTCGATCTTGCCTCGCGGGAAAAACTGACACTTGCCACTCTGGACACCGCAATGCGACAGGCTGCCGAACAAGCAGGAATCGCGATTTTCCGGCTGTAAGAACCGGCCACAGACAACAAGACTTCTGACGATTCTGCCACGATCCCGTCGCTCGCGCTTTCCCCGCAAATCGCAATCGGCTATTGTTATTCCAACTCCAGGAGTAGCTAAGGTGTCCTACAGACTCACACTGCTTGCCCTCGTCATCGTCGCCTGTCTTCCGGTCTTCGCCGTCGAGCGCGGAGTCGTTCTGACGCCGGGCGTGATCTATGTGTCGCCGAGCGCGCAATCGGCCAAGCTCTCCGATATTGGCCGAGGACGCGAGGTCGCCATCACCGAGCGCACGCCGGGATGGCTGAACGTGGTGGGCACGGTCGAGGTCAGCCCCGACCCGGAGAACGAGAGCGATCGCAACGTCACGGGCTGGATCGTCGACAAGGGCGTGATCACGGCGTCCACGCCGGACGGCGACAAGATTCTCTTTGGCGAGGCCTTCGACTCGGAGATGGAGGCGAGCCAGCGCGAGGGGCGCCGCGGCGCCGCGCAGGATGCCATGCGTCTCTATGGGCGGGTGGCGGAGTACTTTCCGCAGTCGCCGCTGGCGGCCGAAGCGGCGTATCGCGCGGCCGACATTCGCTGGCAAATCGAGGGGGCCGATGCGGCCACCCGGCCTTCGGCCAAGATGCGCGATCCCGGCCTGCGCTACCACATCGACGAGGAGCACATGAAGCAGGTGATCAAGAAGTATCCACACACCAAGTGGGCCGACCTTGCGGCGTATCACCTCATCGATAACAAGGTGTGCGGTGAGTGGGAGGCGCAGGCCAAGTGTCCGGAGATGGAGGCCGGGCTGTATATGAAGTACGCCGAAGAGCATCCGCAGTCGCCCAAGGCGCCCGAGGCGCTATACAAGGCGGCGTGGCGACACTCGGCGCTGATCGAGATCTATAACGCGGACAATCAGGGGAAGAAGGCAGACGAAGCAGCGGCGCGCTCGCTGAACGTCGCCAAGAAGCTGGTTGCACAATACCCCAACGACAGCGACTGGTCGAACCGCGCGGTGCGTCTGATATACATGGTGCAGAACAAAATTCCGACGTGGGGAAATGGGGTGCAGTAGTAGAATTTCCCAGCCTTTCGAAAACCGGCGAAAACACGGGTGCCCCATTTTGGCCTTCTTCTGGCCAGGATGGGCAACTCGGCGCTTAGCTGCGACGGCCCCGCCCTAGCCAACTGAAGGCTAGAACGGGGCACCCCTAATGTTAGCTCCACCGCAATCTGGGACTGATTTAGTGAGGGCGATTTGAACGATTACCTGTGGTCCGTGCTTCTGGGCATCATTGAAGGACTCACCGAATTTCTTCCCGTCAGCTCGACCGCGCACTTGCGGATTTGCGAACGGTTTCTTCACATCGGCCTGGACAACGGTTACTGGAAGATGTTCTCCATCGTCATCCAGTTGGGGGCGATCCTGTGTCTGCCAATTTACTTTTGGGAGCGCATCGTGGAGTTCGTGCGCGACTTCCCGCAGGGCAAGCGCGGCGACCGCACCATCGTCACCCACCCGCTCAGCCTGACGATGATTGCCTTCGTGGTCACCGCCATCCCCGCGTTTCTGCTGACCAAAGTCATCGGCAAGAACCTTGAGCGCCTGCACATCATGTGCATCGCCCTGATTGCGGGGGGCGTCGTGATGTGGGTGGTGGACGCGGTTTACGAGGGCACGCAGCACAAGGCGTTCGCGCGCGGCAAGCTCACCGAAGACATGGAGGACATGTCGGTGGGGCAGGCGGTGTGGATCGGCTTCTGCCAGATTTTTTCGGCGGTCTTCCCGGGGACATCGCGCTCCATGTCGACCATCACCGGCGGCGAGCTGGCGGGGATGAGCCGCCCGGCGGCGCTGGAGTTCTCTTTCTTTCTCTCCATGCCGACGATGGTGGTGGCGACGTTGTACGACCTGTACAAGTCAATGCGGCCGCACCACGGTCACCCTAGCGAAATCGGCTCCATGCCCAGCGACGCGCACTCCTGGATGGTGCTGGGGATCGGCTTCGTCGTCTCGTTTATCGTGGCCTATGGAGTGGTGGCGTGGTTTATGAAGTGGGTGCGCACACAGGGGCTCGCAGTCTTCGCCATTTACCGCATTATTGTTGGCGCAGCCGTGCTGTGGTGGGTTCGATAACGGCTGAAAGCTGACGGCTTCTAGCGGTGCTGGCCGGCTTCGCTCTCTTTATACATGTACTTGATGCTGGGCTTGTAGATCAGCAGGTTGGCCGCGCCCAGGCGGTTTACCTTCAGGCAGTACTTGTCGTACCACTCGATGACGCCGTGGATTTCTTCGCCGTCCTGGAGCACTAATACCATCGGCGTTTTGGTCTGCATCTGCTTCTGGTAATAGAAATTTTCGGCGTGCGTCTGCTCCGGCGGAGGCAGCTTCTTGCCATTGGTGCGGTCCACTGAGCGGTCGGGGCGGTCACTGCGCTCGCGGCGGTCCACCTCCGGGCGCGGGTGATCGTTGCGATTCAGGGCAGGGCGGATGAGCTTGCGATTAGCGAAAACATCCGGCTCAACAGCGCGTCCGACGGCGGTGGCATCCATGGAATCTTTCATGCTGTTCGCTCCTGGGGTATGCACACCAGCCTTGGCGGCGATCGTCCTCTCCGGAGCAAACAACAGCGCGCCGCAGTGGCAAGGGGTTCCGGCGCAGATTGCTCGGAGGTTATCTAGGTGTGAACTTAGCGATACCCTACCACAGGCGAAAGCGCATGACAATGAGTTGTCGCATACTACTTTGGTGTAAGAAGCTCAGCGCTCAAGTGCCGTGGCAAAATTGTCGAGCGCCAGCGAGCGCAGCAGATTGCGGCGCATCCCGCTCTCCAATTCGCCAAGGCGCTGCGTCGCGTTGACGATCCAGTCGAACTCGGCGTGTTCCGCCATCCGTGCCAGCTCCGGTTGGATGTCCTGGTTGCGCACCAGTTCAGGTGTGCCCGAGCGCAGAAACAGCATGTCTTCCAGCAGCGAATACATCGTGCGAATCAGTTGTTCCGTTTTGGCCTTGCCCTCCGCGCCGGAGCGGTAGGCGTCGGTCACGCGAAATAAATCGCTGTGATCGTTTTTGCCCATAGCTGGCGCGAGAAGCGTGAGCGCGTCCTGGCGCGCCGCCAAATACGCGGCAAGGTCGAAGCTGCGCGCGCGCCCCAGTGCGCCGCCGCAGATGCGCGCCACCAGAGCACGTTCGCGCGGCTTCCACTCAGGACGCACCTCCGCCAGATACTGCTCCACCTCGGGCGGCGCGAGCGGCGCCAGGCTCAACGTCATGCAGCGCGAACGAATGGTGGGCAGTAGCGCGGAGGGATTGTCGGTGAGCAGAAAAATTGTCGCAAACTCCGGCGGCTCCTCCAAAATCTTCAGCAGCGCGTTCGCGGCCTCCTTCATGAAATCGGCGTCGCTGAAGATGTACACGCGCTCGCGGCCCTCGACCGGCCGGAAGTAGATCTCGTGGATGACGTGGCGCACCTGGTCAACTTTGACCAGCATCTGCGGCGGATCGGGCGGGATGATGAGCACGTCGGGATGGGTCTGGACGAAGAGGCGGGTCTCGCGCTTGTCGGCGTCGCGCAGGTTTTCGCGCGCCTCGACAGCTTCGGCAAAACGGTCTTCCAGGGCGTCGGCATCGGCGATGCGGAGGCAGTTGGCGCAATGGTCGCAGAAATCCGGCAGGCCACCACTCGTCGGCCGCTCCAGACAGTTCATCGCCTTCGCAACCATTTGAGCGAGCGTGAACTTGCCCGCGCCCTGCGGGCCGGAGAGGATGACGGCGTGGGGGAAATGTTCGTGGGCGAGCATCTCCCGCAGCGTGCGCACCGTGCCGGCATTGCCGTGAAAATCAGAAAAAGGCATAACAATCAGTAGTCAGTAGCCAGTAGTCAGTAGCCAGTATCAGATCACCGGCAACTGACTACTGGCAACTGACTACTGGCTACTGGCTACTGGCTACTGGATTCACTTCCTTCTCCACCGCACTCCATCCTTGGTGTTCTCCAGGATGACGCCATTCTCGGCGAGTTGCGCGCGAATGGCGTCGGAGCGCGCGAAGTCCCGGGCTTTGCGCGCCTGCGAATGCTCGGCGACCAGGCGCTCGATCTCCTCATCCGAAAGCGACGCTGCCTTGGCGAGCTCCGCAGTCTGTGGGCTGATTTTGTCCTCCAGCCCTTCTTTTTTTGCCCACTCGACGGTCGCACGCACCTTCGCCGCATCATCGTCCTTCAGCACCGCGAAGATCTCGTCAAACTGCTTCAGCGCCTGCAACAGCGCCGGAACATCGCCCTGGCGCACATCGCCGGCATCGGCGGCGGCGTTGACGTCGCGCACCATATCGAAGATGGCCCCCAGCGCGCGCGCCGTGTTCAGGTCGTCATTCAGGCCAGCCGTCATCTCCTCGGAGGTCGACCGCGCGAGCGTTAGTACCTGGATCGCGGCGGGCACACCGCCGGTTCCTTCGGGGAACTGCGAGCTCTCCAGCCGCAGCTTGAAATTGCGCAGCCGCTCGACCGAGTTGGCCGCCTGCGTCAGGCCATCGAAGGTGAAGTTGAGCTGCTTGGTGTAGGGAACCGACATCAGCAGAAAGCGGATTGACGATGGCTTGTGTCCCATCAGGATCAGGTCGCGCACGGTGAAGAAATTGCCCGCGCTCTTGGCCATCTTCTCGCCTTCCACCAGCAGGAAGCGCGAGTGTACCCAGACGTGCACGAACGGCTTGCCGCTCTTCGCCTCCGATTGCGCGATCTCGTTTTCATGGTGCGGGAAGATCAGGTCCTCACCGCCGAGGTGGATGTCGAAGCTCTCGCCCAAGTACTTCATCGACATGGTTGAGCACTCGATGTGCCAGCCCGGCCGCCCCGGCCCGATCTCCGTCTCCCAGAACGCCTCGCCCGGCTTGGGCGCCTTCCACAACGCGAAATCGCGAGCGTTGTCCTTGTCATACTCGTCGACGTCGACGCGCGCGCCGTCGGTCATGCCGGCGAAGTCCTTCTTCGACAGCTTGCCGTATTCCGGAAACTTCGCGATGCGGTAATAATACGAGCCGTCCTCGGTGCGATAGGCGTAGCCCTTCTCAACCAGAGCGGCGATGAAGCGCGCCATTTCCTGAATGTGGTCCGTCGCATTCACCACCAGTTCGGGATGTTCAATGTTGAGCGTGTCGGCGTCCTCCAGAAAAGCCTGGCGATATTTCTTTGTGTACTCCTGCACGCTCACGCCGTCGCACGCCGCGTTGCGGATGATCTTGTCGTCCACGTCGGTGACGTTCATGACGTGCTTGAGCTGGAAGCCGCTCTGCTTCAGGAAGCGCCGCAGCGTGTCCACCACGATGAAGGTGCGGAAGTTGCCGATGTGGCCATAGTCATACACTGTGGGACCGCAAGCGTACATGCGGACCAGGTTGTCCTCCAGCGGGTGAAACTCCTCTACCTTGCCGGACAGGGTATTGAAAAGCTCGAGCGCCATGCATTCGTCCTGAATGAATATGGAATCCTCGATTGTAGGGAAGGGCGGGAAAAGGGGCAAACGCGGAACAGGCAGTGCTGCGTCAGCTTGTGGATAGCCAACAGTAAGGAAGTGATGCGCAACTTGACGCCGTGGGCCTGTCACAGCGCACTCTTCCCGCCGCCATTTAGAATGTCCCCATGGACGCATTCATTATTGCAGGCAGGCAGTTCCGCTCGCGGCTGATCGTGGGCACGGGCAAGTACAAGTCCGGGCAGGAGACGGCACGGGCCATCGCGGCCAGCGGCGCGGAGATGGTCACGGTCGCAGTGCGGCGCGTGAACCTGGACCGCAGCAAGGAGTCGCTGCTCGACTTCATTGACCCGCAGCAGTATTTTCTGCTGCCCAACACGGCCGGGTGTTACACGGCGGACGAGGCGATCCGCACCGCGCGGCTGGGCCGCGAAGTTGGGCTGTCGGATTGGGTGAAGGTCGAGGTGATCGGCGATCAGCAGACCCTCTTCCCCGACGTGCAGGCGACCATCGAGGCCACGCGCGTGCTGGTGAAGGAAGGCTTCACCGTCCTGCCCTATACCTCGGATGACATCGTGGTGGCGAAGCGGCTGATCGATGCCGGTGCGGCTGCGGTCATGCCTTTGGGAGCGCCCATCGGCAGCGGCATGGGCATCCAGAACCAGGCCAACATCCGCATCTTGCGCGAGCGAATCACCGACGTGCCGCTGATCGTCGATGCGGGCGTGGGCACGGCGTCGGATGCGACGATCGCGATGGAGCTGGGCGTCGATGGCGTGCTGATGAACACCGGCATCGCCGCGGCGCAGGACCCGGTGCTGATGGCCGAGGCGATGAAGAACGCCGTGATCGCGGGACGCCAGGCGTACCTCGCGGGGCGCATGATGAAGAAGCTGTACGCCACGGCCAGCTCGCCGTTGCAAGGCGTGGTGCAGTAGGGTAGAGCGGGCCTTTCAGGCCCGCGTCAGCAGTGCCCACAAAAGATCAGGGCTGCCGCTTCTGAAGTCCGCGACTTCAGAAGCGGAAGCCTTTCTACTTGAGCCTTGACGCCGGCCTAAAGGCCGGCCCTACCCGATCAGCACGCTGTTTAATGTACGTTCACCGTCACCTGCGCCGTCGTGCGTCCAAACTGATTGGTGGCGTACAGCGTGTACGTCGTCGTGACCGTCGGATACACCACGACAGTGTTGCCGCGAATCGCTCCCACCCATTGCGACACAACATAGTATTCGCCATTGGTCACATTCCAGCTCAACGTCACCGGTTGACCGGGGCCGCCGGAGGTCGTTGCGGTGAAGCTGTTGATGGTGGGATTCGGCCCGGTCGGAACATTCTGCGGCGTATACAACGGCGAGATCAGCAGCACCTCGAAATCCGACGCCGTCACCTGTCGCAAGAGCCCTAGGTTGTCGTTGTTCCAGCGTGCGTCGACCGAGCCGGTGATGAACATCGACGAACCGTTGTCCGCCATGATCGCGCCGTACTGCTTCAGGGCGGTCAGGATCACCTGGTCGTCGTGCGGGTAGCCGGAGATATCGAAGTTCGACTTCAGGCGCAGCCGCATGCCCATGGGCGCAGCATACTGATTGCTGGAGTTCGCCGCCCAATGCGATGCGGGAGGGGTGAACGCCTGTTTGCTGTACTGGAGCGTCACCCGGATAGCGTGATTGATGGCGCCGGCGGCGACTTCATCGTAGCGGACCAGCCCCGGAAAGATGGGCAGACCCGCAGCGTCCGCCGAGGTCCAGGTGTAGGGCCGCTGCTCGTTGGCCTCGAGGTCCCATACGGCACCGGATCCTCCTACCCACGCGCCGGGGTTGAGCCGGTAAGCGCCATAGAGCTCATATAGCCAGCAGTTGCCCTTGTCGATGATCAACACGTGGCGGTCGCCGTTGCCGGGATTGGGGTAGCCCTCAATCTGCGCGCTGAACGGAATCGGCATGGGGCCGGGATCGCTCTCATCGCCGTACAGGTTATAGGTAATGAACACCAGTGGCGCGACTGCGGGTACCACGTAGTAGGGGATGCCGATCGTCTGCCCGTTCCAAAGCCCGGAGCCGAAGTCGGCATGAAGCGGTTTGCTGCTGCCGATGAAGTTGATGATCGCGTCCGAATTGGGGTCGAGCGGCGCATTGGCGATGTTGGTGTTCCAGAGACTGCTGGCAGGGAAGGGAACGAAGCCGTTCAGGCTGCCTTCCGGGCCCACGCTGAGGACGTTGCAGGGATTGTTTTGCGCGAGTGCGAAGCTCCCGAGCAGCAAGAAAAGGACGGCGAGCAGCAGAACGGTCAGGGACCTCTGGTGCATGGTGGTGCTCCTGGATTGATTTCCTACAACAGGCGGGAGTGGCTACCGCGGAGCATAGTACCGGGGGAGTGTGATTGCAATTCAATTTGGCGATTGGATGCACGTTGGTAACAGGCGTCAGGGAGTCACCGGAGTTGTCATAACGAGCCCGGCCCACGGAGAGCTGGACGTTTGACTCCATTCAGCAGGCACCCTATCATCAGGCATTCCAACCATGATGGAGAGCATTTCGTACTACCGCATCCTTGCCAAGCTGGGCGGCGGTGGCATGCGAGTTGTCTACAAGGCCGAGGACACGCGCCTGGGCCGCTTCGTTGCCCTGAAGTTCCTGCCCGATGAGGTGGCTCGCGACCCGCAAGCGTTGGAGCGCTTCCGGCGGGCGGCAAGTTTCCAGCGGAGAGAGATCAGGCAGGGCGGTGAAAACTGCTGCTAATTCTGCTTAGTAGTCACAGGCAGAGCACCATCGCCCGCGCAAGCGGCTTTTCGTTTGGCGCGCAGAAAACAGCGTTCAGCAATCCGGTGAGTCCGACCAGCAGGCACATTTCTGGGCCGTATTCGCCTAATTCGGATTCACCTGGATCTTCGCCATCATGCCGCCGTCTTCGTGGTCCAGGATGTGGCAGTGGTAGACGAAGGTCCCGGCAATTTCCGGATCGCGAAAATCCATGCGCAAGGTCACGCTGGGATACGGCCCATTACCCAGCCAAGGTGCAACGATGATGGTATCGGACAGATAGGGATTCGTCAGAGGCACGCCGTTGATGGCCAATACCAGGAAATGGATCTGGTGAATGTGGAAGGCGTGCACCTCGCCGGAATGGTTTTCGATGGTCCAATCCTCCACCGCGCCCACGTGGGTCACGATCGCCGGAGGATCGTCCATGTGGAACAGCCGCGGCACCTTGCCGGAAACCGTAAGGTAGAACTGCGTTCCACCATTCGTGCCTACATTCTGCTCGGAGAAGTACAAGCTGCGCGTTGTGGCCGGGCTTTGCGTCAGGAGTCCGGAGAAGCGCACCGGCTGCTTGGGCGGCTTCACGGTATGCGCCATTTGCGATTGTGGATGTTGGCTGCCGCTGGTCGTGAGCTGCGCCAGAACGTGCGCCTCGTTGCGGTCGCCTACCGGGCCGGTGTCGAAGCCGTTGGTTATGAATGTGCCGGTTTGGCCTGCGGGCAGTCCCGGCACGATGAACTCCATGCGTCCGGCGGGTGGAATGTAGAGCGTGTCGGTGACGATGGGCGTTTGCAACTGCACGCCATCGATCGACAGCACCTGGAATTGCTGTAGCTGGTCCCCATAAGTCAATTGCAGCGAGGTGAACTGCTTGACCGAGGCGTTCAGAAAGCGCCAGTACTCCTGCGCTCCCGGCTGCATGGTGATCATGGGCGGGAGCCCGTGTTCAGGATAGATGGCCGGCTGAAAGTTCAGCGTCACCTGGGTATTCTCGTCGGGATCGCGCGCCGGGCCGGTCTTGGTCTGCTCGCGCATGATCAGGATGCGCTCGTTCAGTCCCTGAGGGATAGGGCCTTCTACGATGAGGGCTCCCGCGGCGCCGCCGTCCACCTGCGTGGAGGTATTACTGTGAACGTGGGGATGGTACCAGTACATGCCCGGCGGCTCGTTGGCGGGAATCTGGAGGGAGTACTGAAAAGCCGGGTCGCCGGATTCGATCACGGTATTGATGATCTCGTCCTGATGACATACCGGGGGCACGTTTAAGCCGTGGAAGTGAATGTTGGTCGAGGAAGGCAGCACCTCATTACCGTTACAGTCGTCGGCCGGGGCCTTGCCTTTTTTCGCCGCATGCATGTGCATGTGCGTGGTCTTCTTCTTGCCGTTGCGGTTGTACGGGGCCTGAATGTTGTCGGTGAGGTTCACGATCAGGCGGTCGCCGGGATTCAGGCGCAGCGTGGGGGCCTCAATCAGTTGTCCCTGGTACATGTAGTTGTAGCAATAGTGCATGTATCCGCTGTCATCCACGGCGTTTTGCAGCGTAAGGTCGACCCTGAGCACCCCGTTCTGGCTGTAAACATCCACGGGGTTGTTGACCGGCGAGCCCGGCAGCGGCCGCTGCGGACAGACGGGCAACTGCGCCCACGCGCTTCCCAGGGAAACGCTGCCTACCAGCACAAGAAGGAACATTCGCAGCACTACGCGCATTCGTGACTCCATAAAGGTAGAAAACTCAGCCATCAAAACGGGCGCGGCGGAAACACCGTGATCGACAGCAGTCCGTTACTCAGCAAGTCGGGGACTTCGGAGGCCGGGGACTCAGTCAGCGTACACTGCGTGCCATCGGAAGCAATAGTCACGATCCCGATGTAGGACCCGGCGAAGCCGTACTCGGCGACGTACAGCACGCCGCCAGTCCCGGTGGTGTCGCGCGTGGCCACCGATCCCACAAAAGTCCAGGGGTCATAGAAGCCGCCCAGGTGGCTTGACGTGCAGCCGCCGCTGACCCTGCCGGTGCGCTGGTCGAAGAACGCAGCGGCCACCGAGCCGCCGTCATTGTTGCCCATGAAGATCATGGTTTGATCGGGGCTCAGGCG
>Ga0335081_10020501_pt1 | contig 10689 bp, 9 predicted proteins | sample Lox_Sample_35_FD_206713 | JGI IMG/M metagenome (GOLD analysis project Ga0335081, IMG submission 206713) | Soil microbial communities from Loxahatchee National Wildlife Refuge, Florida, United States - Lox_Sample_3.5 | ecosystem: Environmental > Terrestrial > Soil > Wetlands | place: USA: Florida... | reverse complement strand
GGTCGTGATTCAGCCATGAAGCCTGCAGGCGATGCGCACCCGCGATTACTGAGTTCCTCATCGCGAGTGGGTATTTCCGGTACAAGCTGGCGTTTTGAAGGAGCCCAATGAGTAAATCCATCCTCTATGATGCGACCGTCTGCATCGATTGCAAGCTCTGCGAAAGGGCCTGTGCGGAAAGGAACAAGCTACCCTACGACGACAATATTGCGGCTGAACAGATGATGTCGGCGCACAAACTCACTTTTGTCATGACTAAGGGCGACAAGTTCATGCGCCGGCTCTGTATGAACTGCCAGGATCCAGCCTGCGCGTCGGTCTGCCCAGTGGCAGCTTTGCGCAAGACCAGCTTAGGCCCGGTAACCTACGACGAATCTCGCTGCATCGGATGCCGGTACTGCATGTTGGCCTGCCCTTTCGGTATTCCCAAGTACGAGTGGAACAAAGTGTTACCTCGGGTGCGCAAGTGCGATATGTGCTCGGACCGTGTGGCGGCGGGGCGCCCGACCGCATGTGCCGAAGCCTGCCCTACCGGGGCCACAAAATTTGGAAACCGGGATGAATTGATCGCCGAGGCTAACGACCGGATCGCCAAAGCTCCCAACCAGTACGTCAATCACATCTATGGGCTTGAGGAAGTCGGGGGAACCTCGGTGCTGCTGCTCTCCAGCGTGCCGTTTGATCTATTTGGGCTCCACACCCCCACGGAACCGCTGCCAACACTCACGTACCGCGTGCTCTCGCGCCTTCCGGACATCGTCTCGCTGGGCGGAGTTCTGCTGGGCGGAGTCTGGTGGATCACCCACCGGCGCGCCGAAGTGGCTGCGGCCGAAGCCACGGAGCGCCGCGCCAAGAAAGAGCGCAATGAGGAGGATGAAGAGAAATGAAACTGCCTAAGCTCAGCTTCTGGAAAGCGGTGATGGTGGTTGTTCTTCTGGCCGGAGCCTACGCGACGGTGTTGCGCTTTACCCGCGGCCTCGGCGCATCCACCAACTTGACCGACAGGTTCCCGTGGGGACTGTGGATCGGCTTCGATGTGATGTGCGGGGTAATGCTGGCGGCCGGGGGCTTCACGCTCACCGCTGCTGTCTATATTTTCAACCTGGAGCGCTTCCGGCCCATCGTTCGCCCGACGGTTCTCACCGCGTTCCTCGGCTACTCGCTCGTGGTGGCGGCGTTGATGTTCGACCTGGGCCGTCCCTACCGCATCTGGCACCCGCTGGTGATGTGGAACCCACACTCGGTGATGTTCGAGGTGGCCTGGTGTGTAACCCTTTACACGAGCGTGCTGTCGCTGGAGTTTGCGCCGATTATTTTCGAGCGACTACGTATGGAGAAGGCTTTGCAGATTCAGCACGCCATCGTGATTCCACTCGTGATACTGGGCGTGCTTTTATCCACTCTGCACCAGTCCTCGCTGGGCAGCCTCTACCTCATTGTTCCCGAGAAGCTTCACCCCTTGTGGTACAGCCCGCTGCTGCCGGTGTTCTTCTTCATTTCGGCGATTTGCGTGGGCTTGGCCATGACTATCTTCGAGTCGTACATGAGCTCGAAGGCCTTCGGCAAGCAGCTCGAGCTGCCTTTGCTGATTTCCTTGGGGCGCGTGCTGGTGGTGGCGCTCGCGGTCTACGCCGTGCTGCGTTTCCAGGACCTTTATCACCGCGGCGCTCTTCAGTACCTGCGCCACCTCGGCTACGAGACCGACCTGTTCCTCGTGGAAGTGGTGCTTGGTTTGTTGTTGCCTATTGCCCTGCTCCTGAGCCGGCGCATTCGCGAAACCACTGGCGGTCTCTACCTCGCCGCCGTGCTGGTGTTGCTGGGCTTCGTCACCAACCGGCTGAATGTTGCTGTCACCGGCATGGAAGCATCCTCCGGTTTGCGCTATTTCCCTAAGTGGACCGAGCTGGCAATCACCGGAAGCATGATCGTGGCCGGCTTCGCCGTCTTCACCTTGGCGGCCAAGTATCTGCCGATCTTTCCAGAAGCTGGAGCATCGGGAACGCGGACGGGGCAGGGGACACACCCCTCGCCGGTGGCACGGGTTGATCTGGCATTCTCCCACGCCAGAAAGGCGTGAACCATGGAGAATGAGCTGCCATGGTACGCGAACCTCCGCATTGGCTTGGCGGCCAAGCTGGCCGTCAGCCTGGTTCTGAGCACTGTCGCCCTGTTCACCTTGTTCGGCTACCTGAACCTGCGCTTGCAGCGAAGGCAGTCGGAAGAGACGGTGTTGCAGAGCGTGGATCGCATCGGGGACTTGATCCAGCGCAGCACTCGCTACCAGATGCTGCGCAACGACCGGGATGCTCTCTACGAAGTCATCCAGACCATTGGCAGCGAGCCGGGCATCCGTCGTATTCGGATCTTCAACGAGGAAGGCCGAATCAGCTTCTCCACCGATCCCAGCGAAGTTAACAAACTAGTGGACAAGCGTGGCGAGGCTTGCTATGGCTGCCACTCCCAATCCCAACCGCTGGCCAAGCTCAATCGTCCTGACACGGCCCGCATCTTCACCGACGCCCAGGGTCATCGCGTGCTGGGATCGATCAAGCCCATCGAGAACGACGCTGCTTGCTCGAACGCCAGTTGCCACGCTCATCCGCCCGATCGCCGTATTCTGGGCGTGATCGATACCGACCTCTTGCTGGACAACGTGGATGCCCAGGTGGCCCAGCACCAGACGCGGCTGGCCGAGTTCACGGCCGCGGCCGTGGTACTGATGTCGCTGGTGAGCGTGCTCTTCATTTGGCTGGTAGTTCACAAACCCATTAAGGACCTCACCGACGGCATTCGCCAGGTGGCCCAGGGTGATCTCGACCACACGATTGCTGTCCATTCGGGCGACGAGCTGGGAGTGCTGGCCGATTCGTTTAACAAGATGACCGGTGAACTTTCCGAGGCCCATCGCGAACTGACCGAGTGGGCAAAAACGCTCGAAGTGCGGGTGGAGCAGAAGACAGAAGAGCTTAATCGTGCCCACGAGCACATGCTGCACGTGGAGAAGATGGCATCCATCGGCAAGCTCGCCGCCGTGGTGGCGCACGAGATCAACAACCCGCTCGCCGGCATTCTCACCTACGCCAAGCTGCTGAAGAAGTGGCTGACTCGATGGGACGAGTCACGACGCGAGGAGGCGCTCAGCTCGCTGGACCTGATCGAATCGGAAAGCCGCCGCTGCGGCGAGATCGTCCGCGACATGCTGACGTTTGCGCGCGCCACGCCCATTAACTTCGAGCCCGCCGACGTGAACGGCGTGGTCGATCGTTCAATTCGGCTGGTGCAACATCAGCTCGATTTGCGCAATATCGACCTGAACCTGGATCTGGCCGCCGACCTCCCGGCGGTCAGGTGCGATCCGGCCCAGATTGAGCAGGTACTGGTGGCATTGATCATGAACGCGATCGACGCCATGCCCAAGGGAGGCAGCCTGACGCTGCGCAGCCGGCTGTTGCCGAAAACAGCCGAGGCCCAACTCCAGATCCAGGATGACGGGGTGGGAATTCCGCCCGACCTCTTGCCCAACCTGTTCGAGCCCTTCTTCACCACCAAGGAGCGCGGGCACGGAGTCGGCCTGGGACTCGCGATCTCGAAGAATATCGTCGAGCGCCATCGGGGGCGAATTGAAGTAGCCTCGGATCCGGGGCGGGGAACCACTTTCACCATTACGCTTCCGGTGCTCGGAGCAGGCATAGCGCCGGCGGACGGCGCGAAGGTGGTGCAACACGTGTGAGACTGGCCCGCCATGCGCATCGGGCCCGAGACTCGTACAACGCCTTGCGCTCTAGGCTATCTTTGATCGGCCCTCCCGGCCTGTCCGCGAGCGGGAAAGAACTATTGAGGTAAACGACGTGAAAGAAAAAGGAACTATTCTCATTGTCGACGACGAGATGATCGTGCGCGACTCCCTCAGCAAGTGGTTCCAGGAGGAAGGCTACGAAGTGGGGACCGCGGAAAGCGCTCCGCAGGCGCTGAAGCTGGTGGGTCAGGCCCACTGGGACCTGGCGCTGGTGGATATCAAGATGCCGGGGACGGACGGCATCGAGCTCCAGCGCCGCCTGCGCGAGATCAACCCGGAACTGATCGTCATCATCATGACCGGTTACGCTTCGGTAGACACGGCCGTGGCGGCGCTCAAGAATGGCGCCTACGACTACGTGACCAAGCCCTTCGATCCTGATGATATCGCCCACACCGTGCACAACGCGCTGGCCCATCGCCGGGCCGAAAAGGAAAACGTGCAACTGCGCGAGACCGTGGCCCAAGCGACGCGCCCGCAGGAATTGGTAGGGCAGGGCGTGGCCATGAAACGGGTGTTCGAGGCCATCCAGACGGTGGGCCCCACGGAAGCCACCGTTCTCATCACCGGCGAGAGCGGAACGGGCAAGGAGTTGGTGGCGCGCGCCATCCACGCTGCCAGCCCCCGCCGATGCAATCCGCTGGTAGTGATCCACTGCGGGGCTCTGGCGGAAACCCTGCTGGAGAGTGAGCTGTTCGGTCACGAAAAGGGCGCTTTCACTGGAGCGCAGTATCGCAAGAAGGGCAATTTTGAGATTGCTGAGGGCGGCACCGTTTTTCTCGACGAGATCGCCGACATCAGTCTGAAGACCCAGACCGATCTGCTGCGTGTCCTCCAGGAGCGAGAAATCACCCGAGTGGGTGGCAACCAGCCTATCAAGGTTGACTTCCGCTCGGTGGCCGCCACCAACAAACGCCTGGAGCAACTGGTGGAGGAAGGCAAGTTCCGCCCCGACCTCTACTACCGGCTCAATGTCTTCCAGATTGAGCTGCCACCACTGCGAGAGCGCAAGGAAGATATTCCGCTCCTGGTGGACCACTTCGTTCGCAAGTTTTCGCTCAGCATGAACAAGCGGATCGTGCGGGTGGCACCCAAGGCCATGGACCTCTTACAGAGGTACGATTGGCCGGGCAACGTGCGCGAACTGGAAAACGCCGTCGAGCGCGCCATGGTGGTGGCGCGGGAACCCGAGATCGGGGTCGAGGACTTTACGCTGAAACTGCCCGGGGCGAATGCGGCCAATGGAACGCGGGTGGGCAACGGGTCCAGTGGAGCGCCCGCGGAGGTGAGGAAACTGGAGGACGCGGAGCGCCTGCATATCCTGCGTGTCCTGGAAGAGTGCGGCGGCAACCAGACACGAGCCGCGGAAGCCCTCGATATCGATCGCGTCACGCTACATACCAAGCTGAAAAAGTACGGGTGGAAGAAAACGCCGGTTGAAACCCCATGAAGGTGGTCCATTTATTGCCGATCTTGGGTGGGAACTCTGATGGGTCGGTGCGACGGGACCCGTCGCCGGACCCCACCGACTTCGACCCGAGCTTGGAGTTGGACCGCCTGGCCACCGCAATTTCCGCCGAGTTCGGAAGGTGCCAAATCCGGTGCGAAGTGTTGCCCGCTCTACTTGATCCGGCGCCTTCGTTTCACTCCGGACGACGGCAATACTATTCCACCGACCTCCTCGCTCGCATGCAGAAGCACCGCTGCTCCTGGCGATTGCTGGGCATCACGCCGCTAGACCTGTATGTCCCCATCCTCACCTTCGTCTTCGGTGAGGCGCAACTCGAAGGCGGCTGCGCCCTGGTTTCCACTTATCGTCTGCGGCAGGAGTTCTACGGTCTGCCGCCTGACCCTGACCTCCTGCGCGAGCGTCTCTTGAAAGAGGCCGTTCACGAGTTCGGTCACACCCTGGGCCTCACCCACTGTGAGGATTACGAATGCGCCATGGCGCCTTCCCACGCCGTGGAGTGGATCGACCTCAAAGGCAACCGCTTGTGCCGCCAATGCCGGGCGCAAATCCCCGGGTCCTGAGGCGCTCTTCTGCGCGCGTTGACAACCCCCGCTTCTTCCTGACAGACTGATACGGCCATGGCGAGTTATTTCAAATACAGAAAGGCTCGTCTGCCATGGCCCTCAGGTTCCCGTCTAGCCGGCCCTCGCGCCCCTCGTCTCCTGTCTTCCTGCGCGTTTTTCCTGTGCCTCCTTGCGTTGCTGCAGGTTTTCGCGGCGGGCACAGCTTTTGCGGGGCCGCCGCTCGAGATCACCTACTACCTGCGCCTTGCCCGCCCCACCACCCACATGCTGGAAGTGGAAATCGACGCGGGGAAGGTGACTGAGCCGTCGCTCGACTTCGTTTTGCCGGTGTGGGCGCCCGGCCGCTATGCCATTTACGACTTTGCCAAAACCGTGCAGCAGTTCGAGGCGCAAGGGGCGCAGGGCCAGGCGCTGCCGTTCACCCAGCCCGACAAAGAAACCTGGCACGTGGAGACACAGGGCGCGAGTGGTGCGGTGCGCGTGAAGTATCACGTGTTTGCCAACGACCTTACCGGCTCGTTCTCGCAGTTCGACTCGACCCATGCCAGCATCACGCCCGCGTCGACCTACATGTACATCGCCGGCCACAAGCCCGACCCGGTGACCTTGGTGGTCGACCCGCCTCTGGACGCCGATCATCCGTGGCAGGTGTTCAGCGGGTTCGCGCTGACTCCTGACCAACACACGTTCCAGGCGCCCAACTACGACCGCATGGTCGACACGCCCATGGAGGTCTCGAACGAGTGCCGGGTGGAGCAGTTCGACGACCACGGGAAGACGTTCCGCTTGGTGGTCCACAGCTTCCGCCAGCCGGGCGGGAACGAGCCCCGATTGATGGCGAAACTGAGCGAGGGACTGCACCAGATCGTGACTTCTGAAATGGCGATGATGCCCCCGCCGGACTTCGGTCACTACACGTTCCTTTTCCATTTCGCGCCCGATATCTCCGAAGGCGACGGCATGGAGCACCTGAACTCCACCGAGATCATCATCGGAAACGAGCTCTCCGACGAGGGAGTGCGCGAGGCGTTGGAGACGGCGGCGCACGAGTTCTTCCACGTGTGGAACGTAAAGCGCCTGCGCCCGGCGGCTTTGGGTCCGTTTGACTATACGCGGGAGGACTACACGCCTTCCTTGTGGTTCGCCGAGGGCGTCACCAGCTACTACTCCTATGTCCACCTGCTGCGCAGCGGCATCTGGAGCCGTCAGGACTTGCTCAATCGCCTGGCAGGCGAGGTCCGCGACCTCGATCGCGATCCGGGGCGTGCGTTGATGTCGGCCGAGAGTTCCAGCTTCCACGCCTGGTTCTACGATCGCTCGCCGCAGATGCAGGAAACGAATTTCGCCAATGCCACCATCAGCTACTACAACAAGGGCGCGCTGTTGGGACTGCTGCTCGACCTGGAAATCCGCTCCCGCACCGACGGCCAGAAGTCGCTCGACGACGTGATGCGCTGGATGTACCAGAAGCTGTATGACGCGCCCGCCGCTACTTATTACCTGCCGGGGCGCGGTTACGAAGAAGAGGATATCGTCGACGCGCTCAACGCCATTTCCGGCAGCGATTTCAGCGATTTTTTCGCGCGCTACGTGGCCGGTACAGCGGAGTTGCCCGTCGCCGAGGAACTGGCGAAGGTTGGACTGAAGCTCAACGTCACCGTGGAACCGGGGACGCCCCCAGACCTCGGCATTCTTTACCAGCAAGGTGACAGGGGGATCAAAATTACGTCCGTGCGGCCAGGCGGCGCCGCCGATCGTGCCGGGCTGAGCCGGGACGACCTGCTGACCGAGATCGACCAGTCGTCGCTGGTTACGGAAGAACTCAGCGCACGGCTGAAGACTTATTCCGCCGGTGCCGGGGTTCCCTTCACCATAGAGCGCCACGCCCGCCGATTTCGGATCACGGTGAAGCTGGATCCGCCGGTGGCTGATGACTATGTCATCGTGGAACTTCCGTCAGCAACTCCTGCGCAGGTGAGTCTTCGGGAAGGCTGGCTCTCGAAGAATTGACGATTGCCTCAAAATCGAAAATCGAAAATCGACAAGAGACCGCCTTTTCGAGTTTCGAGAAAGGGGCTGTGGTAGACTTGGTTGGAGCGGGTGAGGACCAATGGGCACCAAGACCGGCATTAGCTACGAAGAGTTTCTCCATGCGGGTAAGGAAGGCCAGCGCTGGGAGTGCGTGGACGGTGAGGTTGTGTTTATGTCGTCGCCGGTTTTCCGACCGGATGGCAGGATCACCATCAAACTCGATCGCCGACTGGATGAGTACACCGACTCACATCCTGAGTGGGTCGGGTATGGAACCGATACGGCTTTCACCATGGCCGCCGGGAACTGGCGTTGTCCGGACGCGGCCTTGGTGCGGAAAGAGCGCGTCGATGCCGCCGACCCGAGCGGCCCCGCTCCTTTCGCGCCCGACATCGCCTTCGAAGTACTGTCGCCGGGCGACACGCGAGACGAAGTACAGGGCAAACGCCAAGACTACTACGAGAGCAACGTTGTCCAGGTGTGGTTGGATCCCGGGAGGGGGACCGCCGAAGTCATCTCGCCCAATCGCCCGGCGCAGTTTTTTCGCGGTGATCAGGTCATGACCATTCCCGAACTCCCGGACTTTCGCCTCGAACTCAAGGCGCTTTTCTCTATTTGAGTCGCGCGAAGCCTGCCCCAACGCGCCAGCGTCGTCCGCTCCTGCCAGCTCCTGCTGCATGTTCCCACCACAACTTTCTAACGGGGTGGTGCGTCTAAGGAGTGGTTGGCCCAGCACCCATAGAGGGAAGCGCGGTTCCGCCGACTGCGGCTCGGGCTAGCGAGGTCTTATGAAGGTTGTTCTGGCAGTTTGGTCGGCCTTGTTTCTGGCGGCGGCTCCGGCATGGGCGGTCCTGGGCGAGTCGGCTGATTCGGTCCATACTGACCAGCAGCACGTGCGCGGCAAGCTCATCTCCATTGCCCGGCAAGGCTATACTCTCAATCAGATTGCTGCTCCCGACGGCATGGTGATCAGGGAATATGCCTCTACGGACGGCCGGATTTTTGGCGTTGCCTGGCAGGGACCCACCATGCCTGATCTCTCGCAGTTGCTCGGATCGCACTTCGCGGAATTTCAGCAGGCCCTGCGATCCGGCGGCCGCCGGCGCGGCCCCGTCATGGTCCACGTGGATCAGTTCGTGCTCGAGTCGGGTGGACATCTACGCGCCTTCCACGGCCGCGCCTATCTCACCGATCTTCTTCCTGATAATGTCTCGGAGGCCGTAGTGAAATGAGCTCACGCGGAGGCAGGACTCTCATGGCTTATCGTGGGGGTGGCGCCTTGGTGTCTTTGGCGGGGTTGGTATTGCTGACCGGTTGCGGCGGCGGCAGCTCCAGCCCCATGAGCGGGGGAAACACGCCGCCCCCAAGCACAGTCAACAACGTCCAGGACGTTACGGTGAATTCCGGCCCCACCGGCAACGATGTGAATATGCTTTTCACCAGCGTAACGGTTTGTGTGCCCGGCACGTCGAACTGCCAAACCATCCCTAACGTCGAGGTGGATACCGGCTCGGAAGGGTTGCGCATCCTGTCATCCGCGTTGACGCTCTCCCTTCCAACCGCCACCGACGGCAGCGGCAATCCGCTCGGAAACTGCGTCAGTTTTGTGGACGACTCCTACGTCTGGGGACCGGTCGCCACCGCTGACGTACAGCTGGCTGGTGAAAAGGCATCCTCTGTTCCCGTGCAGATCATCGGCGCCTCGAGTTTTCCGGCGGCCCCCGCCTCTTGCAACAGCGGAGGCGTTGCCCTCACCAACCTTGCTGCGCTCGGGGCCAACGGCATGCTGGGCATTGGGGTTTTTCAACAGGATTGCGGCGCCGCTTGCAGCCCTGGCATGGGCTCACCTCCCGCGGTGTACTTTGCCTGCCCCAATTCCGGGTGCTCGGTTACAACCGTGGCCCTTCAGAACCAGCTCCAGAATCCGGTATGGATGTTTCCCCAGGATAACAATGGCGTCCTCATCTCTCTTCCCACCGTACCTTCCAACGGAACCACTACCGTTTCGGGATCGCTGATCTTCGGCATCGGAACGCAATCGGACAATGCCCTCGGCACGGCCCAGGTGTACACCACCGACGCCAACGGGGATTTCTCCACCACTTTTAACGGCACTAAGTATTCCGGCAGCTTCCTCGACACCGGCTCGAACGGCCTCTTTTTTCTGGATTCCAGCACCCTCGGCATTCCCGATTGCACGGACGGAAATTCCGGCTTCTACTGTCCCACGCTCACCCAGAACTACACTGCTACCAATACGGGCATGAATGGCACGTCGGGGTCGGTTTCCTTTAGCATAGCCGACGCAGACTTGTTGTTTGGCACCAACAACGCTGCGTTTAGCAACTTGGGTGGGTCGAACGCCGGAAGCTTCGATTGGGGGTTGCCGTTCTACTTTGGCCGTAACGTTTTCACCGCCATTGAGAATCAGAACACACCGGCTGGCGCTGGCCCCTACTGGGCGTATTAGATGAGAAGGGTGGGTTCTGTAGCCCAGCCTCGGGGGTGCGGGCGTCCCTGCTTCAATCAATTGCCGGTTGCCCGATTGCTGACCGCTGGTTGCAGGATTTGTTCGGGCTCGGACACCGCCGTTGCAGAAGCGGACACCTCGAATGCCAACGGCGCCCCCCGTGCGCCCGCTAATTCCTTCTGCCTCTATTGATTAGCCATCGCTGAAGCTCTGGCACCGAGCTTGCACCCATCTTTTGGGCCGAGTGCTTTGAGTCATCGGGTGATTGCGTGATGGCGCGGCGCGGTTGCGTGATCATGCCAGGGAGCGAGCTACGAGAGTAGGCCGTCCCGAATCTTCAATCACACAATCACACAAT
>Ga0335081_10020500_pt1 | contig 10689 bp, 7 predicted proteins | sample Lox_Sample_35_FD_206713 | JGI IMG/M metagenome (GOLD analysis project Ga0335081, IMG submission 206713) | Soil microbial communities from Loxahatchee National Wildlife Refuge, Florida, United States - Lox_Sample_3.5 | ecosystem: Environmental > Terrestrial > Soil > Wetlands | place: USA: Florida... | reverse complement strand
ACGCGATTGGCGATGAAGTTGGATGTGTCTTTGCACAGGACCACTCCTTTCCCCAACCGGCGCTCCCCATATTCCTGTACGAAATCTAACACTTCCGCGGCAGTCTCTGGTCCCGGAATCACTTCCAGCAGGTGCAGGTAACGAGGAGGATTGAAAAAGTGCGTGCCCAGGAAATTGCGACGGAATTCTGGGGAGAATCCCTCCGCGATCTTCGCTAATGTGATACCGCTAGTAGAAGTGGACAGGATTGTATCGGGTTTCACCACCGCTGCCACGCGGCCCCATAAGTCGCGCTTGATCTGAAGATTCTCGGCGACAGTTTCGATGACCCAGTCACAGGTGGCGAGTTCGTTCAAGTGGTCGTCGTAATTGCCCGGTTTAATGAGCCGGATCGCGTCTTCGGAGAAGAAAGCGCCGGGTTTTTGCTTCACCGCGGTCTGGATCGCTTTGGTGGCCGTGGCCGACCGGTTAGGTTCATTTGGTGTAGCCCGGCTCAGCAGCAATGAGGGCACCCCCGCGTTGGCAAAATGCGCGGCGATGCGGGTCCCCATTGTCCCGGCGCCGAGGATCGCTACACGCCGCAACGCCCTTTCCGTGCCTCGGCGCGCTTCCGTTCTCGGAACCTCCTCAGCGCGGCTGATTTGGTCGATAACATGTGCAGTTCCCGCCATGATTAGTTGCCTTCCTTTCGTTGTGTTCTGTTTAGCCGTTGATGAGGCGCAGACCTGCGGTTCGACTTCCGGTCATCGAACGCAATCGGCTTACGAGTGAGGTCACTCGGACCGCTCGGCATAACGGCGCCTCTGCTTCAGCAGTGTGCGCAAGCCTCTGACGTGGTCGCAGCCCACAATCCAGCCGCTAACCCTTTAGACTGGCTCACTGCAGCATGCCTGCTGCTCAGGCCTATCCGCGAGTGCTTTTCGAAGGTCTTCGGGCTCCCCCACACGTTTGCGGGAAAAGCACTCACACGAGATGTCCGAAGTTCAGTTTTTAGGGTTTACCTTCGATTAAAAGGATAAAGTTATCTTAATATATTGTCAATGACAATCTGTGTCCGGAGGCCCCAAAAATCGGGGTTTTCGCATAGGTAAACCCTCTTTGGGGAAGACAGGAAACACCCTCTCCTGCACAACACTAGTGAAGTGTCCCAGTCATTTCGTTGCGGTAGGCCGGACGTGTAGGGGCGAGGCACGCCTCGCCCTGGCGCGTGCGCTGTCGAAGTGACTGGGACGGTTCACTCGATGACTTATAGCGCCGACCTCGGTGACTTATAGGTACAGCCCGCCGTTCACGTTCAATTGCTGGCCGGTGATGTAGTCGCCGTCAGCCGCCAGGAAAGCGGTGGCCTTGGCCACATCGGCAGGCTGAGCGAAGCGCTGGAGCGGGATTTTCAAGCGAATTTGCTCCAGAATCTTCTCTGGCACCTTTGCCAACATCTCTGTGCGCGTAAAGCCGGGCGCTACGGTGTTCACCGTGATGTTGTATTTGGCCATTTCCAGCGCAACCGATTTCGTAAACGCCGCGATGCCGCCTTTACCGGCGGCTGAGTGAGCCTGACCAAGCTTTCCCGGCTGACCCAGATACGAGGTGATGTTGATGATACGACCGAAGTTCTGCCCCATCATCGCGGGAAGGGCGGCACTGGTGCAGTAATAGGTACCGTTTAGGTTGACATGGATCACGTCCGCCCATTCGTCATCTGCCGTCTTGCGCAGTGACTTATCCCGCGTAATCCCGGCATTGTTCACCAGGATGTCCAACCGCTTCCAGGCGTCCAGCACGGTCCGAATGACCAGTCGCGCTTCCTCCTTGGACGCTACATCGCCCCTTACAAGCATGCAGTCAGATCCAATCGCTTGAATCTGTTCCGCCAAGCTCTCGGCGTCCATCTTGTTCGAGCGGTAGTTCAACGCGACCGCCGCGCCACGATTCGCCAATTCCAAGGCGATAGCGCGCCCGATGCCCCGCGCCGCGCTAGTAACCAGCGCGACCCTTCCTTCCAAGGACGCGAAGCCATTGCCGTTTCCTGCTCTCATGGCGGTTTCCCCCTTCCTTGAGGACCGGGAGTCGGTCCTGGTCCGCCTTGCGAATGGCTCCTCCGCGCTTCTGTACACAAATGCCCCAAGGCCTGAGGGCCATCGAATATCGGGTCAGTTAGTGCGGTGCCTCAATCATAAGTCAGATTAAGATCTTTTTATATAGCATAGTCACATTATTAGGATGACTCTTCACACTTTCACCTTCTGGCCAGCCTTTTTTCATTTACATCTGCTAACTTCGGTTGTATTCTATCTGCGGGGTTATCGCGATGGGCAATTCTGGTGCTGCCACAGCGGTGGCTTTCTCTCCCAGTTCGCGGCCAATGCCGGATTGCGATCCGATTGCGCATCTGGCTCCCGAAGCGTGGGAAAACATAGTGCGACTTCGGTTTGTTCCTCTGTCGTACTTGAAACTAACTTGCGACGTCCAGTTGGACCGTGGCTTGGACCGTGTGCTCTATTTCCAAAGTCTCATCGACGAAGAAGACTAAGCGCCGGAGAGACTTCGTTTGCAGGCTAGAGACTGAAGCCTAAGCTCGCCTGTCACTCCTCCCGCAGTGCCCGGAGCGGGTCTATATGCGCCGCCCGACGCGCCGGGGCCCACGACGCCAGAGCTGTAATAACGAGCAGTAGCAATGGGATAGCGATATAGATCAGCGGATTCACGTGCTGGAATCCGGACGCTGAGAGAGCGGCAGTGGCGGCGCGACAGGCGAAAAAAGCCAGCACCAATCCAACCGAGACACCCGCCAGGCCGAGTTGCAACCCTTGACGCAGCACCATCCAGACGACCACCCCGCGGTCGGCGCCAATGGCCATGCGAAGGCCGATTTCAGTGGTCCGCCGACTAACCGAGTAGGCCACCAGGCCATAGAGCCCGACTGCGGCCAGGATCAACCCCATCATCCCCATGCCGCCCACGACTTGAATCAGGATGTCCGATGTCCTGATGGCCCGCTGCGTATAGATATCCTGCATGGTACGCATGTCAAAAACGGGCATATCCGGATCGAGCTTGCGCACCACGTCTCGCAGTACGCTGGCGAGGGTGGAAGCATCCGGGGCTACGGACTCAGCAACGATGGACATCTCGGCTGCGCGCGGACGGTACGGGTGCTGCCGGTAGGGCAGGTACATGAAATCGTTGGGCGGTTCGGCGATCCAGAGGTATTTCGCCATCCTGGCGACTCCCACGATCTGAACCAGCGGGCCACTGGCGTTGGTGAGATGCAACCGTTTGCCGACCGCGTCTCCTTTCCAGTAGTGTTTCGCCATGTGGTCATTCACCACGGCCACCAGCGGCGTGTTCTCCCGATCCGATTCGAGAAAACCGCGCCCCGACAGAATGGGGATATTCATGGTCTCGAAGTACCCCTCACTGACGTAGTTCGAGAATGTGTTCATTGCCTGCTCGCCGCGCGGTAACTGCCAGCCTTCGGGTACCGTGCCCAGAGCTGCCGGGCCGGCGAGCAGGGGAACCGCGAAGACCAGAGCCGCCGATTTGACGCCAGGCGCGGAGCGCGTGCGATCGAGCAGGTCTTTATAAAAACGCGTAGTGTGGTCCGGCGAGTAGCTAGCCAGTTGTGTGTTGAAGGCGGTGAGGAAGAGGTGATCGGTGCGATAACCCGGCCCTGGCAACAGTTGCTCCTGAAAGCTTTGCACCATGGCGGCGGAGATCGACAGAAGCACGACGGAGAGAGCCACCTGGCCGGCCACGATGGTGTTGCGACCCCAGAGTCGGCGCCGGCCGCCACCGTCGGCATCGGCGGCTTTTAGGGCCGGTACCAAGTTCGGCCGTGTGGCGCGCAGGGCTGGAGCGAGACCGAACAGAAACGTGCTCACTACCGACACGATCAACGTCACCAGCAGGACGCGGCGGTCGACTCCCACGTCGAAGTAGATGGGTAAGTCGCTGGGGATGGGCATACTGTGCCAGAAGTCGGCCATGGCACGGGCCATCCATACGCCGCCAAGGCTGCCCACCAGGGCCACCAGCAGATTCTCCAGCAGAAGCTGACGGACCAGAGCCATGCGGCCGGCGCCAATGGCCAATCGTATCGCGATCTCGCGCGAGCGTCCGCGAGCCCGGCTCAACAGCAGACCCGCGACGTTGGCGCAGGCCACCAGTAACACCGCAACTCCGAGGATGGCGAGCATCACGACCATCCCCGTTGTTTCCGGTCCTTGCGCGACGCGCATCCGGAGCTCGGTTTCCACCACCAGGCGCTCGTTACGGTTGGGTGTTGTATGGGTCTTCTGAAGCTCGGCGGAAAGGGCACTGATATCGGTCTGCGCTTGCTCCATGCTGGCACCCGGCTTCAGACGGCCCTTGACGAACAACCAGCCGAAATCCCGGTTGTGGAGGTAGTTCTGCTGAACCATACGCGGCGACATGGAGAGAGGAACGAAGACTTGCGGGCGCATGACGGCGTCGATACCGCTGAAACGTGCGGGGGCCACTCCGATCACCAAAAACTCAATTCCATTCAGCCGGATGCGGGAGCCGATCGCCGACGGGCTCGCGCCGAACTGGGCTACCCAGAAATCGTGGCCAAGGACAACTACCGGATCGCGTCCCTCGACTTGGTCCTCGTCGTCGCGGAAGCTGCGGCCCAGTGGGGGCTCTACGCCCAGCACACGGAAAAAGTTGCCCGATACGTAAAGGCCCCATTTCATGCGCGGCAGAGTATGGGCATTCGGGCTGAAGCCAAAAAAAGCGTAGGAAGCCGCCACCATGCCGCCGAAGCTGCGGTTGCGGTCGCGCAAATCGAGGTAATCCGGATACGAAATGGGCGGGTTCTGGCCGAACTGCGCGGATACGGCGGTATTGATGGCAAGGACGCGATCTGGCTCCCAGACCGGCAGCGGGCGCAGCAATATGGCGTCGGCAAAGCTGAACATGGACGCGGTTGCGCCGATGCCGATGGCCAACGAACAGATGGCGACGGCGGTGAAGATCGGGTCTTTGCGCAGTACCCGGAAGGCGTGGGTCAGGGTCGGCAGCATGTGGAACGTTCCACGGAAACAAGAGCAACTCAGATGCCGCGAGCATAGCTCGCAACTGCCATAGTATCAGAGTTTAATACCTTGAAATATCTAATGCCTGTCCGTTTTTGGGATAAAAAGCCACCGTCCGGTCGCCATCTCGGGCACCCCGACTCACGATGCTGCGCCTCAGCCGATGAAGCGCAGGTTCTTTAACAAAGCGCGGCCGAGAGCGTTGCCATCCAGAGGCTGCGGGGGCGCGTTGAGTTCCTCGATCTTCTTCAGCTGAGCTTCTTTTTGCTGTTTGTGGTTTTCGGTCAAAGCGGCAAGTTGGGCGAAGAGCGCAGTCCGGTGCGTCATCTGCTGGGCGTAAGCGACTTTGAATTTTTCTTTGCTGGCCGCTACGAATTCCAATTGCTTCTGGATGTCGGGATTGTTGGCTCCTGCCGGGATGCTCAGAACGTAGCTGGTAAATTTATCCATTGCGGCAAACAGCTTGGCGACATCCAACCGTGGAGGTGTGCTGAGTGGAACGGCAGCCGATGGCTGCATGGTTGGGGCACTCGCTGCGGCCGCGCCGGGCTCAAAATTAAAAACATGATCACACTTGGGGCAGCATACCCAGTTCCACATGCGCGCGATGCAGCCGTCCTTCGCGCATCCAAGCGCCTCGGCGGGCCGCAGGCGCGTGGCGTAGCCGCATCTTGGGCAATCCACGTTGACGGGCATCGGCGTGTGGCAGAACTCGCACGAAGGCTCGCCCGAAGGTTTCTGCGGCGCCAGCGCGATCACCACCCCACGGGCAATTTCCGAGTTGGACACTTGCGATATCCACAGCTCCGTCAGTTCGGCATGAGACACGCGGCGAGCCGCGCCGAACAAGGGATCGTGCAGCAGAACATCCTGCCGGTCAATGTCAACCAGCAGGCTGTAATGACCGCTGGCGGAATCACGCCGGACGCGGTGATTGAGAATCGCGCGAATGCCGGCTGCCTGGCACAGGCGAAGCACCTGAAAGGGGTGCCGCGCCTGAACAGCGACGGCGCTGAAGCCCCGATTTAGGGCATCCTGGACCATGAGATGCGTGGTCGATGAGATCTGCCCGAACCGGTTAGGTTTCGCGATCAGGGGCCAGATTTCCGTCTGGCCAATCTGCTGGCCGAACGATCGATACGCCATGCTGAGGCATGCGGCGCCGCACCCGCGGCCAGTCAGCTCCGTGGCTTGTTTCTCGTAAGGGATCGCAACCGCTGCTGCTGCACTCATAAAATCTCTCCTTTGGCAGGACAGCCGTGGGCCTGACGGTAACACCGTGGTAGCATGGCGCAACAAAATCTCACGGACCAATCAAGACCGTGGGCCAGCCAACGACGATCATGCCCCCATGCGCGGTCGGATCGAGCACCCGCGCCGCTTGAAGTCCACCAATGAGAACCGTAGGCGATCCCATGAGGATCACGTCCGGAGGACCGACGCAGGTCAGCATGTCGGTGGCACGCGCGGCAAACAAACTGCCGATCGTCACGGTCGGCCAGCAGGGGCAAATCACCGGACCGCCGACATGGGGCACCAGGACGGTCACCTGCGGGCAGACGTGCAGATCTGTGATGCGGGCGGCTGGCATTGTCATGGGTCTCTAATCCTTGTTCCTCATTGAGCGCTATTTTCGTCATGCGGCGCCGTTCCAGGGGAAACGGCCCTCCGCGACTCCCAATCCGAGTTCGACAAATGCCCGCTGCGTCGGAACGACTGCCGTCGGTTCAGCTTTGGTGGAGGCCAGTTTGACGGCGATGGCAACCGCCCTGGCAGGAGCCAGCGGACTAGGAGGCGTCACCGGCATATTCGGGGGCGCAATACTGCCTCCGGTTTGATTTGCCGCCACGGCGAGTGCGCCGGCAGCGGATCCCAGACCCAGCACGTCGGCGGGACGTTTAGCCGCGGCACGGTTTGCCTCATTGGGCTGGAGTACCCATTGCACAGCCGCCTTGGAGGCTACCTTGTCCCAACTCTCCAGTTTGTCGCTGCAAGTTTGCTGCAGGCATAGGCAACCCCACCAGATCGCGTCGCGCGCGGGCAACGCGTGAGCGACAAAATCAATGGCAGCCAGGTATTGTTTGCTTTCCACCAGCGCTTCGATGAAGTCGCGGGGCGGCATCGCGGGACCGAGTAACTGCAGCGCCTTCTTATCCAGGTAGACCCGCCCGCAGATTTCGGCGGCGTATGCGGCGTTGACTTTAACGAGCGGGAGTTTACCCACAAGCGGTCCCTGCGGATTCACGCGTATGCCTCACCCGGAGGTAATGGTGGCAGAGGCACGTCTTCTTCCGGTGGCGGAGGCGGAGGTGGCGGTGGCCCCGGGTTGATTTGCACAAATGGCAGCCCCACGATCGTGATACCCGACAGATCGATAGTGATCGTGCTTAGGCCCGCGCAAAGAGTCAGCGTGCCCAGTATGCCGGCATCGATGAGGATGTTGTCCTGTGATATCTCGATCCTCTGATCTACTTCCGGCGTCAGGCCGCGCCGCAGCGTAATTTTTTGCGTCTCAGCCACCAGTACGTCGACGCCGTTTGTCGACTCTTGGGATGTCATGGGGCTGATCATGGGAATCGGCAGTGGTCCGGCACTGATGCGTACCCCTTTGCATCCCCGCACATCGACCGTGCCGTCGTCAATAAAACCGCCTTCCATACTGCCGCCGGCCAGCAAGACGATCCGGCTGGCGTCGGGTTTGGATTCGTCGTCACCTGGAGTGGGTGTAGGTTTGCGGCTCACCAGCACCACCTGATTTCCGCCAATCTGATAGGTGTGCTTTGCTGTCTTCACCTGATTGCCTTGGTCGGTCTGGCCAGTGTCGCCGCCTGATCCGCCGCCGACGCTGCTGTTCTTGTCGATATCCATGAAAACTCAATCCTCTCTGTTATTCGTTCGTGACGATCATCAGTTCGGCGCCGATCGCTGCCAAGACCCCGACACCACCCAACCAGTCCGCGAAAGCCCCATCACCCCAAGTCGCATCCGGCGGATCCGGCCCCACCGCCGGAACGCCTAGCTTGCTGAGGCATGCCTCGTCCATTTCGTACAGTTCTTTCAAGGTCTTGTCCGCGAACCATTCCTCAGCGTCCTTGAGGTACTCGGCCAACATGATGAAGGCCAGCATCACCTCCGAGACGCCCTGAAAGGCCAGCACCAGGGCGACGCGGTCCTTGTCTCCGGATTGCTCCTCTTCGGTCGCCGCCGCCAGAGTTTCGGTATTGTTCACGTAATTGTAGTGATGCACCTTGTTGTTGCCCTTCATCGCGTCATACAGGATGGCGAAGACAATGGAAAACGCGCCCGCAACAGCGCACAGGATACTGACCGCCATATGATCGCGATAGGGGTTATGGATCTCGATTTTAGGCGGGCCGATGGAGATCTCGTAACTCTGGCCCAGCGTGAATTGCGCGCTGCTGCCGACGGTGAACTGCATGTTTCCGCCCACGCCGCTACCTAATAGCACGGACATCATAGGCGGGATGGTAGAACCAGGTGCACCTGCCGCCAATCCGAAGGGGTTGATGCACATTTGCAGGTTATTGCCGATCACCAACTGATGATTGATCGGACACGCGGCCTGCAAGTTGTCGCCGAAGGTGAAAACAGAATTCATGCCCACCACGCCCGTGGGAGGCGGGTCAGGCATGGAGTCGCCTTCGTCAAAGCCGCCGCCGCTGCCTCCTCCGATCGGCAGGAACTTGCCGACTGTGAGCACATTCGCGACGGCCACGCGTTCTCCCTTGTGGCGGCCGGCATGGATCATTTTGTCGGCCTCGGAATTCAGGCTTAGATTGTGCTCCGAGTGAATGGACAAGTGCTCCCGGCCTTTTTCGTCATTGAATACGATGCCGTTGTAGTTGTTCTTTGCCGTGCCGCGCAGACTGGCCGATTTGAAACCGGCGAGTTTTTTGTTGATCGGCAGTGTGAACCAGGGCATGTTTTCCGCGTTATATACGCTGCCGATAATCAGCGGCTGATCTGGGTCTCCTTCTTCAAACGTCACTACGACTTCATGCCCGATGCGCGGCCAAAAGAAGGCGCCCCAGCCTTTCCCGGCCCACACCTGCGCTACGCGTAGCCAGCACGAGCTATTGGCGTCTTTTTTCCCTTCACGGTCCCAGTGAAACTGCACCTTCACGCGGCCATACTTGTCGCAGAAGATTTCTTCGCCTTGTGGGCCCACGACGGTTGCTGTCTGGACGCCGGATATCGCCGGTTTCGGTGTGACTCGCTGTGGACGGTATCGCAGACCAGCCGGAATACAAGTGAACTGGTTTTCGTATTGGAACGCGGGCATCTCGTTACTGCGATAGCCGGCTTGATGGGCCTTGTGATGGACGTAAGTCAAAACGTACTGGCCGTCGGCGTCGAAGTGGCGGTCCAGCGTGAACTTGTGACCCGCGGCGAAATTACCGCAGTTGCTCGCCCCCCGGATGTCCAGGCAGGCAACGTCTTCCTGCTCCATGCGCACGCGAACCGTACGGTCCCGATCCTCGAAGATGAGCTTCAGATCTCGCGGCCGTGGGGCTCCGTTGGAGTCGATTCCATCGAATCGTTGGGCGTAACCGCCGGGGAAATCGTAGATTTCCAACTGATCGTTGCCGCCGACGCTCAGCTTATGGGTCACCTTCCCTACGGTCACGCTGTCGACGGTTTTTCGCTTGGCTTCCAGGTGCTGGCTCGGAAGTTCAAAGCAGTGATCCCAAAGAGTGTACTCGCCCGCGCGCAGTTCCTGGGTTTTCTCCCAGTTCGTGATCCGCATATCTTCTCGCAGACCGCCAAATAACTCCTCGTAAATAACGGTACTCTGTCCCTCGACCGCGGGGTTCTTGATGTCGGTGACCACCATCTGGTGCTTACCGTCAGTGTGTTTGAAGAAGTAGTAAATTCCTTCCTCTTCCATGAGACGGCTGACGAAATCGAAATCAGACTCGCGATACTGCACGCAATAATCGCGTTCGTAATACGTTCCCGAGATTTGATAGATGACGTCGAGGCCGGTGAGCGCCTGACGCAGAATGTCTGGTACCGTGAGATGTTGAAAAATGCGGCACCGGACCTTCTTCGTCAGCAGCCATAACTTGGGAACCACTTCCGCGCGGAAACTGACAAAGGTTTCATCACGCACGCCCTGACTGAACCGCTTGACCAGTCCATTGAAATACCGCTTGTCTCCATTGAGCAGCCGCAACTCTACCGTGACACTCTCACCCAGGATCTTGTCAAAATTAATCTCACTCGCCCGCTCGGCCAGAAGATCCAGTTCAAAACTAAAAAGCTGCGAGATACCTTCGTGACCGCAAAAGTCCGTGAGAAGCAGAGTATCCTGCCCCAGGGGCGTGGTTACTATCATTGGCTTGTCAGTTTGTGTGTAGGTCGCCACGCTGGGATTCATGCAAACCATCGGCCATTAGTAGGCCATATCTCGTTGATTTTGGAACCGGCGCGTGCGATGTGGGGGCCGGACATCCGGAACGGACCCGAAAACCGGGCGTAGGGCTGGCACCTTTTGAAATCGCCGGTCGCAGGCTGATCAGATAAGGACGCGGATCGCACAACTGCACAATTGAGAGCAGCGGACGTACTTAAACGACCGGCACGTCCGCCTCGGGTGGCAGGAATCCTA
>Ga0335081_10020498_pt1 | contig 10690 bp, 9 predicted proteins | sample Lox_Sample_35_FD_206713 | JGI IMG/M metagenome (GOLD analysis project Ga0335081, IMG submission 206713) | Soil microbial communities from Loxahatchee National Wildlife Refuge, Florida, United States - Lox_Sample_3.5 | ecosystem: Environmental > Terrestrial > Soil > Wetlands | place: USA: Florida... | reverse complement strand
GGTCGCGCTGATGAATCCGGGAGGCTGCTGGCGGGCGAGATCGCGCTGGAAGCGCATGATGGCGGCTTCGTAGAGGCTTCGCTCGGTTTGCGGGCGAGGTCGATGCCAGAAGACATAAGCGAGCATTGCGAAGGCTCACGTTCCACAGAAAAGGTCAGCTCGGGGAGGAGCGGGCATGCGCCGCGTGCTCGCTCGCGACCTGCCGCAGCCAGAGATAGCGCGACGGACGGAAGAGAAAGTAGAACAGCGCCGCCGCCGGGCTCACGCCACCGCATTCGAAGACCGCCGTCTCATCGGCCGCGACCGAGAACAAAACGGCATTGCTGGTGCACCAGCCAATCTCGAGCTGCATGCTGTGCGATCCGTGGCCGGCCTGCAGCTCGATCTCCTCGTCGTTCCTGATCTTGCCGGCCGGCTCCCCGTCAAGTCGCACAATGTAGGCGATGAGGGCATTGGCGTATTGCCAGCCGCGTCTGATTTTGATTGCCGCCATGCTTGGCGCCTTCCGTTCTGGTTCCGCGAGTAGGGCCTCGAAATCGGGTCAAATTGCAGCCGGCTCCGGCGGGCGCAATGACGTCGGCTGTTGACCGCTGCGGCCGCCGGCCTATGTACATCGCAGGCTTCGGCGCCGGGCGCGGAGATCATCGCATGGCATCGCTCAAGGATGAAGTTCTGGCAAGGCTCGCGAACGTGCCGACGCCCGAGGGCCGCCCGCTCCCGGCGACCGGAAAGCTCTCCGAGATCGTGGCCAGCGACGGCAAAGTGTTTTTCTCCATCACGGTCGATGCCGCCGCCGTGAAGCAATGGGAGAGCGTGCGCGAACGCGCCGAGGCTGCCGTGCGCGCGGTTCCGGGCGTCAAGTCCGTGATGATCGCGCTTACCGCCGAGCGCGCCGCCGGCTCCGGCACGTCGGGCGCCGCTCCGCCGCGCGCCGGCGTAGCACCACGCGCGCCGGGCACGCCGGGCGCGCCGGGCGCCGAGGGGCGCCCGGGCATTCCCGGTGTCGCCGCGATCATTGCGGTCGCGTCCGGCAAGGGCGGCGTCGGCAAATCCACGGTCGCGGTCAATCTTGCGCTTGCGCTGCACGGCCTCGGCCTCAAGGTCGGCATTCTCGACGCCGACATTTACGGGCCGTCGCTGCCGAAACTCTTAGCCATCCGCGAGCGCCCGCAGACTGTCGGCGGCACCAGGCTCAAGCCGATCATGCGCCACGGCGTTGCAGTGATGTCGATCGGCTTCCTCGTCGAGGAGGAGACGCCGATGATATGGCGCGGGCCCATGGTCATGTCGGCGCTCACCCAGATGCTGCGCGAGGTGGAGTGGGGCACGCTCGACGTGATGGTCGTCGATATGCCGCCGGGGACCGGCGACGCGCAACTTACCATGGCGCAGCAGGTGCCGCTTCGCGGCGCGGTCATCGTCTCGACGCCGCAAGACCTTGCGCTCATCGACGCGCGGCGCGGCATTGCCATGTTCCGTCGCGTCAACGTCCCGGTGATCGGGGTCGTCGAGAACATGAGCACTTTCATCTGCCCGCACTGCGGCACCCGGTCCGACATTTTCGGCCACGGCGGCGCGCGGCAGGAAGCCGAGCGCCTCGGCGTGCCGTTCCTCGGCGAGGTACCCCTTGCGATGGACATCAGGGAAAAATCCGACGCCGGCACGCCGGTGGTCGTGAGCGAGCCGGGGAGCGCTCACGCCCAGTATTTCCGCGACATCGCCGCGCGCGTGCGTGACGCGCTCAAAGTCGGGAGCCGTCCGGCGCCGAAGATCGTCATCGAAGCATAAGCAATCCCGCGTACGTCTTTGTTTGCCGGCCGGCTGACGACATAAACATTTCGGCGATGTGGAGGGCAGGGCACGGTCCCTGCGGATCCCCACGCTAGGGACGATCGATGTCGACCTATCGGCTGGACAAGCTGTTTTCCCCGCAATCGGTGGCCCTGATCGGGGCCAGTCCGCGGCCGCGGTCGGTTGGCCGCGCGGTGCTGCATAACCTGCGCGCCTTCTCCGGGCAGGTTCATCTCGTCAATCCGCGCTACGCGGAAATCGACGGCACCCGCGCGGTGAAGTCCTATCGCGCGCTGCCGAGCGCACCCGACGTCGCCGTGATCGCCGTGCCGCCGGCGCTCGTCGCCGGCGCCGTCGCCGAGGTCGCGGCCAAGGGTACGGCGATCGCGATCATCTTGACGGCGGGGCTTGGTCACGGCCCCGGCTCGACGGCCCAAGCCTGCCTTGCCGCCGCGCGCGAGCGCGGCTTGCGGCTCGTCGGTCCGAACTGCCTGGGCGTGCTCGTCCCCCGCGTCAGTTTCAACTCGAGCTTTGCCGCATCCACGCCGCGCGCCGGCGATCTCGCGCTCATCTCGCAGTCCGGGGCCATTGCCGCCGGCCTCATCGAATGGGCGGCAAAGCGCGGCGTCGGTTTCTCCGCGATCTGCTCGATCGGCGACAGCATCGACGTCGACTTCGGCGATCTCCTCGATTTCTTCGCGCTCGATCGCGGCACGCGCGCCATTCTGCTCTACGTCGAATCGATCCACGATGCGCGCAAGTTCATGTCGGCCGCCCGCGCCGCGGCGCGCGCGAAGCCCGTGCTTGTGGTGAAGGCGGGTCGACACGCGCAGGGTGCCAAGGCGGCATCGACGCACACCGGCGCGCTTGCCGGCTCGGACGCGGTCTACGATGCGGCGTTTCGCCGCGCCGGCCTGTTGCGCGTGCTTGACCTCGAAGAACTTTTTGCTGCGGCCGAGACGCTGGGACACCTCGGCGTGTTTGCCGGAGACCGGCTGGCGATCCTCACCAATGGCGGCGGCATCGGCGTGCTTGCGGTCGATCGCCTCGCCGATCTCGGCGGCAGCCTCGCCGAGATTTCGCCCGCGGTGATGGCCAAGCTCGACGCCGCGCTGCCGCCGATCTGGTCGCGAGGAAACCCTGCCGATATCGCCGGCGACGCCGATGCGGTCCGCTACGGCGCGGCGCTGGAAAACCTGCTGGAGGATCCCGCCAACGACGCCGTGCTGGTGATGAACGTGCCGACCGCGCTGGCGTCTGCCGCCGAGGCGGCGCAGTCGGTCATCGCGGTTGCGCGCAAACATCGCGAGCAGCGCGCCCCGGCAAAGCCCGTGCTCGCGGTCTGGGTCGGCGCCGGCGAGACCGCGGCCGAAGCCTTCGATGCCGCCGGCATTCCGAGCTACGCCACCGAAGCCGATGCCGTTGCCGGCTTCATGCACGTCGTCCGCTACCGGCAATCGCTCAACCTGCTGATGGCGGCACCGCCGAGCCTGCCGCAGGATTTTGCGCCCGACGCGCGGGCGGCGCGGCGCGTGCTCGACGGCGTGCTGGCGGCGGGCCGCAAGTGGCTCGACCCGCTCGAAGCGGTGCAGCTCTTCTCGGCCTACGGCATCCCGGTCACTCCGGCGCATCTCGCCCGCGATCCGCACGAGGCTGCCGCTGCCGCGAAGGCCTATCTCGATGCCGGGCAAGCGGTCGCCGCCAAGATCCTGTCGCCTGACATCGTGCACAAGTCCGAGGTCGGCGGCGTCGTGCTCAACCTGACGACGGAGCGCGCGGTGCGCGAGGCCGCCGCTGACATCCTGCGTCGGGCCAAAGCGGCGCTGCCTCAGGCGCGCATCGTCGGCGTCACCATCCATCCGATGATTCTGCGCCCCAAGGCGCGCGAGCTGATCGTTGGCCTCGCCGACGATCCGACCTTCGGTCCGGTGATCGCGTTCGGGCAGGGCGGCACCGCCGTCGAGGTGATCGCCGACAAGGCGCTGGCCTTGCCGCCGCTCGATCTCGAGCTCGCGCGGACGCTGATCGCGCGCACGCGAGTCTCCCGCATCCTCAAGGCTTATCGCAATGTGCCGGCAGCGGACGAGCGCGCCGTCGAGCTCGTGCTGGTGAAGCTCGCGCAGCTCGCGGCCGATTGTCCCGAGATCCGCGAGGTCGATCTCAACCCGGTGCTCGCCGACGAGACCGGCGTGATCGCCGTCGATGCCCGCGTGGCGATAGCCCCGGTGACGCGGCCGCCGCACGGTCCCTCCGGCCATCCGCGTTTCGCCATAAGACCTTATCCCAAGGAGTGGGAGCGCCACGTGACGCTCTCGGATGGCACCGCGGTTTTCGTGCGGCCGGTGCGTCCGCAGGACGAGCCGCTTTACCGGCCGTTCCTGAGCGCAGTGACGAAGGAGGATCTGCGGCTGCGCTTTTTCGCGCCGGTCAAGGATTTCAGCCACGCCTTCATCGCCCGCTTTACCCAGCTCGACTATGCGCGGGCCATGGCCTTCATCGCCATCGAGGAGGCGACCGGGGAAATGCTCGGCGTCGTGCGCCTGCACGCCAATGCCGACTACGACCGCGGCGAATACGCGGTGATCGTGCGCTCCGACTTGAAAAGCCACGGCCTCGGCTGGCTCTTGATGCAGACGATCATCGAATACGCGCGCGCGGAGGGGCTGCGCATGATCGAGGGACAGGTCCTGCGCGAGAACACGACCATGCTCAGGATGTGCAGCGAACTCGGATTTGCGATCGCCGCCGACCCACAGGAGCGCGATGTGATGCTGGTGCGTCTCAAGCTTGACACGGCGTGAGTGTTCACGCCGACGCGCGCCGGGGGACCCTTAGCCCGCGTAATTGCTGGCGAGGAACTTGACCGCGGCCTCGCTGAGGCGGCGCCGATCGCGTTCGCCGCGCTGCGCCATCTCGATGATGTGCTTGGCGAGCACCTCGCGCGCGCCGCGCTCGTAAGCGGGACGTGCGAACGTGCCGCCCGACTGCTTGACCTTCTCCCAGGCGTCGTCGAACGCCGCGCTCAGGATCTCGACGGCCTCCGGATCGAAGGACTCGTTCGCCAGCAGCGGAACGATGGACATCAACGCAACTCCTCAGCAGGGCGGAAGCGCGCGCCGTCTTTCGGCCGCCGACGTTCGCTGTCGGTACCTGCCGGTCATGAATGACGGTACGCCCAAATCAGGATCGTGGCCATTGCAAATTTTGGCCGCGGCCGAGGCTGCTGCGACCGCGCTCGCGACGATCAAGGCAACGCCCCGACCGAAGGAACAAGAAGGCGTCACAAAAAGAAAAAAGGCCGCCAACCGGGGCGGCCTGTTGAAGTTTGCGAGAACACTCGTAGGGAGGGAGGTTACCAGAACTTATAGTTCAAGCCGACGCGAACCATCTGCGTATCGAGCGTCAGCCGCCGAGGGTCGACAGGAGGGCCGATGGAAGTGAAGTCCTGATGGCCGAGGCCGACGAACAGGTATTCGACCTTCGCCGACCAGTTGCCGATGAAGGCCCATTCGACGCCGCCGCCGGCCGTCCATCCGGTGAGGTCGCGGGACTCCGAGAAGCTGCCGCCGAGCCCGCTGACGTTGAGCTTCGAGCCGACGAACGCCGCGCCGCCGGTTCCGTAGACGAGGACGCGGTCCCAGGCGTATCCGACCCGGCCGCGCAGCGTGTCGATCCACTGCTCGCTGAAGGTATTGTTCGTGGTCGGCACCGTCAGGTCGACCGCGGAGCCGCGGTTGTTGGTCCAGGACATGTCGTCCTCGATGCCGATCACCACGTGCGCGGCGAATTCGTAGTTGCATCCGACCGTGCCGCCGGCGATGCCGCCGCTGAGCCCGTAGCGATTGGTCAGAAAGGTTCCGGTCGCGAGATCGAAGATGTGATTGTCACCCCAGGTTCCGCCCCCTTCGCCGCCGATGTAGCAGCCGGTCCAGTTGTAGTAGGGAACAGGCGGCGGCGCTTTCATCGGCATGGGCAGCGGCAAATCCGCCGCCGCTGCCGCCTGCAAGGCGCCGAAGCTGATAGCCGCAACGAGTAACGCTGTAGTCTTGAGCCGCATTTGCAAATTTCTCCGTGCCAAGGCAGACGTCGGCCCCCCAGCCTTCGCAGTGCACGTGTCGATTCAGGATAGCGAAACTGAGATTAGTCCTGATTTTTCGCCTGCCAAGCGCGTCGTGCACGATTCACAGACTGCAACCGCAGTTCGTTGCCAGTTGTGCTAAGCGCGCAACACTCGGTCTAATGAAAACAAGGTGTTAGTGGAAAAGGGCACGACGAAGGAACTCCGACGGACCCGCCGCCGAATGTACGCGCGCGTCGTCCCGTCGTCCCCGGACGGCTGCCGTGAGAGCGGCTCCGATCTGTGATCAATCGATTGATCTTATTGTATTTTAGAAGTGCGTCCGGGCGTGGGAGCGGGGAGCGAAGGCGGCGGCTCCGCACCGTGCTACCGTTGAGGTTTCGACAGTATCGATTTGGCCACAGTTGCCCTGTGGTATTTGCATGCCTGTGACGTCAGCGCGGACGCGACGCTGCCGAGCGCTGGCGCGGTCCTTAAAGGTCCGGCAGCGGCTCTGAGCGTGCGTCATTCGCGCGATCGAGCAGAAAGCGCTCCATCGCCTCGGCAAATTCGTACCGCTGGGCGAGCAGCGACCAGGACGCCGCGATCTGCAGATATTCGGCTTTCAGATTCTTCTCCACCGCTTTCCCGGCACGGAACTCGGCTTCGGCGGCGTGACGCAAACAATCGGCCGTGTAGTTCTCAGGTAGTTGAAGCATGCATGACCCCACTCGAAGATCAGTGCATCGTCCCCGATCAAATAGCTATATGCAATTTGTGACAAAGGCCGGTCAAATCGGCGCTATTTCAGATTACGTTTTGGCAATAAATGAGATCTCGGCAAAATCAGAGATGGCACGCGCGCCGCGGTCGGCTACGCCGCGAAATTGCGGGCAGAAGCCTGCGACACGAGCGCCCGCGCCGAAAACGGCTCGGAACAAAGCTTGGAACAGAATCCGAAACGGAAGGTCGGGACAACAAAAGTCTCAAGATGAAAAAACCCCGGCCGCCAGCGGCCGGGGCAATTCAGGAGGATGGGTGCTCAGACGCATTCACCCAACGCGTGCTAACTAACCACGCCTGACGCTCGCGGTTCCCGAATTCCGATCGACGCGCGGCCGAAATTGTCGGCGATGATTGCCGAAAGGCTAACGCTCACGAGCGCGGCGGCGGCGGTGGGCCCGGCGGCGGGCCGGGCGGCGGCCCGTAATATGGCCCGGGCGGCGGCGGCCCGTAATACGGACCGGGCGGGTAATCGGGGAAGCATCGGCGCCCCCACGGGCCCGGATGCCATCCCGGCGGACAGGCGCAGGCGCCCAGCGTGAGCGCAACGCCGAGCACGGCAAAAAGATTTGTTATGCGGATTTTCATGAGGGACCCCCAAATCCCGAGTCGATGGGCATGTTAGGACGCCAACGCGGCCAAATTAGGACACTTTCAGATCGACGTCGGCGCCGAGAAGTCGAAATCAGCGCCGAATTTCGGCGGAGCGCACCAAGCCGCCCCCCGGCCGGCAACCAAACAAACACGGTTCGCACGGCGCCGGCCGGTCGCGCGAATGCTCTCACGGAGCATCGCAGACGCCGCAGCAGGTGTAGAGCCAGGACAGCGACATGCCCGGCACGTCATTCATGGTCGCGGCGACTTTTTCCAGCGTTTCGTCGGAGACGTCACTGACGAGAAGATCCTCGTCGGTCCCGTCGCCGGTGGTTGGGTCTTTCATGGGGCGATCCTTTCACGGCAGAACGCGATTGCTCGCGCCGATGGCACTACGATCACGCATATATTGCGGCGGCAGGTACCACGGAGGACGACTGATCGAGAACGACTGATGCAGAGCGACTGATGGAGAAAGCGAGGCCGCACACTCGCCGCTCGCCCCCGAACGGCCCAAAGGCTTCCCCGACTTCTCCGCACCACGCAGGCCATCCCCCTCGGACCGTCCGACGTCGGCAGTTACGTTGGCATTTCTGACCGCCCCTGAATGATTCCCAAGGAATCATCGTCAAGGACGGCTTGCCGTGACACCCAGCACGCCAGGGGGGAGGCTAGAGAGGGGGACCGCAAAAATCAAATTAAACAAAGTTTAGGGACGAACCCCGTTCGGATGGGAAAGCGGCATTCTGCCAATGGGTTACGCGACATCGCTGGTGTGGGAGCGAATGTGTCAGCAGCAACCGGGGCCGCCCGGATAAGTGCATGTCAGCCATTGAGTAAGTCCCCACGCGGCGCCGGCCCCCTCGAGCGCCTCGTCTGAGATCGAGGGGTTGAGCATTTCTTCGTCGACAGAGGGAGTGAGGATTTCGTCGTGGTCGGTCTCCATGGCGTGACCTCTCGGCGTGCGGACACGGACGCAACCTACGCGAACTCGCCGGCGCTGCCTAGGTTGATATCCGGTGTAAAAAGTTTCGTTGGCCCGCTCGTTACAGCCGACCCGAAAACGTGGGCTTTGCCGCGGCGACCGCGGCTGCACCAATTAACCCGCGGCGCTTCCGCCGACAATTTCCGCAGCGTTGAAGTCTGCTCGCCTTCTTTGCGATTGCCGCTGCGACGACCTGAACAGAAGGAGCAAGGTTCGTTCTCGAAAAAATGCGACTGATACGCAGACAAAGCAAGAAATCATGAACACAATTACAAGAAACAGCGATACATTGAGAGGCTGTTTGGTGATGACGTAAAAGACGCAGACCAACAATAATCCAAAAATACAAATCCCAACAGCATTCGCGAAGCGGAGAGGGAACAGCGTAGCGATAGCCACGGTAACCAACGCAATCGCCATCCACTGCCAGATGTTAAATCCAGTGCCGGACACGTATTCAACGAGCGCGGCCCCAAATACGACCAAACCGTCAACAACGCAGATGGCGGACAAAAATGTTTGCCAATACCGCTGAGCCGGCGTTGAGAAACTTGCAGCAAAAATGGCGACGGTGGAAGGAACGGCAATTAAGGTCCGATAGTGGCCCAGCATGCCGGGAGTATCGCCGATTAGGTCGATAATCCCCAGCGACAACCATGACACCATGCCGATTGCCATCGCGGTTCGCCCGACAACGATCGTCTGGTCACAGTAAAATGCCGCGAAATCCGCTAACTCCTTGCCGTCCATTGGTTTCGCGCCGCTTTGAGCTTGAGGCCGAACTGCCGTCTCGCTTTTGCGCAAAGCCGGCGAAGCACTATCGCTATTTCCTCCGAAGATGAGGTCTATCGCTCGAATCAAGCGTTCGACGTGTTGATGGAAGTCACGTCCGGTATCAATTTCTGCCGCGTTCAGGTAGGGCAATTGTTTCAGACTTTCCGGCAGTGCGCTTTCCCTCGGCATTTTGGCGCCCGCGATCAGTACCGGGATGACTTGAGCGCGTTTTTGCAGAGCCGTCTCGATCTCTACTCGCACGGGGTCTGTCGGCTCGTTGATCCGCGATAGTCCCGCCCTCCTTTGGCCAACCCATTTTGGGCCTATGATGGCAAGCAAGATGTCATCGCTCTGAAGCGAATCTGAAATCTGCTTGCGGAAGTCAGCCCCAAAGGGGACGCTGTCGATATCAATGAAGACCGCAGCTTCGCCGTAATATTCACTCAGCCGATCGCGGATGCGTCCGACTACGGCCTCCGAATCCGATCGACGGTACGATAGGATAATTTTGGCCATTGCAAGGTGACAGGTGATCTTCTGAAAGCAACATAGCGCAGAGACGCTACGCTCGGAAGCAGGTGCCCGCCCAGGCGGGCGCCTTGCGGTCTAGTCTAATCAATGCGCAGGACTCAAAAAACAATCTTGGCAAAACAATTTACGGACTGACGCTTTTTCCTGGCTGTCCTGGCCGCGCGAGAACGAGGTTCAAGTCAAGCGGCTCGGCTGCGGCGCCGGCATGGCGACGCCGACGGGCGCGGCTTGCCGGGGTCAGGCGGCCGCGCCGGCCAATCGGACGCTCAAACGTGCCATTGGCCCTCTCGCACGATCCTGCTCAGCCGTCCGTAGCCGAGCAGCGCGACCAGGTTGTGCTGCAGATAGTCGTTGCGCACGATCGTCTTCCCGGGATCCTGGCAAAATGCGCCGTCGGGCAATCTGGAAAGAAGCTCGAGGTCGATATTCTCCTTGATCGTCCGCCAGGCCCGCTTCTGCCGCGCGTCGAGGTAGAGCGGCGGATGCGGCGCCATGCGCAGGTACGACAGCAGCGCCTCGGTGCGGCAGGCGATGCGCGTGCTCTTGTCTCCATCGCGATAGCTCGGACGTTTGAAGATGTCGTCGACGACCTTCTCGGCGTAGATCATCAGGTCGGGGTGCGGCGAAAGCCGTTGACAGGTCTCCGCCGCATACATCATCCACTGGCTCTGATCATCGATGCCGAGACCTCGCCGCGCGTTCGCCAACAGGACGTGCTTCGTGCGCAGGATCATCGCGGTGTCGGCGAGCTTCTCGCCGGCAACAAGCAGCGCGAACAGCGCCTCGCCGTCGTAATAGCTCGATCGGAACGTGGAGATTTCGCCGGTCTTGGCATCGCGCTTGTGAATGAACTCGCCGCGAACGTTCACCTGGCTCCAGATGTAGCGGCACAGGTCTTCGACAAGCGCGCGATCGCTGTCGGAAAAGTCGGCGAGCGACGCAAACGCGAGGATCGCCAGCGCATTGCCGCCGAGCTTGAAGTTTCCCTTGGAATCAACATAGGCGCCGCCCTGCGGCACGCGCACGATATGATGCCTCACCAGCCAGTCCATGGCGCGGCGCGCCGGTTCGGCGAGGTCCTGCGCTCCGGCCTGGCGCGCGACATTGAGCGCCCAGACCGAGCCCGAATGCCGGAGCATGTTGTACGCGCACGTTATCGGCTCGCCTGAAGCGGC
>Ga0335081_10020496_pt1 | contig 10691 bp, 9 predicted proteins | sample Lox_Sample_35_FD_206713 | JGI IMG/M metagenome (GOLD analysis project Ga0335081, IMG submission 206713) | Soil microbial communities from Loxahatchee National Wildlife Refuge, Florida, United States - Lox_Sample_3.5 | ecosystem: Environmental > Terrestrial > Soil > Wetlands | place: USA: Florida... | reverse complement strand
GCGCTTGGAAGCGCCCCCTCACCCCGACCCTCTCCCCGCAGGCGGGGAGAGGGAGTTTTCGCGGTCGGATTGTCCAACACCGCCAGCTCGGTCTGCTTCAGGCGCTTGATCTCGTCGCGCAGGCGCGCGGCCTCTTCGAAGTCGAGATCGGCGGCGGCCTCGCGCATGCGCGTCTCCAGATCGGCGACCACCGCCTCGAGATTGTGGCCGATGGTGGCGGCCTCGGCGAATTCTCCGCTGCCCGCTTCGCCGGTCGCGATCAACACGTGGTCGCGCTCGTAGACGCTGTTGAGGATGTCGTGGATCGAGCGCTTGATCGACTCGGGCGTGATGCCGTTCGCGGTGTTGTACTCGACCTGCTTCTCGCGGCGGCGGTTGGTCTCCTCGATCGCGCGCCGCATCGAGCCGGTGACCTGGTCGGCATAGAGGATGACGCGGCCGTCGACATTGCGCGCGGCGCGGCCGATGGTCTGGATCAGCGAGGTCTCGCTGCGCAGGAAGCCTTCCTTGTCGGCGTCGAGAATGGCGACCAGCGCGCATTCTGGAATGTCGAGGCCCTCGCGCAAGAGGTTGATGCCGACCAGGGCGTCGAACGCGCCAAGGCGCAGATCGCGGATGATCTCGATGCGCTCCAGCGTGTCGATGTCGGAATGCATGTAGCGCACGCGCACGCCCTGCTCGTGCAGGTATTCGGTGAGGTCCTCGGCCATGCGCTTGGTCAGCACGGTGACCAGCGAGCGGTAACCCTTTTGCGCCACCTGCCGCACCTCGCCGACCAAATCGTCGACCTGCGTGCGCGCCGGGCGGATGTCGACCGGCGGATCGATCAGCCCGGTCGGGCGGATCACCTGCTCGACGAACACGCCGTTCGCCTCGTTGAGCTCCCAGGCGCCCGGCGTTGCGGAGACGCCGACCGTCTGCGGCCGCATCGCGTCCCATTCCTCGAAGCGCAGCGGCCTATTGTCCATGCAGGAGGGCAGGCGGAAGCCGTATTCGGCCAGCGTCGCTTTGCGGCGGAAGTCGCCGCGATACATGCCGCCGAGTTGCGGGATGGTGACGTGGCTCTCGTCGACGAACACCAGCGCGTTGTCCGGCACGTATTCGAACAAAGTCGGCGGCGGCTCGCCCGGCTTGCGGCCGGTCAGATAGCGCGAATAGTTCTCGATGCCGGCGCAGGCGCCGGTCGCCTCCATCATCTCGAGGTCGAAGATGGTGCGCTGCTCGAGCCGCTGCGCTTCGAGCAGCCGGCCGGCGGCGTTGAGCTGGGCGAGGCGCTCGCGCAGCTCGGCCTTGATGGCGGCGATCGCCTGCAACAGCGTCGGGCGCGGCGTGACGTAGTGCGAATTGGCGTAGATCTTGACGAATTCCAGCTCGTCGGTCTTCGCGCCGGTGAGCGGGTCCATCTCCTCGATCTTCTCGATCTCGTCGCCGAACAGGTGCACACGCCAGGCGCGGTCCTCGTAGTGCGCCGGGAAGATGTCGACGGTGTCGCCGCGCACGCGGAACGAGCCGCGGAAGAAGTCGGCTTGCGTGCGCTTGTATTGCAGCGCGACCAGGTCGGCGATCAGCTGGCGCTGGTCGATCTTGCCGCCCTGCTTGAGCGTGAAGGTCATCGCCGAGTAAGTCTCGACCGAGCCGATGCCGTAGATGCACGACACCGAGGCGACGATGATGACGTCGTCGCGCTCGAGCAGGGCACGCGTCGCCGAATGGCGCATGCGGTCGATCTGCTCGTTGATCGAGGATTCCTTCTCGATGTAAGTGTCGGTGCGCGGGACGTAGGCCTCCGGCTGGTAGTAGTCGTAATAGGAGACGAAATACTCGACCGCGTTGTCGGGGAAGAACGACTTGAACTCGCCGTAGAGCTGCGCCGCGAGCGTCTTGTTCGGCGCGAGGATGAGCGCCGGGCGCTGCGTCGCCTCGATCACCTTGGCCATGGTGAAGGTCTTGCCCGAGCCGGTGACGCCGAGCAGCACCTGCGTGCGGTCGTGGCGCTGAACGCCCTCGACCAGTTCCTTGATCGCCTGCGGCTGGTCGCCCTTCGGCGCGAAGTCGGATTTGATCGTGAACCGGATGCCGCCTTCCGATTTCTCCGGCCGCGGCGGCCGGTGCGGCGTCCACACCTCGCCGGTGGTGGCGAATTCCGGCCGGCCTTCACGCAGCAACCGGTCGAGCGACTCCTGCGAGGCGAGCGCGGTGAAGCCGCGCGGCTGCGTCGGCAGGTCGGCCTTGGGCAGTCGAGTTTTGGATAACCCTTGCCCCGCGCTCTCTTCACCTCTCCCCGCCGGGCGGGGAGAGGTCGGATCGCGAAGCGATCCGGGTGAGGGGGGCGCTCTGCTATGCTCAGGCGGTTGCGACGCACCTACCCCCCCCCCCCCCCCCCCCCACCCCCCCCCGGGGCGGTGGGGCCCCGCGCCCCCTCCCGCGGCGGCGGGGCCCCCCCCCGCGCTCTGCTATGCTCAGGCGGTTGCGACGCCCCCTCACCCCGACCCTCTCCCCGCAGGCGGGGAGAGGGAGCAGCGGCGTCGTCATTCGGGTCAAGCCCGAGCTCCCTCTCCAATTGCGGATCGAGGCCGGTGATAGGCGACGCGCTGTAGTCGCGCTGCGGCGCCTCGGAAAAGCCCTCGCGCGCCGACTTGCGTGCGCGATGCGCGGCGGAGAAATCGCTGCGCCGGTCCCAGGAATTGTCCGGCGGCGGCTGCAGGTTCGGGTTTTGCCCGGTGCTCGGACCGAGCCCGGCGGTGCCCTTCTTGATCGCCGGATTGAGCAGGTCGGCGAGCGCGTCGGGCGTATCCGGCGCGTCGGGCCGGTTGGCCTTGGCGCGCGTCGGTTTGGCCGGATCTTTCGGTTTTTTCGGGGGCTTCGCCATTGCGCCCCGAATATGGGGCGAGTCCGCGGGCGGGGGAAGGGCGGCCGAAAGATGTGGCCGAGGCGGGGGGGCCGCCTCGGCCGAGAGCGCATTAGAGCGCCGTGCCTACCACGTCAGCGTCTTGGTGTTGTCCTTGAACAAAGCAGCGCCGACCAGGTCCGGACTGCCGACCTCGGCGCCGGCAATCAGATCGGAGTCCTTGACGCCGTAATGCTTCATGCAGAATGGGCAAACGATGACCGTCGCGCCCTTGGCAATCAGTTCGGCAATCGCCTTCTGCTGCTCGGCAAATTTTCCGGCATTTGCCTTCGACACGACGAGGACCCCCTTGTCGTTGAAGAAGATCGTCAGCGGATGCCCGCGATCGAGCTGATTCTTGCTGAAAGTGATGGCCATGTTGGCGCGGTGGCCGTCCTCGGTCAGCAGGTTGACGAACAGCGGATCGTTGCTCCCGGCGATTGCGGGCGACGCCAGTGCGCCTACGATCAGCGCAAGGGCAAGGATAGTTTGTTTCAGAAGCTTCATGATGGTTCTCCAGGGTCGAACGCCGACAGAGCTCGCGCGATCTGCCCTTTGATGGTTGGTTGATGATGAGGTGTTCCAGCCAGTCACAATCGCCGCGTCGTTCGGCCGCGCCACACGCCACACGACGTCATGTGCTGGATTGAAAGAGCCGCCTTACGGCTGCCCGCTTTATACCGGGGGTGCGCGTGGCTGCTGTGTGCGCTCGCTCAGGAAGTCGTGAAGGCTGACAACATCAGCGAATGCAACGGGACCCGATGCCGGCCGTTGCCATGTCCGATGCACAACAAACTCGGCCGTGCGGCCGAGCAGAAATGGTCCGGCGCATCCTGCGAAACAGCAGCCGTCGACGCAGCAATCGCCTCGATTGTCGCGCTGCGGTGCGCTCTTAGATATTGCGCTGCCGCTATGGCAGATGATGCCAAAGCCGAAGGTTGCGGTATCAATGTCTTGATAGCGGGGGTGGAAGCCATGCCCGCCGCCAACCGCCACGGCGAGCGACCAAAGGACAATGCCCGCCCGAGCGCCGCAGCGCGCCATATTTCGCACGAACCGCATGACTAATTATTGAGACGGTTCGGTGCTAGTCCTTGATCTAAATCAAGCGCGCGCGCGTTGGAACAGCGGCACGGCGCGTCGCGCGACCGGGGTCACGCCGATTTCCAGAACACTACGCCGCTTTCGCCCACAGCTGCTTCGACGCCCGCCGCGCGCCCTCGGCCAGCGACTGCAATTTCATCCACACGATCTTGCTGTCGACCTGCACGCGGCCGGCGAAGGTGCCGAAGCCGCAGTCGACGCCGGCGATGACGTTCCCGCGGCCGACCACATTGGCGAAATTCACGATGCGGTCGGCGACGACTTCCGGGTGCTCGACCGTGTTGACGGTGGAGTCGATCACGCCGGGAATGATCACCTTGCCCTCCGGCAATTTGACGTCGCGCCAGACTTTCCATTCGTGCTCGTGCCGCGCGTTGGCGGCGGGGAACGACACCGCGTGCGGGCGGCCGGTGAGCACGATGTCGATGATGTCCTTGATCTCCACGTCGGTGTGGTGCGGCGCCACGGTCGAGCCCCAGCAGACATGCATGCGCATGCGTTCGGGCGGCAGATCGCGCACCGCGTGATTGAGCGCGGCGACGTTGACCGCGATGATCTTGCGGTAATCGGCGAGCGGCAAATTCAGGTAGACCATGTGCCGCAGCATAGCGAGGTCGGGGCAGTCGAGTTGCAGGATGAAGCCGGCCTCGACGATCGCCTGGTACTCGCGCCGCATCACGTCGGCGAGCGCGTAGATGTACTCCTCGTCGCTCTTGTAGAATTTGTTCTTCAGGTAGCGCGCGATCTGCCCGGGCGAGGGCGAGGTCATGAAGATGTCCTGGCATGTGGCGCCGGTGACCGCCTCCTTGGCGATCTTGATGTCCTCTTCTGCCGCCGGCCAGTCCTTCCAGCCGACCGGGCCGCTGCAGGCGGGGCGGTGCTGGAACGGCGAGGCAAAGTGCTTGAGGATTTCGGCGAGCTCGGGGAATTCCGGCTCGCCGGTGCCCATCGGCGCGGCGCTCTCGCCCTCGAAGCCGGTCAGCCGTTTGAGCACGTGCACGGTGTAGTCGGTGCGGCCCTGCTCGCCGTCATTGATGACGTCGAGGCCGCATTCGACCTGCTTGCCGACCACATGTTTCACCGCCTCGCGCACGGCGGCCATCAGCTCGGCGCGGCGCGCGCCTGGGTCCTTGTCCTCGGCGAGCAGGAGCTCGACGACTTTCGCCGTGCGTGGCAGGCTGCCGGTGTGCGTGGTGAGGATGCGGGAGGTCGAGCGCGTCATCGGCGTGCCATTCCGTTGTTCGGGCGCGCCACTATGGCCGTGCGCCCGGACGGAGGAAAGGGCCGCGCGTCGGCCCAACCCTGAGGTGATTGCGCGAAGGTGGGCCGCTGCGTCACACTCACGGGCGTAACGGGGGGCGTGGGATGAACGACGAGATCGACCACAAGGACCGCGAGCGCAAGCTCGTCAAAACGACCTCGGACGAATTCGCCCGCGGCGTGAACAAAGCGTTCGGCCGCGGCGTGCAGGAGCAGGCCAACCGGCAAGGGCTGTTCCTGGCGCTGATCCTGGTGATGGTGATCGGCTTCGCCGTCTACCGCTTTTTCGTCGGCCCTTAGCGGTGCACCCGCTCTCGCTTCACGACCCGCGCCGGCCGGCAGACAATGGCAACTATTCAGACAAAACTAATAGTCCTCGCCTACCATTTCGCGCGGTGAATTGGCCCTTGAAACGTGCGTGGGGGCGCGCGCGCCAATGGAACTGCCCAACGCTGCCTACCTCTATACGCTGGCTCTTATTGCGATCGGCTATGTCGGCTTTACCGCCATTGTCTTGATCCTACGCCAAAGCCTGGGTAGCGCCCTGTCGCCGCTCGACACCCTAGTGGCGCGCCTTTTCATGGTCCGGGGTTTGGCGATCACCTACCTATCGATGGCGCCGATGCTCCTGGCGGCCTTCGAACTGAGCCACAAGACGGTGTGGCAGGTATCGAGCGTCCTCGCCGGGCTATCGTTGGTTTTGGTGCACGTGGGTTACCAGGTATTGCGCAGCCGGGTTACCGGCGATCCGACGCCATTGCACCTATGGTTCTACACCGTATCCGGGTTCACGTTCGGCATCGTCCTGTTGGCCAATGCTTCGGCGATCGTGCCCTCTGCGGTTGCCGCGATCTACCTGGCGGCAGTCACGCTAGACATGATCCAGGCGAGCATTGCTTTCGTGCATCACTTCGGCATCATGATTCGTGAATTGCAAACGCAGCGAAAGAGTGCCGGCTGATGTCGGTTGCCGACTCACCGGGACAATCAGAGAGGCAAGGCTGGTACGGCGCTCGGAAAGTTTACGCCGACTCGCCCTAGAAACCTTTTACCACTTCGGCGACGTGCTCGACATAAGGCGGCGCGGCGAAGGTGTGGCCGACCAGCTTGCGCCATTCCTGGAAGTCGGCGGATTCGCGGAAATCCTTGGTGTGGTTCTCCAGCGTCGCCCACTGCACGAACAGCCGGTAGCGCTGCGGCATCTCGTGGCTCTTCTGCAGGCTCATGCCCGTGCAGCCTTTGGCGCGCTTGAAGATCGGCGCGGCGTTTTTCACGCCGGCCTCGAAGTCGGCCTCCGAGCCGGGCTTCACGTCGATCTGGGCGATTTCCAGCACCATCTTGTTTCCCCCTGTTAGCGCACGCCGATCCCCTGGATCAGCGCGAGACTGATGAGCGCGAGCACGATCAGCGACAAGGTCACCGCCGTGGTCACGCGCAGGCCCGCTTGTGCCACGACCCGCACGTCGACGCCAAGGCCAAGCGCCGCCATCGAAAGGGTGGTCAGCAAGGCGGCGGCGTGGGCGATCGGCTTCACGGCGGCGGCGGGGACGAGGCCCAGCGAGCGGGCCACCGCGACGATGAGGAAGCCGATGATGAACCATGGTACGAATTCGTAGAGCGAGAGCCGCTTGGCGGCGCCTTCGGGCGCGCCCTTCGCGCGCAGACCGACGCCGATCAGCGACATCACGAACACCACCGGGCCCAGCATCAACACGCGCACCAGCTTGACGATGGTGCCGACCTGGTTGCTCAGCGCCCCGATCGGCAGCGTAGCCGCCAATACTTGTGGCACGGCGTAGACGGTCAGTCCGGCGAGCACGCCGTACTGCGACAGTGACAGCCCGAGCACCGGCACAAGCAGCGGCAGCGTAAGCACGACGATGACGCCGAGCACGGCGGTGAAAGCAATGGAGGCGGCGATCTCGTCGCCCGTCGCGCCGATCACCGGCGCGACCGCGGCGATGGCGGAATTGCCGCAGATCGAGTTGCCGCACGCGACCAGGATGGACAAGCGCCGCGGCAGCTTGAGCATGCGGCAGATGGCGTAACTGATGCCGATGGCGGCGACGACGGTGACGGCGATGCCGACGATGAGGGCCGGGCCGAGCGCCAGCACCGCGGTCGCGCTCAGCGAGGCGCCGAGCAGCACAACGGCGGTTTCCAGCAGGTACTTGGCGCTGAAATGGATGCCCGGTTGCCAGCGCGGCCCGGGATTCCAAAGCACGCGCACCGCCACGCCGACCAGGATGGCGAGCACCAGCGCCTCCAGCCAGACCTGACCGATCAGCTCGCTCTCAAGGAACTGCAGCAGCCAGGCGGCGATGGTGATCGCGACGTAGAGCAGCAGTCCGGGCAGGCGGCAAACGACGGCGGAAAGCATGCGGCGTCGGGCGGGCTTTGTTCATCGTTCGCTGAACGCGCAACGATGCGGTGGGCAGGCCGCGCCATTATGAAGCCCCGCCCGGGCGCGACAAGGCCCCAAGCCTCATGCCGCGCATGCCGGCGCGTCAGATCAAAACGCTCGCATCCGGCGCAGCGCTAGATAGGACACCGCGGCGGCCAGCAGAGCGACCAGCGCCGCCCACCAGGTGCCGCCGTCGGTGTTCTGCCACGGCAGGTCCTTGGTGTTCATGCCGAAGAAGCCGGTGACCAAAGTCGGCGGCAACAGGCAGGCGGTGAGGATCGACAGAGTGAACAGCCGCTTGTTGGTGAGATCGGTCATGCGCGCGGCCACTTCCTCGAGCAGCAGCCGCGAGCGTTCGTGCAGCGCGGCCATCTCGTGGTCGATGGCGTCGAGCTTCTGCGCCAGTGCGTGGATGGCTTGCGCGGCAGCCGCGTCGTGCGCGGTGAGCCGCGGCTCCAGCCGGTGGAACAGCCCGCGCAACTGCGCGAGCTGACGATGCGTGCGCACGGCCTGCATGCGCACTTTGCCGATGCGGTGGCGTTCGTCGCTCGGCTCCTCGTCGATCAGGTGGTCCTCGACCTTGTCGAGCTCGGTGCCCAGGCGCTCGGCGAGGCGCGCGATGGCGTCGGCGAACTGGTCGATCACCGCGTCGAGAAACGACACCGCGGTGGGGAAGCGCTTGCCGCTCTCGATGGCGCGGCGGTTGATCTCGACCGAGTGTACCGGCTGCTGGCGCGCGGTGATCAGCATGCGCTCGGTCATGACGAAGCGCAGGCGCACCAAATCTTCGCCCGGCTCGGCGAATTCCTGGTGCAGGTCGGGAACGATGCCGACGATCTCGCTGCCGAGCACGTCGAGCCGCAGGTGGCGGTCGGTACCGGCGAGCGTCTCGCGCGCCAGCTCGGAGACCGGCGCGTGCTGCGCGATCCAGGCGCGGCAGCGGGCGTCGGCGAGCGCGAGATGCACCCAGACCCAGCCGCCGTCGGGCGCGGCCAGCGCCGCCTCGACCTGGTCGTTCGGGATCAGCTCGCCCCTGCCGTCGGGGCCGAAACGGTAGACCCAGACGATACCGGTTGACGGGGTGGGATCGGCCACATCGGTTTTGCTCATCGTCGCGCCCTCTCGTTGCTGTTCGTGGCGAGTGGTGCGGCGGTGTGTGACAGGAGGATGACAGGCCGGAAATGTCACCCGCGCAGCGCCTCTCCTCATAGTCATTGCCGGGCTTGACCCGGCAATCCATGATGCATCCCCGCAATGGCGGACTACTGGGTCTACATCCTTACAAATCAGCCGCGCAGCACGCTCTACGTTGGCGTCACGAACGATTTGGTCCGCCGGACCTATGAGCACCGTGAAGGCTTAGTGAAGGGATTCAGCCAACGATACGGGCTAAAGATGCTCGTCTACTATGAACGCTATGACACGCCGAATGCGGCCATTCAGCGCGAGAAAAACATCAAGCATTGGTGACGGATTTGGAAACTTCAGCTTGTTGAATCGATGAATCCGCAGTGGCGCGATCTTTACAACGACATCACGCGCTGAAGCTCATCATGGATTGCCGGGTCAAGCCCGGCAATGACAAGAAGAGAGGCTGGGGTTTCTCTTGCTACTCCGCCGCCTGCTGGTCGGCGACGTCGATGAAGCCGCCGGATTGCCGCCGCCAGAGCGCGGCGTAGTGGCCGCCGGCGCGCAGGAGCGCCTCGTGCGAGCCTTGTTCGACGATGCGGCCGCGGTCGAGCACCACCAGCCGGTCCATCTGCGCGATGGTGGACAGCCGGTGCGCGATGGCGATCACCGTCTTGCCGGCCATCAGCGTGCCGAGGCTCGACTGAATGGCGGCCTCCACCTCGCTGTCGAGCGCAGAGGTCGCCTCGTCGAGCACCAGGATCGGCGCGTCCTTGAGGATCACGCGGGCGATGGCGATGCGCTGGCGCTGGCCGCCGGACAATTTGACGCCACGCTCGCCGACATGGGCGTCGTAGCCGCGCCGGCCCTGCAGGTCCTCGAGCTCAAGGATGAAGTCGTGCGCGTGCGCCATCTTGGCCGCGGCGACGATCTCCGCTTCCGGCGCACCGGGGCGGCCGTAGCGGATGTTGTCGCGGATCGAGCGGTGCAGCAGCGAGGTGTCCTGCGTCACCACCGAGATCTGCGCGCGCAACGACTCCTGCGTGACGGTCGCGATGTCCTGTCCGTCGATCAGGATGCGGCCGTCCTCGAGGTCGAAGAAGCGCAGCAGCAGATTGACCAGGGTCGACTTTCCGGCGCCGGAGCGGCCGACCAGGCCGATCTTCTCGCCGGCGCGCACCTCCAGCGTGAGGTCGTCGATGACCCCGGTCTGCCGGCCGTAGCCGAAGCGCACGCGATCGAATTGCACCTCGCCGCGGCTGACGACGAGCGTCTTGGCGTCGGGCGCGTCGATCAAGGTGTGCGGACGGGCGATGGTCATCATGCCTTCCTGCACCACGCCGACATTCTCGAAGATGCTGGTCACCTGCCAGGCCACCCAGCCCGAGGCCGAGACGATCTGCGTCGTCATCGGCAAGGCCATGGCGACGACGCCGACCTCGACATGGCCGAGCCGCCACAGCGCGATGGCGAAGGCGCCGGTCGACACGATCAGCAGCGCGTTGAGCACGATCAGCGTCAGCGCGAACCAGGTGTTCAGCCGCAGCTGGTCGTGGAAGCGGCCGGTATGATGGTCGATCGCCTCGCGCACATAGGCGTCCTCGTCCTTGGCGCGCGCGAACAGCTTCACCGTGACGATGTTGGTGTAGGTGTCGACGATGCGGCCGGTCAGCATCGAGCGCGCTTCCGACATCACCTTCGACTTGTCGCGCATGCGCGGCACGAAATAGCTGAGCACGGCGATATAGCCCGCGAACCAGGTGAGGATCGGCACCGCCAGCCAACGGTCGGCATTGGCCAGCAGGATCAGCGAGGAGGTGCCGTAGACGACGATGAACCACACCGCGGTGAGCAGCGCGACCAGGCTCTCGCGGATCGCCGGGCCCGTCTGCATCACGCGGGTGGCGA
>Ga0335081_10020495_pt1 | contig 10691 bp, 11 predicted proteins | sample Lox_Sample_35_FD_206713 | JGI IMG/M metagenome (GOLD analysis project Ga0335081, IMG submission 206713) | Soil microbial communities from Loxahatchee National Wildlife Refuge, Florida, United States - Lox_Sample_3.5 | ecosystem: Environmental > Terrestrial > Soil > Wetlands | place: USA... | reverse complement strand
TGAACTGATAGATGAAGCGCCGCCCAAATCGGTCGCTGAGTTCGCCCTGTCCGGCGGTGCCGATGAACATGCCGAAGATCGCAGCACTGCCGATCGCCGCGGCTTCGCCGGGCGTGGTGAACCCTGATTTGAGGATGAACGGAATAAGGGAGCCAAGAATGGTAAAGTCGATAACGTCGAAGAAATAGCCGCCGGCGATCAGCGCGATGACGCGACGATGTAGCGGCGAAATCTTCGCTTCATCGAGCGCAGTGCCGACAAAAGCCTCGATTGTCTGGGCCATCGATTCCTCCCCGGTGGCACGCTTTGACCGCTTGAGCGGCTCGTATCAATCAACTCTGGAAGGCCGACACGCCGCTGTCAATGCAAACCCGCGTCGGTGCAGACATTGCTGCACGATTGCAACTAATTGCCCTCGAACTGCAAAACGTACAGCCCGGCATTTGTATCGGTTAGATACATTATGCCTTGGGCATCGACGTAGCAGTCGCAAGATTGGATGACCTTCGGCCGGTTGGGGCGGGGATCGTACATGCACTCGGGACCGGGCGGCACGAAAAAGCCGATTTCGCGCGGCGCGAATGGATTGGCGATGTCATAGGCGCGCACGCCGGCATTGTGCAAGGTCGCGAAAATGATGCGCGAGCTTTGAAAAGCGCCGGGCCGATTCTCCCACAAATTATGCGGGCCGAAATTGCCGCCCTTCTTGCAGTAATCGGTTTCGTCGGGAACCGGCATGGTCGCAATGCTCACCGGATTCGACGGCTCGCGAATGTCGAAAATCCAGATATAGCGCAAGCCGAGTTTGCAATCGGCGAAATTGGCCTCATCGGCGACGACGAGCAGGTTGCGATCTGGCAACGGCAATGGCGAATGCGTGCCGCCGCCGAATGGCGGATCCCAATTGCGGTAAGCGATCATTTTGGGCTTTTGCGGATCGGCGACATCGACCACGCTCAAGCCGCCGTCGCGCCACGCGCCAAAAGCGAGATTGCCGGCGACCAAAGCGTGATGCAGCGCGTAGCGCCTGCCTTTGGGCCAGGTCGGCGTCTCGCCGCCGGCCGTCCACATCCCGGGTAGCCAGAATTTGCCGGCCACGTGCGGCCTGGTCGGTTCCGCCATGTCGACGATCACCAGCACATGATCGGAAAACTCCGGCAGATGCACCGAGACATAGGCGTAGCGGCCGCCGACATACCAGATACGGTGCGGCCCCAAGCCGCCGAGCGGCAGAAACGCGATTTCGCGCGGCGCTTCCCCGCGCGAAATATCGTAGATGCGCAAGCCCCCGGTAAACTTCTGCCCTTCCAGCGCAGCCGCGGACGTGCCGGAAAAATAGGCTTCCTGACTGACCTGCATGGTCCAGACGCTCGGGCCGTTGACCGCCAGCAGCAGATCCTCATGGGTCTGCAGATGATGCGCGCGCGTGTTCGGTGGGCAGGGGAGGAAATTCACCGGTTTGGGATGTTTGGCATCGCGCACGTCGATTACGGTGATGCCGTTCGAGAAACCGTGGCCGATATAGGCAAAACCGCGATTGATCATTACCTGCACGCCGTCGCCGCGGCCGCCTTGGTCGGTATGGCTCACATAATTGATGTTCCGGCTGGCAACGGCAGTCATCGGATAGGCTCCCTATGACTTTCATAGTGACCATAGTAACGGTCATGACCGGGACAAGCGCCGGCACGACGACATAGATTATTCATCCCCCTGAATGGAAAAAACAATGACCAGCAGCAAAGACTCACGCGGCATGATCGCGGTCGACAAGATCGGAACGAAAGTCCTGTTTCTCAATCCGCAGACCTATGTGACGGAAGTGGTGATCGACGGCTTCCCGCGCACCGTGCATGAGTTGTTGGTGGTCCCAGAAACCGGTCGAGCCTATGTGCCGATCTTTGGCGACGGCATTCACGGCCGCAATCCCAATCCGCAGCACCACCTCTGCGTGTTCGATTTGCACAAGCGCGCTCATGTCGAGACCATCGATCTGCGCCCCTATATCGCGCCGCATACGCTCAAGCTCGGGCCGGATGGGTTGATCTACATTACGTGCGAAAATTCGGCAGTGGTGGCGGTCATCGACCGCAACAGCAACAAAGTCGTTGACGCCATCGATTCCGGCTCGACTAACGGCCATCGGCTGATTATCGCGCCGGACGGCCAGCGTCTCTATACCGAGAACGAGGAAGACGGCACCGTGTCGGTGATCGACCTGCCGAGGCGGAAATTGCTCGGCAAGATCAAAACGCCGAGGCCACTTGCTGGAATCGCGATTGCGCCGGACGGCCGCACCGTGATCGCGGTCGACGATGCGCAGGCGACCTTGTTTTTGATCGACACCGAAGCCGGGCGAGTGCGCGAGCAGATTGTGCTCAAGGATGTACCGAAGCCCGCGCAGATCGCGCGTTACGCGCCGGATAACAGCCTTCTTGCCGTGACCAGTCTCAACAGCGACACGGTCAGTTTGATCGATCCGTCATTTCGCGACCAGACCGCGATCAAAGTCGGGTCGCAGCCCATGGACATGGCATTCCGCGACGGCGAACTGTTCGTCGCCTGCCAGGGCGATGGCTCGGTGCACATCATCGATATCCCGAACAAGCGCGCCAACGGCAGTTTTTCAGCCGGCAAGGGCTGCGAGTCCTTGGGATTCTTCTAGAGCCCATTTTAATCATCGACAAAACGGGGGCGAGACGCGGGGCGCGTTCTCCCCTAGAATAATCACAAGGACCCGTTCGGGTTCGTGTGAGGGAGCAAGCAGATATGGCGTTTAGGGGTATGACAGCCGCGCTCGTCGGAGCGGCGGCAATAGCGGTGGCTGCAACTATTCCAGCCGATGCGCAGCCGAGGCGCGTGCAGATCGGCACGCTCGCCTGCTCGATTTCAGCCGGCATCGGCATGGTCTTGGCCTCGCAGCGCAATGTGAGTTGCAATTTTCAGCCGGATGGGGGCCCGCCTGAAGCCTATACCGGCACCATGACCCGGATCGGCGTGGATGTAGGCTTCACCACCGGCGGCGCGATGGTCTGGGGCGTGTTCGCCGGCACGAACCGCTACGCCGGAATGCTGGCCGGGACCTATGCCGGCGCGACCGCCGAAGCGACCGTCGCGGCGGGCCTCGGCGCCAATGTGCTGGTCGGCGGGTCCAACCGTTCGGTCGCGCTGCAGCCGCTGTCGGTGCAGGGTCAGGTCGGGCTAAATGTGGCCGCTGGCGTCGGCGCACTGGAACTGCATTTGGCGCAGTAACTTGGCCCAATAACTTGGCGCAGTAACTTGGCGCAGACGCAATAATTCGCGCGTTCGCGCTCCAGTTCAATTTTTAGCTCTCATCCGCGCCTCGTTTGCGCGCGCCTCCGCGCGACCATCTCCAATTGTTGGCCGCTGCCCATTTTCTGGGCCGCTGCCGCGAGGCGCTGTGTCGCGCCTCTTGACCCACCCTCGCCACCACTGAAACGATAGCTTATCCTTCAAACAAAACTCCCCGCGGTCCGCGCCAGATGACCGGTCCGCCTGCGGGAGGCGGTGCGGGAGGTTTTCGATGGCGACAAATGGCGGCAATGGTGGCACACGCGCGGTGGGCCCGCGCTGCGTCGCGTTAGTCGGTCCGTTCCAGAGCGGCAAGACGACGTTACTCGAAGCGATCCTCGCGGGCACCGGCGCCATCGCGCGTCAGGGCACGATCGAAGCCGGCAATACCGTCGGCGACGCTAGCAAAGAGGCGCGCCATCATCGCATGAGCATCGAGCTGACGGTCGCCACCACGACTTTCATGGGCGACAATTACACCTTTCTCGATTGTCCCGGCTCAGTGGAGTTCGTTCACGACATGCGGGCGGTGCTGCCGGCGATCGACGCTGCCGTGGTCGTCTGCGAAATGGACGAGAAGAAGATTCCGCAGTTGCAGCTCATTCTGCGCGAACTGGAAGACTGGAAAATTCCGCGTATTCTGTTCGTCAACAAGATCGACAAGGCCGATGCCGCTGTTCGCGACGTGCTCAATCTGCTGCAGCCGGCGTCGCGCACGAAGCTGATTTTGCGGCAAATCCCGACCTTCTCCGGCGACATCATCAGCGGCTTCGTCGATTTGGCGCTGGAACGCGCCTTCGTTTACAAGGAATACGCTCCCTCACAGGTCATACCGCTCGAGGGCGACGTCGCCGATCTGGAAAAGACGGCGCGGTTTTCCATGTTGGAAACGCTGGCCGACCACGACGACGAGCTGATGGAGCAACTGCTCGAAGACATCCAGCCGCCGCGCGACAAGGTGTTCGACGACCTGACGCGCGAATTGCGCGACGGGCTTGTCTGCCCAGTGCTGATGGGCACCGCGGCGCGCGCCAACGGCGTGTTGCGGCTGCTCAAGGCGCTGCGCCATGAGTCGCCTGGCGTGGCCGATACCGCCAAACGGCTCGGCGTGAAACAGGGCGGCGACGCCGTCGCCTATGTGCTGAAAACGCTGCACACGACGCACGGCGGCAAAATGTCGGTCGTGCGGATGCTCGCCGGCCAAGCCGGCGATGGCATCACATTCCTGACCGGCGATGATGAAGCCGGACGCGTCGCCGGCGTATTCAAGGTGCTCGGCCAATCCAACGAGAAACGCGGCCCCGCGACCGTCGGCGAGGCCGTCGCCTTTGCCAAGCTGGAAAGAGCCAAAACCGGCGACACGCTATCGGCCGGCAAACAACCGCACCCGCCGCTCGCCAAGGTCGCACCCTATCCGCCGGTGCTGGCCATCGCCATCACCGCGAAGGAACGCAAGGACGATGTCAAACTCGGCCAGGCGCTCAACAAGCTCGCCGAAGAAGATCCCTCGATCACGATCGTGCACAATCCGGAAACTCACGAAGTCGTGCTGTGGGGCCAGGGCGAGATGCATTTGCGGGTCGCCACCGAACGGTTGAGCGACCGCTACGGCGTGGCCATCGAACGGCGTACGCCGAGCGTTGGCTATCGCGAAACGATCCGCAAATCGATCACTCAGCGCGGCCGGCACAAGAAACAATCCGGCGGGCACGGCCAGTACGGTGACGTGGTGCTCGAGATCAAGCCGCTGCCGCGGGGTGCGGGATTTGCGTTCCAAGAACGGATCACCGGCGGCGTGGTGCCGCGAAATTACATTCCCTCAGTCGAGGAGGGCGTCATCGACGCGCTCAATCACGGTCCGCTGGGCTTTCCCGTGGTCGATCTCAGCGTTGCTTTGATCGACGGCTCGTATCACACCGTCGATTCATCGGATATGGCCTTCCGCACCGCGGGCCGTATCGGCATCACCGAGGGTCTGCCGCAATGCCAGCCGGTGCTGCTTGAACCCATTCATCTCGTCGAGATTGTCTGTCCGAACGAGGCGACGGCGAAGATCAACGCCTTGATGTCGAGCCGGCGCGGACAGATCTTGGGCTTTGATACGCGGGAAGGCTGGGACGGCTGGGACGTGGTTCGCGCTAAAATGCCGGAAGCCGAGATCGGTGACCTGATCGTCGAGATTCGTTCGGCGACCGCCGGTGCCGGCACTTTCACATTCAAATTCGATCATATGGCCGAGTTGACCGGCCGCACCGCGGACCAGATCGTGGCCGCGCGCCGCGCCGCGGAGTGAGGCATCTATGTCTTCGTCATGGCCGGGCCTGTCCCGGCCATCCACGTCTTAGTTTCCAAAATTATTGTCCTAAAGACGTGGATGCCCGCGACATAGGCGAGCGAGCGACGCGGTTCTTCGAACGGCTATGCGCGGGCATGACGAACAATGAAGGGAAAGTTTATGCCAGCCTATTGGGTCGCGCGTTCCAAGATCAACGATCCGGTTGAGTACAAAAAATACACCGATCGCGTGCCAGCGATCATTGCTAAATACGGCGGCAAGGTCTTGGCTCGCGGCGGTCGTTTTCAAATCATGGAAGGGCCGCGCAAATTCCAACGCTTCGTCGTCATTGAATTCCCGACTTTTGAGCAAGGCGTCGCCTGCTTCACGTCGAAGGAATACGACGAAGCGGCCGCGTTCCGCCGTGCCGGCGCCGGGGAGGTGGAGACCATTATGGTCGACGGCGGCGACGCCACGACGTGAGACGCGCCACCGTCACGCCGCAACGCTCGGTTCGGCTCCGGGGCGCGGTACCGCGACGCCAGCGGCGGCATAACCATTGAGCTTGTTGCGCAACGTGCGAATGGAAATTCCGAGCACGGCGGCGGCGCGCGTGCGGTTACCGAGGCAATGCCGCAGCGTTTCCAGGATCAGATCGCGTTCGACTTCCGCAACGGTACGGCCGACCATACCGATCACATTGGCCATAGCCGGCATCCTCCCTCGCGCCTGGGCATGCTTGCATGCGGCGAGATTTGCGCGCGCCAAGCTTCGCCCGCGCCAACCTTTGCCCGCGCCATGGTTAGCGGCGGGTTAACGCGCCCATACGCGTGCCGAAACGAATCGGACGCGCGCCGAACATAGCGCACCGCTGATCGCGGGATGGCCTAGGCCGCTATTGGCGATATTGCTGAATGCGCGTCGTGCGCAATCCGGCAAGGCCGTGCTGGTCGATGGAGTATTGCCAAGAGAGAAACTCTTCGACCGTCAGTGTGTAGCGGCTGCATGCCTCTTCGAGCGACAGCAGCCCGCCTCGGACGGCGGCAACGACTTCGGCTTTGCGGCGGATGACCCAACGTTTCGTCCCAGGCGCCGGCAGATCGGCAACGGTCAGGGGCGAGCCGTCCGGCCCGATCACATATTTAACCCTCGGGCGATGGGGTTCAGTCATAGGAACTCTCGCGTACTCGACAACTCTACAGCGGGCCAATCTACGGGGCCCGACTTAAGATTTACCTAAGCGGAATCCACGTTTTCGCGGCATTTCCGGCCGATATTTGCATGCGCTCCGCCGGACCGACGGGTGGCTCCTTTTCAACACGTTAACGGCCGGCATGGCGGAGCGGGACCGCGCCGCCTATAGTAAAAGAGCGTCGGCCAGCGCCTTCGACGGCCGATGGCAATGCCGCCGCGCTTGGTCCCGTGCTTGGCCCCGCGCTTGGCCAGTGGTCCTTAACTTCCGGATGTTGTTTGCCGCAGGACAGTGTCTCTCCCTATGTCTGCTTCTATAGCCTTGAACACCCTGGACCTCGAAGGACCGCCGTCGCAGACGCGGGTGGTCGTGGCGATGTCGGGCGGTGTTGATTCCTCGGTGACGGCGGCGCTGCTGGCCGAGGAGGGCTATGACGTCGTCGGCATCACGCTCCAGCTCTACGACCATGGCGCAGCGACCCACCGCAAAGGTGCATGCTGCGCCGGCCGCGACATTCACGACGCTCGGGCCGTGGCCGCACGGATCGGCATTCCTCATTACGTGCTTGATTACGAACAGCGGTTCAAGGAAGCGGTCATCGACCGGTTTGCGGAAAGCTACGTCGCCGGCGAAACGCCGGTGCCATGCGTCGAATGCAATCAGGCGATCAAATTTCGCGATTTGTTGATGACCGCGCGCGAACTCGGCGCCACAGTATTGGCGACCGGCCACTATGTCGCCTCGCGCCGCCTAACCGACGGCCGTCGCGCGCTCTACCGCGCCCGCGAAGTCGAGCGCGACCAGAGCTATTTCCTGTTCGCGACAACGCGTGCGCAGCTCGATCTGCTGCGCTTCCCGCTTGGCGATCGCACTAAAGCGGAGACGCGCGAATTGGCTCGCCGGTTCGGGCTCACCGTCGCCGACAAACAGGACAGCCAGGACATCTGTTTCGTGCCAAACGGCCGCTATGCCGATGTGATCGAACGGCTGCGTCCCGGCGCCGCCGGACCTGGCGAGACCGTCGATCTGGAGGGTCGCGTGCTCGGCCGCCATGACGGCATTATTCATTTCACGGTCGGCCAGCGACGTGGGCTTGGTGTCGCCACCGGTTCGCCGCTGTATGTCGTGTCTCTCGACCCGGCGTCGCGTCGGGTCGTCGTCGGCCCGCGCGAAGCATTACGGACCAGTCGCATCCGTTTGCGCGACGTGAACTGGCTCGGCGATCGCACGATCGACGAAGAGGTCAGGGATCGTCGCGAAATCTACGTCAAGGTCCGTTCCACGCGCGCGCCACAAGCCGCCTGGCTTCACCGCACTGCCGATGGATTTGAAGTCGAGCTGATTGCCGGTGAAGATGGCGTTTCACCCGGACAGGCCTGCGTCTTTTACGAGGCCGGCGAGGGCCAGGCGCGCGTGCTCGGCGGCGGGGTCATCGCCGCCACCGTGCCGTTGGCGCGCGTGACCGGCGCCGCCGAGGCGATGCTCGCCGCCGTTCGATAATGCCCGCATGGTCGCTTCGGAAAACTTTCGCTGCGCCGGTAATCGTGCCGGCGGTGGCCTTTGCATGAGGCGCTGACGTCCAGCAATGGCCGATCAGCTCGACAAAGCGGTCATCGGCAAGGCCTATGCGCGTTGGGCGCCAATCTACGATTTTGTCTTCGGTGCGGTATTCGAACGCGGCCGCAAGGCGGCGGTCGCCGCGGCCGAGCGGATCGGCGGGCGCATCCTGGAAGTTGGAGTCGGCACCGGGTTGTCCTTGCCGGATTATTCCTCGGCAAATCGGCTCGTCGGGGTCGACCTTTCGGCACCGATGCTGCGCAAAGCCAAGGGCCGGGTCGCGGAGCGTCAGCTCGGTAATGTCAACGGGCTCGCCGTGATGGACGCGCAGCATCTCGCATTTGTCGAAGCGACTTTCGATGTGGTGGTGGCGCAATATGTGATCACGGCGGTGCCAGATCCCGAGGCGACGCTGGATGAGTTTGCACGCGTCACCCGGCCGGGCGGCGAGATCGTCCTGGTCAATCATCTCGGCGCCGAAAGCGGCCTGCGTGCGATTGGCGAGAAATGCTTTGCGCCGCTGGCGCGCCGCCTCGGTTGGCATCCGGAATTCGGCTGGCGGCGGCTGGCGCGCTGGGCCGAGCGTCATGGCGGCGTCGAACTTGTCGAGCGGCGTGCGATGCCGCCGCTCGGTCAATTCTCCCTGATCCGGTTCGCGCGCAAGGCCAGCGCCTGGAGCACGATTAATTCAGACTGATCAATTGATGCTCTAGATTTTTTGGTGGGCATGATCTCGGTTCCCACTTTTCCGAATCATGCTTTAGCCGCGGCGTTCGGCTTCCCAATGTCCGGAGCATTGCGAGGTCGACGAGCGGCCGCTCCAGGAGCCTTGACCGTAATTGCCCGACAGCCGGCCGTAACCGCTTGCCGTCTGTCCGCCCGCGCTGACGCCGACCCGCACGCGACCGGCGCCATCGACACGGCCGGATACGCTAAATGATGGATCCTCGTAATAGACCCGGCCATCGGCGATCCGCAACGCATAGCGGTAGGCGCGATCGCAGGTGCCACGGTCAGTGATAATGAGCACGCTCCAGGCACCGTCGAAGGGCGTCCGCGCCACCGCCCGCGGCGGGCTGAACAAACATATCGTCAGAAAAATTGCTGAAAATCCGGCGAGAATGACGCGGCGCTTCATCCAAATCTCCCGTTCTCGGCTTTATGCGCAAGGGGACGCCGGACACGCCGGCTTGCCCACATGTAGGCGTTCCGGCGCGATTGCCAACCCGTGCAACAAGCTGCGCAAAAAGCCGCTCAAAAACGCGTTCTGGCGCCAACGGCTAGGCGGTCAGCGCCGGCTCGTCGGCTACGGCCCTGCCACTCTGCAGGCGGAGTATGCGGTCGCAGGAGGCGAGGCTCTGATCGCGATGCGCGATCATCACGATGGTCGGGCGCGGCTTGAGATCGAGTACTGCCCTGATGATTTTCCGCTCCGCCGGAACGTCGATCGCGCTTGTTGCTTCATCGAGCACGAATAGGAAGGGCCGGCGGAGCACGGCTCGGGCAAGGCACAACCGCTGGCGCTCGCCACCGGAAATGAGCGTGCCGCGTTCGCCGAGCACGGTGTCCAGCCCCGTCGTCGACACCGGCAATGGCGAGCGCGTCCCAGATCTCGGCGTCGCTGGCCCGTGGATTGGCCATAGCAAATTCCGGCGGATGGTATCGCGGAACAAATCTCAAGACATCGAAGCTGGCTCGACCGCTGTTCGCTAAGTGTTCACATTAAAATCAATCAAGTGCGGGTTTTGGCAAAATGGCTCCTAAGAAAATAATCCTATATTCCCGGCAAATAAAAGAAAATAATCCGATATTCACACGGCGAATAGAAAACTCGGCCTAGGCCGACCGCTTATCAAATGCTCGACGTTTTGTTCGAGGTCGCGATGGATGTTGAAGCGCCGGCAGCAGCACGTGTCTCGGCTGCAGGCAAAATTTTAGATCGCGCCCTGGGCAAGGCGCCGCAGCATGTGGACGTCTCGGCCTTGCATCACACCGAGATCGTGTACCGGTCCGGCCGCGGAGATCAGACAGGAGCTGGCATTCCGTTGGAAGCAATCAACCAGTCTGACCTCCAGCGCTTGATCGAGGAGCAGGTCGCGGAGAAGCGCGACATCGATTACAAGCGCGATACCTACGGCAATCGGGAACAAGACCACGGCGAGTTTCTTGCCGACAGCTCATCGTTCGCAAACCCTGCTGGCGGAGAGATCGTCATCGGCATGACCGAGCAAGCCGGCGTTCCGACCGGCATTGCGGTTGTCGCGGGATGGAAAATCAAAAGACTAATAGCCTGTGACAAGGTAGCACGCGTAAACGGTTACGCGGCGGGAATGTGTAAGCGCGTTACCCTTTTAT
>Ga0335081_10020493_pt1 | contig 10691 bp, 7 predicted proteins | sample Lox_Sample_35_FD_206713 | JGI IMG/M metagenome (GOLD analysis project Ga0335081, IMG submission 206713) | Soil microbial communities from Loxahatchee National Wildlife Refuge, Florida, United States - Lox_Sample_3.5 | ecosystem: Environmental > Terrestrial > Soil > Wetlands | place: USA: Florida... | reverse complement strand
GGGCAGGGGGACGGCGCGGACGATGAGCTTGACGGAGGCGGACGACCCCTTCTTCCTCACGTCGAGGAGGAAAGGGCGCACGTCCTCTCCCGCCATGGCCGAGACGACGACGGGGCATTCCCGTGCGCAGTAGAGGTTTCCGAAGACGTCGCGCCCGGCAAGAACGTCGTAGCACATCTTTCCGAGCACGTCCGAGGAAGTCCAGCCGAGCGCCCTCTCAGCGCCCTCGTTCCAGTAGACGATGCGGTCGTGGCGATCCATTCCGTACGCGGCGGCCTTCGACTCGGCGATCAGCTCGAGCGCATCCCGGACGGGCAAAGTGATGGGGGAAGGCATGGGCGCCTATTCTGGCACAGGAAAAGAGCGCCTCAGGGGCCCGCCTCCCGGGAGGGACCGAATCGCTCCGGGAAGCGGGCGCGGACGCTACACTTCTCGGGCCATGCCCCGCCTCACGCTCCAGACCGCCGGCGAGTCTCACGGCCCGCTCCTGACGGGCCTCCTCACGGGGATGCCGGCCGGGCTCAGGATCGACGTCACCGCGCTGAACGGGGACCTCGCGCGCCGGCAGCACGGGTACGGCCGCGGCGGCCGCATGAAGATCGAAAAGGACGAGGCGCGCTTCACGGGCGGGCTCCGGGGCGGAGAGACGCTCGGCGGCCCGGTCTCCTTCGAGATCGTCAACCGCGATTACGGCGTGTGGGAGAGGGCCATGGGTCCGGTCGAGGTCGACGTGGAAGCTGCCGGAAAGCGGAGGCTCACGTCGCCGCGTCCGGGTCACGCGGACCTCGCGGGCGGACTGAAGTACGGCCGGCGCGACCTGCGTGACGTCCTCGAGCGCGCGAGCGCGCGCGAGTCCGCGGCGCGCGTGGCGGCCGGCGCGCTCTGCCGGCAGCTCCTCCTCGCGCTCGGGATCCGCGTCAGGAGCGGCGTGCTCTCGATCGGCGACGTCTCGGTGTCCGAGGGCCCTCGCGCGTTCGAGGACCTCGAGAGGGTCGACGAGGCGTCGCCGTTCCGGCTCGTGGACCGGAGCGTCGAGGCGGCCATGAAGGAGGCGGTCGACGCGGCGGCGAAGGCCGGCGACACGCTCGGCGGGACGATTCTCGTCGGCGCCCGCGGCGTGCCGGCCGGCCTCGGCTCCCACGTGTCGTGGGAAGAGAAGCTGGACGGGCGGATCGCGCGTGCGATGATGTCGATTCCCTCCGTGAAGGCCGTCTCGCTGGGCGAGGGTGTCTCGAACGCGTTCCGGCGCGGCTCCGTCGCGCACGACCCGATCGCGCACGACTCCACCCGAGGCTTCTTTCGCACCTCGAACCGCGCCGGCGGCCTCGAGGGCGGCATCACGAACGGAGAGGACGTCCTCGTCACGCTCTACCAGAAGCCCATCTCCACGCTTCGCGACGGCCTTCCCTCCGTGGACATCGAGACGAAGCAGCCGCATCGGGCGCAGTACGAGCGCTCGGACGTGACGGCCGTCCCCGCGTGCGGAGTCATCGGAGAGGGGATGCTCGCGTTCGTCCTCGCGGACGCGCTCCTCGAGAAGACGGGCGGCGACTCGATGGAGGAAGTGACGAGGAACTTCGAGGGATTCGTGAGGGCGCAGAGGCTGTTCTGATGGGACCCGGCTCCCGATCGCTGGGCGCGCGTTCCGCTTCCGCCCGCTCGTCCCAGCGTGGCATTGCGATCCTGGTGGCGGTCTTCCTCGTCGTCATCTCGGCCGTCGTGGGCGTCGCGGCGGTGGGCCTGGAGGTCCTCACGAGCGTGCGCGCCTACGTCGGCGGCGAAGGGCTGTGGTCGAAGGCGGAGAAGGACGCCGCGGCCGCGCTGTCGCGTTACATCGCCGAGGGAGACGAGGCGGATTACGCGGAATTCCTGACGCAGCTCGCGGTTCCGCTGGGCGACCGCCGCGCCCGGGAGGAGCTGGAGCGTTCCCGTCCGGACCTCGCCGTCGCCCGGGCCGGCTTCCTTCAGGGGCGAAACCACCCGGCCGACGTGGACGGAATGTCGCGGCTCTTCATCCGGTTTCGCCATTTCGAGCATCTCGACCGCGCCATCGCGATCTGGCAGCGGGGCGACGACCTCATCGCGCAGCTCGCGAAGGTCGGAGACGACGTGCACGCCCGCTCGTCGGCCGGCCTTCTGACGGACGAGGAGCGCCGGGGCTTTCTCCGGGAGGTCGAGCTCATCAACGGGCGGGTCACGATCCTCGAGGACGCGTTCTCGGCCACGCTCGGGGAGGCCGCGCGATGGGTCCGAGACGCCCTCCAGAGGGCGATGCTGGCGATGACGATCCTCCTCGTGGGCGTGGCGCTCCTGGCCTCGATCCGCGTCGGAAGGTTCCTGCACGACCAGGAGGATCTGCTCCGCGCGTCCGAGGAGAGGAGCCGTTTCCAGGCCTCGCACGACGCTCTGACGAAGCTCCCGAACCGGCTTCTGTTCTCCGATCGGCTCTCGCTCGCGATCCTGCACGCGCAGCGCCACCGGCATCGGCTGGCCGTGATGTTCCTGGACCTCGACCACTTCAAGAGAATCAACGACGGGCTCGGCCACACGGCCGGCGACGACGTCCTCGTCCAGGTCGCCGAGCGCCTTCGGTCCTGCCTGCGCGGAAACGACACGGTGGCCCGCCTCGGGGGCGACGAGTTCATCTTCCTCGTCTCCGACGTGGCGAACGAGAGCGACCTCGCCGCGCTCGCCCGCAAGATTCTCGCTATCGTGTCCGAGGCGTTGACGGTCTCCGGGGAGGAGATCCGCCTCACGGCGAGCCTCGGCGTCGGGATCTATCCGACCGACGGGATGGACGCCGACACGCTGGTCGCGAACGTCGATGCCGCGATGTACCGGGCCAAGGAGCTGGGACGGAACAACTTCCAGTTCTTCACGACAGAAGCCGCCGAGTCCGGGGGCTCTCGCTAGCGTGCCGGCCCCCCTCGATCTCGACGCCGAGTTCCCTTCGCGACGAGCCGCGATCCAGTTCAACCACGCGGCCATCTGCCCGCTGCCCGCCCGCGCGGCCACCGCGCTGCTCGCCTACGCGCGCAACCTGACGGAGCGCGGAGGCCTCGACTGGCGCGACTGGCCGAGGAAGGCCGACGAGGTCCGCGCCCTCGCCGCGCGCCTCATCGGCGCGGACGCGCGCGTCGGAGGCGCCGGCTCGATCTCGATCGTGCCCAACACGACGTGGGGCCTCGACCTCGTGGCGCAGGGGCTCGCCTTTGCGCCCGGCGACTCGGTCGTCACGACGGCCTCGGAGTTCCCCGCGAACCTCGCGCCGTGGGTCGCGCTGGAGGAGAAGGGCGTCTCGGTGCGCCGCGTCCCGACGCGGGACGGCGCGTTCACGGTCGAGGACGTGGCGGCCGCCTGTGACGAAACGACCCGGCTCGTCTCGGTCTCGCTCGTCGCATTTCACACCGGCTACCGGGCGCCCGTTGAAGAGCTCGGGGCCCTCTGCCGGTCGCGCGGCATCACCCTCGGCCTCGACGCGATCCAGGCCGTGGGAGCCCAGCGGGTGGACGTCGCGGGCTGGAACGTGGACTTCCTGTCGGCCGACGGGCACAAGTGGATGCTCGGGCCCGAGGGCTGCGGCATCCTCTTCACGACTCCCGAGCTCAACGCGCGCCTCGCTCCTCCGCCCGGTTGGACGAACCTCAGGCGCGCGCACGGGGCGGATTTCCACGTCCCCGGGAAGCCCGAGTACCTCACGGGCGGGAGCCGGTTCGAGCCGGGTGCGCTTCCGACGCCGGGCCTGTACGCGCTCGCGGCGTCGCTCGGGCTCCTGCTGGAGATCGGCCTTCCCGAGGTGGAGCGCCGGATCGCGAGGACGCTCGCCGTTCTCGCCGAAGGCCTCCCGCGAATCGGCTTCACGCCGGTCCTCTTCGGCGGTCTCCCGCGCTCGGGCATCCTCGCGGCGCGTCCGCCCGCGGGAAAGGACGCGCGCTACTACCAGAAGCGCGCGGCCGAGGAGAACGTGGTCCTCGCGGCGCGCGAGGGCTTCGTGCGCTTCTCGCCGCACGTCGGGAACGACGAGGAGGAGGCGGACCGGGTCCTCGCGCTGCTGAAGAGTCTTTAGCTTCGGACCCGTGCGATTCGTGCAAGCGGCCCGTCGTCGGGTGAGGACCTGCAAATACTCTTAGAATGGGTCATGAGGAGAAGCACATGCTGAGACATCCCGCGCGAGCGTTCGCCGCCCCTCTTCTTTTCGCCGCAATCTTTCTTTCCTTTCCCGCTCTCGCCTCCAAGAAGACCGAGGAGGAATGGATCGCGCAGCTTTCCTCGACGGACGAGGGAAAGGTCACGGGCGCGCTCCAGGGCCTCGAGAAGGAGTACCCCGACTCGCCCACGGCGCGCGCGAAGATCATCTCGATGCTGAAGGACCCCCGCGAGAAGGTGCAGCGCAAGGCGGCGCGCGTCCTCGGCGCGATCCACGCGAAGGTCGACGCGAAGGTGTTCGCCGAGATCACGCCGCTCCTGAAGTCGACGAACAAGGACGCGGTCATCGACGGCCTCAAGGCCCTGCGCGGCCTCGATGCGGCCTCCGCCGTGCCGCAGATCCTGCCGCTCCTTTCGAGCGCCGACGAGAACATCAAGCGGGACGCCTGCCGGACGCTCGCCGAGATCGCGAGCCCGTCGGTCGTCTCGAAGATCGAGCCGCTTCTCAACGACCCGAACAAGAGAGTCCAGGAAGACGCGCGCACCGCGATCGAAAAGCTGAAGCTGAAGGAAAAGTAGGCGCTCGCCGCGCGGTCAGCGCGTCGAAACGGGCAGGTCGGGCAGATCGGGGGGCACGGCTCCCTGGCGGAACGCGGCCACCCCGATCCAGTCCACGTCGAGGACGAAGATCCGGGGGTCCCGCGGCACCCAGCGCCCGTTCGTGAGCCGGTGGACCTCGTAGTGCAGGCTGGGAGTCAGGGCGAAGCCCGTCGTTCCCACGCGACCGATCGGTCCGCCGCGCGCCACGCGCTGGCCCCGCTTCACGAGGGGGACGGCGAGGTGGCCGTAGACCGTGCGCGTGCGGGCGTCGTGGGACAGGACGACGATCGTCCCGAGGCGCCGCCACGTCGCGTCCGCGTGCCGTGACGCGGGGCCGGCGTAGACGACGAGACCTGCGGCGGGGGCCGTGACGGTCGTTCCCGCGGGAGAGGCGAGCGTCAGGCCCGCGCAGAATTCGTCTCGCCGTGTCACGTCGGAGGCATGCCACCCGAAGAGTTCGATCGGCACGGATGTGGAGGGCTCCACGGGAGCTCGGGAGGGCACGGAGACGAGGTCGAAGCCGCCGGGAAGAGGGCCCGGCAGCGCCGCGAGGCGGCGCCGGAACAGCTCGAAGACGCGGGCGCGCCGGGCGAGATCCGCGGTCTCCGACTCCATGGCCGCAGGAGTCCGGGGAACGGCCTCCGGCGGCTCCGCCGGGAAGCCGTCCGGCAGGGGAATCTCGAGGATCGCCCCGATGCGGGCGAGAAACAGCTCGTCCGACGCGAGGCGGCTGCCGAGGGCGAGGGCGCGCCGCCCGACGGAGGCGAACGACTCGGCGCCTCGTTGCGCGGTCTCGCGGATCGTGCGGCGGTCGGCGGCGTTCACCGCGTCCGACAGGACATGGGGCGCGCCCGCGAGGCCGAGGACGATGGCGGCCCCGCTCGCGAGAAGGAGTCCGGCGAGCGCGGCGCCGCCGAGCGGGCCGATCTCCAGAGAGCGGCTCCTCCTGCCCGGATCGCCGGGATGGACGCGCAGGAGACTCACGGCGTCTCCGGGAGCACGCCGGGGCCCGACCCGACCTGGATGCCGAGAAGACGGTGGTCGTGCCGCGACGCGGGCCGGAAGGGATCCACGGCGCGGATCCGGAGGATCCCGCGCGCGGGGGGGGAGACGGTGAGCTCGAGCGTCCTCCACGCGCCCGGCGGCAGCGCCACGCGCCCGCGCAGCGTGTCGTCGAAGAAGACGTCGAGAGACGCCGGGCGCCCGTCGGGGCGTCCGTTCCGGACCGGCAGCGTGATCAGCATGGATTTCGTCCCGGCCGAGGACGAAGGCCTCTCGACGGGCCATGCCGCCGATTCGCCGGTCCATCGGAACGGCCGGCCTCCCGGGTCCCGCTCGACCTCGTAGACACCGGCGCTCGCGGAATTCCGGAACGCGACCTCCGCGGTGCGAGTCTCCCAGGCCCGTGCCACGGTGCCTCCCATTTCGCAGACGAGAGCACCCGCGAGCGCGACCGGCACGACGGCGACGAGGAATCGTCCCGTGTGGCCGTCCTCCCGGAGCGGCAGCCGGGCCGTGAGCAGCCCCACGAGCGCCGCGATCTCGGCGTAGACGAGATGCGAGCCGAACAGGAACACGACACCGAGACCGATCATCGACGCCGCGGCCGCGGCGCGCAGGACGGTCTCGTCGTCGTGGGAGTCGCCCTCGAGCGTGAGGGCGCGGCTCGCCGAGCGAATCACGCCGAGCATGAGAAGGGCGAGCAGCGATGCGCCCGCGAGGCCGGATTCGGCGAGCGTTCCGAGATAGAGGGACGGCGGGTGGTCGCTCGTGCGCACGACGCGGCCGAGCGCCTTCGAGGCGAGATCGGGAAACTCGATGCGGAACGCGCCCAGCCCGATGCCCGTGACCGGATGCGCGCGAAACGCCTCCCATGCCCCCTCGTACAGGAGGAGGCGGCCCCGGGTCTCCTCGAACGGCGTCGGCTGCGAGCGGAATGGCGCCTCGAGCCGGGCGAGGAGCGCGGAACGGACGGCTCCGCGATTCGGCCACGAGAGCGCCGCCGCAAGGGCGAGGGCCAGGAGGATGGCGAGCGCTCCGATCGTCCCGGCGACGCGGCGCCGGGCGCCTCCACGTTCGCCCGCGGCGAGACGCGTGAGTCCCCACAGGACGAAGACGAGCGTCGCCGTGACGGTGCCGACGAGCCCGGCGCGGGAGCCCGCGTCGGCGAGGACGACGAGAAGCGCGGCCCCGGCCACGGACGCGAGGAGCCTGCGCGCGACGCCGCCGGTTGCCGCGAGGGCGAGGAGCGGGACGATCAGAAGCGAGACGGCGACTCCCGCCGCCGACGGGTCCGTGAAGGTGCTCTGCGCGCGGTGCCACTCGGCCCAGCGCTGGGACCTGAGGAGCGGAAGCGCGCCCGTCTTCTGGAGCAGGGCCACGCCTCCCGCGAGAAGGGCGCTCGCGACGAGAGCGCGGTCCAGCACGTTGGAGCGCGCCTCGGCCACGAACCGCGCGGCGATTCGGTGCATGCCCGCGGCGACGAGCAGCGGGAGGAGGGCGCCGAGGACGCTCGGAAGCACCTGGCTCGCGTCGTCGCCGAGAATGTTGACGGCGAAAGGCGGGCCGACGCCGCGGGTGAGGAGATAGCTCGTGCGGAGGCCCACGAACGCCGCCGCGCCGGACGCCGCCGAGACAGCCGCGAACGACCGAAGGGGCAGAAGAAGCGGCGGCCGGCGGACCGGGGGTCGCGTGTCGTAGAGGTCTTTGAGGCTTGCTCCGGCGAAGTAGCCGAAGAGGACGAGCGGCGTCGCGGCAAGAGGCTCGCGCGCGCCGAACGCCAGCGCCGAGACGCCGCCGAGGGTCGCCGCCGAGAACGCGAGCACGAATGCGGACTCCGGAACCGCGAGCGCGGCGCCGAAGAGGACGAGCGCCGCGAGGGCCACGGCCGTGCGATAGCCGGGAAAGGGCGGCAGCATGATCGGGAACGTGAAGGCGAGAAGAGCCGCCCAGCCGAGGCAGCTCAGCAGAGCGGCCGCCGCGCGGCTCATCGCGGATCCCCTGTCGCGAGGCCGACGAAGAGCCTCCGGAAATCGGAGCTGCCCGTGAGCTCGTGCGGGACGAATGTCGGCCGCCCGGTCAGCCGCAGTACGCGCGCGCCCCGGGGGACCGGCACGTCGAGATCCCGCACGGAAGCGCCGGGCAGCTCGATCGGCGGCTCGCTCCTTCCGTCGACGTCGATCGCGAGCGTCACCGGAGCCCCGTCCGGGCGCGCGTTCTCGACGCGGAACGACACGGACGTCTCGCCCGGCCGGATCTCCCGGCAGACGCGCAGGCCGCTCCAGCGGAACGGGCGGGTCGAGCGGCCGGACGAGTAGAGACCGATCCAGCGCCCGAGCCGGAACGGGGCGGACGAGCGGGCGGTGGGAAGGACCGCGACGATGGCCCCCAGGATTCCCGCAACCGCGAGGATTCCGGGGATGTGCGCCCGGCGCGCCTCTGCGTCCGCGGGCAGCGGCTCGGGTGACTCGGCGCTCGGGACGAAGAGAAAGGCCGCGACGAGGCTCGTGAGAAGACCGATCTCCGTGAAACGCAGATGCGAGCCGGTCTGGCAGGCCACGAGTAAGGCGAGAAGAGCGGCGCCGGCCCCGCGCGCCGCTCCGTCGAGCGGTGTCGTCGCGAAGGCGGCGCGGAAGGCACGCGAGAGGAGCGGAAAGACCGCGCAGAGCGCCAGGACGAGCCCGGGCAGGCCGCATTCGGAGGCGACCTCGAGGAGCGCATTCGTCGCGCCGTCCGTCACGGAGATCTCGCCGTGACGGCGCGCGTAGGCGACCGGGAACTCGTACGGGAACCCGGCGAGGCCGATTCCCGAGAGCGGCTCGTCCCAGGTCATCTCGAGGGCCGTCCGCCAGAAGAGCGTGCGATGGTTCGCGAGCTCGGCGAAGCTCGACGAGTCGAGGCCCGCGCCGAGGCGCTCGAGGAGGCCGCCCGCCGCGATGCCCCCGCCTCGCGGCAGGACGCCCACGAGCGCCGCGCCGGCGAGAAGGAGAACCGCGAGCGCGGCCACGAGTGCCTTCCGTGAGACGAGGCGCGCGCGCGCGAGCCCGATCGCCCCGGCGAGGATTCCCGCTCCGGCGAGGAGAAGGCCCGTGCGCGAGCCGGAGGCTTCGAGCGCAAAAGGCGCGGCAGCGAGCGCGAGGAGCGCGAGCGTGCGCCGGAATGCGTCCGTCGAGGAGCCGCGCCGCGCGGCCGCCGCGAAAAGAAGAGGCGCGAGAAGACCGACGCCGACGCCGAGGGCGTTCGGGTCCGTGAACGTCCCGGCACGCCGGTGCATCCCGGACCACGGGTGGAAAGAGGGATCGAGCGGCGTGAAGCGGCTGAGGGCGGCGATGACGAACGCGACGGCCGCACCCGCGGCGGTCGCGAAGAGGAGGCGGTCGCGGTCCCCGGACGTGCGGGAGTAGCGCGTGAAGACCTCGAGCGCGAGCAGCAGGAGCACGAGCCCGAGAAACGTCAGGACGGCGCCGCGGCTTCTTTCGGCCGCCGTCATGCCGAGCGCATTCACGGGCAGGGGGTCGACGCGTCCCCGGAAGAGAAGGTAAAGCGTCTCGCCGCGCGCGACGGAGGCGGCCGCGGAGAATGCGGCGAGCGCGAGAAACGCGGCGGCGAACCTCAGAAGGCGGGGCGGGAGGATCGACCTCTCTCCGCGCGCGAGCGAGCCGGCGAGCGCGCCTCCCAGGACGGCGAGCGCCACCGCGGCCAGGACCGGCGCCCCGGTGCGGTCGCCCGAAAGGCGCGCGAGGCCCGGCACGAGAGGCACGAGGAACGCGAGCGTCCCCGTCGCGATTCGCGGGCGGGTGAAACCGGCCGCGAGGCCGCCGGTCGAAAGGCCGAGCGTCACCGCGCGCAGGACCGGCGCCGTCGAGCCGGGAAACGAGCCGAACGCGAGAGCCAGGAGGACGATCGTCGCGCCTAAGGCGAGTGCTCCGCGGCGCGCCGGAGTCAGACGCGTACCTCCTCCTGGAGGGGAGAGTACGTGAGCGCGCCCGCGGCGCGGGCGCGGATCGCCTCGAGCGCCGCAGACGCCGCCGAGAGCGTCGTCAGGCACGGCACGTCGCGGTCCAGGGCCGTGCGGCGGATCGAGACCTCGTCGTAGAAAGACTCCCGGCCGAGCGGCGTGTTCACGATGAGGTCGACGCTGCCGTTGATCAGGAGATCCACGATGTTCGGGCGGCCCTCGTTCACCTTGAGCACCGTCTTCGCGGACAGGCCGCCCCTCTCGAGCGCCTTCGCCGTGCCGGCCGTGGCGAGCAGGCGGAATCCCAGGGAGTCGAGCTCACGCGCGAGCGGCAGCAGCGCGTCCTTGTCGCCGTCGTGAACGGAGAGAAACGCGTTGCCCTTCTCGGGCAGGCGGAGGCCGGCGCCGAGCGCGGCCTTCAGGAACGCGAGACCGAAGCTGCGGTCGCGCCCCATGACCTCTCCCGTCGAGCGCATCTCGGGGCCGAGGATCGTATCGACCCCTTCGAAGCGCCGGAACGGAAACACGGGGGCCTTGATCGAGAAGCCGAGGAGGGGCGGCTCCTCGGTGAGGCCGAGGCCCGGAAGGGTCTCGCCGAGGCAGAGGTGCGCGGCGAGGCGCGCAAACGGCACGCCGGTCGACTTCGCAACGAACGGGACCGTGCGCGAGGCGCGCGGGTTCACCTCGAGGACGAAGAGGTCGCCGCCGCGGATCGCGAACTGGACGTTCATGAGACCCACGACCTCGAGCGCCTGCCCGAGCTTGGCCGTCGCCTGCCGGATCTCGCCGAGCGCCGCGCGGGGCACGCGCCGGTAGGGCGGCAGGACGGCGTACGAATCGCCCGAATGGATGCCGGCCTCCTCGATGTGCTGCATGACGCCCGCGACGACGACGTGCTCTCCGTCGCCGAGGGCGTCGACGTCGAGCTCGTAGGCGTCCTCGAGAAAACGGTCGATCAGGACGGGGCGGTCCGGAAAGGCGGCGATCG
>Ga0335081_10020492_pt1 | contig 10691 bp, 6 predicted proteins | sample Lox_Sample_35_FD_206713 | JGI IMG/M metagenome (GOLD analysis project Ga0335081, IMG submission 206713) | Soil microbial communities from Loxahatchee National Wildlife Refuge, Florida, United States - Lox_Sample_3.5 | ecosystem: Environmental > Terrestrial > Soil > Wetlands | place: USA: Florida... | reverse complement strand
GATCTTCGCGCCGCTGCCCCCAATGTTGTGAACCGCGAGCGCGTGCCCTCCGCCGGGGCCGTGCAACCCGATCAGGTAAAAGGCTTTCTCGCTGGTGATGAACGACGTCATGGTTCCGGCATCGTTCGTGACGGTAGTCCCCATGAGCTTCATTCCTTCCTCTTTGAGGGGGTTGAGGATGGCAGCCATCTTGGCCGCGACGATGATCTGGGGCAGACCGCCTTGGTTTTCTTCGATAGCCTTCTGGTGCGCCTGCTGTATTTTCAAGACGTTCTTTTTGGCTCCATCGGTTACCATATGGTCTTTGAAGGTTTGGCGGGGGTAAAGGCCGGCTTTGACGGCGAACCGACGCATCCGTAACCACTCCGAGCAAACACCTGAACAGACCCCTTCACTGTCGTCTTCGTTGATCTGGCTGAGGTAAGTATCTTGGCTCCACGGGTGGTAGTAGCCGAGGTTGGCCTCAACGATGGTTTGGAACGTGGACACAGGGCCTCCTCTCCCGCTTGCAGGTCATGGCGATAGGACTTCTGGTTTGGGATTCGAACCCACGGCTAATATACACCACATCAACTCCAAGTGCAACACTCAGCCCAAGGGAGAGTGGAACGTCAACAGTCGAGAGTTAAGAGTCAAGGCCGACCGTCTTCTACTTCCGACTTTTGACTTTCGTCTTTCGACTCTCTTCTCTTACAATAGAAGCTCAAGCTATCTTATTGGGCAGGAGGAGTGAAGCATGAAAAGCAACGGAACCCGGGTGCTACTGGTGCTGATACTGGCCTTGCCGACGGCGCTTCGGGCCGCCGACAACCTAGTGCTGAATCCGAACCTCGATTATTCGGACCACAACAAGAAGCAGGGCCCCCTGATCACGGGGAACCACATCGACGATGGTCTCGCCGAGGGCGTTCCGAACTACATCTTCTTCTATGGGGAGAAGTGCTACAACTCCAAGCGGCAAGCGCGGTTGACGGTCCACATGTACGAGAAGTATAAGGACCGCGTCCACTTTGTGATTGTGGACCTGGACAAACTGTCGTCGCCGGAGCAGAAATTGCTGCGCAACCGGTACTTCGTGGGCTGGATTCCCCACACCACCATCCTCGACAATCAGGGGCACGTGGTGTTCGATTACACTGGCGACACGGTGGATGGGATCGTGGACGGCTGGCTCGACTACACGCTGCGCGAGGACGGCGCCCGAGGAAGATGATAAGTTCTGAATGATGAACCGAAGAAAGGCCCAAATGATGAATAATGAACGGTGAATAATGAACCGAACCAGAACGAGCTGTGCCTTGTCTTTTGTTCATCATTCATCATTCATAATTCATCGTTCAAAAACATGTCTGAACAGAAACTTCCAACGCGCTCGGAAGACTATTCCGAGTGGTACAACCAGGTAGTACTGCGGGCCGAGCTGGCGGACTACGCGCCGGTTCGCGGCTGCATGATTGTGCGGCCCTACGGCTGGGCGCTGTGGGAGAACATCACGGCGGCGCTCGACCGGCGCTTTAAAGCCACGGGCCATGTGAACGCGGCTTTCCCGCTGCTGATTCCGCGCAGCTTCATCGAGAAGGAAAAGTCGCACGTGGCGGGATTTTCGCCGGAGCTGGCGGTGGTGACGCACGGAGGCGGCGAAGAGCTGGAGGAGCCGCTGGTGATCCGGCCCACTTCGGAGACCATCATCGGCCACGCCTACGCCAAGTGGATCCAGTCCTACCGCGACCTGCCGGTGCTGATCAACGTCTGGAACAGCGTAGTTCGCTGGGAACTGCGCACCAAGCTCTTCCTGCGCACGCTGGAGTTCTACTGGCAGGAAGGCCATACGGCCCACGCCACCCTCGAAGAAGCCGAAGCCGAAACGAGCCAGATGCTGGATATCTACGCCGACTTTGCGGTGCGCGACGCGGCCGTTCCGGTGATCCCGGGGCGCAAGTCGGCCTCTGAGCGCTTCGCCGGCGCCGACCAGACGTTTTCCATCGAAGCCATGATGGGAGACGGCAAGGCACTCCAATCCGGGACCTCGCACAATCTGGGCCAGAACTTTGCCAAGGCCTTTGACATCCGCTACCTCGACCGGAACGGCGTCCTCCAGCATTGCTGGACCACGTCCTGGGGCCTGTCGACGCGATTCGTCGGCGCCATCATCATGGTCCACGGCGACGATCAGGGATTGATCCTGCCGCCGCGCCTGGCGCCGTTCCAGTTGGTGATTGTCCCCATCTTCAAGAACGATGAGGAGAAGGCGGCGGTGTTGGACAACGCGCAGAAGGTTCGCGCCGAACTGGTGGATGCCGGCCTTCGCGTGAAGATGGACGACCGCGAAGGGCTGAGCCCCGGCTTTAAGTTCAATGACTGGGAGATGCGCGGCGTGCCTTTGCGTCTCGAACTTGGTCCCAAGGATGTGGCCAAGGGATCGGTGGTGCTGGCGCGGCGCGACCGCCCTGGCCGAGAAGGAAAATCCTTTGTTCCCCAGGTGGGGATCGCCGCCGCGGTGGCCGGGAAGCTGGAGGAGATTCAGAAGTCGCTCTTTGACCGGGCGCTCGAATTCCGCCGGGCCAACACGGTAGAGCCCGCCGACTACGAGGAATTCAAGAAGGCGGTGGAGAAGGGGTTTGCCCTCTCGTGGTGGTGCGGTAGCGGAACCTGTGAAGAAGAGATCAAGGAAGAGACCAAAGCCACCATGCGATGTATCCCTATCGACCAGCCGGGCGGCTCCGGCCACTGCGTCTACTGTGGACAGCCTGCCAAGGAAAAGGGAATCTTCGCGCGGGCGTATTGAAAGAAGCTATCAGTTTTCAGCCGTCAGCTTTCAGCGAAGTCAGCCATCAGTGGAGAAGACGCGGGTCACAAGCAGCCGGTCTGGCACGCGCGTTGAAAGCTTGCGGATGACGGCTGCTGATGGCTGACGGCTGAAAGCTGAGGGCTGTTCTCGACAAAGCAAAGGCGCAGTGCTAAGCTGGATTCAGTTGGGCAGAGTGTGAGGAAGTATTATCTTCGCCGACGACTCTGTTTCCGCACAGGGGGCTCTGTGATGCGAGCATCCGAATCCGGCCAGTCCCGCTTGAAAAGCCTCCTGACCCTGGCGGCGATCGCGGCGTTGATTTACGTGGCCATCCGCACCGTTCCCATCTACGTCAACAATTACGAGCTGGAAGACTATATGCGCCAGCTTGCGATTCAGGCGTCCGCGGTTCGTACCCCCGCCGCGGAGATTCAGCAGAGCGTGCTGGCGAAGGCGTTGGACCTCCATCTTCCGGTGTCCGCCGACCAGATCAAGGTGGAGGCGGACCGTGGCAATATCAAGATTGAGGTCGACTACACGGTCCCGGTCGACCTCCGGGCTTACACCTGGGTGCTTCATTTCAAGCCGTCAACCTCGAATAGCGCGATAATATAACCTGTGGTTGCTCAGCGCCGACCCGAAACCCGCGACCGTTTGCGATCCCTCCCGGGACGCGTAGTGGGGTCGTTTCGACGCCTCAGGCGGTACCAGCAAGGTCTGATCGTCGCGGCGATCCTGTTGGTGATGGTGGGCGCCGGTGTTTTTACCTACGCCTACGTGAAGTTGAGCCGCGAGATCGACGCCCGCCTAGGCGGGACCATCTTTAACAACGCCTCCACCGTTTTTGCCAGCCCCACGCCGATTCGAGAGGGCGATCCGGTGTCCGCTGCCGACGTCGTCGCTCACTTGCGCAAAGCCCTCTATTCCGAGGGCGCGCCCGGCGGCGACCGTAGCTCGACTTTCGGGACCTACCGGCTGGTGGGCAACCGCCTGCAAATCGATCCCGGCCCTGACTCTTACTTCCACGGCGGGCCGGTGGAGCAAGGTCCCGTGGTGATCGGGTTCACCGGCAACCGCGTTGCGTCCGTCACCTCTCCCGATAACCCGGCGTCGAGGCTCGATCGCGCCCTGCTGGAGCCGGAAGCCGTCACCACCCTGTTCGACCAGAGCCGCACCAAGCGGCGGCTGGTGCGCTACGGGGACCTGCCGCCGGATCTCGTTAACGCCGTCCTCGCCGCGGAGGACCACCGCTTTTTCTCGCACCACGGCGTGAGCCTGTGGCGGATGTTCGGGGCGGCGGTGGCCGATATCCGGGCGGACGAGCGCGCCCAGGGCGGCAGCACGCTCACCATGCAATTGGCGCGCAACTTCTTCCTCACCCGCCGCCGCACCTTCCGCCGCAAGGCAGAAGAGGTCTTCCTGGCTTTGCTCCTGGAGCAGCGCCTCAGCAAGCAGGAGATCTTCGAGTTTTACGCCAACCAGATCTATCTTGGCCAACGGGGCAGTTTCTCGATTAACGGGCTGGGTGAGGCCGCCGACGTTTACTTTGGCAAGGACGTTAAGAGCCTCACGCTGCCCGAGGACGCGCTGCTGGCGGGGATCATCCGCGGTCCGAACCTTTACTCGCCTTACCGGGCCGCGGAGCGGGCTCTGGAGCGGCGCGACTACGTCCTGCACCGGATGGAAGATGACGGATTCATCACGCCCGCGCAGGCGGCGGCAGCGATCCAGACGCCGTTGCACGTGGCGGCGCGGAACCTGGAGGGCAGCCAGGCGCCGTACTTCGTTGACATGCTCAAGGACCAGTTGCTGGCGCAATTCTCGGAGCACGACCTGGTGTCGCAGCGGTACCGCATCTACACGACCCTCGACCTCGACACCCAGCGCGCCGCCTCGGACGGCGTCCGCGACGGGATGGTGGAAGTGGACCGCCTGGTGCATGGGCACAAGCGAGCCCAGCGGGGGAAAGATGCGCCGCCCGAGGACCCCGACCAGCCCCAGGTGGCTCTACTCGCGCTCGATCCCCACACGGGCGAGATCAAGGCGATGGTGGGCGGCCGGAACTATGCCGACAGTCAATTAAATCACGTTTCGGCCCGCCGCCAACCCGGTTCCTCCTTCAAGCCCTTTGTTTATGCGGCGGCCCTCAGCACGGCGGTGAATGGCGGCCAGCCCGTCCTCACTCCCGCCACCATCCTCCAGGATGAGCCCACCACGTTCGAGTTCGCAGACCAGATCTACGAGCCACGCAATTATAAGGAAGAGTACCACGGCGCCGTGACCATGCGTGAGGCGCTGATGCTTTCCCTGAACTCGGCCACCGTGAGCCTGGCGCAGATGGTGGGCTACGATAAGGTGCGAGACCTAGCGGTGGCGGCGGGCATTAACAAGGATTTGCTGGCCACGCCGGCCATTGCCCTCGGCGCCTACGTAGCTACACCGCTCGAGATTGCCGGCGCTTACACCATTTTCGCCAACGACGGGCAGTACGTGGCGCCGCGGCTGATCCTCGAGGTGCGTGACGCCTCGGGCCGTGTGCTGTTGCGCACTCCGGAGGAAAGGCGCCAGGTGCTCGACCCGCGCGTTTCCTACCTGATGGTGAACCTGATGGAGAGCGTCATCAATAACGGCACTGCCTACGGGGTGCGCAGCCGTGGATTTTCGCAGCCGGCGGCGGGCAAGACCGGCACCTCGCACGACGCCTGGTTTGCCGGGTTCACCTCTAACCTCCTGGCGGTGGTCTGGGTGGGTTACGACGACGACCGCGACGTCCGGCTTTCCGGCGCCCAGGCGGCGTTGCCGGTCTGGACGGACTTCATGAAGGCCGCAGCGGAGGAGCCGCAGTATCACGATGCGCAGGACTTTGCCATGCCCCCCGGGATCGTGACGGCGACGGTCGACTTGCACACCAGCCCGGGCACGGCGAGCGACTCGGTGGTGACCAGGACCGAATATTTTATCGAGGGAACCGAGCCCCAGCCGGCGTCGGGAGGGGTGGCTGGACTGCTGCACAAGATCTTTCACTTTGGCAAGTCGGACGCGCCCCCTGCCGCCGTAGCACCGGCGGTAGCGCCGAAAGTTGTTTACCCCGCTGCCCCGGCGTGGAACGCGAGGCCGGCACCTCCCGCCGGCGTAGCAGGCAGTGGCGCCAGTGCGGCGGCTCCTTCCAGGACCGCTCCGAAGCCGCGCTCCAAGAAGGGACCTTTCCGCAAGTTCCTTGCGATCTTTAAGGGTGGAGACCGGAGGAAGCAGTAGGCAGTCCGCCATAGGCAGTTGGCCGGGAAGCCGCGGTGCGGCGAAATAGTTTAGCCAGGGCGTAAGCCCTGGGAACAGTGACTCGGACTCTTTCTTTTGGCCGTTGGTTGAGGCGGTCGGCGGTTTAACCGATGTACATGAAAAGCGGTGACATAATTACCAGAGGTTTTCCGCTTTTATTGATGGGAGAACTCGAATGAAGGGTGAATAATGAGAGCAGGAAGGGTCTCTCACCTTTCCCCTTCAGACTGCAAGGAAGGGGGTTATCATGACCAGGATGACACGTATGAGGTTGACGGTGGTGGTTGGGGGTCTTGTCGGTATCGCCACTCTGGTATTCCCGAGTTGGACTCGGGCCGTCTCGGCTCCGCACGCGCCGAAGGCCCGGGCCACGTCGCCGTCCTTCGGAGAGCAGTCTTCCAGTGCGACACCGGCAGTGGATACTCCGCAGACGAAGACTGAGGCGCCCATTACCGCCGAAGAGCGCGCCGACATTTACATGGCGCGCAAGTCCTACGCGGACGCTGTCGACTACTACGTCCGCGCCCTGCGCCAATCGGGTCCCTCGAAGGTGATCTTGTGGAACAAGTTAGGGATCGCCTATCAGGAAGAGAACAATTTCGGTGCGGCCCGCAAGGCGTATAAGCAGTCGGCCAAGCTGCGGGATGATTACGCCGAGCCCTGGAACAATCTCGGCACCACCTACTTCCTGCAAGGCAAGTACCGGTCGTCCGTCAAGTACTACCTGCACGCGATTGCCCTGAATCCGTCTTACGCGTCGTTCCACATGAACCTGGGTGCTTCCTACACGCGGATGAAGAAGTATCCCGAGGCCGTGGACCAGTATCGGCAGGCGCTGATCCTTGACGCTAACGTCCTTACGGAGCGATCGCCCAATGCGCCCTCGTTCCAGGCGCTGGGGCAGGACAAGGAGTTCTACTTTTACATGGCCAAGGTTTTTGCCTCCCTGGGCCGCGTGGACGACTCCCTCCGCTACCTGAGGCACGCTCTGGAAGACGGCTTTAAGGATTTCAAGCGGCTCGACGAAGATCCGGACTTCGCGAAAATGAGCACGGTGCCGGAATACGTCGCGCTGCGCAAGAATCCGCCCGTGTCGATTCCCGATTGAAGCAGTCGAAAGTCGAGAGTCGAGAGTGAAGAGCGAAGAGAAGCTGGAATAGTCGGACCTGACTTTGGACTTTCGACTTTGGACTCTTGACTCCTCTTCGAGACAGGATGAATAAAAGGCAAGCCCTGCTGTTGCTGGTGGTTCTGGCGGTGCCCGGTTTCGGCTGGACGCAGGCTACGTCGCCGGAGACGCGCACCATTCTGGTGTTCCCTTTTGAGAACGAGACCGGACGGGCGGACTTGGCCTGGATCTCGGAAGGCTTCGCGGATCTGCTGGCCACGCGCTTGGCGGCCCCGAACCGCTACGTATTCGGGCGAGAGGAGCGCGATGCCGCCTGCGAGCAATTGGGAGTGCCTCCCGAGTCGGCGCTGACCCTGGCCACCGAATACAAGGTGGCGGAGACGCTGGGCGTGGACTGGGGTGTCGTTGGCTCTTTCACGGTGGAGGCCAACCGGCTGACGGCGCGCGCCCAACTCCTGGACGTTCATCACCTCAAGCTCGCCCAGCCGCTGGAAGCCACCGGAGAACTGGACGACTTCGTCGACGTCGATACCAGCCTGGCTTGGCGTATTCTGGCCACCCACGATCCCACTTTCACCACCGGCAAAGAGGAGGACTTTACGCGCCGGTTCGCGCCCGTTCGCCTCGACGCGTTTGAGAACTACATCCGCGGCACGTTGTCCACCGATCCGGAAGCGCGGGTGAAATTTCTGCGCGAGGCAGACCGGTTGGACCCGGCAAACCATCGCGCTGCGTTCCAGCTTGGCCAGTGGTACTTCGACCAAAAGGACTATGCGGAGTCGGAAAAGTGGCTTGGCAAACTGGTTGCGGGCGATGGAGATTACCTGGAATCCCTTTTCCTTCGGGGCGTCGACGCCTATTTTCTCGGCCGCGAAGCGGCCGCCGAAAAGGACTTCGTCACCCTCGCGCAGCAGATTCCCTTGAACGAGGTCACGAACAACGTCGGGGTCATGATGGATCGGCGAGGCCGCCACGATGAAGCTCTTCAGAACTTCCAGCGCGCTGCGGAGGCCGACCCCTCCGACCCTGACTTCGCGTTCAACGCCGCCGTCTGCCTGTGGTATCTGAAGCGTTACCGTGAGGCGGCAAAATACCTGAGCCAGGCGCTAAGCCTGAACGACGACGACGAAGCGGCTCATGCGCTGCTGGCGCTGGTGGACCAGAAGCTCGGCGATTCGGCTGGCCAGCGCACCGAGCAGCAATGGCTGGCCCGCCACGAAGCTGACTCGGAATCGCCAGGAACTCAACCAGGAGCGTCGCCCGTGGATATCGTCCCGCAGACGCGATTGAAGAAGCACTACGATGGCCGCGCTTTCGGTTTGCTGGCGCTGGCCGTTCGCAATGCCCTCGAGGCCCACCTTTCCACGCTGCTGCCGGCAGAGCACGCGGCGGTGCATTTGACGCAGGGGCAGAAGTTTCTCAACGAGAACCGGCTGGCCGAGGCGGAGCGGGAATTGACGGAGGCGATTTCGCTGAATCCAGATTCGAGTGTCACCCACCTCACGCTGGGCGAGGTCTACGAACTGGAGGGCCGCCACCGCGACGCGGCGTCGGAGCTGGGAATCTCACTCCAAATTAAAAATGATGTCGTCGCGCACGTGTGGCTGGCGCGGGTCGACTTGGCTCTTAACCAAACCCAGGCGGCACGCCGGGAGAGCCAGGCAGCGCTGGACATTGACCCCCACAATCGCTACGCCGTACGCCTGATGGAGGAGGTCCGCGGGCGTGAGACGGGAAAGAAGCGTGAGGCGGATTAGGGCCGGAGGGCGGTCGGTAGTCGTCAGAAGGCTGCCCTCTCCCGTGGAGCGTGTCGACGACGATCAGTGCTGTCTATTTCTAAAAAAGGACTTGACCGCTGGATAATCGCATGATAGCCTCGGGTTGTATGGTCCCACGACCCTTTGTAGGTTGGCGAAGCGCGGGCTCGATCGCCCTCAAAAAGGGCCCGATCTCAAAATCGGCTTATTACTATTGTGGCACGGCCCACGAAAAATACCTATTTTTTATGGCGTATTTTACAAAACGAACCTCGATAATCGCTGATATTGAATGACTTGTAAAATTTACACACCCAAAAGCGAACCTGAATCGAACCTGGTTTTTGGAGCTTATTTTGGGGTAAAAACAGGGCCTGCGGAAGAAAGAAGATTGAAATGCGACGCAGCCTCGCGCGCAAGTCAAGCCGTTTTTCGGAACTGGAAAGTTACATGAAGATGCCGTTTCTTTCCCGATGTTTCCGATTTCTCCCTGTGCCTCGGTGTCTCGGCGTGAAAAGGCCTTTAGCAATTCATTCACACGTTCTCAGCCTTGCCGGCTGCAGCCTCCTCGCCATGTCGTTCGGACTGGTGTTTTCTTTCCTGCTCGGCCGCCCGGCCTTCGCCTCCGCCCCGCAAGGGACCCCGGTGGTGGTGGAAGTCAGTATGGACGACGTGGTACAGCCCATCAGTTCTGAGTACGTCCGTCGCGGCATCGGCCGCGCCAACGAGATCGGCGCGCAAGCCGTGCTGCTGGAGATCGATACTCCCGGCGGCCTGGAGAGCTCGATGCGCGAGATCATAGCCGCCATCATCGCCTCGCGCGTGCCCGTGATCGCTTACACGGCGCCCTCCGGCGCGCGCGCCGCCTCGGCGGGATTTTACATTCTGCTTTCCGCCGACTTGGCGGTGATGGCCCCCGGTACCCACACCGGCGCCGCCCATCCCGTGGTGCTGGGCGCTTACGACCTCGGCAAGACCATGGAGGAAAAGCTGGAGAACGATTCGGCAGCCTATATACGTAGCCTCGCAGACCGGCGCGGGCGCAACTCCAAGCTGGCCGAGGAGGGGGTTCGCACCAGCCGCTCCTATACCGAAAAGGAGGCGCTGGATGGCCACCTGATCGACGCCGTCTGCAACACGCCGGCGGAAATCTTCGCGGCCTTCGACGGCAAAACGATCAAACGGTTTGACGGCTCCACCACCACGCTGCACCTGAAGGACGCGACGATGGATCCTTATGTGATGACCGGCCGCGAAAGGTTCCTCTTCTGGCTGGTGGATCCCAACATCGCCTTTCTCCTGGGTGCCCTCGGCGTGGCCTGCTTGTGGATTGAGTTTACCCATCCCGGAATGGTGCTGCCGGGCGTAGTGGGAGCCATTGCCATTGTGCTGGCCATGTTTGCTTTTCACCTTTTGCCCGTCAACTACGCGGGCGTACTGCTGATCCTGATGGCGCTGGCCTTGTTCGCGCTGGAAGCGAAGCTCGGTTCGCACGGCGTGTTGGCGGCGGGCGGTATCGTCTCCATGCTGATCGGCGCCCTGATTCTCGTTAACTCACCCCTCCCGGGCGGCCATATTCGTTTGGCGACCGCGATCGCCGTCACCCTGCCGCTGGCCGCGATCATGGTGGTCCTCCTGCGCCTGGCGATTGCGGCCAAGTTGCGCAAGGCCGTCACGGGCAGAGAAGGCCTCATCGACGAGGTGGGAATTGCGGAGACCGAACTCGGGCCGGCGGAAGCGG
>Ga0335081_10020491_pt1 | contig 10692 bp, 10 predicted proteins | sample Lox_Sample_35_FD_206713 | JGI IMG/M metagenome (GOLD analysis project Ga0335081, IMG submission 206713) | Soil microbial communities from Loxahatchee National Wildlife Refuge, Florida, United States - Lox_Sample_3.5 | ecosystem: Environmental > Terrestrial > Soil > Wetlands | place: USA... | reverse complement strand
TCGTTGGCCGACATCGTGCAGCTCAAAGCGATAGCTGTACCCGACCACAAGCAAAAGGCCGATCACCGCCCAGAACAGCAGAGCCTCGATGGCTTTGGAGAAGCGTTCGCGAAACATCACCAGCACTAGCCCGCCCACAAATATTACCAGGATGATCTTGATCACCAGTGACCCGATATCGTGGCGCAGCAGCGTGGTGATGGCGTCCTGATCGGTGGTGGCGATCAGCGCCGCGAGCGACAGCGCGGCGGCGAGCAGCAACGACCAGGAAAGGCGGCGGCTCATGGCGTTAGCCCTCGTTGCGCGCACGCACCGCGCGCCGCGCTGGCAATTCCGCCACGATGCGCCGGCGTTCCTCGTCGCTCATTTTGGTCCAGCGCGTGATTTCGTCGATGGTCCGGCCACAACCGAAACAGAGGCCGGAACGTGCGTCGAGCGTACAGATTTTGACGCAAGGGCTCTCGATCATCGCTTGTCTCAACTTGGGAATTGGAAGCGAACATAAGCATGGCAGGCGTGAAGACAATCATGACGTAGCGGCTGCGACGAAAGTCAGGTGCCGACACGGAACAGCGGCCGCCGCTGCAACCGCTGCCGCTCCTCGGGCGTCAGGACGGGCTCGCCCGGCGCCGGCTGCGTCGGTGGGGCGTGCTCATCGATCGGCGCCATCGCCGCCACCACGCGCTCCGGCGGGAAGGTGACGACGACTTCGGTGCCGATGCGTAGCTTCGATTTCAGCGTGAAGGTGCCGCCATGCAAATCCACTAGGCTCTTGGCGATGGGCAACCCGAGGCCGGCGCCTTGTTCGGCGGATTTGATCGAGTTCGAGCCCTGGCCGAAGGAGGCAAGCACAACCGGAATTTCTTCCTCGGCGATGCCGGAGCCGGTGTCCTTGACGCTCATGTATTGGCCGCCGGAGGCGGTCCAGCCGACCTTCAGCCAGATTTCGCCGCCCTGCGGCGTGAACTTGATGGCATTGGACAGCAGGTTCAGGCAGATCTGGCGGATCGCCCGTTCGTCGGCCCACAGCCGCGGCAAATCGCTTTCGTAAAGCTCGTGCAGCGTGATGCCGCGGTTGCTGGCGCGCAGCTTGAGCAGATGGTGGCAATCTTCGACGATCGCGGTGAGCGAGACGGACTCCTCGTTGAGTTCGTAGCGGCCGGCTTCGATGCGCGACAGGTCGAGGATCTCGTTGATGAGACCGAGCAAGTGAACGCCCGAATTGTGGATATCGGCGGAATATTCCTTATAGGCCGGTACGGTGTGCTCGCCGAACACTTCTGACTTCATGACTTCGGAAAAGCCGAGAATGGCGTTGAGCGGCGTGCGCAGTTCATGGCTCATCTGCGCGAGGAAGCGCGACTTGGCGATGTTGGCAGCCTCGGCACGGCCGCGCGCTTCGTCGGAAATGGCTTTGGCCTGTTCGAGCTCGCCGATTAGCGCATCTTTCTCGGCGCGCGCTTCGAGCGTCGCGAGAGTCGTCGAATAGAGCCGGTAGGCGAGCACGGCAAAATAGCCTTGCGCCGTTACCGCCATGATGGCGAGGATGTAGTTGCGCAGCGAGCCTTGAAGCGTGAAGTCGAGTGCTATCGCTGCCGTTACCGGAAAGGTGGCGGCGATCGCGGCCATCGGCAAGCTGGAAGCGAGCATGCTCGACACCGCGACGACGAGCAGCATCACGAACAGCATGAAGGTGCCGGAGCTTTCGTCTGCGCCGACCGGATGGATGAGGATGAACATCCAGGCGAGGCCGTAGAACAGATCGAGCATGATGAAGCGCAGCCGCCAAGTCTTGGCGACGACATCGGTCATCGGCAGCGCCAGGAACTGCCGGCATTTGGTCACGACGACGGCGTGGATGACCAGCACCGACGCAGTCCAGGCGCCGGCAGTCACCGCGCCGGTCCACAGGCTCGATAAAAAGCCGATGGTGGCGACCAGCAGCAGGATCACCAGCGAGGCGGAGAGCCGATTCTGCGCGTATTGGCGCAGCAATTCGTAATCGAAGGCCGGGCGCGTGCCGCTCGACGAGGTCAGCCGGTCACGCGCTTCGCGCACATATTGTGCAGCAAGGCGACGCTTCACCGGAGAGGCCTCCGGCGGTAGCGCGGTCAGGTCGGGTTGCTCCCCAGGGATTGTCATCAAATACGCCGCACGCAGAAACTGACGCTGCCAACCTCGCCCAAATTCCTTAAGACCGTGCTTAAGACGCGGCTAAAGAGGCTGGTTAAGCAAGCGTTAACCGGCCTTTACAGGCCGTCGCCCGCCATGTTCGGCTTCGTTTTGGCTTGCAGCAGGGGATTTCAATGAAGCTTTACGACAGCGGCCGGGCGCCGAACCCGCGCAGGACACGCATTTTCCTCGCCGAAAAGGGCATCACGCTGCCGACCGAGCAAGTCGACATGATGGCCAAGGAGCACAAGACGCCGGAATATGCGGCCATCAATCCGTTGCAACGGATGCCAGCGCTAGTGCTCGACGACGGCACCGTGATCACTGAATCGATCGCCATCTGCCGTTATTTCGAGGTGCTGCGGCCGGAGCCGCCGTTGTTCGGGCAGGGAGCCAAGGAAGTCGCGCTGGTGGAAATGTGGAATCGCCGCTGCGAGCTTAATCTTCTGTTTGGGGTGGCGCACATCTTCCGCCACAGCCATCCGGCGATGAAAGAGCTCGAAGTGCCGCAGGTGCCGGAATGGGCTGAGGCCAACCGGCCGCGGGTTGCGGAATTTCTCGACATCCTCGACGCGCAGCTGAAGTCTAATGAGTTCGTTGCCGGCGAGCGCTTCTCGGTCGCCGACATCACCGCGCTGTGCGCGATCGACTTCATGAAACCGTCGAAGGTGGCGATGCCGGAAGGCCTTGCCAATATCGCGCGCTGGCGCGCCGCGGTATCGGCGCGCCCGAGCGCGGCTGCTTAGCGCGTCAGCGCTCGAGCCGCGCCAGCAGGCTTGAGGTATCCCAGCGCTTGCCGCCGATTTTCTGCACCTCGGCGTAGAACTGGTCGACCAGCGCCGTCACCGGTAGCGTTGCGCCATTCTTGCGCGCTTCGCCGAGGCAGATCGACAGGTCCTTGCGCATCCAGTCGACGGCAAAGCCATAGTCGTACTTGCCGGCGGCCATCGTTTTGTAGCGGTTCTCCATCTGCCACGACTGCGCTGCGCCCTTGGAGATGGTGCTGATAACCTTCTCGATGTCGAGGTTGGATTTCTTAGCGAAATGCAACGCCTCGGCAAGGCCTTGCACAATCCCGGCGATGCAAATCTGGTTGACCATCTTGGTGAGCTGGCCGGCGCCGGGCTCGCCAATCAGATTGCAGGCGCGCGCATAGGCCGTGATCACCGGCTGCGCGCGTGAGAAGGTCGCCTCTTCGCCACCGCACATGACCGTGAGGACGCCGTTCTCGGCGCCGGCCTGACCGCCGGACACTGGCGCGTCGACGAAGCCGAAGCTGCCCTTCTTTGCCGCAGCATAAAGTTCGCGCGCGATCTCGGCTGAGGCCGTGGTGTGATCGACAAAGACCGTCCCTTTGCCCATAGCCTGAAAGGCACCGTCGGGTCCCAGGGTGACCTCGCGCAGATCATTGTCATTACCGACGCACGCCATCACGAAATCCTGCCCTTGCGCGGCAGCCTTGGGCGTGGGCGCAGACTTGCCGCCATATTGCTTGACCCATTTCTCGGCCTTGGCGGTGGTCCGGTTATAGATGGTCACCTCGTGGCCGCCCTTGTTCTTGAGATGGCCGGCCATGGGGTAGCCCATCACGCCCAAGCCCAAAAACGCCACTTTCGCCATTGTCGTCCTCCCAACGTGAACCCTATTGGCCCGCTTTCATCGGCGCCGGGACCACATAGGTCACTGCCAAGCGCCTTGCGTCAACCGGTCTTGGCGCTGCATTGACCACACGGCTTTGGCGCCTATGGTGGCGGCAAAAGCGCGGCAAGGACGACGTGATGACAGTGACCAAGGAACAAATTTTGGCGGCGTTGGCGAAAGTGACCTCTCCGGATGGCGCCAGCTTGCCGGACAGCCGCACGCTTTCTGATATTGTCGTTAGTGACGGCAAGGTCTTCTTTTCCATCACCGTTGATGCCGACGCGGTGAAGGCTTGGGAGCCGGTGCGCAAACGCGCGGAGGAGGCGGTGCGCACCGTTCCAGGCGTGCAATCCGCGCTGGTTGCGCTGACTGCCGAGCGCGCCGCCGCCGGGGCTACGAGGGCGCCGAAGCCGCAAGCGCCTCCGCGCGCGCCTGCGCATCCAACCGACAAAACGCTGCCGGGCATTCCCGGTGTCGATGCGGTCATCGCGGTCGCCTCCGGCAAGGGCGGGGTAGGCAAGTCCACGACCGCGGTTAATCTAGCGCTCGGCTTGCGCGATCTCGGCTTCAAAGTCGGCATGCTCGATGCCGACATCTACGGGCCGTCGCTGCCCAAGCTGCTCGCCATCAAGGAGAAGCCGCAGACGATCGGCGGCACGAGGCTCAAGCCGATCGAGCGCTACGGCCTCACCGTAATGTCCATAGGTTTCCTCATCGACGAAGAGACGCCGATGATCTGGCGCGGTCCGATGGTGATGTCGGCGATCACGCAGATGCTGCGCGAAGTGGAGTGGGGCAAGCTCGACATTATGGTAGTCGACATGCCGCCAGGCACCGGCGATGCCCAACTCACCATGGCGCAGCAGGTGCCGCTGAAAGGCGCCGTCATCGTCTCAACGCCACAGGATCTGGCGTTGATCGATGCGCGGCGCGGAGTTGCAATGTTCAAGCGCGTCAACGTGCCTGTGCTCGGCGTGGTGGAGAACATGAGCTACTTCCTCTGTCCGCAGTGCGGGGCGCGCTCCGACATCTTCGGGCACGGCGGCGCGCGTCACGAGGCGGAACGCCTCGGCGTGCCGTTCCTCGGCGAAGTGCCGCTCAATATGGTGATCCGCGAGAGGTCGGACAGCGGCTTGCCGGTTGTCGCCACCGAGCCGGACAGCACGCACGCGAAAATCTACCGCGAGATAGCTGCGCGCGTGCGCGATCAGCTTAAGGGCGGGGCCACCGCTGGCCGCGCCGCGCCGAAGATCGTGATCGAGGCTTGAGGCCTGCGGTTCATGGGAGTTCGCCAGCGGCTCAGACTCGGATCCGGCATGGCAGCGATTGTGCTGGCTGTATGGCTGCCAAGTCCGGCTTTCGCGCAGACGACGAAGCCGAGCGGCGACGTCGCCTTCGGCCGTTCCATCGCTTTGATCCGTGGGCACTTGCTGGAAGGTGAGGAGCTGGTGAAGCTCCATGAGTGGAGCGCCGCCTATCCGCACTTTGCCTTTCCGACGGAAGAAATTTATGGCGTCATCCGCGAAGAATTGCCCAGCTATCAGACGCCGCAGTTCGACCACGCGTTGAAGGCGCTGGCGCATACGGTGCGCTCGCACAGCATCCGCCAATATTCGAAAGCCCTGGCGAAAGTCGATGCCGCGCTTGCAGCTGCCGATGCCGGATTGAAGGTGCGGCAACTGGATTGGCCCAAATTCACCATGGCGGTTGCCGTCGAAGTGCTCAAAACGGCGGCAGAAGAATACGATAATGCCATCGAAGACGGACGCATCACCCACGCGACCGGTTATCGGACCGCGCGGGGCTTCGTTCTGCAAGCCGACCGTATGATCGAGCACGCAGTCGCAGAGATGCCGGGAAGTGATCCGGCGGCGTTCGCCGACATCCGCGTCGATATGAGCAAAATCAGATCGGCTTTTGCTGGCCAAAGTGCACCGGAACGGCTTACGATCGATCAGAAGGCGTTTGAGCAAGCCGTATCGAACGTCCAATTGGCCTTGCAAAAGCTCGCCGCAAGCGGGAAAATTTGAACAGATTGCCGCTTGCACTCTGGCGCGCCGCGCCGCATTGTTCCGCTTCGGGATGGCTTTGGCGAATTCTAGGGCGCTTTGCCTAACCCAAATTTTTCAAGGGAGGTTCGCAAATGAAACGACGTCATTTTTTGAAGACTGCGGGTGTCGGCCTCGCCGCCAGCGCAGTTGCCGCGCCGGCCATCGCGCAATCGATGCCGGAGCTCAAATGGCGCTGCACGACGAGCTGGCCAAAGTCGCTCGACGTTCCGTTCAGCGCATCCGAAACTATTTCGAAGTATGTCGCCGAAGCGACGGATAATAAATTCCAGATCCAGCCGTTCGCCGGCGGCGAGATCGTACCGCCGTTCCAGGTGGTTGATGCGGTTGGCAACGGTACCGTCGAAATGGGTCACACCGCGGCCTATTACTTCATCGGCAAGGATCCGACCTTCGCGCTCTATTGCTCGGTGCCGTTCGGACTTAACTCGCGGCAGCAGAACGCCTGGTTCCAGGATCACGGCGGCCAAGACATGCTCAACGAGTTCGGCAAGAAATTCAAAATTTATGGCATCGCCGGCGGCAACACTGGCACGCAAATGGGCGGCTGGTTCCGCAAGGAGATTAAGTCTGTCGAAGACCTCAAGGGTCTGAAGATGCGCATCGGCGGTTGGGCCGGCAAGACAATGGCCAAGCTCGGCGTGATCCCGCAACAGATTCCCGGTGGGGACATCTATCCGGCGCTGGAGAAGGGCACCATCGATGCCACCGAGTGGGTTGGTCCCTATGACGACGAGAAGCTCGGCTTCTATAAGGTCGCAAAGTACTACTATTATCCAGGTTGGTGGGAAGGCGGCACCGCGCTCCACTTCTTCATCAACACCGACAAGTGGAACGCGTTGCCCAAGAGCTATCAGGCGCTGCTCACCGCGGCGGCTGGATACGCGAATATGGACGTGCAGGCGCGATACGATGCACGTAACCCGCAAGCACTTAAGCGTCTCATCGCCAACGGCACCCAGTTGCGTCCGTTCTCGGTGCAGATCATGGAAGCTTGCTTGAAGGCGTCAAATGAGGTGAATGCCGAGACCTCGGCGACGAACCCGGATTACAAGAAGATTCTCGACTCGCAGATGTCTTTCCGCAATGACGAAAACCTGTGGTGGCAAGTGGCGGAGTTCACCTATGAGAGCTTCATGATTCGCAGCCGCCCGAAGGGCTGAACGAGAAGATGTAAGGCTGCGAAAAGGCCGGCCTCGTGCCGGCCTTTTTGTTGGGCCGATTTGCAACTCACTTACAAACTTTGGACTAATAGGTGCAGACTAGATTTCATTGGCCGGGTGCGCCATGATTCCGGCATAGCCCCCTCACGCAGGTTGCATGGGCTAGGGGCACCCGCGAAAAGGGAAACACAAAGGGAGGGTAAGCGGATGAAACGTCGTCAATTTATCAAGACAGCAGGAATCGGCCTCGCTGCCAGCGCGGTAGCCGCTCCGGCCATTGCGCAATCGATGCCCGCAATCAAGTGGCGCATGCCGGCGAGTTGGCCGAAGTCGCTCGACACACTGTGGGGCGGCTGCGAAGTCATGGCCAAGGCCGTGGCGGAAGCGACCGACAACAAATTTCAGATCCAGACTTTCGCCGCCGGCGAGATCGTCCCCGGTCTTGCCATCGTCGACGCGGTGCAGAATGGCACGGTCGAGATCGGCCACACAGCGTCCTACTATTATTTCGGCAAGGATCCGACCTTCGCCTTCGGCACCTCAGTTGCCTTCGGCCCCAACCAGCGTCTGAACCAAGGCTGGTTCACGCTTGGCGGGGGCAAGGAGGTCCTCAACGAGTTTTACAAGAAGTACAACTGCATGGCGCTGCTTGCCGGCAACACCGGCTGCCAGATGGGCGGCTGGTACCGCAAGGAAATCAAGTCAGTTGCCGACTTGAAAGGCCTGAAGATGCGGATCGGCGGCTTCCCCGGGCGGGTATTGCAGAAGCTTGGCGGCGTCCCCCAGCAGATCGCCGGTGGCGACATCTATCCGGCGCTAGAGAAGGGCACGCTCGATGCCTGCGAATGGGTCGGGCCGTACGATGACGAGAAACTCGGCTTCTATAAAGTTGCACCGTACTATTACTCGCCGGGTTGGTGGGAAGGTGGCTCGATGCTGTTCGCCTTCGTCAATATCGAGAAGTGGAATTCGTTGCCGAAGGCGTATCAGGCCGTTCTCGAGCAAGCGGGCCACTATGCCAACACCTGGATGATGGCCAAGTACGATCAGCTCAACCCGCCGGCGCTCAAGAGACTGCTCGCCGGAGGAACCAAGCTGAACGTATTCTCGCCGGAGATCATGGAGGCGAGCTACAAGGCGGCGATGGAGCTGCACGGCGAAATTTCGAAAGAGAATGCCGCGTTCAAGAAGGTCAACGACTCGCTGATGGACTGGACGAAAAGCGGTTATCAGTGGTTCCAGGTGGCGGAACTGACCTACGACAGCTTCATGGTCCGCCACTCGCGCGGCTGATCTCGCCCGAAGAAACCAAAACCCCGGAGCCGTAGCTCCGGGGTTTTTTATTGGACTTTTAGTTTGCACCAATGACTACTTGGGCGCCCCGAAATCGAGCGGGGGCAAGTCGATCTGCGGGATTTCAATCTTCACCTTATTGGGGTCGATTTTCGACGCCGTGCCTTTGTAGTGCATGACCATCGCCGGGAAAAGGATCACCATTACTACCATCAGCACCTGGATGCCGACGAAGGGCACCGCGCCCCAGTAGATCTGTCCCGTGGTCACGCCCTCGGTTCGCTTGCCGCTGATCCGGTCGATGAAGCTCTCGCGCGGCGCCACCGAGCGCAAGTAAAACAGCGCAAAGCCGAACGGCGGATGCATGAACGAAGTCTGCATGTTGACGCCGAGGATGACGCCGAACCAGATAAGATCGATGCCGAGGTGCTCGGCGGCAGGACCGAGCAGCGGAATGACGATGAACGCGAGCTCAAAGAAGTCGAGGAAGAAGGCGAGTACGAAGACGAAGGCATTGACGAAGAGCAGGAAGCCGATCTGGCCGCCGGGTAGCGACGTCAACAGGTTTTCCACCCAGATGTGTCCGCTGACGCCGTAAAAGGTGAGCGAGAATACGCGCGCGCCAACCAGGATGAAGACCACGAAAGCCGATAGCTTGGCCGTAGACTCGGTTGCCTGACGCACGAGATCCCAGCTCAGCCTGCGCTTCATGGCGCCGAGGATCAGCGCGCCCGACGCGCCCATGGCGCCGCCCTCGGTCGGAGTCGCCACGCCGATGAAGATCGTGCCGAGCACGAGGAAGATCAGGAACAGCGGAGGCACCATGACGAAGGTCGTTTGCTGGGCGATCTTCGACAGGAAGCGGACGTTCAGAAAGCGATCGGTAAGCCAGTTTAGCACCGCAATGGCGAAGGCGAAGAGGATGCCATTGAACATCGACAGCACGACAAAGTCGGCGCCGTGCGTTTCGGAATTCCGCATCATGAACCAGCCGAAGAAGCCGGAGGCGATGGCGAGAACGAGCAGCGACAGCAAGCCGCGCTCGTCGCCGCCGAAACGCACGCGCTGCGAAAGACGCATGAGGCTCCAGAGCAGCCCAGCAATGATAACGGCCTCGAGTGCGTAGCCGATATATTCGACCACCATGGTGGGAATGTCGGCAGTGCTGGCGACGGCGGAAAAGCTGCCGTCGGTCAGCGCCGTGTAGAAGTGGCGGCCAAGCAGCCATAGCGCGGCCACGGCGCCGGCAAGCAACAAAACGCTGTTGATGCGGGCAAAGCTGTCGCGCAGCCCTTTGTCGGTTTCTTTAAAACCGACGGCATTCGCGGGCAGGCTCGTACATGTCGCCGACCGAACGGCCGAGCTGGTCGGCCATCACGATCAGCACCAGCGACGGCGGAATGATCTGCGCCAAGGTGCCGGAGGCGGCGATGACGCCCGAGGCGACACGGCGGTCATAACCGTAGCGCAACATGATCGGCAGCGAGATCAGGCCCATCGAGATGACCGAGGCCGCGACCACGCCTGTCGTGGCGGCGAGCAGCGCACCGACGAAGATCACGGCATAGGCAAGCCCGCCGCGTACAGTGCCAAAGAGTTGGCCAATGGTGTCGAGCAGGTCTTCGGCCATGCCCGACCGTTCGAGCACCAATCCCATGAAGGTGAAGAACGGAATCGCGAGCAGCGTGTCGTTGCTCATCACGCCGTAGATGCGGTCCGGCAGCGCCTGCAGGAAGTCGGGGGCAAATTGACCAAGTTCGATGCCGATCAGCCCGAAGATCAGCCCGACTGCGCCGAGCGAGAAGGCGGCGGGATAGCCGAGCAGCAGAAACAGCACGAGCGCCGCGAACATGATCGGCGCCATATTGGCGATGAAGAAGGCTTCCATGCGCGTCCCCGTATTCCCCTTCGCCTAGTGCTTTTCCATCGCGCCGATAATCTCTTCGGCTTCGGTTTCGAGAGAGCTCTTCTGGCCGGCATGCGGATCTTCGATGAGGCCACGCATAACGGCGATGCGCTTCACCAGCTCAGACAGCCCCTGCATCAACAGCAATGCAAAGCCGATCAAGATCAGCGCCTTCGATGGCCATTGCGGCAGGCCGCCGGCGTTACCGGACTGCTCATTGATCTCATACGAGCGCAGAAAGAAGGGGACGCCGGTCAGGACCATGATGATGGTCAGCGGCAGCAGGAAGAAGGCATGTCCGATCACGTCGATCCAATTACGCAGGCGATTGGGCAGCAGGTTGTTAATGATGTCGATGCGGATGTGCTCGTTGGCGAGCAGCGTCCACGGCGAGCACAGCAGGAAGACCGTGCTGAACAGCACCCATTGCAGTTCGAGCCATGAATTC
>Ga0335081_10020489_pt1 | contig 10692 bp, 11 predicted proteins | sample Lox_Sample_35_FD_206713 | JGI IMG/M metagenome (GOLD analysis project Ga0335081, IMG submission 206713) | Soil microbial communities from Loxahatchee National Wildlife Refuge, Florida, United States - Lox_Sample_3.5 | ecosystem: Environmental > Terrestrial > Soil > Wetlands | place: USA... | reverse complement strand
GATATTAAGAGGGGGATGGTGTATGTCAAAGAGACGCCGAGCCGTGGTATGACGATCGCTGACGTTGTAAAGTTTAACCGCTATCGTAAGAATGGACAGGCCATCATGGCCAAGGCACATTGGGATGCTCCCAGTGAGCTGGCAGATAAGGTTACGGGAAGGGGAAATTTCTCATTCGCCTTCTCTTTTGGTGCGAAGGCCATCGAGGTCGAGGTCGATCCCGGAACTGGAAAGGTGAATGTCTTAAGGGTTGTGGCAGCCCAGGATGTGGGCGCAGCGATCAATCCCCTTGGAATCAATTGTCAGATTGAAGGGGCTGTCCATATGGGACTTGGCTATGCCCTGATGGAAGAGATCGTCCTCGACCAAAAGGGAGAGGTCGTGAATGATCACCTCATAGACTACAAAATCCTGACCCCTCTGGATATGCCACCCATCGAGTCGATCATTGTTGAGTCAAGGGACCCCATTGGTCCATTCGGAGCAAAAGGGGTCGGTGAGATGGCCACCATCGGTACACCGGAAGCGGTTTCAGCTGCCGTCCACGATGGTGCGGGGGTCTGGGTTACGGATCTGCCCCTCACCTCTGAAAAAGTTTGGATGGCTTTAAAGAAGAAGGGGGGAAGAGGGGAGGTGATTCACGAGGGATAAGGATAATAAAAGAACCAATGAATAAAGTGGATAGGGGGAATTCAGCATTTTCATTAATTTAAACAGGAGGTGATCTATATGACATCAAATAAAAAAATAACTCGAAGGGCATTTTTGAAAAAAACAGGAGTTATTGGAGGCATGGTGGCTTTTGGCGGACTTTACGGCCCGAAGGGATCCCTTGCTCAGGCGAAGGAACCTCTCAAGTTGGGGTTGCCTATCCCACTGACAGGCCCTTACGGCACCGAGGCCAAGGACCAGCAGGCGGGGGCTGAATTGGCGGTTACGGAGATCAATGGCAAAGGCGGTGTCCTTGGGCGCAAAGTGGAACTTCTTATCCGCGACACTAAACTTAAGGCAGATGAGGCGGCCCGCCGGGCCAAGGAACTCATCGAAAGTGAACACGTTGAACTGATGGCCGGCGCACTTTCTGCTGCGAACCAGCTATCTATCAACGAGCAATGCAAACTCCACGGCGTACCGTATATGTCTATTAGTCAGGCGAACGAGATCACCATGCGGCCTGATAACAGTGTTTATACATACCATGAGGCCTTGAATCCGCACATGACTACCCAGGCTGTGGGTGAATATGTCGCTAAGAAGTATGGCAAGCGCTGGTACTTTCTGACTTCGGATTATGCGTATGGCTGGCAGATGACCGATGGATTCCGTCGAAAAGGGAAAGAGTTTGGCATCGTCGATGTCGGAGAAACGAAACATCCTTTGGGCACCAGTGACTACTCCTCCTACATGCCGCGTATTCTGGCTGCCAACCCCAACGTTCTCTTTCTCGATAATTTCGGAAAAGACCAGATCAACTCTGTTAAGCAGGCTACGGCTTTTGGGTTGAAGAAAAAGATGCAGATCGTTTGCCCCATTTTGCTGATGTCCTCAAGATTGGGCGGCGGCGAAGAGGCCTTTGATGGAGTGATTGGTGGTGCTTCATTTTACTGGGAGTCGAACCATCCCACAGCCAAGGAATTTGTCAAGGCTTTCCAGAAAATGCATAGAAGGCCCCCCATCGATTACGCTGGCTATGCGTACAGTGGAGTTAAGGAGCTTCTTACGGGCGTGATACGAGCGGGCAGTCTGGATCCCGTGGCTCTCGCCACTGCCATCGAGGGTCGGACCTATGATAACTATAAAGGCGAGCAATGGTGGCGATCTTGTGACCATCAATCTCAGCAGGATGTCTTCATCATTAAATCTAAAAAAGCTAAGGCTGAATACGATGTCTTTGAAATCATCGCCACCGTTTCCGGCAAGGGGGAACGACTCATGAGGACCTGTGTCGAAGTGGGTCAAAACCCGAACGCGCCCATCCGAAGCGGCCTGATAAAAAAATAACATTTCTCTTCCCCGCCCCCATGAGGGGGCGGGATCCATCAGTGGAAAAGGGGTTTACAAAAAGGTGGAGTGGACAGCTATCGTTATGCAGCTCTTTACAGGCCTTTCATTGGGAATGCTCTATGTCCTATTGGCATTGGGTCTTTCTATTATCTTTGGACTGCTCACTGTGGTCAACTTTGCTCACGGGGCCATGTACATGTGGGGGGCTTTTGCCGGGGTTGCAACTGTAGCTATCACGGGTAATTTCTGGCTCGCTCTCTTTATCTCCCCGCTGGTCATTGGTGGGTATGGGCTACTTGTAGAGAGAACGCTCATCCGCCCACTCTATGGACGGGACATTAATTATCCATTGCTATTGACCTTTGGCCTCCAGTTCATCATGATCGAGATTATCCGGATTTTTTGGGGAACCTCTGATCACCCCTTTAGCGCCCCGGCATCCCTCAGCATGCCCGTGGAGATTCTTGGTATCTTCTATTTTCCCTCCTATCGACTTTTCGTGATCGGCATTACCTTGATGATCTGCATCGTCCTCTGGATTTTCTTGGAAAAGACAAACTTAGGGCTGGTCATACGAGCCGGGACCCGAGATCCACTTATGGTGCGTGCATTGGGCATTGATATGCGACGCATCTGGTGGCTTGTTTTCGGCATCGGCTCAGCCTTGGCGGGGATTGCGGGGATATTGGCAGCACCGATTCGAAGTGTCTTTCCAGAGATGGGCATTGCCATGCTCGTAGAGTGTTTCGTTGTAGTGGTGGTTGGTGGAATGGGGAGCCTGAAGGGGGCCATCCTTTCCGGCATCATTATGGGAGAGGCAATTTCCGTCACCACCCTTTTTTACCCCCAGATGGCTGACATTGTCATCTTTCTTGTAATGGCAGTAGTACTCTTAATAAGACCCAGCGGCCTTTTTGGAAAAGCCGGCCTACTGGAATGATGGGAAGATTAACGATAAAAGAAACGAAAGTTGAAGAAACCGTTGTGATTGGGAACCGGGAAATAAGAGTGGAAAAACCAGGGGGGTGGCAAAGATTAGTTGAGGTCGTTTCACGAAACCCTCTGGTCTTCATCTTTATCTTCTTTATAATCTTTCCTTTCATTGTCCCTTATAAAGCACTTGCTACCCAGATCATTATTTGGGGACTTTTTGCGTTGGGATATAACGTCTGTCTGGGCTACACAGGAATGCTCTCCTTTGGTCATGCAGCCTATTTTGGGATTGGGGCCTATACAGCCGGGATCGTTCTCATCCGATTATGGCAGAACATTTGGTTTGGTCTCATTTGTGGATTGCTCATGGGCGCGGTAACGGCCTTTATCCTTGGTTATCTGTGTATCAAACGGCGGGGAATCTATTTCGCAATGCTGACCCTGGCTTTTGCCCAACTCCTCTATTTTATCGGCTTCCAGTGGGTCGACCTCACGGGGGGAGACAATGGCTTGAGAAACATTCCCGTCGTTCCTCTTTCCATATTCGGACTTTCCATAGACATCTATTCGCCTCTGCGCTTTTACTTTTTCGTTCTCTTGTTCGTCGTCCTGTCGCTTTTGGCGATCAACCTCATCTTGCAATCTCCCTTCGGGCATGTCTTGCAGGCCGTGCGGGAAAATGATCAGCGGGCGAAGAGCTGCGGTTACGAAACGTCTAATGTTCGCTGGCTAGCCTTCGTTATCTCCGGTGCCATCTCAGGACTCGCTGGTGGACTTTACGCTTTAAATCTCAATTTCGTCGGGATTGAATCTCTTTATTGGACGACCTCCGGCCAGGTGGTCATGATGACCCTTCTGGGGGGTATGGGTAGCTTCATCGGTCCCTTTATCGGGGCTGGGGTTTTTCTCTACTTAGAGGATGTTTTGAGCGCCATCACTCCTAACTGGATGATCTTCCTGGGAACCGTTTTTGTCCTGTGTGTGCTTTTTTTCCCCGCAGGGATTTGGGGCACGATCATAGATTTGACTGCACGAAGAAAGAGGTGAGGGAGGCGAAAAGGCAAGAATGGAAGAAATCTTAAGGACAACGAACCTGACGAAGAATTTTGGTGGTCTTGCGGCTGTGCTGGATGTCAACTTCACTGTCCAAAAAGGGGATCTGCAATCCATTATCGGGCCCAATGGGGCAGGGAAGAGTACTTTTTTTAAGCTCATTACAGGTGAACTCGAACCCAGCAAAGGGAAGATTTTCTTTTTAAATAGCGATATCACCCATTTGCCCCAAACGGCTATCTCGCATCTGGGAATCGCAGTCGCCTATCAGATTACCAATATCTTTCCTATGTTGACCGTTTTTGAGAATGTACGTGTGGCTGCCCAGTCTCGAAAAACAACTTTCAATCTTTGGTCGAGGGCCATATCACATCAGGAATTTATCGAACAGACACTTCATATTCTGGAACAGATCAACCTGTTGGACTTTAAAGAAGAGATTGCAGCCAATTTATCGCATGGCGACCAAAAACGTCTCGAGATTGGTATTGCGCTGGCTACACGACCAAAACTCCTCCTTCTCGACGAGCCGACGGCAGGGCTTTCGCCAACGGAGACAAGGCAAACCATCGAACTTATCAAAAAAATCGCCCAAGATCTGACCATCATCCTGGTGGAACACAAGATGAAGGTGGTTATGGAGGTATCGGACAAGATTACAGTGCTGCATTACGGCAGACTCCTCGCCCAAGGTACCCCCGGTGAAATCCGCAACAATGAAGAGGTACGGCGGGTCTATCTCGGTGGTGTAAAGGCGGTGTAAAAGTGAAGGCTTGGAGGAGATATGTTACTTAGAGTCGAAAGCATCGATACGTATTACGGGTTAAGTCATATCCTTCAGGGGGTCACTCTGGAAGTGGAGAGTGGTGAAATCGTCACGTTGGTAGGCAGGAATGGGGCTGGCAAAACAACAACGCTTAAGAGTATCCTCGGAATTACCCCTATTCGCTCGGGCTATGTCTGGTTACGGGAGGCGGATATCAGCGCATTACCCACTCACACCATTATCCAACGAGGGATCTCTTATGTGCCCGAGGAACGACGTATTATCCCGGGACTCACGGTGCGGGAGAACCTCAAGTTAGCATTGCTGAAGAGCAAGAACCGAGATCGAGAGGATGAAATGGTTGACCGGGTGGCCCAACATTTCCCGATCTTAAAAGAACGCCTTTCTCAGCAAGGGACGAGTCTCAGTGGCGGAGAGCAGCAGATGCTGGCCATTGCCCGCGGCCTCGTTACTGACCCCGAAATTATGCTCGTTGATGAACCTACCGAAGGCTTAATGCCCTTGTTGGTGGAGATGATTGCTGAGATCATTCAGAACATCAACCAGACAGGAGTTACCGTACTTTTGGTGGAGCAGAATGTAGAGATGGCCCTCAGCATATCCCACCGAGCCTATGTCATTGACGAAGGAAGAATCCAATCTTCAGGGACTGCTAAGGATATCCTGGCTGACGAGGATATCCAGCGCCGTTACCTTACAGTTTAGGCTTAATAATGAAATGGCGGATCTAAAAATTTAATGCAGGGAAGGATATTGTTTCCCGTGCATTCATTCAGAGGAGGTGATGATTCCCCTCCACCGTTGTTCTTGGGGCAGAGAAATCGCGGGGAGGTTTAATCCCAACCATAACAGGGGTTTCTAAGAGATGTGTTCAAAGTTCATTAGCGAAGGAGGTGATTTGTAAGCTGATTCTCGGAGTGAGGGCCAATAGATGGCGAAACGCAAGGCGTACAACATCTGGAAACCATAAACTCAGTTTCAGTTAAAGAAAGGAGAAAAAAAATGGGTATAAACGCTGTTCACACGAAATATTCTACATGGGATGGTGCAGCTAAAATGAAGGAATTTGCTGACAAATTTAAACCTGCCAAGACACCAATGGCCTTTGAATATCCAATGATCCCTGGTTATTACGGTTATAGGGGCGGTGGAACTCAGGCTGTAGATTTTGATAACAGGATAGACTATGCGAGAATGAGGACGTATCGCGTCGAGCGCACCAAAGAACAGCTCAAAGCATTCAATGTGGGCGCTATTCTTTCCATTCAGGAATCGAATACGCGTTATATGACCGGGACATGGACACCCGGGTGGACGACCCCGGCTTCGGGATTGCGCTACTCCCTGATGCCGGTTTCAGCTAAGGCGCCCATACTCTACGAGCAGGGAGAAATTGGCTATCACACCCGCCAAATGGCTCCATGGCTCGACAAAGTCAAAGTCGCCATCACCGGGGCGGGGTGGAGCAGCGTCATTATGGGCAGATCCGCTCACGCTGCCCAAAGGGATAAGTTAATTACTCAGATCATGGACGACCTGAAGGCTTATAGCGTGGGCAAGGAGACCCTGGCCCTCGATGTCTGGGATCCTGGTTTGATCGAGGGGTTTCAAAATAAGGGTATTAAGGTAATTCCTGCCGCGGAGTTGATGTTTGAGGCGCGCAAGATAAAAAATGAAGACGAAGTGGAATGTCTCAGAATAGCTTCAGCTATAGGCGAAGCCATGTTCCAAACCATGAAAGAGATGGTCAAACCAGGGGTTAAAGAATCTGAAATCATGGGAGCCATGCATAAGACGGCTTACACTTTGGGCGGCGAAGTTTATTCTGGCATGCTTGTCACCTCGGGACCTTTCAGTTGGCCTAATTCTCGCTACACGACCGATCGTATTCTTCGTCCTCACGACATCGTTTACGCTGATGTTTACAATACTACCTATAACGCATACCACATCTGTTACTATCGGACCTTTAGCGTTGGGAAGCCGCCGCAACAGTTGGTGGATGCGTACAAGAAGGCCCTCGACTGGCTCTACAGGGCGATTCAGATAATTAAGCCGGGGATTACGACCAGGGAAGTCGCGGAAAAATGGCCGCCGTGCGAAAAGGATTGGGGCGATATCCTTGTAGCGTATGAGGATCAAACAGCGGGCAGCAATTGGGCCCATGGCATTGGGATGACCCTGTATGAACTGCCTCTCATTTGGCGGGGGTGCTCACTGGAGCATCCGATTACGCTCGAAAAGGGCATGACCTTTGCCATTGAAACGCAGCACGGTGTTCCCGGTATTGGTGGCGTCAGGATGGAAGAGATGATCCATGTCACGGATTACGGAGTGGAGATAATGAGTCAGTGGCCGATCGATGAAATCACGGTTTGCGAGCTTTAGTTGATCATCAATTTTGATGCGCGAGGGGGAGGCTTATTTCATCTCCCCCTCTTTGTTCCTTATTCTTTAAAAAGGAGACAAAAAGCAATGGATACCAAGATCATCAGTCTTCGATCTCCTCATCTCATATTGGCTCGCATTGGGGCTTTAGAGCGATTGGGTCAGGAGGCCAAAGGCCTACTTTCATTGAAACCCCTTTCACGAAACCCATGTTTGAGAGAGAGGGTTTTCATGAATATGTACTGGGAAACATTCCTTTGGGAAGGGTGGGGAAACCGGAAGATATCACCGGGGCAGTCATCTACCTGGCGTCGGAGGCGTCCAATCTGGTAGCGGGTCATATTCTTTTGGTCGATGGAGGCTGGACCGCACATTAAAATTTCATAAAACTATGAGAGTAAATTTAGAACAATAGCATGAGTGAGGTGGAGTATGATGGTAGAGAGAATGTTTGAGATCAAGCTGGGGGTTGCGAAAGGGAGTCCGATAGAAGAGGCAGTGGAAGCTAACTTCGCTGGGGAAGCAGCAACACTTGGCTTATACCTGGCCATGGCTCGACAAGCAGAAAGGGAAGGCTATCCTGAGATCGCTGAAGTATTAAAATCCGTAGCCTTTGAGGAGGCTTGGCATGCTGCTCGTTACGCTGAATTGAAGGGGAAAATCAGTGCGTCCACGAAGGAGAATCTCGAGGGAAGGTTAAAGGGTGAGCAAGATTCAAATAAGAGCAAACACAAAGCAGCGATGATGGCCAAAGAAGCTGGCATTGATGAGGCCCATGATTTCTTTGAGGAATCCGCAAGGGATGAAGCCCGCCATGCAAGAGCGCTTGAGGGATTATTGAAGAGATACTTTGGACGATGACCCAAGGCTCTTCTCCATCTCCCTCTTTTTAGAAAGGAGAAGATGTCCATGAAATTTAAGGGTAAGATTATTGACTTGACTCAGGAGATTTACCAAGGCATGCCTGTTTATCCCGGTCACCTGAAAACAGTTATCTGGACCCATTTATCCCATGAGGAATGTCAGCGCCAACTAGGAACCGGATTTTCTTATGAGACCCGTGGGATCATGTTTTGCGATCATGGTCCAACGCATATCGACTCCGTGAGTCATCTTTCAAAAGACCCGAGTGCCCCCTCCGTCGATGAGATTCCTCTTGACCACTTCATCACCTCCGCCATTTGTCTGGATGTGAGTGACATCCCTCAGAAGACCCAATTCGGACGGAAAAAGATTGAAGATGAGTTGAAGAGATGGAAACTGGATATTCGGAGAGGGACTACCATTCTTTTTTATACTGCTCAATATGATCGGTATTATGGGAAACCGGAGTATATGACAGACTATCCTGGTTTAGATCGGGAGGCGACTGAGTTTATCATTGATCAAGGATGTATCAGTTTTGGAGTCGATTCAGCAAGTCCTGACATGTGGTATGACAAAACTTACCCGTGCCACAGCGTCTGTGCAGAACGAAAAGTGACCCACATTGAAAATCTATGCAACCTCGATAAAGTGGTCGGAAAGCGTTTCACCTTCATTATGCTTCCCTTAAAGATCAGGAAAGGGACTGGGTCTCCCATTCGGGCCATTGCCCTGGTTCCCGAAGGCCAAGAGATCACCTGGGAACTCAATTCATAAAGAAACGGTTTTAGAAAGGGAGAATCATGGATGTGATGAATGTGAATGACAAAAAAGATACAAAGGTCGCGAGTTATCCTTATAAAGGGAAGCGCCTGGAGGTGAAGGATGTTTGGATCCGATGGTAAACTCAGGCCGGGCCAGAGGATTCACCGGGATACGGCCTTCGATTCTTTACAGTGGGCCCAGGGGGCATATTCCCATCCATAACCATTTTTATGTCCAGACGATGTATATCTTATCCGGTCGTATGGAAGTGACATCCTTATGATCCTAAGACGGATGAAAAGGTTCAAGAGAAGATCACAGGGCCGGGGGACTTCATTTTCAATGAACCTGGCGAATATTGGCTCGTACGTGCAGATGATGGTTATGGGTTGTTTGCTCATGTTTGCCATCGTCTCTGACAGATATGCGCCCCGATAAGAGCCAGAGAGCGGCAAGAAGAAGTCAGCGGGAAAGTTAGAAATAGAATTATTTGAATGACAGAAGTACTGAATGATCACGAATTCTAATGCTGATGCACTTACTCGTTGGGAAGAACATGTAACCGAATACGAAACTGTGACAAAAGAAAAATGGAGGTGATAGGAAGCCATGGCAAAACAGATTGATTTGAACTGCGACGGAGGGGAAAGCTTTGGGATTTTCAAAATCGGAAACGATGAAGAAATGATGAAACACGTAACGTCCATTAGCATCGGGTGCGGGCTTCACGGGGGAGATCCCCATGTGATGCGAAAAACAGTAAATCTGGCGAAGAGCCATGGTGTAGGAGTTGGAGCCCACCCGGGGTACCCAGATTTGATCGGGTTCGGAAGAAGGAAGCTGGAAATTACGCCTGAGGAAGCAAAGGACTACATCCTGTATCAAGTAGGTGCGTTGAAACAATTTTGTGAGGCTGCAGGTGTTAAGTTTCAGCATGTTAAACCTCATGGTCAGTTTTACAATATGGCCTGGACGAATGAGGCTCTGGCCCGGGGAATTCTTGATGCGATTCGAGAAATCAAGCCGGAACCCATTTTCTTAGCCCTTTACAACACTATTCCATATCAAATGGCGGAATCGATGGGCATGAAAGTTGCTGGAGAATTTTACGCAGATTTGGACTACACACCCGAAGGCAGAACGATCATCAAGAAAACACATGGAGAAATTGACGTTAAGGGTACGGCCGAGAAAGTGGTGAAAATGGTCGTCGAGGGAAAAGTCATGGCCACGAACGGGAAGGAAATTGAGGTCAAGGGGAATACGATCTGTTTCCACGGCGACAACCCCCGAGGTCCGCAGATTGTTCAATTGGCTAAGGGAGAATTGGAAAAAAGGGGGGTTAAGATTGTCCCCCTCAGCCAACAGTATTAGCCCAGGGCCACTCTGGATTGAGAAAGGAAGATCCGAAATGATTTACGAGCAACCAAGATTTCTTTATTCGGGCGATCAATACTTGACGCTTGAAATCGGCGACGAAATGACACTGAAAGCCAATTTCAAGGTCATCGGGCTTGATGAGGCTATCAAAGAGGCCAGGGTCAAAGGGGTTATCGAAACATTGCCTGGATGGAGGTCGATGCTCTTGTCTTATGATCAATTGGAAATTCGCATAGAAGATTTGATTTCCGAATTAAAGAGCATCGTGGAACGGATTCCTGAGGTGACACAGATTGCGTCGAGGCTGATCACGTTACCAGTCAAGTACGGGGGAGCATGGGGAAAAGACCTGAGGTTTGTGGCCGAACAAAACAATTGTTCGGAGGAACAGGTGATTGCGATTCATACAGAGACGATTCATTGGGTGGGCATGGTTGGATTTACACCAGGGTCTCCCCAACTCATGCAATTGAATCCACGTCAGCTCTTGACCGTTCCAAAGTATATTTCGCCTCGGC
>Ga0335081_10020488_pt1 | contig 10693 bp, 9 predicted proteins | sample Lox_Sample_35_FD_206713 | JGI IMG/M metagenome (GOLD analysis project Ga0335081, IMG submission 206713) | Soil microbial communities from Loxahatchee National Wildlife Refuge, Florida, United States - Lox_Sample_3.5 | ecosystem: Environmental > Terrestrial > Soil > Wetlands | place: USA: Florida... | reverse complement strand
GGGGAGACGCTGCGAGCGATCGGCGAGGCGTACCGGCGCTTTGGATATGTGCTGGATCCCCACGGGGCGGTTGCGTTCGCCGCGCTGGAGCAATACCAATCGGGGCGCAGGGGCGGGGGTACAGGCGTCGTACTCGCGACGGCACACCCGGCCAAATTCCTCGAGGCATATGACGAGACGCTTCGGGCCGCGATCGAGGTTCCTCCCCGGCTCAGGGAGATCATGGAATCGGAGATACACTCGGTCAGGCTTCCCGCGGATTTCTCCGCGCTGAAATCGTACCTGATGGAATCGTAAACCACCGGAGGAGAAGACATGGCAGAGCAGTCAGGCAAACGGATCGCCATACTGGGCGCGGGCAATATCGGCTCCGCGATCGCCCGGGGGCTGGTCGCTGGAGGCGTGGCCCCGGCAAAGGAGATCACGCTGACGCGGAGGATCCTGGGGAGCCTCGGTCCCATGCGGGAGGAGGGCTTCGCGCTCACGTCGGACAACGTGGCCGCCGTACGTGGCTCGGAGATGGTATTCATCGCGGTTCCCCCCCGGCAGCTTGACGCACTCCTCGATGAGATCCGTCCCGGCGTCGATCCGCGCAGGCACACGATCGTCTCCATCGTGACGGGGGCGACCATTGCCGGCATCCGCGCCCACCTGGGGAGCGACGTGCCGGTCATCCGGGCGATGCCCAACACGGCGATCGCGATCCGGCAGTCCATGACGTGCCTGGCGACGGACGGCGACCTGCGGGGGACGCTGGCGCCGGTGAGGAAGATGTTCGATGCGCTCGGCAGGACGCTCGTCATCGAGGAAGGCCTGATGGTTCCCGCGACGGCGCTCTGCGCGTGCGGCATTGCGTTCTTCCTCCGCGCGATCCGGGCCGCGTCGCAGGGGGGAATCGAAATCGGGTTCCATGCGGGCGACGCGCTGCTGATGGCCGCGCAGACCGCCAGAGGAGCGGCCTCCCTCCTCGTGGAGGGAGGGACTCATCCCGAAGGGGAAGTGGACCGCGTGACGACCCCCCAGGGATGCACGATCTCCGGCTTGAACCAGATGGAGCATAGTGGCTTCAGCTCGGCGCTTATCAAAGGCATCGTCACGTCGGCGGAAAAGGCGGCGCTCCTGTATGCGCCGCGCCAGTCAGGCGGGGCGGATTGAATCTCCCCCGGCTTTTCGCTACTTTCCGCAATTGACGCGGAGAGAACCGATCATGCACATGGTTACGCTCATCCCCGGCGACGGCATCGGTCCGAGCATCGCGGATGTCGCCGTGCGGGTTATCGAGGCGACGGGGGTAAAGGTCCAGTGGGAGCGGGTCGAGGCCGGCATGGTCGCGATCGACAGGTACAAGGATCCCCTCCCCCAGGAGGTGATCGAATCGATCAAGCGGACGCGCGTGGCGCTCAAGGGGCCGCTCACGACCCCCGTGGGGTCGGGATTCCGGAGCGTGAACGTCGCGCTGCGCAAGGAATTCGATCTCTACAGCAACGTGCGGCCGGCCCGGTCGTTCGACGGGGTCCCTTCCCGCTACAGGGAGGTGGACCTCGTGATCGTCCGTGAGAATACGGAGGAGTTCTACGCGGGGATCGAGCACTTTATCGATCCCTCGCGGAGCGCGGCCGAGACGATCGGCGTCGTGACGCGCTCGGGATCCGAGCGCATCATCCGCTATGCGTATGAGTATGCCCGCGCGCACGGCCGCAAGAAAGTCACCACCGTCCACAAGGCGAACATACTCAAGTACACAGGGGGACTCTTCCTCGAGGTGGCCAGGGCGGTCGGTGCGGAATACCCCGACATCACGAGCAACGACAGGATCATCGACAACATGGCCATGCAGATGGTCCTGGACCCGCACCAGTTCGACGTCGTCGTGACGACAAACCTCTTTGGCGACATCCTCTCTGATCTTGCTTCAGGGCTGGTGGGAGGGCTCGGGCTGGCGCCCGGGGCGAACATCGGGTACAACGCAGCGATCTTTGAAGCAGTCCACGGCAGCGCGCCGGATATCGCAGGGAAGAACCTGGCGAACCCGTCGGCGATCGTACTGGCGGGGGCGCTCCTCCTGCGTCACCTGAACGAGCCCGACGCAGCCGGCCGGATCGAGCGCGCGGTTTCCAGGGTATTGAAAGAGGGGAAGTTCGTGACGCGCGATATCAATCCCGGTTCTCCGGTGGGGACTGCCGAGATGGGGGAAGAAATCATCCGGCAACTGGCGTAGCGGGCTCAGCCGCGGACGGGCTCCCCGGCTGTGTCCAGCATCGTAACCTCACCTCTCCCGAGCGCCGCGAGTCCCGGGCGTACCACATTCGCGTCGCCGGCCGCCACGACCGACATCCCCGACGGATCGAGCACGCGGGCGGCGACGTCCGCAACGTCTTCGAGCGTTACTCCTTCGATAGCCTCCAGGAGTCCCTCATAGTAGTCGTCGGGTAACCCGTACAGGGGGAGAGCCTGGAGAGCCGCCGCGATCTGGAACGGCGTCTCGAAGCTGAGCGCGAACGCCCCGATGAGCCCCCGCCGGGAGAACGCAAGCTCCTCCGCCGTGATACCGCTCCTGTACACCGCGCCCACCTCCGCAAGCAGTTCTTCAATTGCTTCCCGCGTCGTCGGAGCCGCAAACGCGCCGCTGACCAGGAACGGGCCGGGCTCTTTCAGGAACACGAACGATGAGTGCGCACCGTACGTATAGCCGCGCCGCTCACGGAGGTTCATGTTGATCCGGCTCGAGAACTGGCCTCCAAGCACCCGGTTGAGCACTGTGGCGGGGAAAAAGTCGTCTGTGCGGCGCGGGAGCGCCGGCGCTCCGATCCGTATCTCAGACTGTGGAGCGCCGGGCCTGTCAATGAGGTAAACCCCCGGCTTTGCGCCCTCGACAGGGGGGAGCGGCCCGCGTGCTGCAGCCGGAGAACCCCTCCAGCTCCCCAGCGCGTCTTCGAGCATCGGGAGAACCGCCTCCGGCGTGACGTCGCCCACGACAATAAGCGTTGCGTCGTGCGGTCCGTAGTGAGTTTCGTAAAAGCGAAGTATATCTTCCCGCACCAGGCCGGCGACTGTGGATTCGGTGCCGGACGGGTCTATGCCGTACGGGTGGTCCGCGGGGTAGATCCGCCGCATTAATGCAGTTGTGGCGACGGCGGCGGGCCTGTCCCTCTGCTGCATGAGCATGGTCAGGCGCTGGCGCCTGAGGCGCTCCATCTGGTCGGGGGGAAACACAGGCCCGGTGAGCGCGTCGGCAAAGAGGGCGATTCCCTCCCCGAGGTGACGGCTCAGCGTAAGGAGCGTGCCCACTGCGCCATCGAGACCGCCCCTGAACGTGAGTGAAGCTCCGAGGAACTCTACGCTCTCAGACAGCGTCAGGGCATCCCGCGTCCGTGTGCCCGCATCGAGCATCTCGGCCGTCATCGTTGCTGTCCCGGATTTTCCCGGAGCATCGAGCCATGCGCCCGAGTGCATGACGGCCGTGAGGACGACCTGGGGGGATCTGTGCTGCTCAACGATCCAGACCGGCATCCCGTTTGAAAGCCGGGTGCGCAAAACAGGCGGGAGTACGACCCGGCGCAGGGGGATGGGCTCCGGGCGGAACCCCTGATCAGGAGAGAGCGTCTTCACGCGGCGTTATTTCCCCCCGTGGGCCTGCTTTTCCGGGGAGACGCGGCGAGCGAACGCCCCCCCGCGGGGACGATATTGAGCGCCACGCGCGGTCCCGAAAAGACCTTTCGCGCCTCCGCGGTGATCTCATCGGGTGAGACGCCTGAAAATCTTTCGAGTTCCCGGTTAAACGCCGCGGTATCTCCCCTGAGCGTGAACGCGGTGGCAAGCCCGCCGGCGACGGCTAACATCGTCGTCCGCTGCGCCGCAAGCTGCGCTTCTTTGCCGTTGAATGCCGATGCGATCTCCCTTTCGGTGACACCGTTCGTGAGCATGTCATCCAGGACATTCCGTATCCGCTCCTCGATAAGTCCAAGTCCCGTCCCGGGGCGGGCCGTGGCTTCGATTGAGACAGTGCCTGCGATCTCCTTTCCGTCGGCATATGCGCTCACCGACTGGGCGATCTGCTCTTCGAATACCAGTGGACGGTAGAGGCGCGAGCTTTTTCCAGAAGTCAGTATGGTGGTGAAGAGATCCATGAGAGCTTCCCCTCGCGTTCCTCTTGGTGAGGCGGGCCATGTCAGGTAGAGGCGCGGGAGCTGGACCGGTTCCTCGAATATAAGCGTTGCATCATCGGCGAGGGGAGGCGGCCGGAGCGCAAGGCGCGGGACGGCGGGTCCGGCGGAAATCGCGCCGAAGTATTTTTCAATCCACTCCCCGACGAGCCGGCGGTCGAAGTCCCCCGCCACGACCAGGCACGCATTTCCGGGCGCGTAGTATCTCCCGAAGAAACCCTTCGCATCCTCAAGCGTCGCGGCCGCGAGGTCATCCATCCAGCCGATCACCGGCCAGCCGTAGGGATGCGTCGCCCCGTACACGGCGCGCGAGGTCTTCTCATAGGCCGTGCCGTAGGGAACGTTGTCGTAGCTCTGTCGACGCTCGTTTCTGACCACGTCCCTCTGGTTGTCGAGTTTGGACTGGTTGAGGGCGCCGGGCAGGAAGCCCATCCTGTCGGATTCGAGGTAAAGGGCAAGCTCCAGCTCGTGCGAGGGGACGGCTTCGAAGTAGTTCGTCCTGTCTTCAGATGTGGTGGCGTTCACCGAGGCGCCGATCTCCTGGAGGAGCCGGAAATGCTCGCCGTCGCCGACGTGGAGGGAGCCTTTGAACATCAGGTGCTCGAAGAGGTGGGCGAGCCCCGTCCGCCCCGGGATCTCGTTCTTGGAGCCCGCGTGATACATCACCATGACGGCGGCCACCGGCGATGATCGCTCCTCGGTCAGTATGACCGTGAGACCGTTTGCGAGCGCATATTGCGTGTAGGGTACGTCGCGAAGTCCCGGCATGCGGCCTGCGTGCGATTGGTGGGGAGCAATATCCCGATTTCCGCCAGCAAAAGCCACAGTTTGAAATATTCCCCCTTGTTCATTAGGTTGAATGTATGCCTCGGGGTCAGTGCAACATATGCGGGTGGAGCGGCGAGTTCCTGCAGCCGTCGCGTGAACGGGAAGGGATGCTCTGCGGCAACTGCGCGTCCTCCTCCAGGCTGCGCGCCGTCATCGCATGGCTCGCCGTCGTGACAGGAAACGAGGGCCTCCCGCTCCACGCCTGGGGGAAGAACGCGGGTGTCGCCATCCTGGAATCGAGCGCGCGCGGGTCGTACCCGGTAATGCTCCAAGACAAGTTCGATTATTTCGCCACGGAATACGACCCCGGTGAGATCGCCGGCGGGAAGCACCCCCGGCGGTTCGCCGACTTTCAGGATCTTCATTACGCCGACGGCACGTTTGACGTCGTCATTGCATCGGATGTCTTTGAGCATGTGCGGGACGATGAAGCGGGCTACCGTGAGGTATTCCGCACGCTCAAGCCGGGAGGGACGCTGATTCTGACCGTCCCGTACATGCACGAGCAGCCCGCCACCGTCAGACGCGTTGATACGTCGGGTCCGACGGATGTCCTCCTGATGGAGCCGGAATACCACGGCGGAGGAGGGCACACGCTCACGTACCGGACGTACGGCCGGGACCTCCTCTCGCTGCTTAAAAGCGTGGGGTTCTCTGTCGCCCACTCGCGGACGTGCAACGACGCGCTCGGCATCACGCCGCAGAGCGTCATCGTGGCGCAGAAGGGGGCCTTTCTCGAAATCCCGTACGGCGCCGCGAAACGCCCGGGCGCGGGTTCGCTCGGCCCACTCATTCCCTACCGGCTCTTCCTCCTCTTGAAATACAATTTCGCCGGCTTCACGCGGATCGTGAAAAACCTGGGACGCACCTGAACCGTCGCCGGGGAGCCCTCGTGCGCACCGCCGTCCTCCATGCAGCGTTGTTCGCCCTCGTTATAAGCTGGGGATGCTCACACACATCCCCGCTCGACGCCTCGGATGCAGGAAAGACGATGACCTACCTTTCGGGCACGCCGGGCTTCGACATCGAGTGTCTTCCCGTCGAGCCGGATTCGCTCACCGCATTCGACCTCTACCTGAGCGTCCCGTACTCCTCACTGATATTCGAGAAGATGACTGAAGGCTTCCGGGCCCGTTTCGAAATCTCGGCCCGCCTTTCGGACCGGCTCGGCGGGGCGGTGGAAGAGGAGATCGACTGGCCGGAGACCACGACGGTCGAGCGCTACCAGGCGACACAGTCGTCTGAACCGATCGTGGTCGTGAAGCGAGTACAGGTTGCACCGGGGTCGTACCGCGTGGACGTCTCGCTGGAGGATCTCCTGAGCGGCAAGAAGGCGCGCGTTGCGCAGGGGCTCACGCTCCCCGACCCGGCCGATCCCGGTCCCTCGCTGGGGCGGATCACGCTCCTCACGGGGAAAGGACCCCGCATTCCGCAGATCTCGTTCTTCGTAAAGGAACAGAGGGATTCCCTCCTGTGCGCCGTGGATGCGTACAACCTGGAGGGGGAGCGCTGGCGGGGAGTCAGGCTCAGCGTGATACGCTTCCCCGCGGACACGACGATCGCGCAGGTGCCGTACTGGTTCAACGTGATGCCGCTTCCGCTGGGGCACGGGCTCATCGATTTTTCGAGGTCCGACACGGTGTCCGCTTCGAGGCTTGAGCGCGTCAGGGGGAAGGGGCTCCAGAGGCTCGGCTTCCTGATCCCTCCCCTGCGGAAAGGGATGTACAGGTTCGACGCCGAAGCGGAGGGAAGGGGAATTGCGGGAGGGGACACCGTGCTCAGCGCCTCTCGTTATTACTCCGTGAGGGGCCCCGGGTATCCCCGCCCGGTCACGTACGGTGAGCTGCTCGCAGCCGCGACATACCTGATGACACTGAAGGAGGCGGCCACGTTCCATGCCGCGGCAACGGTTGAAGAACAGAAGAAGCAGTTCGAATCGTTCTGGCTCACATGCGGCGGCGGCGCCGAGAGGGCATCCGCGCTCATCAAGAAATACTACGGGCGCGTGGAGGAGGCAAACCGTCTTTTCACGACGACGCGGGAAGGATGGAAATCCGACAGGGGGCTCCTTTACTGCGTGCTGGGTCCCCCCTCGAGCATTACGAACCAGCTCGAGACGCAGACATGGTATTACGACCTGACGGGGAACGCGGCCGACAACACGTATGTTTTCAAGAGGATCATCAAGCAGGGGGAAGGCCTCACCGTGGAGGACTACATCCTCTACCGGCAATCGTCATACGAGAACTTCTGGACGCGGATGCTCTCCCGGTGGCGGAGCGGCGATCCGTTGTAGGGGCCGTTGGATCCCGGGCAACCGTTTCGTATATTAAACGCATGACTATCGGCGGCATATCGCTCGAGCGCGGGATACTCCTCGCGCCGATGGAGGACGTGACGGACCTCCCCTTCCGGCTGATCTGCAAACGGCTCGGGGCGGACATCGTCTACACGGAGTTCGTAAACTCCGACGGACTCGTGCGCGGCTCCCGGAAAACGAAGCAGAAGATGCTTTTCCTTGAAGAGGAACGGCCGGTGGGGATCCAGATCTACGGCGGCGACATCGCCTCGATGGAGGGAGCCGCACACATGGCGTCCGAGCTCAACCCCGACCTCATCGACATCAACTGCGGGTGCTGGGTCCGCGACGTCGCGATGCGCGGCGCGGGGGCGGGCCTCCTGCGCGACCTGCCGCGCATGGAGAAGATCGCCCGCACGGTTGTCGGCGCCTCCACGGTTCCCGTGACGCTCAAGACCCGCCTCGGGTGGGACGCTTCCAGCATTCGGATCGTGGAGGTCGCCAGGATGTGCCGCGACGCCGGGATCGCCGCCCTCACGGTGCACTGCCGCACGCGGGACCAGGGGCACAAGGGGGCCGTCGACTACAGCTGGATCCCCAGGATCAAGGAGGCCGTGGATCTCCCGGTGATCGTGAACGGCGACATCGTCACGCCGGATAACGTGCAGGAGGTGTTCGCGGCGACCGGATGCGACGCCGTGATGATCGGCCGCGGTGCGGTGATCAACCCGTGGATCTTCCGGCAGGCGAAACACTTCCTCGCCACGGGGGAACATCTCCCCGACGCCACGGTCGAAGAGCGCGTCGCGCTGCTGAAGGAGCACCTGCGCCTCTCCGTCGAGTACAAGGGGGAGCGCGCGGGCGTGATCGAGCTCCGCAAGCACTACGCCGGCTTCCTGCGGGGCATGCCCCACGTCTCCCGCATCAGGATGGAACTCATGCAGTTCACGGAAGCCGCCCCCATACTGGAACACCTCACCAGGTTCCTCGAACTCTACTCTCCGCGGCCGCAGCCGGCCTGAAGCTCCCGGGAATTGTTTCCCCCTCCCGTGCGTTGATAGCGTGGCCCCGGCGGTGAGCCGGCGGACCGCACAATTCACCCGGGAGCATCCCATGGACGCGCAAGTGCGCATTGCAGGCATCGGCACGGCAAACCCCCGTCAGCGCTATTCACAGCGCGAGATCTACGACCTCTCCCGCAGGTTCGTCCCGATCTACCGCAACCCCAGGATCGAGCAGATCTTCATGAACAGCGACATCGAGTACAGGCACCTGGCATTCGACGCCGCCACGTTCACCGTGGGCGAATCGGCCGACGAGCTTCACGCGCGTTTCGAGGAGAACGCCGTCGCGTTGGGGCGGGAAGCCGCCGTGCGATGCCTGGAAAACGCCGGGTGCGGAGTCGGGGAGGTGGACTCGATCGTGGCCGTGACGTGTACCGGGTATGTCTGTCCGGGCCTCTCGGCAATGCTCATCCGCGATCTCGGGTTTCGCACAAACGTGCAGCGGGCCGACCTTGTCGGGATGGGGTGCGCCGGGGCGCTGCCGGGGCTGCAGCGGGCGTATGACTACGTGGCCTCCCACCCGCAGCGGAAGGCGCTGCTGGTCACTGTCGAGATCTGCTCCGCGTGCTACTATGTCGACGACTCCCTTGAGACGGTCGTGGGCAACGCCATCTGCGGCGACGGCGCCGCGGCGGTCCTGGTGAGTGCGGGGGATGGGGACGCAGGTCCGGCCATCGCCGGATTCGACACGCTGCTGGAGCCCTCGTTTATCGACACCGTCGGGTTCCAGACGCGCGAGGGGAAGCTGCGCATCGTCCTGGCGAAGGACATCCGGGATTCTGCAGGCGCGCTCGTCAGGAGGCTGGTCGACGGCCTCCTGGAACGGGAGGGACTCCGCCGCGGAGACATCGACCACTGGGTCATCCATTCCGGGGGGAGGAAAGTGATCGACGGGATCCGCGACGAGCTCGGCCTGACCGAGGTGCAGCTCAGGCACAGCCGCTGCGTGCTGAAGAATTTCGGCAACATGTCGTCCCCCACGGTCCTCTTCGTGCTGGGGGAGACAATGCGCTCCGTGCCGGCCACGGGAGACGTCGGCCTGATGGTCGCCATGGGGCCCGGTCTCGCGGTCGAGGGAGCGTTGCTCCGCTGGTAGGCGGGCCGGGGATTGCATAACTCTCCCAAACTTCGCTTATTGGGCGGTCAGATCACTCACGACCATGAAGGGCCACCGCCTCCTTCCCCTCCTCCTTGCCGCCGTTCCCTCGATCTGCACGGCCCAGTTTATCAGGGGGTGGGGCATCGACGGCGGCGTCTCCGGCGCGTACCAGCTCGTCTCCATAACGCAGCCCGGCGTCGTGGCCAGTCTGCCGCGCGCGGCAAGATTCGGCATGACGGCAGGCGTGTTCGTCGAATTCCTGAACATTCCGGGCCTGAGCTTCGTCAGCGAACTTGCCTACACGCAGAAGGGGAGAAAGGTGACGTCGGAGGAGATCGCGGCGTCAGGGGCCGAACCAGGTTATCTCTCGCCCGGCCCGGCAGACGCGTCCCCGCGGCTGGACTACGTGCGTTTCACGATGATGGTAAAAGTCCGGGCCTGGCACACCGGCTTCGTCCCGTACGCGGCGCTCGGTCCTCAGTTCGACTTCATGGTGGCGAAGGAGAATGACCCCGCGGGCCTCTTCCGCCTTGCACGGAAAACGGACGTGGGCGTGTCAGCCGCTGCAGGCGTCGAAATCGTACCCCGCCGCGACCCGGTCCTTTCACTGGAGTGCCGCTGGTCGCCCTCCTTCACAAGAATCCTCTCACCCCCGACGCTCGGCATCAGGAACCAGACGCTCGAAGCGCTTCTCGCGCTCTGGCTCTAGGCGCCGCGCAAGTCGTTGAAACTCAGCGCCGTTTTTGGTATTATCCGCCCATTCCATGGACAAGAAGACCGTTGTCTCCATACTCGACGAGATGGGGACGCTCCTTGAGCTGAAGGGGGCGAACCCGTTCAAGTCGCGCGCGTTCCATAACGCCTCCCGGGCTGTCGAGGGGATCACGGAGGATCTCCCCGCCCTTGTGGAGTCGGACCGCCTGACGGAAGTCAAGGGGATCGGGACGAGCATCGCGACGATCATCGCCGACCTCGTCCGCCGCGGGTCATCGAAGGAATACACGGACCTCCGCAAGGGGTTCCCCGACGGGGTGCTGGAGATGCTGCGCATCCAGGGGCTGGGCCCCAAGAAAGTGAAGCTCCTGTTCGAAAAAAAGAAGATCCGGAGTCTCGACGACCTCGAGAAGGCCGCAAAGGCGGACCGGATCGCCCCGCTGGAGGGTTTCGGGAAGAAATCGCAGGAGAACATACTGGCAGGAATCGCCGCGCTCCGCTCGCGCAGCGACAAGAACCTCTTCTC
>Ga0335081_10020486_pt1 | contig 10693 bp, 10 predicted proteins | sample Lox_Sample_35_FD_206713 | JGI IMG/M metagenome (GOLD analysis project Ga0335081, IMG submission 206713) | Soil microbial communities from Loxahatchee National Wildlife Refuge, Florida, United States - Lox_Sample_3.5 | ecosystem: Environmental > Terrestrial > Soil > Wetlands | place: USA... | reverse complement strand
GGAAAAAGCGGGTTACACGCCGTACGCGGCGCGGCGCATCACCCTCATGCAAAACACGTTGGTCGAGTCGATGGCGCAGTCCCTGAGCCGGGGCCCGGTGAGACAGCCGACCGTGCCGTTTCTCCTGGACGCGGCGCGGGCCATGCAGCGGCGTCCGACGTTTCTGTTGACGGAACTCGTGGGCCAGACGCTCGAACGCCGTGTGCTCGAGACCATGTCGAAGACCAACGAGGAGGCGATCGTGAAACGGTTGGACGAGATTGACGATCGACGCGAGGAAGTCAAGCGGCTGGTGTCGAACACCGAACGCAACGTCGTCGATCTTGCCACCGAATCGGAGATGGTGCAGTACTACGACGACGTGTTGGCCCTCGGCGAGGAGGCGGCGATGAGACGGCTGGCCGCGGCGGTACGCGGGAAATTGACCACGCCATAATTAATAATGTCCGGGTCGCCAACGCACCGGGATCCAATTGAACCTTTCCTCCTTCGCCGGATTCTACTGTGCGTAAGAACTGGTAGTGGCTGAACGCGAACAACTGCCCGTAAGAGAAGCGCGGGCCGGCAACGCCGAAGCTTGGGAGTTGCTCTTCAGGCGCTACCAGGTTTGCCGCGAACCACTGCCACAGTGATTGAATCGCAAAGGCGGCGAGCCCGACGGGAAGATTGGTTGTAAGGAAAGCCCACACTTTGTCACTATTCATGACGGAATGAATGTGCCCGAAGCAGCGAGCGAGGGCCGTCAGGCGTTGTTCAGTGCCTGGCTGAGCGAGCACGTCGGTCTGGTGTTCAAAGTGGCGCGCGCTTTCGCCCCCGCCGACGCGGACCGGCGGGACCTCATTCAGGACATTCTGCTGCAACTGTGGTGTTCGCTGCCGCGGTTTGAGGGTCGGGCCAAGGTGTCCACGTGGATTTACCGGGTGGCTTTCAACACCGCGCTCGCTTGGCGACGGAAGGAAACCAAACATCGCGCGCCCCAAATTCCGCTGATCGAGGTTGAGGAATTACCGGGAGCGGAGGAGGACACCGCTCGTCGGCTCGATCAGGAACAGATCGTCGCGCATCTGTACAGTGCCATTCATCAACTGCCCAAGGTGGACGCTGCGCTGGTGCTTCTTTATCTGGACGACCTCAGTTACCGGGAGATGGCCGAAGTCCTCGGCATTTCAGAAAATCATGTGGGTGTGAAATTGAATCGTGCCAGGAAAGCCCTCGCCGAACTGATGAAAGAGGTGACGTATGAACCCTGACGAATTGAAAGAATTATGGCACGACCAATTGGCCGGGCGGCGGCTGACGCTCGACGCCGGCATCGTGCTTCGCCAAATCGAGCAATCCAAGCGGGACTTTGAAGCGACAATGTTCTGGCGGGATGTGCGCGAGGTGGGGGCGGCCCTTTTGGCCGCGGCGTTCTTCCTGTGGTTCGGGATCAAGGATGGTATCTGGCCACTGCTTGTGGCGGCGGCGCTGACTGCAGGTGTTGGGGTCTTCATGGTTGTGGACCGGTACCTTCAGCGAAGGCGGCGCCCGCCGTATTCCGATCCGCTTCTGGCCTGTGCGGAGGAATCGTTGGCCCAGATCGATCACCAAATCTGGCTCCTGAAGAACGTGTTCTGGTGGTGTCTGCTGCCGTTGGGCTTAGGCTGCGTATTGTTTTGGGGCCAATCCTCCTGGACGTTGCTCAAAGCGGGGCTGTGGAGGTTGAAGGATCTCGAGTTCCCGGTGGGTTGTGTCCTTCTCTACTGGGGTGTCTATCATCTGAATCAATACGCCGTGAAGAAGGCCTTCGAACCGCGACGGCAGGAAACGGAAGCGCTGCTCCAAAACCTCAAGTCGAATGCCGAATAGGTGCCTGGGCAACTCCGCTTCGCGCGCCTAACCCTTGGTGGCCGGTTCTCGAACGCTATCCGCCGCAGGCGCAGCTCGCGCCGATAACATCTGCTCGCGAATGCGCCCGGAGGCGCGCCTTCATATATTCATTCCGAGCTTTATCCGCCGAAGCCTCGGCGTAGGCAGATTGTCGAGACCGCTGCGGGCGCCGCCGGTGGCGGCGTGCTGGTCGGCTATTGTCAGAAGGAAGTTTTGAGATTAGGCTTCTCGCGGCGACAATTCCATCGAGAGCGATCTCGCAGCACCGGGATGGAATGCTCAATGACTCTGCGGAGACCTTATGGCAGTTGAATTCAAGGATTACTACGAGATTCTTGGTGTACCGCGCACGGCCAGCCAGGATGATATTCATCGGGCTTTCCGCAAGCTGGCACTGAAGCACCATCCCGACGTTGCCAAGGACAAGACGAACGCCGAGGAGCGGTTCAAGGAAATCAATGAAGCCAACGAGGTCCTGAGCGATCCCGAAAAGCGGAAGAAATACGACGCGCTCGGGGCGAACTGGAAGCAAGGCGAAGAGTTTCGACCGCCGCCCGACTGGCAGGAACGGTATGGCGAGCAAGCCTGGAGCGAGGGCGCGCCAACCGAGTTCGAATTCCATTTCGGCGGCACCGGGTTCAGCGATTTCTTTGAGAATCTCTTTGGAATGCACGGTGGCGGAGTGGGATCGTCGCACCGCGGGGCGGACGGCGGCGAAGCATTTACCCAACACGGACGCGACGTCGAAGCCGATCTCATGGTCACCCTGGAGGAAGCCTTGCGCGGTTCGACCCGGGCGGTTTCGCTTCAGCGGCTTGTTCCCTGCGAGAAATGTGGCGGGACAGGCCGCATCAACCAGAAGATCTGTCCCGAATGCAACGGAGGACGCCGGGTCGCACGGACCGAAACGTACCAGGTGAAGATTCCAGCCGGCGTTTACCGGGGGCAGCTCCTGCGGTTGAGCGGTCAAGGAGAGCGCGGCGCTGGCGACGGACAGTCGGGAGACTTGTTCTTGCGTATCCGCTTCGCGAAACATCCGGATTATCGGGCTGAGAATGATGACCTGTACTACGATCTGGATGTCGCGCCATGGGATGCTGTGTTGGGGACGACGGTCTCGATCCCATTGCTGGATGGGCAGGCGAATCTGAAAATACCCGCCGGCGCCCGAAACGGACAGCGCTTCCGGTTGCGCGGGAAAGGCGTCCCGCGGCGAGGAGGCGGGCGTGGCGATCTGTTTGCCGTTCTCCATATCCAGGTTCCCGAGCGGGTGGGCGAACACGAGCGCGCGTTATGGGAACAACTCCGTCGCGAATCTGCGTCCAGCGTGAAAGGATGATACCATGAATGGATCCAGTTCCAGTCGGTTAACCATTGTGCGGCTGCACATTCACTCTCCCTCCCCGGGGGCGCTGTACGATCTGGAAACGCTGGCCCGCCTCGCGGGGGTCCATCCCGCGCTCGTCTCCAAGTATATTCGATTGGGGCTGGTCGACCCCGTGGTGGGAGAAGGACGCGGTGAACAGGAGTGGCGATTTGATGATAGCACTCTTCACACCCTCCGCAGAATCCAGCGACTTCGGAGCGATCTGGGCATCAACATCAACGGCGTGGCCGCCGTCCTGGAACTACTGCGACAGATCGACGGCCTTCAACGGGAACTGACCCATCCTCCCGACGGGAGAAATGTCGAGTAAAGTGGAGGATTCATTTAGCCCCGAAGGCACCCGCTCGCGAATCCATTCGGAGTTCGGAGTTCCCCCAAGCTGTCATGCTGAGCTTGCCCGCCTACGGCGGGCTTGTCGAAGGGTCTCATTCGCGCTACGTAGCCAAAGTCCTCGTGCCCCACTTCTCGGATAGTAATTTGGTAACTTGGTCAATAGCATTCATATTTCAGCAGAACGACGTGCGTGAGAGGCGGGGACCAGCTGCCACTGAAGCACGATTTGGAGGTGAGCTGACCGGCTGGCCCCGTCCGCTCCACGCAAGGGGTCGGCCCGACCTCAGGGCTGTAATTCATCCTTCGGACAGAGTGTATTCTGCACAACCTTCCCGTCAATGTGAGCCACCAATGCATGGATGCTATTACGGGCCTTGATCATCTCAGGGTAATCCAACGAGAATTCGTCGCCCTCGTGCAAATTGAACTGCGGGTGCTTTGCCGCAAATTCACGGTCAATCTTGCCATCCCTGTGAACGAGGATGTGCCTCAGCTCGAGGTAAGGGAGTGCCGCTTCGATGATGGAACTGTCAAGCTGAAGGTTGAGCTTTGTCCCCAACGAAGCTATCAGCTTGGCCGTGCTTCGCTCGTTCTCTAGCCGTCGGAAGAGCTCAGCAGAAAAATGCTCCAGCACAGCAACAGGGGGGCAGTTTGCGACTTGAACAGAAGATAACGAAGACAACGAAGTTCTTCGCAACCTTTGTTAACTTCTGTGAAAACCCTCCGTGTTCATCCGTGGATGATTGTCCTTCGTGGCTCACTTCAGATCGCCACGACGTGATCGGCGGCGTTGTGGCCCCGCCAGAGGCGGGCAAGCTCGGCGCGTTCACCGCCAAGCTCACAGGTGCACGTCAGTTTTCACACAGTCTCGCGATTTGTTAGACTACATGGTTTTCACGTCTGTGGCTCCGATGAATAATGATAGACCATATGACAAACACCAAACTTGCGGCGAAAAGAATCGGCACCGCGCTAAACGATAAAACCCACAAAGCAGACTCGAACCCGTCATCGAATACCCTCGGCAGCATCAACACAGCCGGCCAGATGACAGAAATTCCCAAAAACGGAAACCGTGCAGGTGCGATGGTGGCTCCGAGCATAATGCAGATGACCATTCGCCAGCCCCATGACCGCTGAACCAACTTTCGGGTGAAAAACCACGTGACCGCGCAGATGCTCCCGCCAACTGCGAACACAAAAAGAAAAGCTTGGGCAGTCCTCATAGAATGTGGCCTACCGACCAACTGAGCCACGACGGGGCTGTGATGTCAGCGCCAAGACGGCCTCGCATTCAGAATCAACCTTCATCGCTGCCCGTGGTTCGCTCCGGTGATTTTGTTAGCCACTGCTTGATCATGTTGGCTTTGTCTATCCTGCCAAGTATTCGATACGCAGTTTCTTCGTAATCCAGAGACAGGACCGGCAACTTCATGCCATCGAACTCAACGAAGCGACGATGCTCCCGAACCTCGACTGGTGACTCCCATTCGCCGGAGGGAAGCCTCTTCTGCACTGCTCCCATGATCTCGACCTTCACTCCAAGGATTCTCAGCTCGCCGAAGTGCGATCTGATCGCTTTTGCTTCTGAAAAAGCGACGTTCTTGATCGCGTGGTCGCGGAAGACATCCTGGATTTTGTAAGCACCTTCCCGGTCCGTCTGCAAATCAATGTCACTGACAGGAACGTCCATGCCGTGAAGGGCAAAACCAAGACTCCCTGTGATTGCCCAAGGAGAATCCAAGTCCATGAGACGTTCATAGATGGTGCGAAGCACTTTGCGATGCTTCTGTGAGATCATTTGATGGCTAACTTATGTTTACACGGCCAAATCGCCGTGTATTGAAGCTCCTCTTGGGAGGGGATTGTCTTGCGTTTTTGCTGAAGATCAAGCCTTTGCGCGAACCGAGGTCAGCGTATTGGACAGGAAAAGACGGCACTGTAGAGGTGCTATGAGTCTTCCGCAGGCTAGCTGCGAACGCCTTAAAGGAGAACGGTAAACGGGCAAGATGCCCGTTCAACTATGACGGAACCATGCTTCGTGACCCCGCCATGGCGGGTAAACTTCGTGCACTTCGTGGTGAATGTTGATTCGTGCCCATTCGCGTTGATTCGCGGGCAAAACTGGTCGCTCCCCCAAACTGCTACAGTTCTGAAACTGACGCACCACCTGACTCGGCGCTCGTTTTCTTTGTCACCTTTTGATAGAATCCGACCACAGATACGGTGACCATGAAAACAACTTTGGGAACCGAATCAGCGACCGACGCGCAGCTCGTGGAATGGAGCCTGACAGGTGACCGCGAGGCGTTCGGGCGGATCGTCGAGAAGTATCAATCTCTCGTGTGCTCGATCACCTATGGCGCGACGGGCAGCTTGACCCTGAGCGAAGATATTGCCCAGGAAACCTTTCTCACCGCTTGGCGGCAACTGACCGCACTGCATGACGCAGCCAAGCTGCGCGCGTGGTTGTGCGGCATTGCCCGCAATCTCACGAACAACTTTCTCCGTCGCGGACAACGCGAACCAGCTCAGACCGCTGAAGCGTTGGAGGCGATTGCCGAAGTGCCGGCGACGGAGCCGTCGCCGTCGGCGCAGGCCGTCAGCCGTGAGGAAGAAGCAATTCTGTGGCGTGCGCTCGAGCGGATTCCCGACACCTACCGCGAGCCGTTGATTCTGTTTTACCGTGAACAACAGTCGGTCGAGCGGGTGGCGACTGAGTTGGAGTTGAGCGAGGACGCGGTGAAACAGCGGTTATCGCGTGGACGGAAACTGCTGGCCGACGAGGTCACTGCATTTGTTGAGGGCACGCTGCAGCGCACGACGCCGGGCAAGGCGTTCACGGTGGGCGTGTTGGCTGCATTGCCGGCGCTCGCGGTGCCAGCCAAAGCAGCGGTAACCGTCGGCGCGGCAACGGCGGGTGCCGGGACGGCGGCAAAAGGAACCACCGCGGCAAAATCGGGCGGCTTGTTGGCCCTTCTCGGGTCGTGGCTGACGCCGATGATCTGCATCGTCGGTAGCCTCGTGGCCCAGTGGTTGATTGTTCGGGCTGCTCCGACTCCTCGCGAACGCCGGGTCAAAAAGTTCGCGTTTATCGCTCTTTGGATTTTCGCGTTGGCTTGGGCTTGGGCCGGGCAACTTGCGCTGCGCGCTTTGGCCCAACGTGGGGAGTGGACTGACCGGACGTTCTTCGGCGCGATGGCAGGTTTCTGGTGGTTCTACACCGTCGTCATCGCCACCGTGATGGTCGTGTTGTTTCGGCAGATGCTGGCCATCCGGCGACAATCCGAGAAGGAAATCGGGACCCCGCAGGCATCTGGGACTCAGTTGACGTTGGGGACACGTCTGGTCGTGGTTCTCGGCATCTATCTGTCGGCGTTTTTGTGGCTGATCGATCTGGCGTGGCGTGCTCGTGACCTTCTATCGGCCGGATTTATGACCGCAGCGATGTTGGTGCTGGGCATTTCGCATTTCTTTCAGGTCCGGCGGCGAACCGGTGTGGCGGCAGCGCAAGCGGCTATCGCGCATGTGACTTTGGCTTGGGCCGTGATTCTAGTGACATTGAACTGTCGCTTGGATGTGTGGATGGCGGCCCGCTGCGAAACTGATCTCGCCGAAATACACCGCCTCCTGCCTGCGTGGGTCATTCCCGTGCTCACGCTTGCCTTGGTGATCTGGACCGGACTGGTCTGGAGTGTCGCAAAACCAAAACCCCAGCCCTAGGCGTTCTGCCGGCGGGCGTGGACACGGTGGAACATTATGAAAAGAATCCCCATGTTGATAACCCTTGTAGTGTGTCTTCTGACTTCCCTCTGCCCGACGATGGGTCAGAGCCAGACACCATTGGCCGAGAAACCGCCGCAGACAGATGCCGCGATACCGGATCAGTTCCGCCCGTTGTACCAAGAGCTGGATGAAACTCTTCGCCAAGCCAGATCCGCCTATCCGTTCAAGAAAGGCGACGCGCGTCCACTGGTTGCCCCAAGCCTGGTAATGGCATCCAGCATGTTTAGCCCAGCCGCGCCCGATTCGCAGCGCTGGAAAGATCTGCTGGCCACGCTCGACGCATTTAAAGCCATGGGAATGAACGCGGCACACGTCTTGATTCTGGCCCCGGATCTGACCCTGGGCGACCCCAGGGCATTCATCGACTTCTACCAGCGCCTTGGCCGGGAAATCCATTCGCGCAACATGAAGTTTTACGTGGAACATTTTGTCAACATGCCCTTCGAACCCAACATCCGGTCCAGCCCGCCCGCTCACGTACGCCTGCAAGACGATCCTCGGGGGAGGCAAGACTTTCTGAAAATGAAGGAGCAGGAAGTCACGCTGATTTACCGGGAAATCAAGCCCGATTACCTCAGCATCCTTACCGAACCGATAACGATCATCCAAGGGTTGCATCTCTCTTATTCGGCGGACGAGTTGGCAAATTGGGTCGGGCAGGTCACCACGCATCTGAAGAGCACCGGCGCAAGTCCCAACACTCTCCTGGGTGCTGGGGCGTGGACGTATGAGTCGGAGGAGTTTCTCCTCAAGTTTGCACAACAGACGAACCTGGATTACGTGGACATCCACTTGTACGGATTGAAGCTGAAAGGCGAAGACCAGGTGGCGAAGTTGGCAACCTTGGTTCGGAAGGTGCGAGAGGCACGACCGAATATGAAGATCACGATTGGCGAAACGTGGCTCCTCAAACACGGCAAGCAGGGGCCGAAACTGACGACGTACCAGACGACGTTCCAGGAGATCTTTTTTCGGAATATCTTTAGTTTCTGGAGCCCGCTGGATGAACAATTCTTGAGTCTCGTAATGGGAATTGCACAAAAGGAGAACATCTCCGTCGTTGTTCCATTTTTCAGCCAGCACTTCTTTACCTACTACACGTACGGAGATGCGGAGTCCAGCAGGCTGTCCCCGTCGTCATGGTCTAGCAGCGTTTCTGAGCCCTGCAACAAGGCCCTCGACGCAATACGAAATCACCGGCTTTCGTCCACCGGCAAAGCCATGAGCACGCTGCTCGATCCCAGTGGGAAGTGATGACCATGGAGAAGTGGCCCAGAGACGGGAACAGCCTCAGGACCAATGCCCGACGTGGATGCCGCGCCGTGACTCGCAATGTTATCGCCCAGCTTGGCTGGAGATCGGGAGAAATAATGGAGTATGCTGGATAGAACCGCCGTAATTCTGCTCTGGTTCTTGCCGATCGCGCTTAGCCTGCATGTATTCGAGGAATTTGCCTTCCCGGGTGGATTAAAACAATGGATCAAACACTACAAACCAGAAAAGCCAAAGAGCAGTTTCTATTACTTCATCGTAAACGCGCTGGGACTCGTGTGGGCTTTCTTCATTGCCTTCAAGGTGACTGGTATTCCCACGTTCCGCATCTATCTCTATTTCGTGGCCATTATGGGAGCCAATGCTGCATCCCATATCCGCGGGACAATTCAAAAGAAACGATATTGCCCCGGCACTGTGACCGGCGGTCTACTGCTCCTTCCCCTCTTCATTGTCAGCTATTGGTATTCCCTCAACACGGGTAAGGTCGATTTGCCTTCCGCCATTGTCTGCATCTGTGTCGGCTTTGTCATCGGATTCTACGTCTGGGGCATGGATATGAGAAAAAAGAATCCCAACTATCGCCTCGCCATTCTCTTCGTCCTTTTGTTGTTGGGGGTTGCGATCGTCAGGCGTCTCGGGGACTGGCAGAAGGCTTACTACGGGGTGCAACTCTACCAGTTAAAGAAACAAGTCCTGGCGCTTGAAAGAGACGGCCAGAACACGCGTTGCGCCCGCCAGATTCTTACCGAAACCGGCTGGCTCCTGCATTATGCACCGCATGATTTTGAGCGAATCGCCGGGCGCATTACGGCGCTTCGAGGCGTCTTGAACGATCCCGCAAGCCTGAGCGCTCCCGACGAACAGTCGGAGATCGATGGCAGTTGGGGAAGATGCTATACGGAATGGTTCTTCAAGCTGGATACTTCTTACGATGAGATCGCCGCGCTGGCCGAGAAGGGCCAGGTGCCCAGGTTCCCCACGCGCTTCCTGGACCGAATCAATTCACCCGAAAAACTGACCAACCATTTCAATCACCTGCTCATTTCGGATCTGAAGGCGGATGGCGTGGACCGCCGTCGGGAATTGAATGAGACGGTCGCGGACCTCATGCGGCTGATCCTCCGCCAACAACCGAAGAATTACGCCTACGATCCAAGACTCAAGGCGGCGCTGCTGGATTGGCTATTAAAAACCGCTCGCAACCCGGACACCGGATACTGGGGACCTTGGTATCGCCGGCCAACTGACGGCACAATTTTCAAGGACGCTGACCTCAGTATGACGTTTCACATTGTCAGTTATTTGAAGGGAAACGTGCCGGATTGGCCGAAGATCATCGCGACCACCTTGGCGAACAAAAACCAAAAATACCCGCACGGCTGGCTCGAAGAAAGCGGGTATGTGAACCATCATAACATGGATGTGGTTCAGCTTTTCCGCCTGGGGTGGAACCAGGCCACACCGGCCCAACGGGAGGCCATGCGCGTCGAAATCCGGAAGATGCTCCACTGGTGCATCACCGAATCACTCCAACCGGACGGGTCGTTTAAGGTTCAGATCCACGATGATTCTCTGGAAACGAGCGTTCATTTTGGAGCTTCTTTCCTTGCGCGCCTGGGTTACTTCGATCGATCGAAGCGGTTCTGGACCGACGAGGACTTTCCCGAGGCCGCCGAGGTCCGAACACATATCGTTCAGTTCGTCCGCGCCCACATCCACTCCGGCGGTGAAGGTGGAATTTATTACCGCGATACGCTCAAGGAATTCGGCGCTCCCGTGTCCGGGTAAGAACGCCTAACAAAACTGGCCATTTCAATTGTAGCCGTGGCGCTCCGTCGCCGCGCCTTCTTTACCGGCGAGCGTTGCCGCCCCACGCCGACAGAGCGGCGTGGCTACCAGAATCGGTTTGTTAGTCGCTCTAAGCCGGAATTATGCAGTAGGCAAAAGGCCACCGGATGAGTTTGGATGGGTTTGATTATGCGAAACTCATCCTCAGCCCTTGGCGGGGTCGCTCACCAAACGGTGGCCGCTCCGATTCAACTG
>Ga0335081_10020485_pt1 | contig 10694 bp, 9 predicted proteins | sample Lox_Sample_35_FD_206713 | JGI IMG/M metagenome (GOLD analysis project Ga0335081, IMG submission 206713) | Soil microbial communities from Loxahatchee National Wildlife Refuge, Florida, United States - Lox_Sample_3.5 | ecosystem: Environmental > Terrestrial > Soil > Wetlands | place: USA: Florida... | reverse complement strand
GAGCCGAAAAGGCTTGGCTGCCTGGCGCGCCTGACTTTGCCTCGAGTGGGGCGGCCCGTGGCCATTCGGGTGGTACAGCTGGCGCGGCCGAGCGCGGCCTCGCTGCCAGGGCAGCCAAGTTCTCGGGTGCGCTTCCCGCTGGCACCGCGCCGCGCTGAACCGCGCTGGCCTCAATCCGACCCGCGTCATTCGCTTGTCGAGAGCGCAGTGCAGGCGCATTCTCGCTGCTCGGATAGGTGGTGAAGACGTACTGACACTTGCTGCATTGCACGAGCGCGCCCTCGACGGGAACCAACTCGTCATCGAGCTCGTAGAGCGTATTGCACTTGTCGCAGCGAATGAGCACGCGTCCTCTCCCCGAGGACTCGGAGAATAGCTCGACTCTGCTGCCGCGCCTACCATTCGACCAAGGTCCGGTCGAGCCGCTTGGGGGGCGGGCCCTACCCGAACGAGGCAATCTACGCCCTTCTGCGTTGGTAGCGCTCGCTATCGGTGCGGTGTCGTGTGGCGAGATGAACGGATCGGCAGTGGCGCTCGAGACGCCGCGGGCGAGAGCTCTCCCCTCAGTGTCTGCGGCCGCGCGGCTCGATACCATCCTTGAGGAGTTTGTATTCGACGGCATCGACGAGCGCCGCGCAACAGGCTTGCAAGAGGTTGTCCGAGACCCCTGCCGTTCCCCAGCGATCGCGCGCGTCGGCGCTCTCGATGACCACGCGAACCGGGCCGGCGGTACCCACCGCAGACGATAGGTTCCGGGACCGCGACTGGACGAGCTGCATGTCCGCGAGTTGTGGGTAGTATCGCTCGAGAGCGCCCCGCAGCGCTTGGTCGAGGGCATTCACCGGTCCCACTCCCTGGGCTGCGGTATGGACCTTTTCGCGCCCGATCGCGACCTTGGTGGTCGCCTCCGTAAAGGCCCTTCCCTCCTGCTGCACATCGAGAACGCAGTAGGAAAGTACCTGGAAGTACTCGCGGCGCTTCCCCGCCAAGGAGCGAAGGAGCAATTCGAAGCTGGCCTCGGCGCCCTCGTACCGGAAGCCGCGTTTCTCCCACTCGGCGAGCCGCTCCAGCGCGCGCCGCGCTTGCGTCTCGTCCCGCGACGGCAAGCCCATTGCCCGCGCTGCGCGCACAGCGCTCGGGTGGCCACGCTCATCCGCCATGGCTGCCTCGGCCCGGTTTCCAACTGCTTCCGGCAGGACGTGGGCCGTCTCGCGCTTGTTGAGCGCGAAGGCATCGCGACCGACATATGGCTGGTTGCGCCGCACCTCGCGATCCGCCAGTTCCGCCACGAAATGCGCGAGGGAGGTGAGCCGCTGAAGCTGCCCCGGGGCAAGGACCCGGTGACCCATCTTGAGCTCAAGGGCCGCAACCACCGAGGCAAGGTCGGCTGCTCCACAACGTTCGCCGTAACCATTCACGGTGGCGACCACCAGGGCAGCTCCCTTTCCCACCGCAGCCAGGCTGTTCGCCACTGCGACGCCTGCATCGTCACGGGCGCGCACACCGATTGCGGCCCGCCCTCCGGTTGCGCGCCGCATGGTGCTCACGACGGCCTCCACCTCTTGTGGCAAGGCGCGTCCGGTCGTGTCGGAGAGCACAATCGACTCGGCACCGGCCGCCGAAGCAGCCCCGGCGACTGCTCGGACCCATCCCTCCTGCTTCCGGATGACATCAAAGACGCCGTCGAGTTCGACGACCGCTCCGCATCCGGCGCGCTGGACCGCATGCACCCCTGCAGCGACGCGTGAGGTGGCGAGCGTTTCGCTCGTGTCGGTGCCCGACGCCATCGGTACGAAGAGCGTCACCGCATGTGCACCGGAGCGCAGGGCCGCCTTGAGCCCACCTCCCGTCTCGGCCCTTCCATGGAGCGGGAGCGCGGCGCAGGCACACAGCCGAGCCCCCCCAAGCTCAAGGCGGCGCGCTTCTCGGAAGATCTCCGCGTCGGCGCGCCCCCCAGGCCAGCCAGCTTCAACGAAGGCCACGCCCAGCTCGGCCAGGCGCAACGCCACCCGCAGCTTGTCGCGGACGGACAGCTGAAGCCCTGGCTCGCGCGCTCCCTCGGTGAGCGTGGCATCGTAGATGCGGATTTCCAACGCATCCCTCGCCCGGCCGTTCTACCTGCCGCTGTTGAGACCTCGCCATTCACCTTAGCGCGATCCCACTCGCCGTGGCGAGCTTCACTGCTCGCCTTAGCCCCTCCCAGTGGAGCACCGCAAGGGCCTCGGGTGGCCTGTACCAACCGTGTTCGGTGTGCTCATCCGAGAGCCGGCAGGAAAAGCCGGCAGGCAGGTGCGCGACGAAGGCCGTCTCCTCCGCCACAAGTGGGCCGCGCGCTCCGCCGCCCAGGAGCTCGGGCTCGATTCCGAAGGCATGTCGATACCCGAGCGGTGCCACTGTCGCTTCCGCCCCCGTCTCCTCGAAGAGCTCGCGCCGGGCCGCAGCCTCGGGCGTCTCGCCCGACTCGATGCGCCCTGTCACTGGCTGCCAGAAGCCACCCAGGCGGCGTCTGAGGAGAAGTACGCGTCCGTCCGACCCTATTGGCGTCACCGAGATGGTGTGCAGGTCTGGCGGTCGCATCTCGCACTCGCGTCCGAGGAGATCCGCGAGGCACCGGGCGAGCTCGTCTTCCACGTCCTCCATAACCGGGGCAGCCCGGTTGAGCGTCGCGAGCTCCTGCGCCAGGCTCGTTACACCCAGGCGAGGATCGACGATCCCGCACGGCACGATGGCCCGGAAGTGCAGCAGGTTCGGGGCCACGTTGAAGGCAAGGCCGTGCGAGGTAATCCAGCGGGCAAGATGAACGCCGACGGCCCCGATCTTCTTCTCGCCCACCCAGACGCCCCGATGCTCCCGATGCCGCGCGGCCGGCACGCCCTTCCCGGCGCAGACGCGGATCATGGCTTCCTCGAGCGTGGCCACGTACTTGCGCACGTCGGGCCGATCTGACAGGTCAACCACGGGATAAGCGACAAGCTGCCCCGGCCCGTGATAGGTGACGTCGCCGCCCCGATCGGTCTCGTGGACCTCGAAGCCCCGCTCTGCGAGCCACTCCCGCGAGGCAATGACATTCTGAGATTTGGCTCCCCGGCCCAGGGTGATGACGGGTGGGTGCTCGAGCACGAACAGGAAATCCGTGGTGGCCGGTATTCCGCTACGGACTGCATAGCCCGCAAGTGCCATCAGCCGAAGCCCGTCGGCGTACTCCACCCGCCCGAGCTTCCTCACTTGAAGGCGGCGGTTCATCGCGCCGAACTCGCCACAAGAGCACTACCCTCCCGACCCCAGGGGCGCCGGCGCTCCGCTGGAAGCAGCAGACTTCCTCGGCCGGTCGGGTCTGTTGAGGGCGTGGATAGCCTCCCCGAGCGCCGCCTTGCACGCCTCCATGAAGGCCTCGGGCAACGTCGGATGCGCGTGGATGGTGAGCGAGACGTCCTCGAGATACGCTCCCATCTCGAGCGCCAGCGCTGCCTCGGCAATGAGATCGGACGCCTCTGCGCCAACGATCGTGACGCCCAGGATGAGCTTCGAGCCGCGGTCAGCGACCACCTTCACGATCCCCCCGCTGTGGTCGATGGCAATGGCCCGCCCCAGCGCGGAGAAGGCGAACTTTCCCACCAGCGGGTCGTAGCCCTGCTGCCGAGCCTGTTCCTCGGTGAGGCCGACCGTCGCCACCTCGGGGTCCGTGAAGACCGCTGCCGGTAGCGAGATGAAATCCCGCACCGATTTCTTTCCGGCAATCACTTCGGCCGCGATCTCACCCTCCTTCGAAGCCTTGTGGGCGAGCAGGGGAGGCCCGCAGAGATCGCCAATACAGTAGATGGATGAGACGTTCGTCTGCATCCGCTCGTTCACCTCCACGAACCCCTTCTGGTTCACGTGGACGCCCGCCTTCTCGAGCGCCATGCCGTCGCTGTTCGGCCGAAACCCCACCGCCACGAGCACCTTGTCGCAGGGTATCCCCTGCTTCTCACCCCCCACTTCAACCTGCACTGTCAGGCCATCGGTACCCCGCTCGAGCCCCGTGGCGCTCGCGCCGACGTGCACGGTCACCTCTCGCTGGCGCAGTGCCGTGTTCACGAGCCGCGCCGCCTCGGGTTCAACGCCCGGTAGGATGCTCGGCAACATCTCGACGATGGTCACCTTCGAGCCGAGCTTGGCATAGACCGTCCCCAGCTCGAGCCCGATGACGCCGCCGCCGATGACGACGAGCCGCTTCGGGATCTCCGGGATATCGACCGCCTCCCTGGCGCTCCATACGTCATTGCCATCAAATCCGAATCCAGGAATCTCGATCGGGCGGGCCCCGGTTGCCAGGATGAAGGCCTGCGCTTCGATGCGCGTTGCCTGACCGTCCTTGTTGGAGACAAGAACAGCGTCCGGGCTGGTAAAGGTGGCAACCCCCTTCACCACCTCGACGCCATTGCCCTTTTCGAGCATCGCGACCCCGCCCACCAGCTTCTTGACGACCTCGTCCTTGAACTGGCGTAGCTTCGCCAGATCCACCTTCGGGTCGGCGGTGATCCCACGAGCGGCAGCGCCGCGGATGTCCTCGATCAGGTTCGCGGCGGCGATGAGTGCCTTCGACGGAATGCAGCCCCAGTTGAGGCAGACGCCGCCCAGAGCTTCCCTATCGACGAGGCACACCTTCTTGCCAAGCTGGGCAAGCCGAATGGCGGCCACGTAGCCGCCCGGTCCCGCGCCAATGACCACCGCATCGAACCTCTTCGTCGCCATGGGACTTTCTCCGCGCCGAATATAACCCCGCCTCCACTCCCCGGAAGGCAAAAGGGTGAACTTCGCCGCCGGGGTGCGCGACAAGCCCCGCCTTCTCATGGGCGGGGAAGGATAGCGCCGGGGGAGCGGGGCATCGAGCCCCGCTCCCCCGGCTTAGTCCTGGCCTGGTCCGGTCGCTGCGACGCCGCCGATTGACATCCTCTCTGGCCTGGCCCGGAGATCCCGACTGGGCGGCTTGCGCCGCCCGGTTTCCTGGGCCGAGTGCCTTCTCTGCGCTGCTCGTATTTCCGCAAGCGTGGCTGTCCCCCTGCCCGGGGGTAGGTCGCGTTCGCGACGACTTTCCTGTGGCAGCATCGTCTGACACGGCTCGCTCAGCGGGCGCGATCCTTCCCCTCCTTGAACATGTCGCGCATCCCGGTCAGGCTCCACAGGACGCCCTTCCAGGTACCGCTTGGCGGTGTCTCGGCGGTTCCGTCCAGAAGCCGGCTGGACACGCCCTTGAGGCTGTTCGCGAGGCTTTTGACCGAGACTCTCGGCGGGTACTCAGCCAGCACGTGCACGTGGCCGCCCTCGCCGTCCATCTCGACGAGACGGCGTCGAAGCCAAGGCAGACCGCGGCGAAGATCTCTTAGCAGCTGTTCACGAGCAGTAGCATCGAACACGGGCCGGCGATACCTGGCCACGGAGACGGATGTCGACCATGCCGGAGTTCGCTTCCAGCCGTCATGGGCCAAATGCATGGTGCGCTCGTGCGGTTGGTGCAGGCATACCGCTTCCGGATCGAGCCACCCCGAGCGAGGCGCGCGACATGGGCCGCATCGCAGGATGCTGCCGCTTCGTCTTCAGCCGTGGGCTGACTCTCGAGCAGGAGCGCTTCGAGCGCGGCGAGAAGCACTCGGCTACCCCGCGCTCTGCAAGGAGCTCGCGGGTGGCGCCAGGCCGCTGAGACCGCGTTCCTGGCCCACGCGCGCATCCACCCGTCACAGCAGGCGCCCAAGGACCTGGAGCGCGCGTACCGCAACTTCTCCGGGGGCAGAGCCGACCCGCCGCGCTTCCAGAAGAAGGGCCGCCATGATGCGTTCCGGCACCCGGACCCCGAGCAGTTTGCCGTGGAAGCTGCGGTGCGCTGCCGGAAGAGCCGATCGGTGGGCGGCACACCGAAGAAGGGCGCCGCCTTCGCCGTGGACGTGAGGGTCGCCACGTTCGCATGGTGAAACGTTCGACCCGGTGCGCTCCTACGCGAAGCTGCAGGAGAGTCTGGCGTGAGAGCAGCGCAAGCTCGCCCGCAAGGTGAAGCACGGCAAGAACTTTCGGTAGGGCCCATGAGCAGGATCTCTCGCACCCGGGGCTCCACAGGTCCGTCCTCGACGACCCAAGTCCGCGCTCCTGACCGGAACGGATGGCCGTGGTAGCCAGCACAGCCCAGGGAATGTGGCGCCCTCCTGGATCCCGCGGTTGGCGGTGGCTCGGTCCGCATCAGCGGACCGATGGGTTGTCGGGCGAGTAGTCGAGGAATTGCCAGCGTAGCGAGGTGGCATGCTCCGTTGCCACCGCCTCGTCGAGAGTGAAGTCCACCAGGCGCTTGGCGCCGGGATACTCCCCGGCGCGCTCCGGATCCCATGACGTGTGCGCGGTGCCCGAGAGCTGGAGCGTCCTGCCGTTCTCGAAATCGAGGAGCAGCAGCCCGGCGCTCGGGTTCTCGGCGAGGTTGCCGATGGTGTTGAACATCCGGTTGCCGTCGTAATCGGGCCAGGTGAGGGTGCGTCCGTCTGCGACCCGGACGAAGCCCGGGAAGCCGCCGCGGTGCGACGCGTCGGCGCCGCCTTCGGGGTGTGCGGTGGTGATGAACAGGGTGTCGGCGCGACGGATCCATCGCTGGATCTCGTCCCCCAGCGTGTCGGTCCGGCGCACGGTCCGGACGGCTGGTGCGCCGGCGCCACCCGGCTCGCAGCTGCGCGCCTGGATGTATCGCGAGCAGTTGGCGTACACCTGCCGGGTCCGCAAGGTGAACTCACCGTCACCCGGAGTGACCTGTCCGTTCAGCCGCAGGCGCCGCCGGGTCGCGAAGTCGATGACCAGCAACCCCGCCTCCCCGCCGGCGGCGAGGCTGCCCTGGAGCGGATCCCCCTCGCCCGGCAGGGTGCGCACGCGGAGGGTCCGCTCGTCCACGACATCGAGGAAACCGGGCGGCCCATCGAGGAGGGAGGCCCAGACCCGCCCGCGCGCGTCGGCCGCGCCCAGGACCGCTGCCCGCTGCTGTGTCAGGAAGGCCACGAACTTGTGGGCGATCGCGTCGTGGATCGACCGCTCGATGCGCGCCGCCTCCTCGCGGACGCCGGCCCGCTCCTGCACCGCCAGCTCACCCCGGTGGTAGATCCCAGACAGGCTAGATCCCCTGCATGCTCACGAAGCGCGGCAAGGCCTTGACTCGCTCGATCCACTGCCGGACATGCGGGTACGGCTCGTGCGCCACGCCTCCCTCCGGGGCCAGCGCCACGTAAGGGAAGACGGCGCAGTCGGCGACGGTCGGGCGTTCGCATGCCAGCCACGAGCGCTGTGCCAGATGCCCGTCGAGGAGCCCGAGCAGACGGGCCGAGCGGCGCAGCGCCTTCGCCTTGTCGAGGCAGTAACCGAACTTGTCCACCAGCCGTGCAGCGTTGGGCCCATGCTGCACTTCGTTGGCAGCCCGGGACAGCCAGTGCACCACCTCGGCCAGGCCAGCTGGATCGCGGGGCAGCCATGCCTCATCGGCGTACTGGGCGGCAAGGTAGACCAGGATCGCCTGCGAGTCGCGCACCACCCGCTCCCCATCGACCAACACCGGGATCTCGCCCCAGGGATTTAGCTCGAGGAAGGGGAGTCGCTGGTGTTCGCCGCCCATGAAGTCCACGGCGACTCGCTCGATGGGGATCTGCGCGAGCGCAGCGAACAGGCGAACCTTGTAGCAATTGCCGGAGAGCTCCAGGTCGTGCAGTCTCATCGCCATGCCTCCTCGGGTGGGTGTGGTGGTAGCGCCGCCTCGCGGCGCCGGCTGCTGCCTTCTCGACCGACAGCGGCCGGGATGGCGTTCATCCTGTCGCCACCCTGATGCATCCGCCGCCCGCAATAAAGAGCTGTCTGCGCACATCACCGCTCCGCATTTCGGTGTAATCTGGGGGCATGGACAAGCTGCGGGCCATGGAAGTCTTCGTGCGCATCGTGGAGGAGGGGAGCCTCACGGCGGCTGCGGCGGCGCTCGGCACCTCGCTCACCTCGGTGGTGCGCATTCTTTCCTCGCTCGAGCGGGCGCTCGGGGTGCGGCTTCTCAACCGCACCACGCGCCGCATCGCAGTCACCGAGGAAGGGCGCGAGTATCTGGAGCGATGTCGTCGCGTGCTGTCGGAGGTCGAGGAGGCCGAGAGCGCGCTCACGGCGCGCCAGATCAGGCCAGTCGGGCGCCTGGCCTGCACTGCGCCGGTGGTGCTGGGGCGCCTGCACGTCGCACCGCTGGTTGCCGGCTTCCTGTCGGAGTACCCGGGCATCCGCGCCGAGCTGCTCCTCGTCGACCGGGTGGTGGACTTGCTCGAAGAGGGGCTGGACGTGGCCGTCCGCATCGGACACCTGCCCGACTCCTCGCTGGTGGCGGTAGCGGTGGGCGCGACGCACCGCGTGATCTGCGCCAGCCCTGACTATCTGCGCCGACACGGCACGCCCCGGCGGCCGGCCGACCTCGCGCGCCACCGCTGTATCGAGTTCACCGGGTCGGCGCGCGGCGTGGGGTGGGACCTGCGCGAGGGCGGCAAGCTGGTCCGGACGCCGATCGAGCCGGTGCTGTCCATCAACCAGGTGGACGGTGTGCTCGCCGCGTGCGTCCAGGGGCTTGGCTGCGTCCGCGTACTTGGGTACCAGGTCGCCGAGCTACTCGCGGCCGGCGTGTTGCGGCGCGTGCTCGGGGAGTGCGAGCCGACGCCGGTGCCCATCAGCGTAGTCTACTCCCACTCTCGACTGCTCTCCTCGCGCGTGCGCGCGTTCGTGGACTGGGCCGTGCCGCGGCTGCGACAGCGCCTGAACGGCGTGGAGCTCCAGCAGCCGCCTCCGCGCGAGTGACCACGTTGATCTCGGGGCGCCAATAGCAGGCGAACCGAAGACCGGTGCATCTCGTTCAGTTTCCTGAACGGAACGGGGTATTCTCTCGGCGGGATGGGCCCGGAAGAGGAGCGTCTGCGAGCTGCGCGACGCGAGCGTCTTGATGCTCGCCTGCGCCGGGCTGCCTTCCGAATGGAGATGGCACAGGTGGAGCGGCTCTGGGTCGTGGTCTCCGCCAAGCGCGACGGCTGGTCGGTGCGCCAGATCGCTCAGAGCGTGGGACTCAGCCCGACACGCGTCCATCAGTTGCTCGCCGATCCCGGCGCCGGCCTCGTGGAGGACGCCATGTCCGCCCTGCGGGAGCTCGGCTGGCCAGCGCCGGAGGACCCAGGGAGCCACGACCGAGAGCTGGTGGCCGATCGGCTCATCGACGAGGCCGTCCCTTCTGATGACCTGCGCTGGGTGGCTGGAGCAGCTTGCCACCGGCAGCGACCGGCTGATCGTCAACCTGCGGCCCACCGCTGACTGGCCCGATACCGACAACGTTCCCATCGACCAGGCGCGGGTGGTCAGGATCCTCCGCCGCGTCGCCGGCGACGTCGGTGAGCTCGCGCGAGCAAGGCGCCTCGCGGACCTTGCCTCGGCGGACGTCGATGCAGACACCCGGCTCGGCCACCGTAGGCAACTGGCTGAGCCACCGATCGCGTTCCCGAAGGGACCCAAGAGCGTCCTCCACTTGCGCCAGGCGTGGGAGGACTACGAGCGACGGCTTCGCCAGGCCGGCCTCCCGACGCCACAGGACCCCTGGCGACACCTCAGTCCATCACGGGACCGATCGGCCGAGCATCGGGCAGAACGGCCTGGCGCGAACAGCGCCGTTCCCGATGCCTCCAGCGGCCTCAAGACCGCCACCGTCCTCTTGTGGCTGAGGGTCGAGAACAACAGCAAGTTCGTGCGCGGCAAGAAGCGCGCGAGAGAGGACATCGAGCGGTACCACCTGCAACGCTACGCGGCTGAGCGGCGCGCGTCTGGCGAGTACGAGCTCAAGGTGCCGTTCCGCGATGACAAGGACCTCGACACGACCATGGACGACCTGTTCCGCGCGATCGCAAACGAGGCCGAAGTTGCGCTGCTGCTTCACGGAGCCTTCTGCCCACGTCGAAGGCAACGAGGAACGTTCCTGGTGAGCCCCGACGTGCAGCAACCGACGAGGAAGGCCCGCACAGCGCCGCGCGCCGCCCTGTACATCCGCGTCAGCAGTGACAAGCAGACCGCCAAGAACCAGGTGGCCGAGCTCCGTCAGCTCGCACACGGTCGCGGCTACGCGCCCATCGTGTACGAGGAGATCGAGTCCGCGGCCAAGGTCCGCCCCGCCTTCAACCGGATGCTGGCCGACGGGCGAGCCGGTCCCACGGCCCCTCGGTGTTGAGCTGCACCACCGTGTCCTCGGCCGCGCGAGCGAAGTGCTGCATCCCAGCGGGCAGCGAGAAGAAGCTGCCCTGCTCGAGGTCCTGCAGCTTGGCCTCGTCGAACTTGCCGCCGTGGCCGAGCTGGAACTTGCCGCGGTTCGTGCGAAACTTCAATGCCGGACAGGCGTCTGACGCCAAGGGGGCGGAGCGATGCGTCGAGTTCGCTGGCTATTCGGATTTGTGATCCTGACGTCATTATTCACTGGCCGTGGCGGAGCCGACACTGGGTCTGTATTTGCGGGTTCTTGGACTGGTACTTGGGCAGACAAGAAACATGGCACGATTACTATCACTATCGACCGCAACGGCCATATAGCCGGGATGATCACGGATACCACTAATGGCGTTGCTTTTGAAACTCACGGAACGATCAACGCTAGTGGCGCATATGTTCAAACCTACACCGCTCCTGGCCTAATGCCTCCG
>Ga0335081_10020484_pt1 | contig 10694 bp, 9 predicted proteins | sample Lox_Sample_35_FD_206713 | JGI IMG/M metagenome (GOLD analysis project Ga0335081, IMG submission 206713) | Soil microbial communities from Loxahatchee National Wildlife Refuge, Florida, United States - Lox_Sample_3.5 | ecosystem: Environmental > Terrestrial > Soil > Wetlands | place: USA: Florida... | reverse complement strand
GACGATCTGCTGGCGCGGCCCAAAGCGGGTGGTCAATCCTTCGGAATCGATCGCGTTGATGGTGGCGCGCGCGCGCACGGCTGCATCCAGCACCGCGCTGGTGCGCTGCTCCAAGCCGCCGGTGGGAAAGCCGGGGGAGAGCATGGTGAGGATGCGGGCGCCGGGCATGCGCGCCAACTGGCGGATGACGACGCCGAGCACGTCCAGAGCGGTGGTGGATTGGTAACTGAGCTGGTTCCAGACGGTTTCGGCAAGGGTTTGGACGTAGGCAGGCTGCTCATCGATACAGGCGGGATCGGGTGACAGGCAGTTACAGGCGATCGCCTCCCGAACCTTCGCTCGCTTAAGGGCTTCATCGGCGTGGCGGGTGATGGCGTAGGCCTCGTAGCCGGAGAGGACCGGACAAACAGTGAAATCACGATCGCCGCGCTGAGGGTGCACTTTTAGTGCGGCGATGGCGGCGAGCAGCGCTTGCCGGTCCGCGGTGAAATCGACGGTGACGCTGGCGGAGCCGGTGTAGAGGGCGACGCGGTCGGTGGGGAGCATGAAGTTCTCGATGAACTTCTGAGCGGCGGCTTTGGCTTTGCCCAGCCCGAAAAGGTTGATGTGAGTGTCGTCAACGAATAGCGCGATGGAACGGGCGGGCGGAGCGGAGGCGGGCGCAGAGGGGGAGGCTGTCGGGCCGGCAGCGGGTGCGGGCGCTTTCAATTCGGAAAAGAACGAGACGGGGCGCGGCCTGCCGTTGTCCAGGATCTGGAAATCGGAAGCGGAGAAGCCGCCGGTGGCGTGGCCCTGGCCGTCGCGAACGGTGACGGCCAGTTCGACCAGGTTGGCTTCCACGGAAAGGACCGGAGGCTCGGGCGCGTATAATCCGTAGCGGATGCGCACCTCGCCGGGCTGCGCGGCCTGGCCGGCCGGAAAGAGCGCCGCGGCGATCAGGGGAAGAGCATGCGCCAGCATCTTCTCGGCTCGCATGGGTTCGATTGTAGCGAACCAGGGGCGAGGGATGAACTATACGACGGAAGCACAGCGGACCAACTCTAAAGGGCCGAGGTTGGGGAAGCGTTGGGGTGAGATCTCAATGGCGCTGCGGATGGCTTCGAAATCGGCGGGATTGTTGTGTATCAGGGGCAAGCGCGCGACCAGGGCGGTAGCGGCGATCAGACAATCGAAGCGCCAGCGCGCGAGGCGGTCCTGACGCGATTCGGCCAGATGATGACTTCGGCGGGGAGGAGTAGGTGGGTTGGGCAAAAGAGCCATGATCTCCCCGGCGACAATTGCTGCCACACGGTCCAGGGGCCGCACTTGGCCCAGAAGCCTCAGATACTCCAGCCGCGCTGCCTCGATTGCGGCTCGCCGCTGGGCAGGCGCAATGGCCGATTGCACGGCGTAACCGCGAATTCGTTCCGCGACCGTAACGGCGGCAACGTTGATGGTATGTTGGCGCAAATGTAGGAGCAGCCAGTCTCGTATCGGAGGTGCTGGATTTCGGCTAAGCCAGCTTTCAGCGCTCGTGTCGAACAGGTAAGGTCCCGACTCAGGCCGCAACATGGAGAGCTACTCTTCAGCCGGCCCGAGAATTATGCCATCCAATGCGAGCATCTCCTCGTCCGAAAAGATTCCAAAGGCCTTCTGGTAACCTTTCAGGATCTCGTCGGCTCTTTCCGCCGCCGCATGTTTGCGCAGACCTTCGTCCAGAGCCTCTGCGATGACAGTGCTCAGGTTGACCTTGCGCGACCGGGCGATACGCTCGGCATGCGCCAGCGAGTCGGCTGGTAATGTCAAGGTAGTTCTGCGTGTGGCGGAGTGCCGCGTTCGGCGCTTCATAGATACAGTTTAGCATCAAATCCGCATCAAAACGTATCACACCAGCTGTTACGGCTGAGAGACTCGCCGGCGGCAAGACTGCCGGCGTTACAAAAAGCCGGGCGGATTGAGACCGCCCGGCTGGTGTTGCGAATACAGGGTCCGCGCTACCTGACGAACACCGATATGGTTGTGCTTACAGTCTGGCCTCCAGGTCCGTAAGCCGTCAGGGTGTAGGTCTCGTTCGTGATCGGGTTGACGGTGAACGAGCCGTTGACCGGTACGTTGGTCGGCGGGATATCGGCGCCGATCAGGACGACCGAGGTGGCGTTGGCGGTCTGCCACGTCAGAACCACCGGGTTGCCGGCGGCGGTGGACGTGACTGGGCTGGCGGTGAAGCTCAGGATCTGCACGATGCCGACGTTCACGGTCACGTTGCCCTGGATCTGGCCCACGGCGTTGGTCGCGGTCAGAGTGTAGGTAGTGGTGACGGTCGGGCTGACGGTCGCGCAGTCGTTAGCGTTCAGGTTGCTGCCGATGCTGGGCGTGATGCTGATGGCGGCGGCGCCGTTCACCTGCCAGCAAATCTTGGTGGATTGGCCGGGCGAGATGTTTTGCGGCGTGGCCACGAGGGTCACGATTTGCGGGACGCCGGCGCCAGAGACCGTGATGGTCACCGGAGCGGATACCGAGGTGCTGCCGTTGGAGGCGGTCAGGGTGTAAGTGGTGGTGACGGTCGGCGACACGGTAGTGCTGCCGTTGGGCGTCACAGTGCCGACACCGCTGATGGAAACGCTGGTGGCGTTGTTGGTGGTCCAGCTCAAAGTGGAGGACGCGCCGGGAGCGATGGTGAGCGGGTTGCCTTCGAAGCGGACAATCTGCGGACCGGCGGTCGGAGTCGGAGTGCCGCTCACCGTCACCGTCACCGTCTGGGTCACCGAGCCGGATGCGCCGGTGGCGGTCAGGGTGTAGGTGGTGGTGGTGGTCGGCGAAACGCCCACAGAGCCGGAATTGGCGTTGACGCTGCCCAGGCCCGAGATGGAGACGGAAGTGGCGTTCTGCACCACCCACGTCAGAGTCGAACTCTGGCCGGAGGTGATGGTAGCCGGGCTGGCCGTGAACTGCACGATGTTCGTTTGCGACGGCGAGGCCACCGTCACCGACGTGGTCGCTGTGCCCGACAAGCCGTCGGTGTTGGTCACCGTCAAGCTGAAGACGTAGGTGTTGCCGGCGGTGGCCGTGAACGTGGCAATCGCCTGGTTGGCGTTGTTGATGGTGACGGCCGGGCCGGAGACTTCCTTCCAGCTATAGGTGAGCGCTTCGCCCAGCGGATCGTAAGAAGCCGAGCCATTGAGGGTGACGACGCCGGCGGAAACGTTCTGCGGCGGACCGGCGATGGCGATCGGCGGAGTGGTGCCTACACGGCGCGTGCCGAAGTCGTAACGGATGCGCGGCACGTCCATGGGGACGGGCGCTTTGCTGGCGGCGTAGTCCCGCGGGTGCATATAGTTGCCGAATTGCAGTCCGAACAGGAACTGGCCGTTGCCATGCGGCCCTACGTAAGTCTGCTGGTAATCGCCTTCCACCGTGACGGCCACGAAATGGGTAACGGGCTGCACCAGTTTCAACTCGCCTCCGGCGGTCGAATGCATGCCGGGGATGTTGCGGTGCAGGTAGCCGATGTTGCCTTGCAAATAGGCATTTTCCCAGAGGCCGACCAGGCCATCGACGCCGTATTGATTTACTACGCGCGCAAAGGTCTGCAGTTCCACGCCGGGATAAAGTTGGAGATTGTTGAGGATAGCTTCGTTTTTGAAGCCCTGCGTTCCGAACGCCCCGATGCGGCCCCCCTTGAAGATGTAATCCACCATGAAGGAGGCCTGGCCCAGGCCGCCACCGTGCTGGTATTGGCTGTAGTCGAGGTACTTGAAACTGCCGAAGGCGCCCGCTTGGAACGCACCCCAGCGGTTCACCAGACCGATATCGAACTGGGCTTCCTGAGCGCCCGGGTTATAGATATATTCGCCCTGCGCCTGCACCGCGTGGGTGCCATCGCCCCCAAACGGCGAGAAGAAGCGGCCGGAGGCGTCGAGAGTTCCGTTGCCGCGCCGCGTCGGCCCCATCGTCGGGCCGGCGCTGAGGCCCAACAGGGAGAACTTCTGATTGCGGCGCTGCGCTTCATCCAAGGCGCCCTGTGCCTCCTTATGCGCGATGGCGGTGGTCTGCTGCTCGTTAAGCGGCTTAGGCAGGCCGTTGACCTGGTCTTTCAAGGCGTTCAACTGATTGCGCTGGTCGGCCAGTTCGCTTTTCAACTGGTCGTTCTCCCCTTGCAAGCCCTTGAGGGCGGCGAGAATATCGTCGAGCTTGTCGAGCCGCTTGAGAATCTGGTCGCAGCACTCCTGCTGCTTCTTCGCGAGATCCTGCAGGTTATTCATCAGGGCCTGCAAAACGTCGTTGATACCGCCTTCCTTGATCAGGCGTCCTTGCCCGTCGGTAACCGCCAGCGTTACACGGCGGTTCATGAAGCGGCCTTCTTTCGTCTTATTGTTTACTTCCGGATCGCGCTTGCCGTTGCCGGCGGTGGAAACCTGGTCCGCGTTGGCGCCGTATTTGACGAGGAATTCCTTGACCGTGTTGGCGCGTGCCAGCGCCAGCCGGTCGTTGTAACGCGCCGACCCCACGTAATCCGTGTTGCCGGTGATCTTAACGCGATAGTCACGGTGCTGACTTAACAGGTCAGCCAGGCGCAGCAGGCTCGGATATCCGTCCGAGAGAATGGAGGAATTGAACTCGAAATTGATCTCCTCCCAGGCTTCCTTATTTTGAGAACTCGGCGGCGTCAACCCCTGAGCGAATAAACCCGAGGCAAAGAAACCGAGCGCTCCCATGGCAGCTACTGTCTTCATATGTCTTATGAGTCTCCTCAACTTGAACCACCTGTGCAAAGAAAATTGAAACCGCCCGCCGTCCTTAGACGGTCGAGCCTCTAAATCACGGCAGGCAACGGAAATAATGCTCCTGCCGCGGAAGCGCAGTTAAGAATAGAATACAACGTAGGTTTGACTTATCTGCAACTATTTGATGAAGTTAGTTTAAGGATACAGGTATTTCCGCACACAGATTCCGGGCTGGATGCGATAATAGAGTACAGAGGCTGCCGGACGGGTAGTCGCTCATGGTTGCGGTGCCGGTCAAACGGTTACTACAACGATGGGAGGAAAGTCCGGTCTCCACAGAGCAGCGTGCCGGCTAACGGCCGGGGGCCTGGTGACGGGCCACGGAAAGTGCCACAGAAAATATACCGCCTTGAGGTGGGGCAGGCTTTCAGCCTGCCCGGCTTGGCAGGCTGGAGAGCCCGCCCCACTTTGAGGTAAGGGTGAAAAGGTGCGGTAAGAGCGCACCGCGGCGGGAGTAATTCCGCCGGCAGGGAAAACCCCACGTGGAGCAAGACCAAATAGGGGAGGAGGGACTGCTCGTCCCGTTTGACTTCCGGGTAGGTCGCTGGAGCCTGCCAGTAATGGCAGGCCTAGAGGAATGACTGCCACCTTTCGGGGCACAGAAACCGGCTTATAGTCCGGCAGCCTCTACATATGTAGCCATGAGCTATGAACTATGAGCTCGACTGCCATGGGTCTGGTCCTGAGCTCCCAGTGCCAGCTTATTAGGGAATTCACCTGATTCTTGATTTCCGCATAAGTTAAGTTACTCACTTGCACCACGGAAAATACCTTGAATAATTCCACTTTTAGAAATAATCTAAGTAGCGCTGGGAGAATCTCGAGTGGCGCCGGAGAACAAGCGGGATGTGAGTGAAGAGTTGCGTCGAGCTTGTTCGAAAGAGAATTCGAAGTAAGGAGAGGAAAACTCAGATGGGAAAAGTCGCTCGGCAGGTAGTGGAAAAAGCGGGAGTGAACGTAGACGTTTTGATCGATAAGCTGGTGCGCGCCGCGGGGGCGGAGTTCACCACGTTTTATTACTACACGATTTTGCGGGTAAACTCGATCGGGTTCGAGGGCGAGGGGTTGAAGGAGATCATCGAAGATGCGCGCATCGAAGACCGCAACCATTTCGAAGCCCTGACGCCGCGGATCTACGAACTGGGCGGGTCGCTGCCGCGCGATATTCGCGGATTTGCCGACATCGCCGGTTGTCCGGACGCCTACCTCCCCAGCGATCCGCACAACATGAAAGCCATGCTCGACGTGCTGGTGGAAGCGGAGCGGTGCGCCATCCGGACTTATACCGAAATCTGCGATATGACTTTCGGCAAGGACCACCGCACGTACGACATCGCGCTGGCCATTCTGAACGAAGAGGTGGAACACGAAGCCTGGTTTTCGGAGTATTTGAACGAAGGGCCATCGGGGCACTTCCGCCGCGGGAAGCCGGGGGCATCGCCGTACGTGCGCCGGTTCATGACGGCGGATTTTGATTAGCTCACCGCCCGGGACTCATGTTCCATTTCGCCGCGCGGTTCGACGAGGTGCCGCCGGGAACAACCAGGTTCTGCTGTATCGAGGGCCGGGCAATCGTGCTGGCCCATTGGGAAGGGCATATTTACGCATTGGCTGGAATATGCCCGCACCGCAATAATCCGCTGGAGGGAGCGCGGCTTTGGGGGCACCTGCTGGATTGCCCGTGGCACCACTTCCAATACGACATCCGTACCGGTGAAAACCATTATCCGCGGAACGTGTATCCGTCCGATTATGCGGCGCTCCAAGAGCAGGTAAGGCCGCTCGAGACCTATGCGGTGGAAGTGCGCGGGGGTGAGATTTGGGTGAACCTGGGATGAAGGACGCGGTGCCGGGTTCCGGCTGGAAAGCGCGGCAGCCGGGCGATTTCCACAAAACATTTTTGTTCGCGGACTTCCAGACGGCGTTAGAATTTGTGAATCGCGTGGCCGCAGCCGCGGAAAGGGAGGGGCGTTATCCCGAACTGCAAATCGGCTGGGGCCGCGTGGACGTAGGCGGCTTGTCCGGGTCTGACCTTGAGTGGGCCGCCAGGGTCGACGAATTGTTTTTTTGCCGCTGAGCGGCGTAGCCCGTTCGGTGGCGCGCCACCCGGGGGGGTGGATATGGGATACACGCGCAGACGGGCGGTGCTGTCCGATATCGAGCGGCTGTGCTCGATCGCGTTGGCGGCGTATGGCGATTCCGCCAATGCCTTGAAGGCGGGCGAGGCCGAGCGCTTCTGGCGCTCGTTGGAGCGGCTGCGCATCGCGGCCGCAGAGCTCGATGGGCTGCTGTCGCCAGGGGATACGTCCGAGTGGTTGGGCCTATCCGAGCAGTCTCCCTTGCACCAGACCGGCGCGGGACCCCTGCCTGCACGGCTTACCGGCATGCCGCTGCCGGATTGCGCGCGCTTCTTCGATTCCGACGCGCTGCCGGCGCTGCTGGTGGCGGTGGCGGAACTCAACCATGCCGCGCAGGAACGGATGGCTTACCTGCGGCAGGTGGTTTGACCGGAAAGAACAGCAGCCGGGCCGGTGTTATGCTCGGTGCATGTTGCGTTTTGCGGCCTTACTCGGGCTGGGCTTTGCGTGCCTGGCGCAAACATATCCCACGCCCGCAGAGGGCGACTACACGGTCCACGATTTTGTTTTCAAAACCGGCGAGAAACTGGCCGACCTGCGGCTGCATTACACCACCATCGGGACGCTGTCGCGCGATGCCTCCGGCCGCGTGAATAACGCGGTGCTGATCATGCACGGCACGGGCGGCAGCGGCCGCGGATTTCTCAGTGCGCAGTTCGCCGGGGTGCTGTTCGGCAAGGACCAGCCGCTGGACGCGAACCGCCATTTCATCATCCTGCCCGACGCCATCGGACACGGAAAATCGAGCAAACCGTCCGACAGGCTGCACCAGGAATTTCCGCATTACGATTACGACGACATGGTGCACGCACAGTACCTGCTGGTGCGCGACGGGTTGCACGTGGACCATCTGCGGCTGGTGATGGGGACGTCGATGGGGGCCATGCACACGTGGGTGTGGGGAGAAACGTATCCGGATTTCATGGACGCGCTGATGCCGCTGGCAAGCGCGCCGGTGGAGATCGCCGGGCGCAACCGCATTCTGCGCGACATGATCATCGATTCCATTCGCAGCGATCCGGATTTCAATAACGGCGAGTACACCAAGCCCGTCCGCGGGCTGATTGCGGCCGAGTACGCGCTGTACTTCATGACCAGCAGCCCACTGCAGCAGCACAAGAGCGCGCCCACGCGATCGGCAGCGGACGATGCCTTCCGGGCAATCAAGGCCCGGGCGGCCAGCCTGGACGCCAACGACATGGTGTACCAGTTCGATTCGTCGCGCGACTACAACCCGCAGCCGAAACTGGGGGAGATCAAAGCGCCGCTCTACGCCATCAATTCGGCCGACGACCAGGTGAACCCGCCGGAGCTGGGCATTCTGGAGCGCGAGATCAAGAACGTGCCGCGCGGCCGATTCATCCTGCTTCCGATCAGCGACGAGACCCGCGGTCACGGAACGCACTCGCGGCCGGTGGTGTGGCAGAAATACCTGCTGGAACTACTGAAGGAATCGGAGCCGCACACGGCGCAAGGGCCGGCGCCGGAAGAGTTTCAGGTGCGCATCGCTACGACCAAGGGCGAGTTCGCGCTGGAGATTCACCGCGGTTGGGCGCCGCGCGGGGCAGACCGGTTTTGGGAGCTGGTGCTGGCACGCTACTTCGACGATTCGCGCTTCTTCCGCGTGGTGCCCAATTACATTGCGCAATTCGGCATTGCGGGCGATCCTGCGGTGGCGGAGGAGTGGCGGGAGCGCACCATAGCGGACGATGCGGTGCGGCAGGGCAACACGCGCGGCACGATCGGCTACGCCATGACCGGACCAGGCAAACGCACCACCCAGCTTTACATCAACCTGGTGGATAACCGGCAGCTCGACGCGCAGGGCTTTGCGCCCATCGGCAGGGTGAGCTCCGGAATGGAGGTGGTGGACAGCCTGTATTCCGGCTATGGCGAGAACTCCGGCGGCGGGATGCGGGCCGGCCGGCAGGCGGCGCTGTTCGAAGGCGGCAACAAGTGGCTGGATGCGCAGTATCCGAAGCTGGACAAGTTGCTGGCGGCGACGGTTCGCTAAAGGTTCAGCCGCAGCGGCGTTGCAGCGTGCCGGGGCCGTCAAGCGGCTCTTCGAGTGCCGATTCCGCGGTCGCGGGGAGGCGCAAGAGCCGGCGGACGCGATAGATGAGCGCGCGCTCGGTGAACGGTTTGAGCAGGAGCGATTCGGGAGCGCGGCGCCCGATCGCTTCGGCCACCAGGCTGTCCACATATCCCGAAATATAAAGAATAGGAATGTGGCTGGAATCGCGGGTTAAATCGGCTGCCAAATCGAGCCCATTGGTGCCCACCAGGTCGATAACCGCCAGGTCGACGGAGCGCGCATGGCTCCGCAACCAGGCGAGAGCCTCGCCGGCGTGGCCGACTTCGAACGTCACGAAGCCGTTGCGGTGCAGCCACAGCGCGATGAGGCGGCGCACCGGCGCCTGATCTTCCACTATCAGAATGCGGCGCCTCGAGCCGCTCGGCATGCGCGTGCCTCCTCTGTCCACAGCCCTATAATTCTATTCCAAAACTTTGAAATTGGAATGAGAATTATCAAAAAAAACCGAGAAAAACCTCGTCCGCGGCGGACTTTAATGCCGTTACGCAATTCGCTCCAGTCGCGGCTCCTGGAATTCGTCGCGCGGCTCCGGTTTGGGCACAATTTGATCCAGCAGGAGTTCGAAATCCTGGGCGAATAGTTCCCGCTCCTGCCCACTGGCTCCCGCGGGAACGAGACGCCCGATCCAATCGTGCCGCTCGCGGGCGTTTCCGGCTGCGCTGGAATCCATGGAGAAGTAACAAACCAGATCGCGGTTCTGCTGTTGCAGGTTCATGTTGAGCCAGGCGAGAAAGGCTTCGGAGTGGAGCCTGGCGAGAACGCGCTCGGTTTCGGCCTCACCGAATTCGCGTTGCGGTTCGCGGTCGCGATATCTGCCGCGGGCGTCGCGCAGGGAGGCTAGCAGGGCCAGCGTGCCGCTGACCGTAGGGATGCGCGCCAGGCGGTCAGACCAATAGTCGAACGCGGATTCACCGGAAGAGGGCAGAATGGGGCTGTCCGCGGCAACGGCCTGCTGTTCAGTTTCCAGGAAGCAGCTCTCGAAAGCCCGGTCCACCACGTCGTCGGTCAGTTCCTCCGGCAGCTTTTCAAAACGAATCAGGTTGAAGGCGTGGTTCAGGATGTCGCGCGGATGACAGCGTCGCATAGGTTTTCCGGTACGGCGGTAATATTTGTCGAGCAGCCGGTCCACCAGGCCCGGAGAAATGCGGATACGGCGGGTGGCGCAATAGTTTTCAAAAATGCGGGCGAATTCGTTTTCGGCCGGTCCGTGCAGCAGAATCTTGTATTGGATGCGGCGCAGAAAGGCTTCGTCGCCGAGATCGGCGGGATTCAGGTTGGTGGAGAACACCAGGAAGGTATCGAATGGCGCGGTGAGCTTGCCGCCGGTCAGGAAGCTGAGGTAATCGACGCGGCGCTCCATGGGAACGATCCAGCGGTTGAGCACTTCCGCCGGCGTGGCACGCTGCCGTCCGAAGTCGTCGATGAGGTAAATGCCGTTGTTGGCTTTCATCTGGAACGGGGCTTCGTAGACGCGGGAAGTGGTGTTGAAGCGCAGGTCGAGCATGTCGAGCGTAAGTTCGCCGCCGCTGACGATGAACGGGCGCCGGCTGCGCACCCAGCGGCGGTCGAACGTGCGCTCCCGGGCCACCATAAGGACCGAGGGCGGTTCTTCTTCCACGGGCTCGTGGTAGATGGGGTCGAAAACCTGCACGATGTTGCCCTGGCATTCGATGGCGTAGGGGACGAAGACGGGCGAGC
>Ga0335081_10020483_pt1 | contig 10694 bp, 9 predicted proteins | sample Lox_Sample_35_FD_206713 | JGI IMG/M metagenome (GOLD analysis project Ga0335081, IMG submission 206713) | Soil microbial communities from Loxahatchee National Wildlife Refuge, Florida, United States - Lox_Sample_3.5 | ecosystem: Environmental > Terrestrial > Soil > Wetlands | place: USA: Florida... | reverse complement strand
CAATCCCTCGTCCCTGAACACGCCGAACTTCACCTCTTGCTCTCCATGGTCACCCCGCTCGGCTGGCTCGAACGCATCCCCACCTACAAAGAGCAGCTCGACAACATCCAGAACAAAGATCTCCACACCTACGGCTTCCTCGGCTATCCCACCCTGCAAACCGCCGACATCGTCATGTACTCCCCACAAGCAGAATCGGATGGGACCGCGTCCCCATCCGGTGTAGGGGCGGCTTTACGCCGCCCGTCTTTGCTCGTTCCCGTCGGCGAAGACCAGGTCTCCCACGTCGAGTTCTCCCGCGAACTCGTCCGCCGCTTCAATCTTTATTACGGCTTCAACGTCAGCGACGCCCTGTTCTCTTCCCAAAATCGCAAATCCTTTCGTGGCACGCTCACCAAGGTGCTTGATGTCCCCCCGAGCGAACCCACCTTTCCTGAAGGGCACGAATTGACCTCGGAACAGAAAACCGTCGCCGCCGCCTATCTCCGCCAGCGCGTCCTGGAAATGGGCGTCGCCAATTTCTTCGAAAAGGTTCCCCTCGCCGTCAAATCGTTCTTCTCCTACTCGGGCGTTCTCGAGGAACCCCAAGTCCTCCTCACCCCCACTCCGCGCATCCCCGGCCTCGACGGCCGCAAAATGTCCAAATCCTATGGCAACGCCATCACCCTCTCCGAATCCGACGACGACATCCGCAAGAAAACCAAAGTGATGGTCACCGACCCCGCCCGCAAACGCCGCACCGACCCCGGCAATCCCGACGTCTGCCCCGTCTTCGACTGGCACAAACTCTTCTCCACTCCGGAACGCGATCCCGGCCGCCTCGAATGGGTCCGTCAGGGTTGCACCACTGCCGGCATCGGCTGTATCGAGTGCAAAGCCGCCATGGCCGATAACCTCATCCAGTGGATCGAGCCAGTCCGCGCCCGCCGCCTCGACTACGAGCAGCACCCCAAAAAGGTCCTCGAAATCCTCGACGCCGGCAGCGCCACTGCGCGTAAGTCTGCCCAACAAACCATGCAGCGCGTCCGCGACGCCATCTTCCACTGGCCCGAAAAACGCAATTCCCTCGGTGCCCCGTGACCCTCAGCCCCGCTGCAAAGTGGGCCTTGGCCGTACTCGTAGCCGCCGTCATCGCCCGCGCCATCCTCGTCGTCTGGCGCAAACTCCGCACCTACTGGACCTGACTCCCCCGCAGGCTATTTCTCCCTGGTGGCACAGCCATTCCTGGCTGTGCTCCGGGTTAGGCCCCCACCCGCAAACCCGAGGCTCTCCCAGCTAGCGCACCTTCCTTCCCCCCAGTTCCCCCCTCTTATTTCCTGCTAACATACCCTTTCCGCTGATCGAGGGGTCTTCCTTGGCAGGCACATTTCCGAAAACTTCCGCGAACGCCACCTCCCACATCCTCGAGCTCGACGGCGTTCGCGGCGTTGCCATCGCCCTCGTTGTCCTCTACCACTATTTCTACGTGCCCTCCCTCGCGGCGCCCGGGAGTTTCGTCTGGCATCTCTCGGCCCCACTTCGGATCGGTTGGACTGGCGTGGATCTCTTCTTCGTCCTCTCCGGCTTCCTCATCGGTGGCATTCTGCTCGACGCCCGCGGCTCCTCCAATTACTTCCGCACCTTCTACATCCGGCGCTTCTACCGCATCGTGCCCCTCTACGCCCTCGTCCTTGCCGGCTCCTTCGGCTTCGTGCTGCTTCTCGAACGCGGCGTTTGGCCCCAGTTCCAGTGGATGATGGCCAACCGCCTCCCCTGGGCCTCCTACGTCTTTTACCTCCAGAACTTCTGGATGCCAGTCAAAGACTCCTTCGGCTTTGCCTTCCTCGGGGGCACCTGGTCGCTTGCCGTCGAGGAGCAGTTCTATCTCACGCTTCCCCTGCTGATCTGGCTTTTGGAGCCCCGGCAGCTTCGCAAAGTCATCCTCGCGGCCATCGTCGCCGCTCCGCTCCTTCGCACCGCTTTATTCGTCTGGAGGCCCGACAACTATTTCTTCCGCTACGTCCTGTTGCCGTGCCGCGCCGATGCCCTGTTCCTCGGCGTGCTCGCCGCCATGGCCATCCGCGATCCCGCTGGCCGCCGCTGGCTCGAATCTCGCGGGCGTCTCCTCGCCTCGCTGATCGCTCTGTTGCTTCTCGGATGCGCGCTGCTGGTTCACTTCGGCTCATCGGTGGAGAGCGTGCCGATGCAAACCTTTGGCTACAGCTGGATGGCCCTGCTCTACGCCGTGGTCATCCTGTATGCGCTCACCCAGAAATCCAGCTGGCTCAGCCGCTGCTTCCGGTTCCATCCCCTTCGCCGCCTCGGCCGGATCGCTTACGGCGTCTACCTGTTTCACAGCATCGCGATCATGGTCCTCGCCGGTTGGCTCCTGCCAAACCACCCGATCCGTTCCGGCTGGCCGGCGCTCAACTCGCTTCCGTATCTCGGCTTCACCCTCGTCGTCCTCATCGTCACCCTGGCCTTCTGCGAACTCTCCTGGCACTTCTTCGAAAAACCCCTCGTCCAGTTCGGCCACCGCTGGAAATACGAAAAGAACCTGGCTCCTTTGCCGCCCGTGGAACAGACTTCGATCGCCGCCTCCGGCTCCCAGGAATTCCCCGTCTCCAACTGACCCGCGTTTCGTTCGTTCTCCCCCGCATCCTGCTATCCCCTCGCGGATATCTGCTATCCTTAACTTCCATGGCGACACCCTACAAAATCTCCATCCCCATGTACGAGGGTCCCCTCGATCTCCTGCTCGACCTCATCAAAAAGCAGGAAATGAACATCCACGACATCCAGATCTCCCTCATCACCTCGCAATACCTCGCCTACCTCCACCAGCTCGAAGTCCAGAACATCGACGTCTCCGCCGAATTCATCTACATGGCCGCCACGCTCATCTACATCAAGTCCAAAATGCTTCTCCCGCCCGATCCCCTCGCCTCTCCCGAGGAACAGGCCGCCGATCCGCGCGAAGAACTCGTCCAGCGCCTCATCGAGCACGAAAAATTCAAAAACGCCGCGCAGCTCCTCTACCAGAAACAGCAGATCGAAGAGCACGTCTGGTCCAACCCTGACAAATCCCTTTACAACGATGAAGGCACCGAAGGCGAACTCGTCGTCTCCCTCGTCGATCTCGTCCGCGTCTTCCAGCAGGTCCTCGAACGCAAAAAAGAAGTTGTCCGCATCGAGCTTCAGCACGACGTCTTCACCGTCGCGCAAATGATCGCGCAACTCCGCGGCCAGATCCTCGCCAGCGACGCGGGCACCGTCAGCCTGATCGAATTTTTCGACGCCTGCCCTTCGCGTCACGCCATGATCGTCGCCTTCCTCGCCGTCCTCGAGATGGTGAAACTCCAAGCTGTAGCGCTGGCCCAGGAAAAGCCCTTCTCTGACATCTTCGTCAAGCGCGCCAAAGCCTTCGACGTCGCTTTCGACGCCAACGGCGCCATCCTCACCATCGACCAGGAATACCAATAACCTGTAGCACAGCCATTCCTGGCTGTGCTCTTGGTTAGGCCGCCCCTCCCCGGAACTTGAGGGTGCCCACCCCTGGTTCGGAAGGGTGGCCTCTTACAATCGAACGCCCCGATCCCTCTGGTCTTCGCTCTTCTCTGTGCGCTCCGTCTTCTTCCTCTGTGTCCTCTGTGTTCAAATCCCCACCAAAAGCAAAAACGGCGCCAAACCATTGGCGCCGCCCACTCTCTTCCAATTTGCAAATCTCTATTTTCGAATCTTCTCCACTTCCTCCGCCGCCACCCGCCGAGCCTCCAGGTCCGCCGCCAAAACATCCCCCATGCTTCCAAACCGGATCTTCGCCGTCCTCTCCAAAACCTTATCCACCACCTCCGCAATCCCCAAAAACTTCAGCTTCCCCTCCAAAAACGCCGCCACCGCCACCTCGTCCGCCGCATTCAACGCGCACGGCCACGCCCCGCCTTTCTTCATCGCCTCTCGCGCCAGCCGCAAGCACGGAAACCTCCGCGTCGACGCCTTCTCAAAATCCAGCCGTTTCAACTTTCCCCAATCCAGCCGCACCTCTGCCGTCTTCACCCGCGCCGGATACGTCAACGCATACTGAATCGGCATCCGCATGTCCGTCGGCCCCAACTGCGCCAGCACCGACCCGTCCACATACTCCACCATCGAATGAATCGTCGATTGCGGATGAATCACCACCTCGATCTGCTCCGGCTTCATCCCAAACAGCCACCGCGCCTCGATCACCTCGAAGCCCTTGTTCATCATCGTCGCCGAATCAATCGTGATGCGGTTGCCCATCCGCCAGTTCGGATGCGCCAGCGCCTGCTCCGTCGTCACGTGCTCCAGTTCCTTCAGCGGAGTCTTCCGGAACGGCCCGCCCGAGGCCGTCAACACAATCCGCAGCACCTCTCCATGCGTCCCGCCGCGCAAACACTGGTGCACCGCGTTGTGCTCGCTGTCCACCGGCAGCAGCGCCTTCCCCGCTTTCTCCACCGCGGCCATCACCAGTTCGCCCGCCGCCACCAGCACTTCCTTGTTCGAAAGCGCAATCGTCTTCCCCAGCTTGATCGCTTCGTAGGTGGCCTCTAATCCAACAACACCCACCGCCGCCGACACCACAATCTCTGCCGCGGCATGCGTCCCCACTGCCAGCATCCCTTCGCGCGCATGATGAATCGCCGGCAGCGGCGCAATCCCCTTTTCGCGCAACCTCACCGCCAACACATCCGCCCGCTCCGCCGTCGCCACCGACACCACTTCCGGCCGGTGCCGCAAAACCTGCCCGATCAATTCCTCGACGTTCGACCCCGCGGCCAATCCCACAACGCAAAACTCCCCCGCCAAAGCCTCCACCACGGCCAAAGTCTGCCGCCCAATCGACCCCGTACTCCCTAAAATCGCAATCTTCTTCATTCTCTGCTTGTCGCTCTCCTATGTGGCACAGGCATTCTTGCCTGTGCTCTTCGATCAACCCTCACACCTCGTACCAACTGAACTTGAGGGTGCCCCACCCTTCGCGGGTTTTGCGAAGGGTGGGCTCTTACCATCTAACACCACAAACTTTCCTTTCTTCCTCTTCTCTGCGTCCCCTGCAGCCCCTCTGCTAACTCTGCGGTGAATTCTTCTCTTTCCCGAAACCTTTGAACTCTTGAACTTCCTACATTCCTCTCGGATTCACCAACACCACGTAATACCAAACCACCGGAATGCACAAAATCAACGCATCAATCCGATCCAGCACGCCCCCATGTCCCGGTAAAAGCCCTCCCGAATCCTTCACCCCCGCCGATCTCTTATACGCCGACTCCAGCAAATCCCCCATCTGCCCTGCCACATTCCCAATCGCCGCCATCGCCAGCAAATGCCCCAGCGGCATCTTGATCCAATAACTGAATGCCCACCCGACAATCAACGACCCAACCATACTCCCTATCGACCCTTCCCAAGTCTTCTTCGGCGAAAGATGCGGCGCCAGCGCATGCTTCCCCACCGCCCTCCCCACAAAATAAGCCGTCGTATCCGCCGCCCAAGTCAACACCAACGCAAACAGCAGCAACTTCGGCCCATCATTAGGAATGCCGTGCAGTGCCACCGCAAAAGAGAGTGGAAACCCCACCAGAAGTAATCCACTCGATGAAATTCCTGCAGCCGGCAAAGCCTCGACCAGCGGTCGACGAGTCCAAAGCGTTAGCGACGCAATTCCGAAAAGGTATAGGAGCAGCAGGCTAATCAAAAAAAGAAGAAGTATTTCCCCCTGTAAGACTTTGGGACTTAAATTGGGGTTTGCGATGGTTACAACTTGTGGAAGGGTCAAGCTGAACGAAAAGGACAAAATCAGAAGCACTGCGCAAAACGAAGTCCACACCCGATACGCCCGATGCCCAATCGCCTCCCCCAACGCAAAATACTCCCACAGCGCCAACACCGTAATCACCGCCGTCGCAATCGCCACCACCCACGTCGGCGTAAACAGCACCAACCCCACCACCACAGGGATCAACACCAGCGCCGTCGCCACGCGTTTCCAGGTCATCAAACAATCCTTTTCGTGTAGGGGCGGCTTTGGGCCGCCTTCTTCTGCCACATTCGTGGGGGATACCTTCAGAATTATACAGACACCCGCCCCCCGATGCTCGTAGGGGCGGCTTTAGGCCGCCTTCTTCTTTTCGCCCAATTTAACGCTCTCTGAATTATCCAGGCACTCGGCGCACAACGCCGGTGTAGGGGCGGCTTTAGGCCGCCTTCCTGGGGTCCTCTGGCTGACAAAAATCTACCGCGGGTTGTCTTCCCCGTTGTTCACTCCCTCCCGCATTTCCGCAACCTTATTCGGGGGAACGAACCGCTCTAGCGGAGGCCGGAACTCTCGCCACTCAAAGACAAACGAACCCGAAAACGGCCAGGCATACATGTCATTCGCCAACCCCGCCCGCACCGGATTTTCAAAAACATAAGCGGAAGCCGATGCGCAATCTTCATTGGAACGGAGAATGTGCTCGTAAAATCCTTTTTGCCAGGCGTCGAACACGCCAAATCGCCTGAGCTCCCTCGCAGAGCATCCCTTGAATCCTCGAATCATTTTGGAAAGATTCGCCTCAGATGTCCTGCCGGCCACTAGCAGGTGACAATGGTCCGGCATGAAACAGTACGAGTGAACCTCAAATTGGAAGCGCGTGCTTTGATCTTGTAATACTCTACGTAGGTTATCCACGATCTCGGATGTGGTGAACACCTTCTTCCTGTCCTTCGCGCAAATAGTTACAAAGTACGAGCGAAAGCCAAGGTAATAAGCTTGAGGAAGCCGGACGGCTTTTCGCTCAATCTCAGTCATTTAGGGGCGGCTTCAGGCCGCCCTCTTGGGGGTTTCAGGGACGAACAGGCGGCCGCTTATATGCAACTATTACCATAATGCAATATTAACGGTCAAGAATCTAAGGATCAGCACGGGAGAAGAGGCGGCCTGAAGCCGCCCCTACATCTACCTCGCCGCCTTCTCCCTGGCGTCAATCCCCCCGTACCTTCTCTCCCGCTTCTGATAATCCAGCAGCGCTTCCAGCAATTTCCCCCGGTTAAAATCCGGCCACAGCGTCTCCGTCACAAAAATCTCCGCATACGCGATTTGCCACAGCAGGAAATTGCTCACCCGCATCTCCCCGCTCGTCCGGATCAGCAAATCCGGGTCTGGCAAGCTCGCCGTATACAGATGCCGCGAAAGTTCTTCCTCCGTGATCGCCGTGCCCGTTCCGTGCCCGTTCCTTTCGGCGAGAATCGCGTTCATCGCGTCCACAATTTCCGCCCGCCCCCCGTAATTCAGCGCGATCGAAAGCACCATCCCGGTATTCCCGGCCGTCGCATCCATCGCCTCCCGCGTATCCCGCTGCACGCCCTCCGGCAGCTCATCCGGCCGCCCCAGAAATCGCATCCGGATATTGTTCCGCTGGATCAGCGGCATCTCTTTCCGCAAATACTCCCGCAAGAGCTGCATCAAAAACTCGATCTCCGTCTTCGGCCGCCGCCAGTTCTCCACCGAAAACGCGTATAGCGTCAGCGCCTCGATGTGCAGCCGCGCGCAAGTCTCAATCGTCGTTCGCGCCGACTGCGTCCCCGCGCGATGGCCCGCCACGCGCGGCAGGTGCCGCTTCTGCGCCCACCGCCCGTTCCCATCCATAATCACAGCAATGTGCCGCGGCAGCCGCTCCAGGTCGAGCTTCTCGAGCAGATGCGCCTCCTCGGCGGTCACCGGCCCCAGCGAATTAACCGTATGTGTGCGAGTTTGTGCCACGTTTCTTTCGCGACGAGGATGAGCTTTACCGTTGTCGCAACCGCTCCTGGCTGCGCTCTCGTCCATTGCAGGACAAGTTTCCTTTACGCGGCAAAGTTAACATACCCTTTCGCGCCCGCGCAACGCGCTTTCTCCTATCAGTAATCCGGGATAGCAATGTGCACAGGCTTGCCCTGAGCCTCGAAGGGTGGGCTCTTCCGATCCAGCGCCGACTCTCTTCTCTGAATTTTTCCTGACTTCTTTACCTCTCCACCTCGTTGCTTCCTTTTCTCACCCCGTCCCCCTCACCCACTGCAACACCCCCTGACCCACTAGCACAAACGTCAACGCAATCATCGCCACCGCGGTAACCCACGCAACCACGTTGAACGTCACCGTATTCGTATAATCCCCCATCAAATCCTTCCGGTTCACCAACAACAATATAAAAATCGTCACAATCGGCAGCCACACGCCGTTCCCGACCTGCGAAAAAATAAAGATCTTCCACAGCGGCGCGTTCGGCAGCATCACAATTCCGCCGCCCGCCACAATCAAAATCGTGTACAGCCAGTAAAACGCCGGGGCCTCCCGGAACTTGTGGTCGATCCCCGCCTCGAATCCCAGCCCCTCGCAGATCACGTGCGCCGTCGAAAGCGGCAGAATCGTCGCCGCAAACAGCGACGCGTTCAACAATCCAAACGCAAACGTCAGCGCCGCCCACTTCCCCGCCAGCGGCGCCAGCGCCTTCGCCGCCTCCGCTGCATCCGTGATATTCGTCAGCCCCGAAGCGTGCAGCGTCGCCGCCGTGCAAATAATGATGAAGAACACGATCACCATGCAGCTGATGCTTCCAAACAACACGTCCATCCGAGCCTGCGGATATTGCCGCGGCCCCACCTTTTTCTCCACGAAGCCCGCTTGCAGATAAAAGAACTGCCAGGGCGCAATCGTCGTTCCCACCAGCGCCGTCAGCGTCACCAGATAACCCGTATCCAGATGAATCGAGGGGATCACCGTCATCCGCGCCGCCAGTAGCCAGTCCGGATGCGAAAAGAGCGCCGAAAACAGATACGTCAAATAAAACACGCAAGCCACCAGAAACACGACTTCCACCTGCCGGTAGGTGCCCTTCAGCACCAGCACCCACACCACCAGCGCCGCCAGCGGCACCGCGATGTACTTGCTCACCCCAAAAATCTGCGCCGAAGCGGCCACGCCCGCAAACTCCGCCACCACATTCCCCAAATCCACCAGAAATCCCACGACCATCACGAAAAACGTGGACCGGAATCCAAACTCCTCGCGAATCAAGTCCGACAGTCCTTTGCCCGTAATCACGCCCATTCGCGCGCACATCTCCATCGTCACGTACAGCGCGATCGTCATCGGGATCAGCGACCACAGCAGCGCATAGCCGTACGCGCTCCCCGCCTGCGTGTACGTCGCAATGCCGCCCGCGTCGTTGTCCACGTTCGACGTGATGATCCCCGGCCCCACCACCGCCAGAAACAGCGCGATCCTTCGCCACGTCTGGTTCCCGCTGGAAAAAAACGACATCGTCCGGCCGCGTATCCGGTCGATCAGGGTGTTGATGGTTGTCAGGTTTACGCTCATCTGCTCACAAGCCGCGACACCACGTCATCCACCGTCACCGTCCCGATCGGTCGGTTCTCTTCGTCAATCACCGTCAGCATCCGCAAATTGTATTTATCGAACAGTTCAAAAACGTCCTTCTCGTTCGCATCAGGCGTGATGCTTACCAGCGGCTCCGTCTTCAACTCCTTCATCAATTGCTCCGGCACAGCCAGCAGCATCCGCGCCACGGGCACCGTTCCCGAAAACTTCGCCTTCGCGTCCACCAGCACAATCGTGTCGAGCTGCTCCAGGTTAAATTCCTGTTTCCGCAGCCATTCGAGCACCTCTTCCCGCGCAGACGCCTCGCTCACATACGCGAACTCCGTGTTCATCATCCCGCCCGCCGTCGACGAGTCGTAACTCAACAGTTCGCGTACTTCATCGGCCTCGAGATTCGGCATCTCCTCCAGCAACTCCTCCGAAGTCTCCTTCGGCAAATCCGCCAGCAAGTCCGCCGCCGCGTCTGGCGCCATCTCTTCCAGAATGTCCGCGGCCTTCTCCGGGTCCAGCTTTTCCACGATCTGCGTCGTAAGCCGCTCATCCAACTCCGCCAGCACCTGCGCCGCCGTCTCTTCATCCAGCGAAGCGATAATTCCCTGCCGCTCCGCCGCCGAGAGCTCTTCCATCATCTCCGCCAGGTCCGCCGGGTGCAGGTCCTCCAGCTTTTCGTGCGAAATTCGCAGCTTCACCCGCCGCATCGGGTCCGGCTCGATCAAATTCACAAACTCCCAGCGAATCGAGCGCTGCGGCAACTTCGTCTGCAGTTTGCGAAGCAGCGCCGAAGGCGCAAGCCCTTGAAACAGCCTCCGCATCGCCCCGGGCAGCCCCACGTCCACCTGCGCGATCCGCAGCTCCACGTGCTCGTTCGTGCGCTGCTCCGAAAAATCCACATCGTTCACGCGCACTACTTTCCGCCCTTCGGTATCAATGATCTGCTGGTCCAGCAAATCCTTCTGAACCGCCAGCCAGCCCTCGTTTGGACGGTAGGCATCCAGCGCCCGCTCGCTCACATTCAAATCAATGCGTCCCGGCGCCACTTTCGACACCTGGTCGTACTTCGCCACCAGCGGCTGAAATCTTCCGCGCGATATCAGGAAATGCGAGATCCGGTTCGGTTGTTCCGCGGGCTCCACAAAAAACTCCCGCACGCGCCCCACAAAATGCTCCTGCGCGTCATACGCCGTCGCTCCCACCAACTCCGTCGCAAACAACATCGCTCCCTCCTTTCTCCCCAGTCGGCACAGCCATTCCTGGCTGTGTTCTTCGTCGAGCCGCTACCAAGTGAACCCGAGGGTGCCCTACCCTTTGCGCGGTGTGTGCGCAAAGGGTGGGC
>Ga0335081_10020482_pt1 | contig 10694 bp, 7 predicted proteins | sample Lox_Sample_35_FD_206713 | JGI IMG/M metagenome (GOLD analysis project Ga0335081, IMG submission 206713) | Soil microbial communities from Loxahatchee National Wildlife Refuge, Florida, United States - Lox_Sample_3.5 | ecosystem: Environmental > Terrestrial > Soil > Wetlands | place: USA: Florida... | reverse complement strand
CCGAAGTCTGACTAATATCCACAGGCCTGAAGCTTCTTTCAGCAAGAAGAGAATCAACGATCTCCACGAACGAACGAAGATACGATACCTCTTCCTCCTGCTGTTTTAGACGATGCTCCAAGAAAGATTTCAGTTCAGCCAGTTTTTTGGTCAGCTGCGAGTCAGGTGATGCCAAGACTTTTCCCAAATGAACGCTTGCTTTGAGCCGATTAAATAGTTGCCTCGCGCACTACCGGTCACGCTAATCGAGATTAACTCATCACTTGTGTTAGGCTGTTGGGTAAGTTGAGGACTCTTCTCACCTCGGATTCCGAGTTGTCCGTGTTAATGAATATCGGCACATTTTCCATTCCCGTTGCAATGTAGCTTGATAGAAGCCATTGGCCTGGGGCAAATTCAAGCGTTTTCTCGAGTATGCCCTGGTCGATAGTGAATGTGCTACTAACGAGACTCCGGTCGTACGGACGTGGTAGTGGTCCAACGAAGTACGTGTGCAACTGCTGGAGGGCATTTGTGTTCAAGTATGCGATTCTCTGAGTAGCGACGCAGCCTCCCAATCCATACTTTCTCCCTTGCCTGAGCAAGGTTTCGATTCTTTGCGTGCATGTGAGGTCTACCCCACGTGCCTTCTCATACGCCGGAATGAATTCTTGCGCCTCATCGAAGACGAAAAGAATCTGCGGGTCTACCTGAAACTCTCTCTTCCGTTGTCTCAACATTTCAGAGGTTAGGGTGATCGCGAGGTTCTTGACGATGTTTGGCTCTGCGATAGATAGGCAGAGCAAGCGCGTGTCGCCATTCAATAGGTTCAATAGTTTTGCAGGGGTGAAGGCGTTCGCGTCAATAACTGCTTTAGAGCGGTTTAGGGTGGATTTGAGTTCGACCCGTGTAGAAGCCCAAGCTGCAAGGGATCCGTTCTTCCAGACCTTAAATTTCTCAATTGAGCCCGTCGCTGTGGCTTGAAGGTAGTCGAGAAATTCTGGGGAAATAATACTGGCGCGTTCCAAACCATTGTCTTTCAACCATTTCAAGACGTTTGATTCAATTTCGTGGATTGCGTCTAGGTTTACTTGTTTGTCCCCTTCTGCTTTCTCTAATGACCTGATCTGTTCGAAGATTCCCTCATAGGTTGGTGGTGGTTTGGCAGCTTCCTCGTAGTGGCCGAGCTTCCCTTGTGAAATTATTTTTGTCATGTTTTGGGTGGCGTCGTATTTTTCGAAGCCTCTCGGCGTTACCATTATTTTGCTGAATTTGTTCGTCTCAGAGATTGGTATTTCAGCAATTATCTTGCTTTTGATCGATTTGTCGAGGAAGACGTCTTGCAGTAGGAATGGGTATTCCATTGAGATGTCGAAAATGACGATTTTGATCGATTTTGAGTGGCAGAGTATGCGGCGGAGAATGTTTGAGAGTAAGTTGCTTTTTCCGCCCCCTGTAAATGAGAAAACGCCGAAGTGGTAGCGAACGAGTTTTTCGAAGCTCACGTAAATCGGCACTGCCCCATCTTCTTCTTGAAACATCTTAATTGTGCCAAGACGTGGGTCTTTTCTTGCTTCGTGGTTCGTTACGATCTTTTCATTCCAAGTGAGCCCTAACTCTTCTACCAGCTTGCGGTTGTACATGCGGTGGATAGTGGCTTTGTTCAGGATGTAGACGCGTTCACCAACCACCGGGTAAGTAAAACCCTTGACGTACCGATGTTCTCCACAGTCTAGGATAAGGTCGTAGTTGAGTGGTATTGCACTGAGTTGGATGATCATCGTTGCTCTATCGTCCGTATCCCAGTCGGCAACGCTTTGTTCTATGACCTCGAACTGGTATGGGTAGTAGCTCTGGTCCGAGAGTCCCCTAAGTCCGAAATGTTCAGGCCCAATTCTGGATATCTCGAGCAGTGTGAACCTTTTTCCGTCAAATTTCTTGGCTTTGAAGTTGCGTACCGCTAGGAGCATTCCCTCTTCAAGCAGCCCCATCAGGTCTTTCTGGTATTGCGCTTTGATTCGGCATTCGTATTTTGCTGAGAAGCCTGTTGTTTCGGCGGAAACATCAGTTCGTCGCATGTTGTAAACCGAGGACAGCCTACCCTCGAATCGACCGTCAAGATCAGTGAAGTGCTCGTTAAGCTCTGTCTCTAGCATTTTCAACTTCACTCCTTCGTGATCGAAACGTGTTCATGTAGAATGAGTATTTTCTCAATTTCGGATGGGCGACAAGCCAATGTCCCATCCCTCTAATCATTTGTGATGCGTTGTGTCGTTGTGCCTTAGCGATCTTGTCTGCAATGTAGAGGGGTTCGTTATGACCGAACACCTCAGGAACGCTCTCATGCGTCATCGCCTTTAGAGTGACCATCATTAGCTCTTGGAACGGATTTTTCTCTGTCTTGCTTTGCCATAATATTGGTTGCACTTCTTCGACGGCGCCACCATACTGATGTTTCAAGGTAAGCGTCGGGCCGGTTTCGAATGGGTGGTAGAGGCGGTCAATGAATAGCACATTGCTTCTGAACCTGTCATCGGATTTGGCCTTGTCAAGCTGTATGTACGATTTCACGAAAAGGCCCTCCAAGATAATACGATTCTTTACCGCTCCCGCAATCAATCCGGTCTCGCCCTTGTAATCTTTGACGATGGTCTGGAATGCGGTATCGTACTCAATGGTGGCCCATGGAACTTCCACATCTTCGTGGTGAAACATGCTGATCGCTTGAAGCAACATGCGGTCAGTCGTTACTACGTGATCTTCAGGGCCTCGCCATAGTTTGGATTCTACGCATACTGGAATCACGTGAGAGATCAAATCTCTGGCCGTAGTATCCTTGGTTATACCAACTAGCATTACCCGGTTTTCTCTACAAGACTCGACGAGCATGTTAAGGGTGAAGAGGCAGAGAAATGCCATGTCGAGAGTTGTCAACCATCTCTGTGTCTCCCCATCCGTGATTTGAAGCGGGTTTCCTGTGTTGCTCGTGAAGAAACGTTCGCCGAAGTATTCCACTAACGTTTGAAGTCTAGACCAAGCCGTGGTCAAGTTCGGAAGTAACGAATAGTCCGAATTAGAGCGTTCAAAGTACTTTCCCTCGTCGGCCGCTCTTTTCATATACTTCTCGAGCTTCTCGATACGGTCTTTCGCTGTAAGGCCCAAACGGCTTGCCAGGTCAGCTGCACTCAGGGGTTGATTCGCCTTTTCGAGTAGAAACATAGCAGCGTGCCGGAGGTAATCTCCACGTGGGGGCAAAGTGGTTCCAGCATCTAGCGTGTGGTACCTTCCGTACGCTAGTTCCTGTTCTTCGATCTGGGATTCATTGCTTCTGAATCTAAGAATAGCACATTGACGTTTCCAGAGTGCTCGTTTTGAGGTGTCGTGAAGTAGGCTCGAATGCATACCTGACAAGGATCTGTCTAGCAAGATTATTTGGAATGCCTTGGTTTTAGCCAGCGAGTAGGCAAGGTACAGTTCAGAGAACAGCATAATCCAACTTGCTATTGTAGAATTGTCAACGCTAGCTTCTTCTGTCATTGAATGCGAAATCGTTCGCTCGCCGAGTTTGGTGAAATTGTTTTCAGGCTCAACCTCAGGAATCGAATCAATGTAAATTGGGACACAGCTTGCTATACCATGCCCCTTCTCGACGAATCCAGTATCATACTTGACCAGTGGTCCATGAGATTGGGAATACGTGACTGTACCCGTAGCCGCGTACGCTCCTGCCCAGAAGACGGCTAAGCCACCGAGCAAGTTTTGATCAAGCGATCCATCAATCGCTACAAATTTCGTAGCCGGTGCGCCGAACAACTCTTGCGCCGTTTGGTAAGATTTTGTGTAATCGAAATTGGAGACGATAAGGTTGCTAATGAGGGGCCAGTACGATTTGCTCGCGTTCTCCAATCGATCTCCGCTTTCGCCAACTTGTCCCTCGGCGCCGTCTTTGAGAATTCTTCCCAGCCGCTTAGCATTCATACTGAGAAGGGAGGACATGCTCGGATGCTCCTTGCAGAGAGAGTAAGTTCGTTCAGATAAAGAGTGAAGGATGATTCAAGTTGACACACATGCGTCATGGTACGGTGTAATAACCGAACAACCCGGGCGAAATTCCTGCTGAGCATGAAGAGAAAATTTGATCGAAAGTTGACAAGCGGTTCTGTCGTAAGACAGCGTATCTTCTTAAATACGGAATCAACGTTGCTTCTTCACGGTGCCTGTCCCATGGGTGAATGCTTTAACGGACATACCGAGCCGCTCTAGTTTGATTTCGTCAACTGTAGACAGTCATAGGCAAGAACTTTTTGAGGGCAAAATCATTGGATAGTTCGCAGTCTATAATTGACATATTTTCCGGGAAGTGGGACGGGAAACGCGTGGTACTTCGTGGATGGTTGCACCACATTCGTAGTAGCGGTGGAATACTGTTTTTGCAGCTTCGGGATGGCACGGGCGTCATCCAGTGCACTCTAAAGAAAGATAAGATCGACGCGCAAGAGTTCGAGCGTCTAGCAACGACTGCAATAGAGAGCACGATAGAGGTTGCGGGCGAAGTCAAGAAGGATCCACGCGCGCCGCGAGGATACGAACTTCAAGGTGAAAAAGTAACAATCCTATACCCCGCTGCTGAAGATTACCCTATCGCTAGGAAGTATCATGGCCCAGACTTCCTGCTTGACCATAGGCACTTGTGGATACGAAACGAGAAGATGCAGACTCTCTTCCGCGTTCGAAGCCGACTGATAGACGAGGCACGAAAATGGCTTTCAGGACAGGGTTACTTGGAAGTCCAGGTTCCAATACTTGTCAATGCCGCGGTTGAGGGAGGTTCAACACTCTTCCCTGTGAAATACTTCGACGAGAAGGCCTACCTCTCCCAAAGTTGGCAGCTGTACGCAGAGGCAATGATAACTTCCGTTGGAAAGATCTTCACTCTTGCCCCCTCATTCCGAGCAGAAAAATCGCGCACACGGCGACATTTGACTGAGTACTGGCATTTGGAAGTAGAAGCACCCTGGATGGATGTGAACGGCTTGATGGAACTTGAGGAAGAACTCGTCACTCATATGTGTCAACAGATTTCACAGTACATGCCAGAGGAATTGAAGTCCCTAGGACGAAAACCAGAGCAGATTGCGAACGTCAAACCTCCATTCCCAAGAATCACGTACGATAAGGCGGTTGAGTACGTGCAAGAATCTATGCCCAACTTCAAGTGGGGAAAGGACATGGGTTACGAAGAGGAGAAGGTTTTGACACAATATTTCCAGTTGCCATTCTTCGTCAACCGTTTTCCAAAAGGCATCAAAGCATTCTACCATATGCCAGATCCAGAAAACCCGAAAGTCACGCTGTCCGTAGACTTGTTAGCACCTGAGGGATATGGAGAGATTACCGGTGGCGGCCAACGCATTCACGACCTACAACAGTTGCTTACAAGAATCAAAGAAGAGGGGTTGAAAGCAGATGATTACAAGTGGTACATTGAACTGCGCAAGTACGGCACAGTTCCACACTCAGGGTTCGGGATGGGTGTCGAAAGAATTCTGGCTTGGATCTGCGGCCTGGAACACATAAGGGACGCCATAGCCTTCCCCAGACTCATCAACCGAATCTACCCCTAACACACCACGAAGCTGCAAAACGAATGCTCCGAATCAGACGAATGCTTAGGACAGACATTCCATTTGCAATTCAACTCACGGATCAGGAAAACTGGAGCATCCCCAAACAGGACTTCGAAAGGATACTGCGCCTCAACCCGCGCGGAAGCTTCATAGCCACCGAGGGAATGAGAAGGGTTGGAATAGCGACAACAGCGAGCTACGGCAGAAAGATAGCATGGATTGGCAACGTCGTAGTCCGAGAACAGTACCGCGGAAAACACATTGGACAGGCATTGGTCACACACGCCATAAACTACCTACACAAAACGCACGTCAAACACGTTGCATTGTACTGCTTCGACGAAAATGTGGAGTTTTACCGGAAACTTGGATTCATCGAGGGCTCCCGGTTTACGAGGTTGCGCCGGGAAGCAAAACGAGCCTCAAAGAAACCTGAGAGGAACGATTCGTTCAACCGCCTAACGGTCCCTGCGATTTTATCACTTGATAGGAAAGCCTTCGGAGCTGATAGATCAAGCGTAATTCTCGATCTACTCAACTCAAGAAGTGCATCTGTCTTCAGTGTTGTACATGGTCAAGGACGCTCGTACTTACTGGCCAAGAATTATGCTGACATGTGCGAACTGGGGCCGTGGGTCTCCTTTGAGTTAAGCGACGCGATACTGGATGCGGTTTTGGGCGAATCACTCCTCCAAGCTAGCGGAATGCCTGTAGAAATTGCACGCCTTCTCGACCATGCGCAGACGGCGGCCATGTTTAGGCGCCATAGCTTCCGCGTCATCAAGACCGGCTGTTCAATGCACTTGCACGCAATTCCTAGAATCGGTTCCCCTGCAGGAATTCTAGCCCTCGGTTTCCTGGATAAAGGATAACCTACCCCTTTTCCGAAGTTATTTCACTTGCTCTCGAATGAGTGGCGCTAAGTCCAGAGAGGGCTTCCCTAGTTTCTTATCGAGTGCCGCTTTGATCAACCCATAGTACGGGGGCGATGGTCTAGCTGGCCGTGACTTGAATTCAGCATGGAATTGAGTGGCCATGTAGAAGTATTTCGCAGGGAGCTCAAAGATTTCCATTCTCCGGCCATCGAGGCTCTTACCAGAGAACACGCCTCCAGACTTCGTGATTTGAGGGATGTACGCAGGATTGACTTCGTACCTGTGCCTATGCCTCTCGAATATCCTATCCGAACCGTAGAGGAACGCGGCAAGAGTATGGGGGAATACTTGTATCTCGTGTGCGCCCAACCGCATCGTCGCACCTTTCGAATCCACCCCGACCTGTTCAGGCATGAGGTCGATTACAGGATACGGCGTTCCAGGGTTCATCTCAGTGCTGCTTGCATTCTTCAGGCCGATGTGCCTACAGAATTCCACTACGGCCATCTGGAAACCGAAGCATATTCCAAGCGTAGGAATATTCCTCTCTCGCGCATAATTCAACGCTGCAATCTTCCCCTCCGTCCCGCGTGACCCGAACCCGCCAGGAACTAGAATACCATCAAAACGTGAGAGAGTGGAGCAATTGTTAGGTTCAGATTCAAAAAGCTCTGTCTCAATCCAATCGATCTCGACCTTCGCATCGCAAGCGCCGCCTGCATGTTTCAAAGCCTCGTTTACGCTGACGTAGGAGTCGGCAAGTTCAGCATACTTGCCACAGAGCGCGATTCGGACGAGTTGGTGAGGGTTTGCGATTTTCGAGACCACCCTATTCCATGACTCCCAATCAGCATGATGCTTTTCGAAGCCAAGTCTTTCGCTAATGTAATCGCCCATTCCTTGTGAGTCGAGTTCAATTGGTGCTTGGTAGATTGTGGGCAGGTCTGGGGACGCGAAGACGGCGCGTTCTTCAACGTTACAAAATAGACCAATTTTTCGGCGAGGTCCGGGCAAGAGTGGTCCTTTAGTTCGGGCTACAATAACATCGGGTTGAATGCCGATCCTTCGCAGTTCTTGCACGCTGTGTTGGGTTGGCTTAGTTTTTTGCTCCCCCACAACATCCAATGCCGGGACTAATGTAACGTGAACGAAGAAGACTTTTTGCGGTCCCTCTTCAAGTCTAAGTTCGCGTGCTGCCTCTAAATAGGGTAGACTTTCTATGTCGCCAACTGTACCACCGATTTCGATTAGGAGGACATCAGGCTGAGCTTTCAGAGCCGTGTTTCTAACGACGGATTTGATTTCGTCAGTTATGTGTGGAATGATTTGCACGCATTGGCCGAGGAAGTCGCCGCGCCGTTCTTTGCTTATGACTTCAGTGTAGATTTGGCCGGTGGTCGTGTTGTGGGCTCTTGAGAGGTTTAGGTCTAGGAATCTTTCATAGGTTCCTAAGTCCATGTCGATCTCGCCACCGTCGTCTGTGACGAAAACTTCACCGTGTGCGACCGGGTTCATAGTGCCGGCGTCAACATTGAGGTATGGGTCGACCTTCATCGCGGAAACTTTGAAGCCTCTAATTTGAAGAATTTTAGCGATTGAGGCGGTGGTTACTCCCTTTCCGATACCGGACATTACGCCCCCGGTGACGAACAAATGGTGAGTATCTATCGGCATAACTCACTCGAAGCAATTCTTCAACTTAAAGCTTCTCAGCTGACGAAACGCGTAGACTGCAGTAAGAAATTAGGAGAAAAGCATGAGAGAGTTGAAGGCTACTTTACTTGGCCCTTCAGTTTTCTGATTTCCTGGTTGATCAGGTTCAGTGCGACACGTGCAGTTGAGATGGCTTGGTCAACGGATTGTGAATTCTCAGAGGACCAAATCTTCGCAGCTCCCTGTGCGGTTTGGTTGCCAAGTTGAGAAAGGTAGAGGTTTTCGTCGTTCTCGAAGACTAAGCCGGCGCTAACAAGACCCTTCAGTCCTTCTGCTTCGGCGGACGAGAGCTGGAGTTGTGTTCGCGGTTTTGAGGCCTCTAGCGAAGTTGCGTTCTCAGTGAGTAATTTGATGAGTACAGATGGGCCTGCGGGTGTAGTTTCTCCGAACTCCGTTTTCGCAGATTCCTGTAGTTTTCTGAGTTGTTCTATTCGGGCTACGGCGTCTGTGACGGTGGTTAGGCTTCGGGAGATGTTTAGGAAGGATTGGACGACGGGGCTTTGTTGATTCATACGGTATAGGGTGACTGCTCCCACGTGTCTTGACGGAGAAATTGCTTTCATTCGCTCAAGGTCATTCCAGACCCTATAGAGCGTTGTGCGTCCTATGCCGGCGCGTTGGGCTATCTCAGTCTTGGTTAGCTCTTCTTGTGGTTTTTCTGCTAGGATTGTGAGTACTTTGAATTGCGGACTCTTAGATAGGACTTCCATGAATGCTGTTGCTTCATCTGCTGCCAAGGATTGTTCAGCAAGTTTAAGGCATGGAGGATGGTATATTAATGTTCCCTTTCCCAAACACCGAAGTTTCATGTCGAAGATCGATATATCGGAGGTCGTAATTCCTGAAGCCTATGCTCCCCGACGCCCTCTCTGAAACCCAAGAAAACATCCTTCTCACCCTCTGGAAACTCAAGGGCATAGGAAACAACCGAGTAGAAGAAATTCAGATCAGGAGCGAGCTCTCAAACCAATCCGCCAACGATGACCTAACTTCGGCCCTCAACACACTACAAGCCCAAGGCTTCCTAGCGGCCGAATCTAATGGCGATCACTCAAGCTTCTCGTTAACTCCCCTCGGCGTGGCTATTCTCCGCAAGACCGAAGAGGACAAGTTGCAAGAGCTAAAGTGAAACGAATCCTAGCTCAAGAAGGGCCTGAACGGCCGAGTTAAGTGATGTTCACAAGTTGTCGCGGGGTCAGTAGCCAAGCCAGTGTGGCGCACTTACCTATTTGCAGCGTCTCCACCTGTAACTTGCACAGCCCTCCCTTCTTTAGAAGCGGCCTAGCGCCTGCACTCCCGGAGGTTAAGGTTGAGATGAGGGCGCTTAGCTGTGGCTCATGGCCGACTAAAAGAAGCTCCTTAGTCTGTCCGTATTTCTCCTGCAAGATTCGTATTACTTCTTCCGGCAGCACCTCGGCCGCTAATGCAGGGCAGGTTTGAATCTTCTGGCCTTCTCCATACTGCCGGCCAACCACGAAAGCCGTCTCTAATGCGCGTTTGTAGGGACTGGTCACTATCGTATCAAACGACACTTTCAGGTGCCGCATTCCATCTGCTATACGTCTCATCTTCTTCAATCCTTTCTGGGTCAATGGCCGATCTGAGTCAAGGGGGTATGATGCCTCATCTCGAGTTACGGCTATACCGTGTCGGAGAATGTAGAGAGTCTTGGATGCTGTCGGTGTAGGGGCTGTTTGTTCGTAGATTATGGGTTTCCAAATTTCACTGAACTTGGGAATTGCCCTGATGAAGCGTTGCGCAGTCTCCATGTTCCGCCGCTCAAGGTCCAGCCATATCTCCTGCACAGCACTTAGCACGGTCTCTTTCTTCCAGCCAAACTCCACCAAGTCTTTCATCAGAACCTCGAGATCCTGAATTTGCCCCATCAATCTCGAAAGCAAAGACGCAGTTCTGAGTTGTCGCCGATCCAACTTGAGCACTGGTCGCACCATCTCAAGCATATACCTCACTGGTTTGAAAGACAGCCGAATTTTGTGGATGGTTCTAAAATCTGATAAGGTTACGACTTCCAGCCGTTTGCTTAAGCCGTCGAAAGCAACGTCCAACCCTGTCTCCAATATCTTTCTGGATGACTCTGCCGTTGTCGTGGACCGACGGGCGTTTATTTTGATCTTTGCCCGGTTGACGGCGGTTTCTATGAATTTTCTGTTCGCCTTCCATGGAAGCTTCCTAGTCGACTTCATTCCCCTAGCCTCTTTGCTCCGCAAGTCATCGTAGAACGGTCGCATCTCGGGCACGTCCTTCAAGAATCGTCTCACCCTGACCATTTCTACATGCACATCTCTTAGGTTGCTCAACTCGGACAACTGTTCTTTCAAAACGTTGCGAGCTCGTCTGATAGTGTTATCTGGACTAAAACGGTCAACCAGATCCAGCGCAGTGGCGAACCGTCGAATACTCACGCGAAGATCATGTACATTCTTGCCGGATTGGGTTTGTTGAAAACGGCCGAGATATAGTAGATAGTCGTTCCAAGTTT
>Ga0335081_10020480_pt1 | contig 10694 bp, 7 predicted proteins | sample Lox_Sample_35_FD_206713 | JGI IMG/M metagenome (GOLD analysis project Ga0335081, IMG submission 206713) | Soil microbial communities from Loxahatchee National Wildlife Refuge, Florida, United States - Lox_Sample_3.5 | ecosystem: Environmental > Terrestrial > Soil > Wetlands | place: USA: Florida... | reverse complement strand
CGAGCGCTGTGCGATCTTCACCAACCGGGAAAACCGCCAGAATGGTTTGCCCTGCGACCGAACTCCGAGCCACTGCGTTCCTCTCGATCCGGCCAAACCTGGGCCACGCTAGAGATACTTGCCTTTCATGTACTCGATGGCGGCGCTCACTCGAGTGGACACTTGGTATTGCGCCCATTCTACGGTCACGTGGCCAAAAGCGTTCCAGCCACGGGCCGATTCGGACTACTCGTCCGATTTGTCCCAACCCTGTGGATGAAGGTCACCCACTTGCTCACATGTCGGGCGGCAATCCAGAGCGGCACAGAGCCTAGCCCACGATAGCCGTGAGGCTCAAAATCTTCTCGCCCAAATCCTGATCCCCGTCGATCTGAATCTCGCGCCGGGCCGAGTCACGATCCATCCCCTTTGTGAAAAGACGCCACGCCAACGCCTGCGGGATAGTCACCCGCGACGCTACCTTTCCGGCCGCGCCACTCACGAAACCCCATCCATTCGATCCCCGAGACAGGAACCATTTCCCGCCACATTCGCCGGAAATCTCTAGAAGAAGTACCGTTCCGGCCGGCGCGTCAACATCGCGATAGAGATGCGGCAGCCCGCGTACAAAACAATCGAGAACCGGGTGATACAGCTCCCGAACCATGATGCCCGGACGATTCGTAGCGAGTCGAATCTGTTGCTGATGATGCCAGCGTTCCGTCAACTCGCGTGCCGTGTCGAACCAGTTCACTGATTGCTCCTCACCTGCCCAACTCACCGCGAAGGCCGCCCGGGCAAACGGATCAAGAGATTCGTGAAAGCTGGCGCTCCGCTCACAGGCCATTTGCATCAAATCGATCAGGACGCGCGAGCTCAGGCGGCGATAAACCGTCACCCCTTCCCGATTCAGACGGTTCACTAAAGTGACGACATCTTGAGGCGAACGGATCTCCGCCGCTTCCACATAACAACCGTCCCGAGCCATCGAGAGTTTCCGCAGCACGGTGTCGAGCAGGTGGGAGGCCACGTCGCGGACCTTCCAGGATGGAGCGATGGTCTGCATATCCCATTCCGCCGGTGCCAGTGAGCGCAATAGATCGATCAGCTCTCGGTCTACTCGGCGGAGAAGGTGAGCGCACAAAATCGGGGAGGTACCGCAAGCCTGGTCACGCATGCTGGTCCTCTCACCTTAGCAGGCGCTGACGGACCGCCCGGAAGTTGGGCCACCGGCCCCGGTTTCAAGCGACTGGGCCTGCACGCACCCGGCCATCAGACCGGTTCGGAGCCCATCGGCGGTCAGTTCAAATGCCCAGGCTCGGCCAGCAGCTTCTCGATCGCGCGGTACAGTTCCTCGGGACTCACCGGTTTGGTGACATATGCGTCCATACCGACTTTCAGGCACCTTTCCCGGTCGCGATTCATTGCGTGCGCCGTCATGGCGAGAATCGGCACATGTCTCCCGGTCTCCTGTTCGCGCCGGCGGATGGCCTCAGTGGTTTGCAGTCCATCCATGACCGGCATCTGGATATCCATCAGGATCAAGTCGAAGGTGTCGGATTCAAGCGCACGCAGGACTTCACGGCCGTCCGAAACAAGCACGGGTACCAGTGACCGTTTCTCGAGCAGCCTGGTGACTAATTTGCGGTTGACCGGGTGGTCCTCGGCCACCAGCACCCTCCGCCCCGCAAGCGTATAGGCCCCGTTTGAAGAACTGTTAGCCGCGCGCTCCTCTGGCTTCCTGTCTTCCAGCCCGAGGGTGATCAGAATGGCTTCCTGCAAGTCGGCCGGCATGACCGGCTTTACCAGATACTTCACCACGCCGAGCGCGCGGCAGCGTACCGCATCGTTCGGCAGATCGCCTGAGCTAAGCATCAGCACCAGGGCGGAGCCGTTCAGGCTTTCCTCCTCATGGATGCGCGCCGCAGCCGCAAAACCGTCCATTTCCGGCATTTGCGCGTCCAGCAACACGACTCCGTACGGCCTTCCCGCGGCCCCTGCCTCGCGCATCATCTCAAGCCCCTTCGGCGCGCCATCTGCCTGATCCGCATGCATGCCCCACTGCACGCACGATTCGGCCAGAATCGCGCGGCAAGTCGCGTTATCGTCCACGATCAGAACACACCTGCCGGCCAATCGAGGTTCTGTTCCGCCTTCGCCGGTGGAAGCCGGATCAGCGGCCCGTCCCACGCGCATCGTAAAGTGAAATATGCTGCCTTCTCCCGGGCGGCTTTCCACCCAGATCCGGCCACCCATCAGGTCGACCAGCCGCGCACAGATACTCAAACCCAGTCCGGTCCCGCCGTACTTACGCGTTGTCGAACCGTCAGCTTGAGTGAAGGCCTCGAACACGGCCTGTTGCCTCTCCGGCGCGATCCCGATCCCCGTATCGCGCACCTCAAAATGCAGCATGAGACCATCACCCGACTCCGTCTCGACCCCAACCGACACATGCGCTTCACCTGCTTCCGTGAACTTCACCGCATTACCCAGGAGATTCAGCAGGATCTGCCGCAAGCGTGTCGAATCCCCCACCAGCATTTGGGGAACATCGGGTGCGACCCGGCACAGAATCTCGATCCCTTTCTGATGCGCCCGCAGCGCCAGCGTCCGTAGCGCGTGCGCCAGTACCTCCCGCGGCGCGAACGTGATCGGATCCAGGACCATCTTTCCCGCTTCGATTCGCGAAAAATCCAACACGTCATTGATGACCGCCAGAAGGGCCATGGCCGAGTTCTGCACCGTCGAGGCATAATCCCGCTGCTCCGGCGTCAGATTCGTCTGCAATACCAGTTCGGTCATCCCTAGGATGCCGTTCATCGGGGTGCGGATTTCGTGACTCATATTCGCCAGGAATTCGCTCTTGAGACGGTTGGCCTCCTGCGCTTCCTGTACCAGGCGAACCAGTTCCTGGCGCGAGACGTCGAGTTCTTCCACCATGTGATTGAAGGCGACGGTCAGTTCGAAAACCTCGTCAATCGTGACCACCGGAGCACGCTGTTTCAGATCGCCCGCTGCCACCCGCCGGCTGAACGTGACCAGGGCATGCAACGGCCGGAGTATGCGGCGGAGCTGGAAATAGTGGACACACAGGATCAGGATCAGAGTGACGATGGCGAGCGTAAGGCCGTTGACCACCGAGCGTACGAACACCATCCGCTGCTTGGCCATGGAAAAGCCCACACGCACCAAACCCCGGTTCGATGCCGCCGCCGGCGCCTCCCAGTCGAGCACCTCGGGTCCCGAGTGCGCCGCCACCGGCTTGCCGATGTCAATGAACTTCACATGTGGCTCCGGGCCGTTGACAATCTTGGCTGTCTTCGCCATCCCACTCCCCAGGAGTCTCGTGGGTATGGCGCTTAACGGAAAGTCGGAGCGAGCGGCTGTGACCATGAGGTTGCCAGCCGCATCCGAAATCCGGACGTACAGCACGTCTTCGTTCGATAACGCTGTGGTGGCGATTCGTTCCAATTCCGGCCGGTTGCCCACCAGCATGGCCAGCTCGCTTTGGCTGGCCAGTGATTCGGCCAGTAGCCCGGCTCGCGCTTCCAGCTGATCCTGCAGCACCCAACGCTGCTGCAGGGTGAGAAGCCCTGCCATGCAGGCGAGGGAGGTCCCTACCAGAAGAACATTGGCCACGAGCGCCTGATTCAGCAGGCCTGCGCGCCCCTTTGGTGGCTCTGGTTTCATCGAAGCACCGTCACCTCTCCGCCGGCGGCGGCCGCACACCGCAATCCAAACAGACGCAGCACGCTCGGGTTCACTGCGACCTTCAATCGGCGCGGACCTTCCGACGACCGCGCGATCTGCCCATCGAGCAGCTGCCGCGCGGCTTCCCCCGCCTGTGCCCCGACGTCGCGAAAGTCCGGATAGATTCCGACAGCCGCCCCCGCCTTCGCAAAGCTCTCGGAAAAGCCGATGAGCGGCAGACGGTTCTCCAGCGACGCCAGGATCAGCGGTTTGACCGTGACACTGTTGTAGAGGGTGCCGTCGGGCAGGCACCACACGAAATCGGCCTGGTTCCGGAGTGAAGCCAGCGCCGCCACTAACTGTCCGGCCCCGGCGCATTCCGCAATGCGCACCGTGAAGCCTAGTTGCTGCGCGCGCGCCTGAAGCTGCGGGCCGTTCGGGTCGCCCGAACCCGCGTTTAAAATGATCCCGAGGCGGGTTTTTCCGGGGAAAAGGTCTTTCAGTCGTGCCAGCAGGCTCGCCTCAGAAACGTCGAGAGGAATGGTTACCGGCGCCGGCCGCCCCTGGGCATCCCACTCCGGGCGTCTGCGCAGGATCATGGTGTAAACAGCCGGCACCTTAGGCCGTTCCGCTTCCACTACCCGGATGGCTTCTGAGCCAACCGCGATGATGACGCCCGTGGCAGGTGCAACGGGCGGCCCCCGGCGGGCTGCGCTGCTCGCCTGATCCAAGTCCAGGATGCGGACTGTAGCCGGCGATGTAGCCAATGCCGCCTGGATGCCTTCGATCGCCGATCGGTGCGCCTCAACCCCAACGGACGCAATCACCACTACCGTGGGCCGCGGGCGTCCTTCCGTGGCCGCGAACAGCGGGCTCACCGTTAGCCACAGCAGCGCGAATGCCAATCGTAAGTCTCGCACCTTCACTCCCTCGTCCGCAGAATCAGCTTCAAGAAGACGCTCCGCCCGTTCTCGCGCAACATCTGCTCAGGCAATTCCACGCCGGCTGGATCGTAGTACACACGGTTCAGCAAATTGCGTACACCGAACTGGAAATCAAAGTCCGGATGGAGTTTTCGGGTGGTGAACGTCAGGTCCGTCAGCCACACCGAAGGCACAATGTCTCCGGCAACCGTCCGCCGCGGGCTGAGATATTGCATAGCGGCTGCAGCCCACAGCTTGTTGTGGGCAAGCGGGGCCGCGGCGCGCCATTTGGCGATACAACTCGGAGAGTTGACCAGCCACGGTTGGTGTGCGATCTCGGGGTGCTGCAACGCCACGCTGGCGGTCGTTTCGATCCAGCGCGCCGGTTTTCCGCTGAGCTCCGCACCGGTGCCGTCCGCCTGGCCGTGCGCCGCGTTTTGATATTGCAGCCAATCTCCCGGGGCCGTGACCGCTTCGATCAGGTCTTCTAACTGGTAGTGGTACGCGTTCAACACTCCGGTCCAATGTTCGCCGAGCTTGCGCTCGACATCCACCTCGAAGGTCTGCGCCCGCTCCGGCCTCAACGACGGGTTGCCGATTTGCGTCATGCTGTCGCTGTAGTACGCTTCGTAGGCATTCGGATTCCGGAACGCGCGCCCGTAGAGAAATTTGTACGTCGTTCGCGGCGATGCCTGGTAAATCAGAGCCATGCGTGGCGAAACGAAATCCGAATGCAGCCTCGATTCATCGAAACGCACGCCGAAATAGCCCGTCCACGCTGGCGTGATCTGCCATTGCTGCTGCGCGAAGACGCCATACGAGAGGTCGGGATGATCCGCGTTCAGGAAGTAAAATCGCTGCGGAGATTCTTCATAATGCTGCTGGATCGCCCGTATGTCGGCGTTCACCTCGCCGCCTACGGTCAGCACGCCGACGCGCGGAATCGCGAAATCATACGCCAGTTGCGAGCCCACCCAATCGCCATCGGTGAGGTCCCTGTGGTCCTGGATCTCCCCTCTCAACGCGTAGTCGTAGCGCGCCCTGTACCGGTATTGGTCGTAGTAAAGGCGCCAGCGGAACTTGCGGGTGGCCGATAGATCCCGCGCGTACGCCGCCTCGAAAAATCCGCGCGTGTCCACGATATGGTTTCCGGGGTCGCCGAAAATCGTGCCGAACCATCCGGTGGGCACCTGCTTCTCCCGCGAGCCCATTAGTCCTGTGAACGTCCAGTTGCGCCAGACCAGGCTGGCAATCGCGTGGTAGCCGCGCTCGCCATCGGCATTTCGCGCCCATCCCAACCCCGGGAAGTACAGCGACTGCCCCCCGTTGTTGAACGCCGATGCCGACATCAGCAGATTGACCCCGCCGCTCAGGGGCATTCCCGTGGAAAGTTCCAGCTTCTTCTCGCCAAAGCTCCCCGTTTCCGTACTGGCACGCAGCGCTCTTGCCTCGACCGGCGACTTGGTCACGATGTTGATCGTGGCGAAAATGCCGTTGCTGCCGTACAGCGCCGACGACGGCCCCCGGACGATCTCGATGCGCTTCACCAGGTCCATGTCCAGCGCGAAATCCTGCCCGAAATATCCGTTCGAGCTGTACACGTTATCGGTGAGGGAGTGGCCGTTGAGCATTACCAGCAGCCGCGTCGTATAGTCGCCCGGCAGAGAGAAGCCGCGCACTCCGGCGTAGTCATAGGCGCGGTCGTACGTCATGTAAAGCCCGCGCACCGCCTCCAGAGCCTCCCCCAACGTGCGCCAACCATACGTGCGAATCTCATCGGCCGAGATCACCGTCACGCTCGCTGGCGCCTCCTCCAGCGTCTGCGCGTGCAGCGTGGCCGCCTCCACCGCCGGCAGAGGCTCAAACAACACCGCCTCCGGCGACAAGTCCGCGGCGTCCTGCGCCGCCAACCGGCTACTGGTCGCCGCGACAAGCGCCAACATCCGTAAAATCAGTACAAATCGAGCGCCCCGACACACCATGAGTGCGTTCTCGACGTTCTATCGGACAGGGGAGCGAAAAGCTGTAGGTAGAATAAGGAGTTGTTGAATACTTGACAATGACCCACTAAAGTTTAATAATGAGGTTGTACTCAGCGGTCGGGAGCTCCACCGCAAATGCCATTATCTAAAATTGAGGAGGCTTCCCTAACATGGGCAAAATCATAGGCATCGACCTCGGGACCACCAACTCTGTGGTTGCCGTCATGGAGGCCGGCCAACCCACTGTCATTGCCAACCAGGAGGGTGCTAGAACCACTCCGTCCGTAGTCGGGTTCACCAAGACCGGTGAACGGCTGGTGGGCCAGGTCGCCAAGCGCCAGGCGATCACTAACCCGGAAAACACGGTCTTTTCCATCAAGCGCTTCATGGGACGGCGCTATGAGGAAGTGAACGAAGAAATGAAGATGGTCCCATATAAAGTTGTCCGGGGCGACAACGGCGACGCCCGCGTCGACATCAGCGGCAAGAAGTATTCCCCGCCGGAAATCTCGGCCATGATCCTCACCAAGCTGAAGGAGGCCGCCGAAGCTTACCTGGGAGAGAAGGTGACGCAGGCCGTGATCACGGTGCCCGCCTATTTCAACGACGCCCAGCGCCAGGCCACCAAGGACGCCGGCAAGATCGCGGGGCTCGAAGTCATGCGCATCATCAATGAGCCCACTGCCGCCGCGCTTGCTTACGGCCTCGACAAGAAGAAGAACGAGACCATCGCCGTCTACGACTTTGGCGGCGGCACGTTCGATATCTCGGTACTCGAAGTCGGCGAAGGTGTGGTGGAGGTCAAATCAACCAACGGCGACACGCATCTGGGCGGCGACAACATCGACCAGCGCATCATCGACTGGATCGTCTCCGAATTCAAGAAGGAGCAAGGCATCGACCTCTCGCGCGACCAGATGGCGCTGCAACGCCTGAAAGAAGCCGCCGAGAAGGCCAAGATGGAGCTCTCGACGCTGCTCGAAGTCGAGATCAACCTGCCCTTCGTCACGGCCGACGCCACGGGCCCCAAGCACCTGATCATGAAGCTGACGCGCTCGCGTTTCGAGCAGATGGTGGAAGACATTCTCCAGCGCTCCGTCGGTCCGTGCAAGCAGGCTTTGTCGGACGCCGGTGTGACGCCGCAGCAGATCGATGAAGTGGTGCTCGTAGGCGGCCAGACCCGCATGCCGCGCATCCAGACTCTGGTTCGCGAGCTGTTCGGCAAAGAGCCCCACAAGGGCGTGAACCCGGATGAAGTGGTCGCGGTGGGCGCAGCCGTGCAGGGCGGCGTGTTGGGCGGCGAAGTGAAGGACGTCCTGCTGCTCGACGTGACCCCGCTCTCGCTCGGTATCGAGACCCTGGGCGGCGTGTTCACCAAGCTCATCGATCGCAACACCACCATCCCGACGCGCAAGAGCGAAGTGTTCTCGACCGCGGCCGACAGCCAGACGTCAGTCGAAATCAAGGTCTACCAGGGCGAGCGCGCCATGGCCAAGGACAACCGCCTGCTGGGCGTGTTTCAACTGGTCGGTATTCCACCCGCTCCGCGCGGCATCCCGCAAATCGAAGTGACGTTCGACATCGATGCCAACGGCATCCTGAACGTCACCGCGAAAGACCGCGCCACCAACAACGAGCAGAAGATCACCATCACCTCTTCCTCGGGCCTGTCTAAGGACGAGGTCGATAAGATGGCGAAAGACGCCGAATCACACGGCGCAGACGACCGCAAGATGCGCGATCAGATCGAAGCCCGCAACCGCGCCGATGCCATGGTCTACAACGTGGAGAAAACGCTCAAGGAGCACCGCTCCAAGATCAGCGACTCCGAAGCCAAGGACATCGAAGCGGCCATCGAGGCCACCAAGAAGGCGATGGGTGAGAACGATGCGGATAAGCTCAATGCCGCCACTGACAAGTTGACCCAAGCGAGCCACAAGCTGGCCGAAGCCATGTACAAGGCTTCCAGCCAGCCTGGCGCAGGCGGCGCGAGCGGTGCACCCGGCGCTGATGGCTCGTCCGGCGGAGGTTCGCAGGGCGGCCAGCAGAAACCCAAGGACGATGTGGTAGACGCCGAGTTCGTCGACGTCGATCCGAAGGATAAAAAGTAGGTGCCAGGTGTCCGGTGCCAGGTGTCAGCCCGCTTGCTGGCACCTGAAACCTGACACCTGAAACCTTTTTATGAACACCCCCAAGCACGACTACTACGAAACGCTCGGAGTGGGAAAGAACGCCTCCGAAGACGACATCAAGAAGTCGTACAGGAAACTTGCGCGCAAATACCATCCCGATCTGAACCCTGGCGACAAGGCGGCCGAGGAGCGCTTTAAGAACGTGCAGGAAGCTTATGACGTTCTGAGCGATTCCAAGAAACGCCAGATGTACGACCAGGTCGGCTTCTATTCCGAGAACGGATTCCCCGGCGGCGCGCCTCCCGGTGGCGGTCAGGCGCCGCACAACATGGATTTCGGGGGATTTGATTTCTCGGATTTCTTCACGTCGCAGCCCGGCGCCGGCCGCGGTCAACCACGCGGGACCACCAGCGGCGGAGGAGGCGGATTCTCCGACATCTTCTCGCACCTGTTCCGCCGCGGCGAAGAAGAGCACGCGGAACAGCCGGAAAAAGGCGCGGACCTCGAATACGCCCTCAATATCGACTTTTGGCAGGCCATCCGCGGCACGCAGGCCAAGATCAACATCACGCGCCACGAAACTTGCCCCACGTGTAACGGTTCCGGCGCGGCGCCCGGCGCTTCCGTCACCTGCCCGCAGTGCAACGGCATCGGCCAGGTCTCGCAGATGGCCGGCGCCATGAAGTTCAATCTCACCTGCCCGCGCTGCGGCGGCAAAGGCAAATTGCAGAACGCCTGCCCGACGTGCCACGGCGATGGGCGCGTGGCCCGAACCGAAACCGTAACCGTGAACATTCCCGCCGGCGCGCAGAACGGATCGCGTCTCCGCGTTCCCGGTAAGGGCAACGCCGGTACGCAGGGCGCTCCCGCGGGTGACCTCTACATCACCACGCGCGTCGAGGAGCACCCGTTCTTCCGGCGCAACGGCGACAACATCGAGATCCGCGTCCCTATCAGCGTGACCGAAGCCGGTCTCGGCGCCAAAATCGAGGTGCCCACCATCGACGGACGCACGCTGCTCAAAATTCCGCCAGGCACGCCCAACGGCCGCAAGTTCCGGCTAAGCGAAAAAGGCGTGTTCAACGCCCGCAAAAACCAGCGCGGCGATCAGATCGTCGAAGTCTCGATCCAGACGCCGCCGGTGCATGACGAGCGCACCAAGGAAATCCTGCGCGAGCTCGGCAAACTGCATCCCGAAGATCCGCGCCAGGAAATCTGGGCAAAGGTGTAGATTATGGCGAAGCGCCGCTCAAAAGCCGCCTACATGATCTCGGCCGTGGCCGAGCAATACGCCATCCATCCTCAAACCCTGCGGCTCTACGAACGCGAGGGCCTGCTGCTGCCGTCACGAAGCGAAGGCAATACACGCCTCTACACCGATGGCGACCTCGAGCGCCTCGAAGTCATCCTGCACCTGACTCGCGAACTCGGCGTAAACCTGGCGGGCGTCGAGATCATCCTCAACATGCGCGAAAAGATGTCCGAGATGCAGCGCCAGATGGAAAGCTTCGTCTCCGGCCTCAACCGCGAATTCGCTTTGCACGCCCGGGAGTCGGAACCGGAGTCCAGGAACGCGCTGGTACCGGTGATCCAGGCCAACTCGGCCAAGCGCAGGGCGTGAAGTTCAGGTTCTAGGTGTCAGGTTTCAGGTGTCAGCAAGCCATCCGTCTCACCGCAGTGATCGGTCTAGTATTGGCCACCTGGTTCCCTGCTGTTCGATGCTGAACGACGCACTGTGCGGGCAATTCGGACCGTTTCACCGCATTTCGCCCGTTCGCTGACACGCCGACACCTGAAACCTGGCACCTAGAACCGGACACCTAGCACCTAATACCTGCGTTCTTGCGCCATACTATCTGCATGCAAACTCCGCTCTTGCTTGCCGCCCTTTTTCCCGCCCTTGCCCTCGCCGCCGCCCCCGTCAAAATCGATAGCGGCCTCCTCGAAGGCACCCTCAACTCCGATGGTTCCGTCCGCATCTTCAAGGG
>Ga0335081_10020479_pt1 | contig 10694 bp, 12 predicted proteins | sample Lox_Sample_35_FD_206713 | JGI IMG/M metagenome (GOLD analysis project Ga0335081, IMG submission 206713) | Soil microbial communities from Loxahatchee National Wildlife Refuge, Florida, United States - Lox_Sample_3.5 | ecosystem: Environmental > Terrestrial > Soil > Wetlands | place: USA... | reverse complement strand
ATTCGACTAGCCAGTTGTGGCCGCGATGGTGTAGTTTGGTTAGCATAGGAGGCTGTGGACCTCTCGATCGAGGGTTCGAATCCCTCTCGCGGCCCTCTTATATGGGTTCTAACACTGCATTTAATAGATGATTGGACGATAGCTAAGGTATGAGCCGACGCGCGGAGCGAGTGGAAGACTCATTGGCCACGCTGATGGCTTCCATGAAGCTCTCGGAGACCACCAAGCGAACCTACAGGGACAAGGTCAATTTGTACCTCGATTACGTCAAGATGCGGCCGGACGAATTCGTAAGGTCGGTCAAGGCGAATCCGAGGAAGTTCGAGCAAGACTTCGTCAAGTTCATCCGCAAGACGGGAGAAAAGTCTGGGCCGAGCGCCACATCCGCGTTTCGCTATTCCCTCATGAAGTTCCTGGAGATCAATCGGGTGATGGGAGTCAACTGGTCATACATCGGGGAGTTCGTGCCTCGGTCCAAGAGCGCGGGGCAGGATAGGGCGCCGACGGTGGAGGAGGTTCGGAAGATTGTGGACGTCGCCGACCTTAGATCAAAGTGCGTGGTTTTGTTCCTTTGTTCTTCTGGAGCGAGGATAGGCGCTCTGCCCGCATTGAGGTGGCGAGACATTGAGCCAGTGAAGCGGGACGACAAGGAGTTCGCGAAGGTTACGGTCTACAGAGGCGAGTCTGAGGAGTACATCACGTTCATTACTCCAGAATGTCATGTGTTCCTCCTCCGGTACAGGGAGTTGAGAGAGAAGGTCGGCGAGAAGGTTACGGATGCATCGTATGTCTTCACCACCGAGGCGAACAAGGAGGATTTCGACCAGAGGGGGGTGAGACCCGTGTCCGTGAAGACGCTGAAGAACATGCTCGGGAAGCAGTTGAGGCACCTGGGAATGCGCTCCGTGATCAGCGAGAGGGCAGGCTACAAGAGCTACGAGTTCCGACAGGCTCATGGGTTCCGGAAGTTCTTCAAGACTCGGCTGGAGGTCACGGGTGTCAAGTCGCTTGCCATCGAGACGATGATGGGCCACAGCACAGGAGTGACGAGGAGCTACTACAAGCCCACGACAGACGAGCTCGCCCGGGAATATGTGAAGGCGATTGACAGTCTGACAATCGCTGAATTGAAGACGCGGAGCAACGAGGAAGAAACGAAGTCCACCTTCAAGAAGCAATTACTCCTCGTAGCGGGATTCAAAGAGGAGGAAGTAAACAAGATGGATCTCTCGAAGACCAGCGACGAAGACTTCCAGAAAATGGTTAGAGGGAAGCTTCTTGGTGGAATGGAGAACAACGGGAACCACCAGAAGGTTGTGCCGCTCGTCGAGGTGGATAGCTACATTTCAGAGGGATGGGACTTCGTGGCAGCACTCCCAGACGACAGGGCCGTGATGAAGCTGCCCAGTTGAGTGACCGAGATGAGGTAGGACGAGACACCGGTTACGTCTTGCCTAACACCATGTCCCCGATGTCGAGAAGGATGGCACTTGTTTCGTCCACAACGGTCGCACGGTCCGGCCGGGGCCTCATCAGGAGCCCGCCGAGTTCGTTTCTCCATGCCTTCTCTGTGACGGACTGTCTGATCTTCGAAACTATGTCGGCCATGACGTAGGCTGCGGCCTCTTTCTTCTTCCCGAACGGGGCTGCATCGTAGCTGCGCTGCAGCTTGTCCCTGAGCAGCTCCTTGTCCAACCTGCGACCCTTCTTCTTGATCAGGAACCATACGTCGAACACATCCCGAGGCTTTCTCCTCTGAAGGAGAGCTCGAGTCTTCTCGGCAAGGATCTCGCTCATGTCCAGCGCGCAAACGGTAGGACTCTCGGAGAAGTAGGGCTCGACGTTGACCTTCAACCTTCGGATGGGCCTGATCGGAGACGCGGTGCTGAGATTGAACGTGATATGGTTCGTCTGCTGTAGGACCGATGTGTAGTAGATTAGAAAGTCCAGCCCTCGCTCGTTTCTGTATTCCACCTCGCTCTTCTGGAACCTGGTGACACCCAGGTCCCTCTTGGTCAGTCCGTCTACCGCATCCAAGAACAGGCCCAGATTGTCAGTGTTGAGGCCCAAGAAATCGAGGTCCTCGCTGAACCTCCCTTCCTGCGGGTAGAAGACCTTCTTGATGCAGGTCCCACCCCTGAAGACCATCTTGCCAGCGAGGTCTGAGAACCCCGGGAGTCCAGCCATCAGCATGAACAGGACCGAGATGACGAAGTCTTTCTCGACAGCGACCCTCCCGGCACCGGTCCTGTCCGCCTCGCGGTTCAGCGCGTTCCTGTCGAAACTCGAATTCCTTATGATGCCCAGGACGTCGTCATTCAACGGCGGACACCTCGCTCAGCTTGCCAAGGTAGTCAGCGCTCACGTGAAGGTGCCACCTCTGGAAGTACGTCGTTCTTTCCTCCTCACGACCCCAGTTGTACGTTGCCCGGGTTCCTGCAACAATCGTCTCGAGCCTGGTAAGGAGCTTCTCGGCGGCCTCTTTCCGCTGGCCCTGGCGCCCCTCTCGGAGGGCAAACTCAAAGAGGAATCCCAGCCTCGATGCGACCGAGTTGACCCTTTCGTAGACTTCGCCGACAATGCCCTCGAGCTCGTTATACTGGAGGTCTTTGCTGAGGGCGGATTTCACCCAGAGCAGCGCCTCGCTGGCCCCCCCGATCTCTTCCGTATAGGTCACAGCGTCAACTATGGTCCTCTCGAGTGTAGACACGGGGAGCTGAACCCCTTCCATAATCGCCTGCGACACACCCCTATCGAGAGCCGAGCCAGAGCGAACAGGGAGCGGCGTCAGGCTTCCCCCAATGGCATCCTCATATCCGTCGAGCATCTTGCACCACCTCGCGACCCGCCTGGTCTGGGCCTCGCCTGTCGGGGCATAGACAACGTGGTAAGAGCGCGGGATTTGAGGGGAAAGTCCCCAGTGGTTAGCCATGGCGTTGAGGCTGAGGTAGAACATGGAGGGCCTGAAAATCCACGGAATGAGATCCACGACCTTCGGCGACTGGCCTGTGCTCACGTTGAGATAGACGCCCTTCCCCACCCTCTTCAGGACATCCTTCGACTCCAGCGACGAGAGGGTGTGGGCGAGGCTCTGGGATCCAGTCGTGCCTCTCAGGATTTCCATGGCAACAGCTGGCGTAAGCAGCCTTGGGGCGTCAGGCTCGACCAATCGCCTGTAGATGGCAGCCTGATTGGCGCCTAGTGTGCGACTGGGTTGGCGCATGCCTCCTGCGTGTAAACAGGATAGATAAGTATTTAGTAAGTCATTATCAGTCATTTTTACACGCCGCCTCTGGATTCATCGTAAACCAGTCCACGACGGCATCTCAGCAGCATGGTGACCCTAATGCTCAGTCGTAGGCTACGGAAGTGAAGAGACGGCGCTTCTGTCTCCGTCTTCGACGTCATGTCTCATAAGGAGTATGATAAGAGGTTCGGCTGCCGAACTTCCTAGCTACTCTTTCGCTCATTCTGCTGCCTGCCACAGAACTATTCCCCTGTCTATGTTTTCGTAAAGAGGACGGTCACCTTTCTCCATCTTGACGAGCTCGTTGCCGTTGACTACTATTGGATTTATCTTCCTGGCAAGCTTCTTGTTGAAGTTGCTGATTTCTCTGCGCACACCCTCCTTCTCCGAGGAGAGTACGAACAAATCGATGTCGCTTTCCTGTGTGTCTGTTCCTTGAGAAACACTTCCAAAGAGTATGATTTTCTTTGAATACGACTTGAGCGAGTCTATCAGGTCTTTCAGCGCGAATGTGTTGCGAAGAATCTTGAATTGTTTCGAAATGGCATCGTCAGAATTCAATCTGTAGAACACCATCCTTCCTTTTGTCGATTTGGAGAGCAGACCTTTGTTTGTGAGCAACCTCAAGATGTTGTTTGCAGATCCCTTGCTCACTCCTGTCAACCTGAGTACTTCCCTCTCATAGTACTCCGTCATTGGATTGTCTAGAAAGAGCGAGAGGACGCTGATGACCGTGGGAGTCAAGAAGCCTAATTCATTGGGCATATGCTCAATTTTCTGGACCATATGCTCATTACTTTATACCATACATACTTAAGCCTACCGAGTGGTCGGGAGTTCGTCGTTGCCGGACTGCCAGACGAAAGGGCAATCCTCAAACTCCCCACCTGTCCCTGGACGACTAGACAAACTGCGAAGGTCTACGATTATCTTTAGCGAAGACTACCAGGTTTCACGGAATCGCCAGTCCGCTTGCTCCTTTGACGAGCTTCCCTTCCTTGATGAGTTCCTCGATTCTGCTTCTTAACCTGTAATCCGGATAATCGATGAGCTCCTTAATCTGTGGGAGCGTCCTGACTTTCCAGCGACCCACCGCGTCTAGAATCGTGTGATCTATGCAGTGGTTCACAAGCTTGTTGTAGAAAGGCGCCCTTATGTTTGCCCGCTCTTGGATTATCTCCAAGCTGTCGAGCAGGCCCAGACAGAAACGGCCCCTGACGGCCTCTTCTTGGCTCAGGAGTTCCTCAAGCACAACCTGCCATTGGAAATCTCGCGCCTTTGCCAATTGTATCATGTCGTAGATGTCGCCTTCTCTATCTGTGACCGATTTCAAGAGGAAGATGTCCTCGTTGCTCATGAGGCAGAAGTTCAATCTCCCGTGTCTTTCGCAGGTACTCCTGTCCTTCATTTGCTTCGATAGTTTGAACTTTCCGCAGATTGTCTTCACGAAGATATCGACCCGTGGATAGTTCTCGTGAACGAAGATCCCCGATGGTTCGAGCTTCTTGTCAGCCGAGCTTATCTCCCTGCCTCCGAGCCTTCTGTAGCCCATGGTCGCGAGGGCCCCGCCCATTGTCCCGAAGGCTACCGGATCCTCCAACACCATGTCCATGTCCTTCGTCGCCCTCTTCAAACCCCGTATTCTCATCGCTTCGCCGCCGAAGACAAACATGCTCACACTCTGGCCGACTCCGTCACCGAGCTCCTTCACAAAATCCGGATAGGCTGGCTTTGGAAGCAGGTCTTCCGGAGATACGCCATACAGTCTGGCCTTCTCTTCAAACTCCTCCCTCGGAAGAAAGCGTTCAGGCTGCGGGACAGTGAGGTTTGACACGTAGGCTTTGAGGTCGGTGAGCAGGTCCAAGACTCCAAACCTCCTTGCAATCTCCCTCGTTCTCTCCGGATTGATCGTGCCCCTGTTCTTTGCGTAGAAGACGGCGCAGTCGGTAAGTTCGATTGGGGTTTTAGAAAACACCAGTGCGTGAACAAGAACATCTTCGATGGCGATTTCCTGCACAGGTTGGATGAGGTACTCCCGCACAGGCCTGAGGTCCATACCGTGCTTCCCGAATACGGAGAAGGCTGTTAGTGAGCCCTCGGCCTTCTTCCCCAGGGGGACCTCTTTGAGCAAGCAACCCTGCGCACTGTAGACAACTTCCGAGTAAGGCTCTGTCAGGGTCTTCTGCTTTTCTTCCTCCAGGAGCCTCAGGAAGAGCCTCAGATCTTCATCATTAACCAACCGATAGCGCTCACCCTCCTCATTCACCGCCCCAATCTGCATCAAACTGGTCAGAGACCGTCTTATCGTCCAGTACGAGAGAGTGGTCTGCCGCTCGATGTCTGCCATACTCCTTTGACTCAGAAGCGCTATGGCCACCCGTTCGTTTGAGTCGGCCAGAAGCTTCTTCGGATCGAACTTCGATGCCACTTTCCTGAACAGCACCACATGGGCGGTATTGGCCAACCCGACGAGTCCATCGGTCCTTGCAACAAAGCCGTCGCCCAACAGAAGTTTTACTATCTGATTGGCCCTGACATAGGTAACGCCGATCGACTTGGCCAATTCTTTGGTGGTCTTCTGTTCTCCGGAAAGAACGGAAAGAACTTCAATCGCCTTGGGATTCAATGATTAGCATAGAATTGTATCTATTTATAAAGACTTATAGTTTTACGCTAATCAATCATCTATTGCCGTTGGCCGCACAGCGCGCGCCTCCGGTCATCATCCCAAGAGGGGAAGAGTGCCAGGTTCGCGGGATTGTCGGTCCTCCTGGTCCTTTGATTAGCTCCCCTTCCTTGACGAGGCGAAGTGGTATCTGCTGGCCCATTCGATTAGATCGCGCAGTTCATCTTCGACCTTGAACTCGTAAGCCTGCGCATTTCCAATCTTCCCGGCGGGGGCGACGAAACCCTTGCCGGTGAGCCTCTGGAGGACCTTCTGGACGGTCTTGAAGCTCAAGCCTGTCGACTCGGCGAGCATTGGGATCGTCTGCTTCATGTTACCCACCAAGAAGGCCTGATCCAGAACCCGCGCCTCCGGGCTGCTGAAGACCAAGAACAATGGGCCGGCTGTTTCGTACCTGACCTTCATAACGCAACCACCTGCCTAGTCCTAGGAGTCCTGCTTAAGACTTTGGATTTTATTCCAATGTGGTCCGATATGATACCGCCACCGGAGGCGCAATGAACCCTATGCACGGTGATAATGGCCAATCCGACTTCTGCATGTTCTCGAAGTTAGAATTATCAATAATCCTAGCGAGCACCATGCCAGTGACCTGAGACGAACAGGGCGATACTCTCTAGTCTGATCGTTGCAATTCTGATAGCCGGCGGTCTTGGGTACGCCGCAGGCTCATACAACAGGGCGACCACAACAACGACGTTAACTTCCTTCTCGAGGACGACGATTACTCTGATGCCCATTCCTACTCAACCGGAGACGAAAACGGGTCAGAACAGCGGCCTGCAGCTTGGCCTCATTGTCCGGCCGACAGGCAACGGGACCTTCAAGTTCGAGGTTCAAGAGTTCAACGACCTTGATTCGCAGTCCCGTGTGCAGGTGGCCGAGAATTGGCCGGCGTCAATGGCTTACTTTGACCCCTTCGACAGCTGCGGGTCATCCTATCCTTCGCCGATAGGGCTGATGGTCCTCCAGGGCAACTACGGGCTGGGCAACTTCACGACGGGCGCTCCTCTTACCCTCTTCAACTCAACCTATGCCACGTCGTGCACTGCACAACTCTATCCGACGAAGTATTACATCTTCGAGCCGTTGAGCGACTTCGCTGATGCTTTCGACTCGCGTGGATACTCTGCTGGTAATCAGACAATCGCCTTCTCGCTTAGCTCCTCAGGGTACTGGACGGGGGGCTATGGAATCTCGATTTCCAATGCTCCTCCTTCCTTCCACGCATACGCGGGAGCCTACACGGTTGTGGCTGCTGACGAATGGGGCTCCGTGGTCATCGAGCACTTCTCCGTCCTACCAGCGAGCTAATACACAACGCTCTAAGCATGGCAATAACGCGCCCCATAGTAGGCGCAGTAAACCCTAGCAGGGCGGCAGAATCTTTCCACTCCGTCAGCTCTAGAGGCCGCCAACATTGCAGTCGTTGAGAAGTGCCGCCTTCGTTCCATTTGGGAGAGCCGCATACGAGTACGCGATGTAATAGCCGCCGTAAAACCCCTGTGCGGTTCCCGCCGAGCCGTTGGGAAGACCCAGGCCGCATGGCCAAACAATCGTGGTCGGCGGTTCGAACACCGGCAGGCCAGGCACCTTCGTGCAGGTCGACGTAATGTTCCCGCCGTTCCCCGTCACGCAGGACTCCTCGCTTGACGGGACGGTTGCGTTTCCCGAAGGCAGGGGAAGGGCCATGTTCACCGTGGTACCCGGCATCACGCCAATCACGACATAGTTCCACTCGTTGACGTTCCCCGCCTTGATGAAGTACCAGACACCGGTCGCGTTGTTGATGGAAACCCAGCCCGTGGAGTTTGATGTGTACACCTTCAGAGGGCATGGTGAAATTGTGAATGTAGTCGTACCAGCGACCACCGTCCCGTTCCCGTAGACGTACGCTCCGTTGGGCACCTGGTGGACGCACTCGTTGATGGAAGGTCCTCCGGGCGTCAATGCCACGTCGTTCGGGGACGGAATCGGAGCGGCTACCACCGTAGCCCCGGCCATCGGGGCAACCCCGGACTGATCGACGACTCGCACTAGGAAGGTCGCGGGGCTTACCAAGGCGGATGAAGCCGTCGAGGTGACAGAATCGGGACTATTGAAGGGCCCCCGCATTGCGACTACAGCGACCGAGGCCGCGACGATTACAGCTATCACTACGAACGAAACAATTGTGTTGCCGACAGCCGTTCGCGGACTACCCCACGACACGGGAGAACCAACCATTGGAGGTTGTTCAGCAGCTTCGTAATAAGGCTACGGCAGAAAACGCATCTCGGTGGAGGTGCAATGAACCCTTTACGCTACACAACGATTACTTTCGACCTTCCCCCTCCGCCAAGAAGATGAACAGGACAGCATTCCCCTAAAATCAAGGAAGATCGATCATCAACCTGCGGGAACCGTGGGTAACGGCGCTCTTGATGGCGGACGACTGCACTTGTCTCTCTTTCTGAGAAGATGGCTTGGTCCCAGAAGGCACGAGCGGATCAGGCTCAGCCCTCTCAAGGTCCTCTTGTATCTCGAATCGCACCAAAGAGAGGCGAGGGAGACGACCCCTGAGAGGCTGGGGAGGGAGATTGGCATCGGAGGATACGACACGATCAAGAACAGCTATGTCTGGTTGCTCGACCATGGATACGTAACCCCGGCGCCGGACGTTCCCAAAATCAGAGGGTCGGCCGAGATACTTGACCCCAGGGACCTCGTCGTAACGCCCCAGGGCGAGAAGGCCCTGAAGCCATACCTGACCGCCTTCAGTACGGAAGAGGTCGCGAGCATAGCTCTTGCTGCGCTGGGGCTGGGCTTTGTCCTGGGTCTTACCGAGGTCGTGTTCCAGTTGTATCCCTCGTACCTAGGCATTCTCGTTGTGACGGACTTGGCATTCACCTTGGCGATTTCTGTGGTAGTTGCATTGGCCCTGAAGGAGGCGAACAGAAGGAAGAAAGAGCGCGTTGCTTCATTGATTGAAAGTGTGACCGATAGAGGTTGAGAAGCTGACCTCGGAATCGGAGCAATGGCACGAAGACTACTAGGCCGGGACCTCTGATTCTAGGGCGATTAGGGAGCCGTTGTAACCCTCTTTCATGCCGAAGACCGAGGTCGACATCAGGGCCCTGAAGGAGTTCGTCGCCGCCAAGTTCGGGTCGCGCTCGCTCCTCAGGAGGGTAATGCTGCTTGAGCCCGACCTGATTCCCGCTGCCGACCTTGTGGGAAAGCTGGGCACCTGGCTGGCCATCCTCAGGGAGGAACTTGCATCATCATGATGAACGTGACAAAGAGAAACTTCGAGATGAATGCGTCGACACTCACAAAGTACAGGAAGTGCGAGGCAGCTCTCATCGTCGAGCGGCAGAAGAGAAAGCCCGGCCGTTTGCGCGGGTGCGCCCTGTTCCCATCACTCTGTGAACTTGGTGATAGATAGATGGCAAGATATTGGGACCCTGATCGTGAACTGAGGCGGAAGACCGAGTTCCACGAAATCTTGAGGCCGCGGACGGTGGGAGAACAGATGCAAGAGCTCCCTGAACGCGTCAAGAAGTTTTTCGGGGAATGGGCGCGGGGAGGTTACCAGGGGAAGTATCTCAGAAACGGCAGTATGGTTCTTCAAGGGTATTTGGAAAACACGAAGAGAGTAGAGAGTGTTGTGTGCCAATATGATGCCTTCAGAGATGTTTTGATGCGGGAGCTTGACGGCTACAAGGTTCATTTTCTCTGTTTCTGGCTTATGGCCGGGAAAGGGCCGGATTTCGGCGATACGACGTACAGCGTCCTTTCGCTGACGATCGAAGAGACGATGAAGTTCCTGATGGACGTTCCCGACGCGCAACTTGCAAAAGACTCCTCCGTTGCTCCAATGGTTGGAGGATTCCGCGACTCCCTCCTCATCAACTTCTTTCTCACGGTCGAGGCGATCAGGCGCGGTATGTGCGACACCAGCCTCAGGAACACCGAGGAGTTCCGGCTCTACAATTGGTACACTGGTTTCAGGAGCAATGACAACCAGCAGAGAGGGAGGGAAGAAGAGACGGCTGGACTGGAGAAGCTCCAGGAGCTTGTATGGGGTAGGTTCGGAAGGTCGATGTCAACAGTCCTGAACGCGAGCTCCGGAGCCCCTGACCTGATAACGATCTGTTCAGGCTTCAACGAATACACGAACGTGAAGCGCACAGGTGAGCTTGATTCAAGAGCGAGCGTGACGTACTCGAATCTGGAAGACTATCCTGAGAACCGTGAGGCAGCAGCATCGAAGAGACCGTTCTGGTACATGCTGATACACGACTACAAGGCAGACAGGTGGGCGATGATGGCCATCCCAACAAACACGCACAACGTCAAGGTGAATGTTAACGACTTTGACAAACTGGCTCTACCGGGCAGCTTTGGAGGAAGCATGGCTATCGGTGGTTTGAATGATACATAGGCCGGTCTTGGTCTGGAAGATAACAGGGCGGGTCGAAGGGCAGGATGATCAGCTACAGGAAGTAGATCAGGGTAGGATAATAACCACGCAATTTTGAACTCGAAACTCTCGAAAGAGGGCCTTTGTCGTCGGAAGGGCCTCCGTGGTCAATCGGAAGCTCCCTTCGGAAACTGAAACACTGCAATCCGATGACTGTGAGGGGCCTCCTGGACAGGTTTGAAACGCCAGCTCCCGAAGGAAGGGCTATGCCCTCTTCTTCTCTATTACGATGCGCTCTCCATCTATCCTGGCCACCAGCTCCTCGAGCGGTTTGAAGGGAAAGGCGCTGTCCCTGACGA
>Ga0335081_10020477_pt1 | contig 10696 bp, 4 predicted proteins | sample Lox_Sample_35_FD_206713 | JGI IMG/M metagenome (GOLD analysis project Ga0335081, IMG submission 206713) | Soil microbial communities from Loxahatchee National Wildlife Refuge, Florida, United States - Lox_Sample_3.5 | ecosystem: Environmental > Terrestrial > Soil > Wetlands | place: USA: Florida... | reverse complement strand
ACACGTTCTAACGCCCACCCGGAGGCGATCGCCGTGACCGGCGATTGTGAACAGGATGTGGCGTCGGCCAGGGAGCGAGTACGGGCGCCGATCGGGCCGCGCAATCGTTGGTGGCTCGTCGGCCGGCTCGTCTGGGCACTGATGGTGGGTTTTGTCATCTCCCTACCCATTGGCAACTTCTTCTTCGGCCACGATGTCGCCCAGCAGCACAGCCAGGATGCGTACAACACCTACCAGGCTGACAACGCCCGGCAGGACGCCGTGTATCTGCGCGACGAGGCCGACGTACGCCGCGACATGAACGCGATCTACGCGCACTACGCCCTCTTGCAGGGGAAGGCTGCTGCGGCTTTGGGCCGGCACGTCGGCGCGCTAGCCGGTCTCGGTCCAGGCGGTCAACGGCTCGCCATCGGTCAGGGGCCGGTCGAGTCCGGCCTCGGAGAACTCGCGACGTATTACGACAATCAGGCCAAGCAGTACCTCGTCTCCAAACAGTTCGAACTGACGCACGATCAGACGAGGATCAACAACGACCAAGCGGCGATCACGGAGCTCAACCAGCGCAACAGGCGTCTGGCGGAGGCGACGACCGGCGGTCTAGACGATGACGCGGCCATCTGGGAGTATCTGAGCAACCACCCGTCACAGATCCCGGTGTACGTGGTGATTACGCTCACCATGGTCGTGCTGGACTGCGGGGTCGTGATTCTGAAGATGCTCACGCACAACTCGACATACGCGCGCGTCGTCGCTTGGGAGGAGATCAAGATCAACTACCTGCGCGCGGCGGGCACAGTGACGGTGATCGAGCGCTCACTCGAGGATGCCGCCGATGCGAAGGGCATCGCTGATCTCCATCGCACGCTGCGCTCGCACGCGATGAGCGACAAGGAGAACGATCCGGCAGCGAAGCGGCTCTACCAACAGCTCGTTGACGCAGAGCTGCGTCAGCGCATGTATCCGATGATCAACCAGCCGGGAGCGGCGACCCCGCCTTTAGGACCTGAGCCCATCGCCGCGCGCGAGGCGAGCCGACCGGCTTGGGTCATCGGTGCCGACCCAGCCGATGAGCCACAAGCATCGACCGACAGCGAGTCTTTCCACCCGCTTGCCGAGGGGCGAAACCGCGTGACAGGGCCCGCGAGCTCGCCGACGGACGTTGTTCCTGGCGCAGCGCGAGGCGACGCGGCCTTCGGTGCAGGTCGTGAAACTGGTGCGACTGCAGGTCGTAGCGCAGTCGCTTGGTCGCGCGATCCCGCACCCGCTCGGTCGCCCGACCCGGGCGCCAAAGTAGGCGCCGAGGGTGCACGTGAGCTTCGAAGCTCCCGGCCCGACCCTGAACCAGATCCACGGCAGCGGCGGATCGTAAGGCGTCCTCCGCAGCGTGCCGTGACTGGCGCTGAGCGTGCCCAAAGCGACGAGGATGACAGAGCGACCGGGCCGACCAAGCCCGCCACGCGCGCGAAGGCATCGCCGGCCGCTCGACCGGCGAGCCCCAGCCCGACGTCGATGAACGGGCGCTCACACAGACACGGCGAGATCTCGACGCGCGCTTACTTCATCTCTCGCGAAGAGGATGGCAAAGACGACGATGTTGCGAATTGGCTGAGGGCAGAGCGGGAGCTGGCGACCGGTGATCATCTCGAGCGCGAGCGATCCGTCCGGGCCGAGCCTTCACCAGGCGGTGGCGAAGTTGCCTGACCGGACTGGCGCCTCCGGCTCGTCCTCAAATATTCCCGCTATTACCGGCCGAGCCGGCGACGCCAGACACGCCCAGCCACTCGTCAACTCCGTTCATTAAATTCTTGAACGGGCCGTAAGACACAAATTCTTGAACGGGCCGTAAGATACGCGCCTCGAGGTCGAGGACCTGCGCGGCCTCAGTGCGGTAGCGCTGCGCCCGCGAGTGCGACGATGACGCCGATCGCCCCAGCACCGAGGAGCGTCTCGACGATGCCGCGCCTGAAGATCAGCAGGGCGACGGCGGCGGCGGCGAGGACGGCCAATTGCCAGGCCTCGTGAAGAGCGCCGGCGAGAAGGACCGCTGCACCGAGGATCGCGCCGATCGCAGCCGGTCCGGCGCCGTCGAGGAAGGCGCGAGCGTGGTCGTTAGCTCGCAGCTGCTCGAATCGCGCCCCACCGAACACGATGAACGAGAACGAAGGGCAGAACGCGATGAGCGCTGCGAGCAGGCCGCCGGCGATACCGTGAGCGGCGTACCCGACGGCCGCGACCGTCGCGACGACGGGGCCGGGCGTGATCTGACCGAGCGCGACGGCGTTGAGGAACTGCCCGTTTGTCATCCAGTGGTAGGTATGGACGGCGTCGCCCTGCATCAGCGGGATGATCACGAACCCGCCGCCGAACGAGAGCGCGCCGACCTTGAACGAGGTCCACGCCAGCGCGCCGATCCCGCCCGTCGAGATCGACGCGGGCAGCAGCGGAGCGAACAGACCGGCTCGGAGTGGCCGGCGCTCGACGAGCAGTTCGACGATCCCACAGGCAAGCAACGCGAGCGCGAGGTACGCGCCCAGGAGAGCCGCTGCTAGGCCACCGACGGCGACGTACATGGCCCACCGCGTCACGCGCGCCCGGTGGGATCGCACCCGCTCGAGACTCGGGCCGATCAGCCCGCGGGCGGCCTGCACCGCGACGGGAGCGACCGCCGCGCCGGCGCCAGCGCCGGCGCCCTTGACCCACAGCGGCGCGGAACTGCCCAAGAACAGCACCGATAGCGCCACGATCAGGACGACGGCGGGGAGGATGAAACCGAGGCCACCGACGACCGCGCCGGCCCGGCCGGCGATCCGGTAGGCGCAGAAGATCGCCAGCTGTGTGGATGCGGGACCGGGCAACAGCCCGCACGCGGCATTGGCATCTTGGAACTCGCGGGGGTCCATCCACGCCATCCGCTCGACGACCAGCTTGCGCAAGAGGGCGATGTGCGCGGGTGGCCCGCCGAACCCGGTGATGCCGATTCGCGTCCACTCTCGCGCCACCGTTGCGAGCGAACCGTCGCGGCGGGTGGCCTCGGTCGCTTCGGCGCTCACGGCTGCGTTCGGTGGTTGTCGAGCTGGAATAGCTCGATCGGCTCGCCAGACGGATCCTCGAAGGGAATCTGCTGGGCGCCCGGACCGGTGACGACCTCGTTTCGGAACCGCATCACAGGTCCGCGCGGGCGCTCGACCTCCGCGGCGACGTCACCGACCACGAGGTGGATCGGGCTCCAGCCACCAGGTCCCGGCTTGCGGCCGTTGGGCATCGGCCTGCCGGCAGAACTCTCCGGGCCGGCAAGCAGTCGACGCAGGTTCGCGCCGATCACCCTAGCGAACGTTGGCCTCGCGTCTTGTCCCAGCACGAAGATCAACCGCTCGAGCTCAGCGCCCGGGGATCGAGCAGACAGAGGCGCTGTTGGACGATCTCGAGGCGTTTGCGCGGCAACGGTGTCACGGGCCCCCCGACGAATAGGGGGCGTTCGCCAGGACGGCCGTCGAAAGTAAAGATTGGTACCACTTTCCGATGCCGGTCCCGGGTGGGCGCGCCCAAGGCCCTAATCCCGCCCGCCGTGAGTTGCTCCGGATCCGGCTGCGCACCTTCGCAGGGCTCGCACGAGCCGTTTGCGCGGGCCTGATCCGAGCCGGGCGACGAGATCGCTGCCGCCGGCCGGCAGGTGGGCGACGTCCAGGATGGCGACCCGCTCAGATCTGGCCAGCTGGTCGATCGCATCGAGGAGCTCGGTGACGGTCATCTGATCGGACGCGGTTCGGCGTCCGGTCATGCCGTGTTCCAGCGCGGCCGCAGCGCCCTCAAGCGCGACGCTGCGGCGCGGCGCGGTCCGAAGCGCATATGCGAGCCCGACGCGATGTGCCTCCTCCAGCACGTGGGCGACCGGTCCCCTACCGACGCCCTTCGGCATCCGCAGCGAGCCGCGATCAGCGTTCGGCCGACGCGTCGCCGGCGTTTCGTACGGGCGCGTGGGCTCCATCCCGGCCTCGCTCAAAAACCGGCTCGCAGCGGTCTCGCTCGTGTGGACGATGAGCGACTGCGCCGCGCGCGTGAACGCCACGTAGGCGAGGCGGCGCTCGGCCTCGATCCCCTCGCCGGCCGCGCGTTGCTTGTTGCTGACATCAAGCGCACGTCGGTGCGGGAGCTGGTTCTCATCGCATCCGAAGACGTGGACCTCGGGCCACTGGCGGCCCTTGGCGCGGTGGATCGTCGTCAGCTCGATGCCGCCCGTGTCATCGCGGATCGCGTCCAGGGCTTCGCGTCGCACCTGGAACAGGCGGGCATACTGAACGACCGTCTTGTCCGCTGCCTCTCGCTGGGTCTGATCGAGCACTTCGAGCTCGATCTTCTCCGTGTCGCCAAACGTTCGCTCGTGCTCGGTGAAGTATTCGTCGAGCCCTCCAGGCCCGCGCAGGTATGCGATGAAGTGTGCGGCGTCGGCGATCGCGGCGAGTGCGTCGAGGATCCGGCCCGCATCTTCGAGCCTGAAACGCTGCCTATCGTCGGCGGGAAGACGGGCGAGGCTTTCGCTAAATGTGCTGCCTGCGCGCAGGTCGGCCGCCACTCGCGCTTGGCTGCCATAAGGGAGTCCCCGGCTCGGTGTGCGGCAGACGAGCGCGATGTCGTCCGGATCGGCGTCCCGGGGCGCCGCGCACAGTCGCAGGTATGCCTCGACGGCGCCGCGGGCGCCATGCGGCTCGAATACGGCTTGGGGCGCGCTGATCCGAACGCCGATCTCTGCGCACGCGAGGGCCACGGTCCGGAGCAGGTTCGTGGTGCGGGCGAGCACCACGATCTGCTCGCGGATGTGTCCTACGAGCGCGGCCGCGATCTCATCGGCAGCGCGCCCTTGGTTGGCGTGCTCACGGAGCACCAGGGCGGGCGCCTCCGCGCAGACGCGGGTCGGGTCGGGTTGGATCGGCTTCGGAAACCGCACGCGGTTGTGCTCGACCAGCAGTCGAGAGGCCTCGACCACCTCGGTAGGGCAACGGTAGTTGTGGGCCAGGCACACGCGCTCTAGCCCCGGGTAGGCGAGATCGAGGTCAACGATGCGGCGCACGCTGGCCCGCCGCCATCCGTACAGCGTCTGATCCTCGTCGCCGACGCAGTAGAGGCAATCTTCGGGCGCCGCCAGGATTCGCACGAGTAGCTCTTGCGCCGGCTCGACGTCCTGGTACTCGTCGACAAGCACGTGCCGGAAGCGGGCCTGCCATCGGCGCCTGAGCTCGGCGTCGTCACGAAGCGCCCGCACCGCTATCAGCACCAGGTCGTCGAAATCGTGGACCCCCTGCTCGGCGAGGTGAAGCTCGTAGAGCTCATAGATCCGAGCAAGCGCCGGACCATCTCGCCGGTCGTCGGCCTGCTCGCGGAACTCCCGGGGCGTCGCCATCAGACCGAGCTTGATGGCGGCGATCGCGGCGCGCGCGTCGCTTGGGTCGATCCAAAGCCCTTCCTCGCGCAAGGCCAGCGTGCACAGGCGTCGCCACTGGTTGAAGGACGGCTCGCGCGGGCCGCGGGCGCGTGCGAGGCCCTCCTCGCGCATCAGCCACCAACCGACACTGTGGAACGTCCGCGCGGTCACTTCCAACCCTGAGACCCGCAGGCGACGTTGCATCTCGATCCGTGCGTCGCGGTTGAACGTAGTGCACAAGATGTGCTCGCCAGGTACGCCGCGGCGCAGCAGCACCCGCGCCCGCTCGATCAGCACGGCCGTCTTGCCGCTGCCGGCCGGCGCGATCACCTGCACGACGCCGTCGCCCGCCACGGCCGCCTGCTGCTGCTCGGAGGCGAGGATGAGCTTCTGCGGGAAGACCGGCTGATGTCGGGTTGGCTCAGAGGCGCCGCGAACCAGCCGCGTCGCGACGTGCAGCGCCCGCTCCAGCGTGTACGGGAAGCCGAACTCCTGGTCGATGAACTCCTCGGGCACGAGCCGCGTCAGCCGGTGTTCGCTCTCGATCGCGAGACACGTACCCGACCGAAGCGCAGGCTCGAGCACGTAACCGTACAGCGCGCGGAGATCCTCGAGGTTGGCCAGACGGACACCGCAGACCGCGAGCTTTTCGGCGCCGGCAACGCGGGACAGCCACATCTGAGCCGGGTTGTCAAGGCTCTCTCGCGCTCGGCCCATGTGTCGAGTTGCCGCGTCGATCTCGCGACGAAGGGCCGAGAAGTGAACGACGACATATCCGTCCGCCGCGAGCAGATCGGGGTCGAGTGTCCGCGCCCAACTCAACATCGACAAACGCACATCGGTTGGCACGGCTCGAATCTACTGACCGGATCGTCCGGCGACGCTCCGTGCCCGGCCGGCGCTCACGGGGCTCTGGTTACCGGCTCGCCCGGGAGACCATATGCCCCAGCTTCCGGATCGCGCGCCGGGAGCCCGGCTTGTCGAAGCCGCTCGGGGCCAGCAGCCGGTCCCAGGCTGACGCGATCGAAAGGCTTCAGACGAACCCACCAAAGCGCTACTACTCGCCTGAGAGGAGCCTCTCCAGCAAGTCGTTCGCGACCAGTTCCTCTTCGATCCGCCGGCCGGTCTGGTGCATTGCCTCGGCGAGGCCGGAGTCCCAGCTGGCCGAGATTGGCGACCCAGTAAGCGGCGCCGCATGCGGGTGCTGAGCGGTGGCACGCAGATAGGCGTCACGGTCGAATTGCCATGGCTCGATCGGCAACCGCCGGTGCAGGAGGTTGCCGATCGCGAGCCCGCTCCAGTCGTAGTCGCCGTGGTGTCGCAGTGCGACGCCGGCGGCGGCGAGCGAACGCAGCAGCGCGCACCGAGCGCATCGGCGGCGAGCGCGATGACCGCCGGATTCTCCACCACCAGCACGGCATCGGCATCGGCCGCGCACCATCGGGGCGGACTGCGTACGAGCTGGCGGAGTGTGAGCCACACCGGCTCGCCGCCCGCGCTGGCAGCTGCGAGGAGCCGGCCCGTGACGCAATCGTCGCCGGGCAGTCCAAGCGTCAGGACCGTGCTCGAAAGCTCGTCGCAGAGCACACCGACACCGGCCCACGCCTCGCGCCGCGTCTCGGCCGGGGACTCATCGGGAGCAGGGGGATCGAGGCCGGCGAGCGCGCGGGCGGCGCCGAGCGCCAGCGTCCCGAGCGCAGAGCCGTCGTCAAGCGCGTGGGCGCGGCCTGCGACACGCGCCGCGAACGCGCTCAGCGACTCCGCGCCCGTGCTCGGAAGCGCCGCTACAACCGAGGCCAGCTCGTCGAGCAGCTCTCGCCCCGCGGCGGGCGAGCCGCCCGCCAGCCGCTTCACGATCCCGCTGGAGCGGATGCGGGCGATCCAGGCGGCAAGCTCGGCCCGTTCGGCACCGGTCGCCTCGATCTGCACGAACGCCTGGGCCCAACCGCGCTCCTGCGCCGCGACCCGGTCGGACCGGGACGTGACCGGTCCGGTGAGCGTCTCAACAGCTTTCGCGAGCCCGCCCTCATGCACTCCGGCGCGCCGCAGGACTGCATCGAGCTCGTCGAGCGAAACGCTGAGGCCGCGGCCGATGCGTGGCTGGCGCCCCAACAGCCGCGCGATAGCGTCACGCTCCGCCGAAGTAGCCGAGCGCAGGGCGATCTTGCCGTGCATCGGCTGCCCAAACTCGATCCTCCGGCAGACACGATCCAGTACCCAGGCGAGATCGGGATCGCCGAGCAGCCGATTCAGCCGCTCGCTGTCGACGCGTCCCACAGCTGTCGTCCGTGAGATGGAGCGGCCGCGACAGGCGGCGGCTCATCGTGCGCGGGCGCGATGCGCACGCGCGCCGCACCGTCCCATTCCCACCGGGTGACAAGCACCGCGCCGACGCCGTCGATCCGCGAGAGCTGCGCGATCGCGAGCCCGGGAACCTCGGCATAGCAGCCCCACTCGCGCTCGCTCGTCATCACGACGTCGAGGTCGAACGCAGCCAGCAGGCCCAGGCACGCGGCGCGTGCCCGGTCGTCGACGCCGGCGAACGCCTCGTCGAGCATCACGAGCCGAGGAGCGTGTGGATTGACCGCCGAGCTGTAGAACGACGACGCCGCCGCGAACAGGGGAAGACTCGCTGCTAGCACGCGCTCACCGCCGGACGATGGACCGGAGGCAGGGTGCCATCCGCCGGACTGCCGGCGCTCGACAATGAATCGGTGCCACCGGCGGTAGTCGAGCGCGTCCGTGAGATGCTCGAGCCAAGTGCCGGTCTCGTCCTGCGCGCGGACCGCCTTGATCTGGTTCTGCAAGAGGCTGCCGACCGCCGCACGGTCCGCCTCTGACCAGGCGTCCGACGTCTGGCGCAGCAGGCGGGCGCGCGCGTTGGCGAGGCCGTCGGGCCCGCCGGGATCGGCCGTCCAGCGCAGCCGCAGCTGCATTCCGGTGCTCGTCGGCCGCTCCGCCAGCTCGCGGTTCGTGTCGGCGACCCGCCTCTCAGCCGCGGTGATCAGCTCCTGCAGCGTGCTCGCCACCTCTCCGACGAGATGGTTCTCGAGGATCTCACGCTCGTGGGCATCGAGCAGCCGTCGGCGCTCCTCGACCTCTTCGGCGAGCGCCGCGGTCAGCGCCGGCAGGCTCGTCGTACGGGCGCGGAACGTGACCTCGACGACGACTCCCTCCTCGCGAAACGACGCCGAGGCGTTGTTGCCGTGGCGTCGCAGCGCGTCGGCGAGCGCACCGAGCTCGTCGGTCACCTGCCGCTGCAGGCGCTGCCAGCGCGTGTCCTCCTCGGCGTCGGCGGAAAGCCCCTGCTCGACCTCGCGCGCAAGACGCAGGGCCTGGGTGACGTTCCACTCCGCGTGGGGGTCGAGCACCTCGATCTCGGGGAGCGCAACCGCGATCAGGCCGGTGGTAGCGAAACGGCGCAGCCCGTCGACAGCGGCGAGCCGTTCGCCGGTCGCGGCCTCGAGCTGCTGGCGGAGCTTTACGCTCAGAGCTTCGGCGGCGCCGTCGGCGCGCTGAGCCCGACCGAGCCGCTGCTCGGTGTCGCGCTGGGCCTCCTCGTTGGCAGTGAGCGCCTCCGCCACCCCACCGAGCTGGCGCTCCAGCTCGGCGATCGCTGCGCCGGCAGTCGCCCGCAGGGTGTCGTGTCGCTCGACCGCCGCCCCGAGCTGACGCTCCGCCTCTGCCAGCCGTTGCGCCGTCTCGGCGTGCTCTGACTTCGCCCCGCGCACGTCCTCGATTCCGCGCATGCGCACACGCTCCGCGCGCTCGCGACGAGAGAGCGCCGGCCACAGCGTCGCGAGTGTCTCCCGCAGTCGGCCAAGCGCCGCTTGCACCTCCGCAAGCTCGGCTGCGTCAGAAGGCAGCCCCAGGTCCGCCGCGTCGGCGTGCAGCGTGCGATCGGCCTCCTGCTCGTCGGCGTGCGCCTCCTGCTCATGGGCGCGCGCGCCCTCGAGCCGCTGCGCGACCGAGCCGAGCTCGGCCTGGGCGGCGTCCAGCGTGCTGTCCGCGTCGCGGACCCCGGCGTCCGATGGCAGCTCGGTCAGCTCGCGTTCCAGCTCCGCGTAGCGACCGGTCAGCTCGGCCAGCTGGCGCTCGAGTGCGGAGAGCTCGGCGCGGGCGGCCGCGGCGTCGGCGCGTAGCTCGGCCAGCCGTGCCTGACGGGCGGCCTCGCGCGCGGTGTGGCCGATGAACTGCGCGGCTGCCTTGTGCCAGGCGCCGCGCAGCACGCCATTGCGAAACCGGCCGCCGCCGGTGACCCACACAGGCTGCTCGCTCTCGCCGAGCCCGATCGCGGCCAGCAGCCGCTGCAAGTCCGCCTCGGACACGCTCGCGGTGTCACCGATCGCCGGGACGAGCGCGTCCGTGAGCCGCCGCCCCGCGCGGGCAGCGTCGGTCGGGGCGAGCATCACATCCGCGGTGTCGGGATCGAGCAGTTGGCCGGACGGCGTGACCCAGCCGTCGAGGATTCCGGCCGCCTCGAGCGCGGCCTCGATCCCGGCGCGATCGTCGAGAGTGACATCGTGCCGGAAGTCGACGAGCTGCCAAAGCGGCGCGCCGGCGCGGTGCTCACGAGTGTCCGGCCCCCGCGTGTGAGGCGCGGGCGGCATCGGGTGGACCCCTGACTCGGCCTCGGCAATCTCGCGCTCCAGCCCGTCGATCGCCTCGCGGCTCTCGTCGGCGCTCGCGCTGGTTTGGACCTGCGCTCGCTCGAGCCGCCGCGCCGCGTCGCGGCCGGCGCCGGACACCGCCAGCTCCATCGGATTGGCGCCGCTGATGGTCTGAAGCCACGCTTCGAGGGCGGCGAACGCGTCCGCGGAGTCAGAGAGCGACAGCTCCTTCGCGGAGGCCAGGTGCGCACGGACCGCGCGCGCGTAGCCGGTACCCGCGTCACGGAGCCGCACGAGCGCATCGTCGCGCCGGGCGGTGACACCGGCGTGTTCGCTGAAAAGCTGCTCGGTGCGCGTCCGCGCCTCGGCGAGCGTGTCCCGCGTCCGCTCCCATCGCGCCAGGAGGCTGCGCACGCGGTCGATCGCGCCCTGTTGGCGTGCTGTGAGCGCACCGGTGCGCCGGCGCAGCTCGCCGGTATCGGCCTCGGCGAACGCTGCCGCCGGCGGGGTTGCGATGCGCGCGCGAGTGGCATGGTCGACGGTCTCGCCCTGGATTGCCGCGAGGCCGGCCGTCGCCGCCGACTCCTCGGCCTGGGCCTCACTGAGCCGGTCGATGAGCTCGGCGACCCGGTGGTCCAGCCGCCCCACCATCGTCTGCGCCTCGGCGCTG